>ERZ824480.1217-NODE-1217-length-24131-cov-4.437448_pt1 | contig 24131 bp, 17 predicted proteins | sample MGYA00519861_ERZ824480 | MGnify/ENA primary metagenome ERZ824480 (study PRJEB31778, sample SAMEA3449152) | human gut metagenome | biome: human gut; feature: human-associated habitat; material: faeces | place: United Kingdom | collected 2010/2012 ... | reverse complement strand
AGACCGATGTCGTTTCCGAGGGGGAGATTCGCCAGGCGATCGCCCGCGGCAAGGCCGATCGGGACGCCGCGGTGAAACGGCGCAAGGAAGAGATGTCTTCCAAGGAAGAGACGCAGACTGCCGAGAAGGCCGTCGACCAGACAACCGAACGTGCGGATGCCGCTCCCGCTGACGTCAAGGAAGTGGGACTGTCCATCCACGATGAGCGAGACAATATGGCCGAAGAAGCCAAAACCGTTGCCGTCAAGTCCACGCAGGACTTGATTTCCTTCTCGTTGGGTGCGCCTCGCGACGGTGCCGACGTTGAGGTGGATGCTCCGGAAAGCATGGAGATCAAATCCACCAAACAAGTGGCCAAGGCCGTGCCCGTCGAAACGCCTTCCGACGAGGCTGAGCCGTTGATTCCGCCAAGCGACGCAATGGGCAGCATGGATGCCGATGAGGCCGCCGCCCGCGTGGATGAGGGCGTGCACCTCAGAGAGGTCGACGTTCCGGGATTCCACGATGCCGAAGTGCGTGCCGATGTGGAGGCTCCGGATGTGACTTCGGACTCTCTGGGCACCGGCCTGGAGGCCATTCTGGCCCGTCGTAGCGCCTGACGAAACGCTTGAACCGTTTTTTACAAAGCCTGGAACCGCATGGTTTCAGGCTTTTTTGATAATTTCTCTCAGAGCGTTAGCACTCGAGTTGGCAGAGTGCTAATAATCGCGCTAGGATAAGTCACAGCGCGAAAGGACGACGCCGTAAGTGATCGTCAGCCTCTTGCTAGCGGGTCCCGGCGCGGTAAGTATCGATTTCTCTTTAGAAAGAGGAGGTCCACAGTGTCGATCTCACTCACACCGTTGGAAGACAAGATCATCGTCAAGCAGGCGGAAGCCGAGACCCAGACCGCATCCGGTCTGTTCATTCCGGACAACGCCAAGGAGAAGCCGCAGCAGGGTGAAGTCCTGGCTGTCGGCCCGGGCCGTCGTAACGACGCCGTCAAGGTCGGCGACAAGGTACTGTACTCCAAGTATGGCGGCACCGAGGTGCACTATCAGGGTGAGGATTACCTGATCGTCTCCGCCCGCGATATTCTGGCCATTCTTGGCTGAGCGTAGCGCGTAGCTGTTTGAAGACCCCGTCAGCGAACGATTGGTGAACAATCGTTGCCGTTGGCGGGGTCTTGTTGATTTCAAGCGATTGAAGTTCCTGCAATAGGCTGTGCGCGGTCGATACGTGCCATGTTCATCGGCATTGGCGTGCTGGTGCTGGCGTCGCTGTTCAAACGGTCTGCAGGGAAAGTCCAGAAAAAATACTCATGATTTTTCTTTTCGGGTTTTTTTCGTGAGGATTTGCTCTGATTGGCGCTGACATGTGGCTGATAGTGGGAAAACGTTGGAATTTCAACGATTTGAGACTTTTTGAGCTGTCGCGACACGCCGTATTTGCATTAGTCGCATGGTCTGTGGCATACTAAACGGGTTGCCGGTTGGGGTTCAACCAAACAGGCAGCACGGCGGATTTCCCAAGCGGTCAAAGGGAACTGACTGTAAATCAGTCGCCTCGTGCTTCAGTGGTTCGAATCCACTATCCGCCACGCCTCGATAGCTCAGTGGTAGAGCACTTCCTTGGTAAGGAAGAGGTCGTGAGTCCGATTCTCACTCGAGGCTCTCATGGCGGGATAGCTCAGCTGGCTAGAGCGTACGACTCATAATCGTAAGGTCAAGAGTTCGAGCCTCTTCCTCGCTACAAATTGCGCCCGCTAACCGGTGGGCGCGCACTATACCTAAGAACACAGAGGTGAATGACAATGGCTAAGAGCGCCGACATCCGTCCGGGCATCACGCTGGCCTGCACCGAGTGCAAGGAGCGTAACTACATTACGACTAAGAACCGTCGTAATACGCCCGACCGTCTTGAGCTCAAGAAGTTCTGCCCGCGCTGCGGCAAGCAGACCGTGCACCGCGAGACTCGTTGATCGCAAGCATTACAGCTTTACAAAACCCGGCCCATTCGGCCGGGTTTTTGCGTATTGACTCCAGAGCCGAGTGGTAGGGTGCGGAATCAGTATCCGCATCGCGTGAGAAACGGCAGAAATCCCGCGTCTGAACGAACCCCTCGCGGGCGTTCTGCCGTTTCAGCCGATGATTGCCCCGATATCGCACCTGCGCCACTAAGATAGTAAGCCATGACAAGCTTTGCAGACATCACCACCATGGGCGTGGGCGGCCCCATCGCCCATTTCATCGAGCCGACCACGCGCGTGGGACTCATCGAAGCCGTGGAGGAAGCCGATTCCAAAGGCCTGCCCTTGGTCGTCGTCGGTGGCGGCTCCAACCTGCTTGTTTCCGATAGGCCTTTTGACGGCGTGGTGGTTCGAGACGCCCGACGCCTCATCACTGTGCCGGACGAGGCTGCACCGGTAGAGGGCGAGGATCGCACCGTGCATGTCAATGCCGAGGCCGGTGCCAATTGGGATGATTTCGTGGCCTTCACCGTAGAGCTCGGGCTCGAGGGCGTCGAGGGACTGTCCGGCATTCCCGGCACAGTCGGCGCTTCCGTGGTGCAGAACATCGGTGCCTACGGGCAGGAAGTCGCCACTTCGGTCGAATCGGTGGAAGTCTGGGATCGAGACACCAAAACAACGCGCGACCTCACACCCGCCGATCTTCGATTCGGCTATCGATACTCCGCACTGAAGACCAGCATGTACGCCGGCCCCGGCCGGCCGGCCGGCCGATTCTTCCCGACGCCACGTTACGTGGTGCTTTCCGTCACCTTTGCCCTGACCCACTCGGCCGAAGGCACGGTAGGTTACGGACAGCTTGCCAAAGCGCTTGGCGTCGAAGTGGGCGACCGTATGGCCACCGCCGACATCCGCAAAGCCGTGCTCGCAGTACGTGCCGCCAAGGGCATGCTCGAGGACCCTACTCGCTACGCCTTGCCTGACATGGCCACCGCCAAGCGCGAGGCCAATATCCTGACCGATCTGGAGCGTCTGGCCTCCCTCAATGAGGCCGCCGGCATTCCCGTTGGCGATGACGGTCTGCCTGCTCCCGACTACAATCGCCACAGCTGCGGCTCGTTCTTTATGAATCCGATTCTGACCGCCGACCAAGCGGCGGCCCTGCCCGAAGATGCGCCGAAGTTCGACGCGACTCTGCCTGACGGCACTCCCGGCACCAAGACGTCCGCCGCCTGGCTCATCGACCATGCCGGCTGCCATAAGGGATATAAGGTCGATGCGGACGCGCCGGCCAGTCTATCCACGCAGCACACGCTGGCCTTGACCAATCGTGGGGGAGCGAGCGCGGCCGATATCGCAGCTTTGGCGCGTGCGGTTCAGCAGGCAGTCAAGAGCGCGTTCGGAGTGGACTTGGTGCCCGAACCGGTCTGCGTCGGTGTGCTGTAATCGCGCTATTGATTGATGGAGTGGGTTATTAATCCCATATATTGCGGACTCTGAGTCTTATTAATAGACAAGACACGCGGGCTCTTCTATACTCGATTGTCGGTATTGTGCGCATTCGGTGCGCAAACAACAGAGAAAAAAGAAGAGCACTATGCAACTGTTCCGTACAAAATCCGTCGAACAGACCATTGCCGAAACCGGTGAAGAGGGCCGCAAGCTCAAGCGCAACCTGACTTGGTGGGATCTGTCAATCATGGGTGTGGCCGTAGCCGTGGGCGCCGGCATCTTCTCGGTGGGCGCGCAGGCCGCCGCCTTCCACGCCGGCCCGGCCGTGATCATCAGCTTCCTGATCGCCGGCATCGTGTGCGGCGCAGCCGTGATGTGCTACGCCGAATTCGCTTCGATGATTCCGGTGGCCGGCTCCGCCTACACCTTCACCTACACCACGGTCGGCGAGATCATGGCCTGGATCATCGGCTGGGATCTGATCCTGGAAATGCTGATGGCCGGCTCCGTGATTTCCAAATATTGGGGCGTATACCTCAACGATTTCATGCGCCTGATGGGCTGGAACGCCAACACCAACCTGACGTTCGGCTCCTTCCACATCGATATCGCCCCGATTATCATCGTGGCGTTCTTTACCACGCTGCTCGTATTCGGCACCAAGATCGGCGCCCGCGTGGACGGTGCTATGACCGTGCTCAAGATCGCCATCGTGTTCTTTGTGGTGATCGTCGGCTTCTTCTACGTCAAGGCCTCCAACTTCACCCCGTTCATTCCGCCGAGCCAGCCGGCCTCCACCGTGGAAGGCTCCTCCGCCGTCACCGGCGTGATGACCCAGCCGCTGTGGCAGTTCGCCACCGGCATGACCCCATCCGTGTACGGCGTTCCCGGCATCCTCTCGGGTGCGGCGCTCGTGTTCTTCGCGTTCATCGGATTCGACGTGGTGGCCACCGCCTCTGAGGAGACCAAGAACCCGCACAAGAACGTGCCGCTCGGCATCGGCGTGGGCATGCTGCTCATCATTGTCATGTACATGCTCGTGGCCGTGGTGACCACCGGCATGGTCTCCTATGCCGATCTCGCCAAGCAAGACAGCCCCTCGCTGGCCACCGCCTTCGAACTGGTGGGCGCCGACTGGGCCGCCAAGATCATCAGCTTCGGCATCGTGCTGGGCCTGGCCACCGTGGTTATGGTGCTGTTGCTCGGCCTGACCCGTATCGTCTTCGCCATGAGCCGCGATGGTCTGCTGCCGCGCGGCCTGTCCAAGACCGGCAAGCATGGCACCCCGGCCGCTCTGCAGATCGTCGTCGGCGCGGTGGTGGCGCTCGTGGCCGCCTTCTTCGACATCGGCGTGCTCTCCGACATGGTCAACATCGGCACCCTGTCCGCCTTCACGCTGGTGGCCATCTCCATCCCGATTATGCGCAAGAAGCGCCCCGACCTGCCGCGCGCCTTCAAGATGCCCGGCAGCCCGTGGATTCCGATCCTCATCGCCGTGGCCAACTTCTGGTTGATGCTCAACCTGTCCGTGCTCACCTGGATTCGTTTCGTGGTGTGGCTCGTGGTCGGCTTCGTCATCTACTTCGGCTACGGCTACTGGCATGCGCGCCTCGGCAAGGGCGACCTGACCGAAACGCTGTCCGCCGAAACCGATAAGGCCGTTAACGGCTGAGAGCGAGGAGCGTCCCAACAGGCGCGTACCCTTGTATCAGTATTTGTTAAGGAGGATTCCATGCCATATGTAATCGCTCAGCCTTGCGTGGATGTCAAGGACAAGGCTTGCGTGGACGAGTGCCCCGTCGACTGCATTTACGAGGGTTCCCGCTCGCTGTACATCAACCCCAACGAGTGCGTCGACTGCGGTGCATGCGAACCGGTGTGTCCCACCGAGGCCATCTTCTATGAGGATGATCTGCCGGACGAGTGGGCTTGGTACAAGGATGCCGCTGTCAACTTCTTCGCTGAAGTCGGCGATTTGGGCGGCGCTTCCGCCAATGGTCCAATCGGCAAAGACCCGGAACAGGTCGCCGCGCTGCCGCCGCAGAACCAGTAAGCTGATTTGCGGATAAGCGCTGCACACAGCGCATAGTTCGGATTGAACCCTCGGTCTATCACGGCCGAGGGTTCGTCGTATCTTAGGAACATACCGTCCAAGAAAGGGGTTCTCATGGGCTTCCACGCATATTCGTCGCCATACGACTGGTCTCGTATCGCCGGCTTCAAAGCCACCGCCAAAACCGTGCCGGGTGGCATGATCGACCTGTCCGTAGGCTCGCCTGTGGACCCGGTGCCGAGCAGTGTCCAGCAGGCGCTGGTTGCCGGCGCAGACGCCCCCAACGCCCATGGATACCCGGTCACCGCCGGCACCGCCGACCTTAAGGCCGCTATCGATACATGGTTCCGCGAACTGCGCGGGGTGGATCTGAAATCCATCAACGCTGCCGCCGTACCCACCGTGGGTTCCAAGGAGGCCGTGGCGCTGATGGCCAGCCTGCTGCACCTTGGCGAAGGCGATGTGGTCGTCCAACCGGCTGTCTCCTACCCGACTTACGAAATCGGTACCCAACTTGCCGGCGCCACCGTGGTCAAAGTCGATGATGTGACCGACGTCGATTCCTGGGTGAATATTCCGAACGTCAAGGCCATCTGGATCAACTCGCCGTGTAATCCCTCCGGCGAGGTCATCTCCGCTGACTGGCTGACCGACATCGTGGCTGCTGCCCGTCGCATCGGTGCCGTGGTGCTCTCCGACGAATGCTATGCGTTAATGGACTGGCGTTCGGTGCGCCGCAATACAGCCGCGTCCTCTGCGCCTGCCGCGTCTGCATCTGCTGCGTCTGTGCCTGCCGCACCGGTGGCCGAATCCAACGAGCCCGCCTCCGATACCGCATTCAGTCTCTCCGCCACGCCATGTGCCCTGAATCCACATGTGTGTGAAGGTTCGGCAGCTGGCATCCTGGTGCTCTACTCGCTGTCCAAGCAGTCCAACATGGCCGGCTACCGTACGGCTCTAATTGCCGGCGATTACCGGCTGGTCAAGGAAATGGCCGAATACCGCAAGCAGATCGGCCAGATTATCCCTGGCCCAGTGCAGGCCGCCATGGCCGCAGGCCTGAAGGACACAGCCGCTGTGCACGAGCAATGGAGGCGTTACCGTCGCCGCCTATCCGCGCTGGTTGACGCACTGAAGGCATATGGCTATTCGGCACAAATGCCCTCCGGCGCGCTGTACGTATGGGTCAAGGCCAAGTCCGGCGACTGCTGGGCCGATATGGCCGAGCTCGCCAAGATCGGCATCATCCCCAGCCCCGGCGAATTCTACGGCGCTCCCGCCTACCTGCGTTTCTCCGCCACCGCCACCGACGAGGCCATCCGTTCCGCCTGCGAACGTCTCACGGCGTAATGAGATCGTAAGTGGCGTTGAGCCGTTCACGCCCCAAACTGGGCGGCCTTGTTGCCGAATTTGCGGCGCACAGCGTCCAGTGCGGCCTCGGCATCATGCAAACGCGCCTGTGAGGTCTGGCCGCGGGCATTGTCGGCCTCTTCGAGCATGTCATCCAGTGAAGGCTGCACGGCCGTAGCCGCCGCCTTACTGAGCGAAGACGTGCTCATACCGGCCAAGCGAATAGTTTTGGGCAGGGGAGTGGCAGACTCCGCCGAGGCCGGTAGCCCCAGCATGACTTTCAGCTGCCGCACGCATTCCGGGTACAGCACGCCGGCCGTATCGGTCGGCCGCTCCATCGTAAAAGACCGGGTCTGATAGCTCAGGTCGGCGAACCGCAACTTCACCGTCAGCGTGCGCGCCACCAGCCCCTTGCGCCGCAGCGTGCTGGTTACTTCGTCGCAGGCCGAACGCAGTAGCCCACACACCACGCGCATATCGCGTGTATCCTCGGCCAAGGTTTCCTCGGACCCAATGGATTTCTCCTCGCGTACCGTGGTAATTTCGCGGGAATCCAACCCGTGCGAGGCCGCCCATAATCCACGTGCCGCAGCCGGGGAGCCAGTGGCACGAGTCAATGCAGCCTCATCCAGCTGAGCCAATTCAGCCACCGAATGCACGCCCCAAGCATTAAGCCGCTTCTCCAAAGACGGCCCGATTCCCGGAATACCACGCAATGGCATCATCTGCACGAATTCGGCCGAGCGGGCCGCGGGAATCAGCAGCATGCCGTCCGGCTTGGCATTGGTCGAGGCCATTTTGGACACCAGTTTGTTACAGGCGATACCCACTGAACACGTCACGTGGAAGCGCTCGGCCACCTGAGCGCGAATCCACGCGCCGATCGCGCTCGGCCGCCCCCACTCCAGCAGTGCGGCGGACACATCCATATAGCCCTCGTCCACCGAAACCTGCTCGAACCGGTCGGTGACGGTCAAAAACACCTCATGCATGATTCGGTGCGACATCATGCGGTAATACGCCATATCCACTGGCAGAAAAATGCCGTTCGGGCACAACCGATGGGCGCGCGCGGCCGGCATCGCCGAATTGATGCCGTATTTCCGGGCTTCGTAGCTCGCGGCGGACACCACCGCGCGCGGCCCGGTGCCGATGATTACTGGCTTGCCTTTGAGCCCGGGGTTGCGCGCCACCTCCAATGAGGCATAGAAGGCATCCATGTCGATATGCAGCACGGTGCATCCGGTCTCGTCGTGGCCCCAATCGCGTTTGGCGGCCTCAAGTCTCGGTGCGGTGCTCATGCCACCATTGTAGGAATGCCGAACGAGGTCATGCTCACTATGTGGCGCGCATGACGCGGCGCTCATTGTCATAATGCCGAATATCGCCGGAATTCCAAGGGTTTACGCACTGTGCGGCTGTTTCGCATGGTGGGTGCGATTCCACGGAATCGTCCACATTGCGTCACTGTCCGTAACGCCTTCCAAGTCAATGCGCGCTGTCCCGGCTCTCCGAGTAGCGTAAACCTCATGAAGAAGGCAGTGGTCGGTATCCTCAACCGTGTTCCCGTGGTTCTTATCGTGATTGGTGAGGCACTGGTGATTTATTTGGCTACGGCCGTCGCCAAACTTGCGTTCACCCAGCTCGATCCGCTGTACTCGGTGTGGTATCGCGTGGGATTCATGGCGGTGCTGTTGCTGCTGTGGCGCAGGCCCTGGAACAAGGCGAAGCGAGCGCAACTGTTTCACCGCGACGCCCGCAGCTGGGGGCTGGTCGTACTGCTCGGCTGCTCGCTGGTGCTGATGAATACCCTGTTTTATGTGGCCATCAGCAATATGGATATGGGCATTGCCGTGTCTATCGAATTTTTGGGACCGCTTTCGGTGGCGGTGATTACCGGCAAAAGCTGGCGCGAGCGGGTCGGTATCGGTATCGCGGCGGTCGGTGTGGTGCTGTTAGCTGGCATATCATTGGCCAATCCGTCCGGCAATGGCACGTTTTTGTATGGTCTGATTGCGATTTTGATCGGCGGGTCGATGTGGGGCATGTATATCATCACCGGCCGGCGCGTGGCGGCTGGCGGCAATTCGCTGGATAATCTGTGCATCGCCGTGACCATCGGCTGGCTGGTCCAGTCCCTGTTCCTTGGCGTGCCGGCTGTGGCTCATGTGGTTCACCCCAAGGCCGATGCCACGTGGGCGCTTGAGCCCGGCGGCTCGCTGAAGCTGCTGGCTCTGCTGTTTGTGATTTCCCTGATGGCCTCGTTCATTCCCTATGTGGTGGAGCAGATCACGCTGCGACGCACCACATCCGGCGCATTTTCGGTAATGCAATCCATCAATCCCGCCATGGCGGTGGCCGTGGGACTGGCGTTCGGCGAGATTCCCAGCGTTGGTGAAATCGTCGGTGTGGCGTTGGTGATTTGCGCGGTTATCGTTACGTTCTCCGGCGACGCCGCACCCGCGGACGTTCAATAATGTGTCGTTCGGCACGCCGTATCCGCAGGACGTGGTACAGTAATTTGCTGTTGCGCATTATTGCGTAACGTGGAGTCATGCCTGAGTGGCCGATAGGGGCACCCTGCTAAGGTGTTAGTCGTGTAAACGGCTCGAGGGTTCGAATCCCTCTGACTCCGCCGATTAAGGTTCCGGGTGAAAGCTCGGAACTTTTTTGTTTTCCGGAAACTCCGGGTTAAGTAACTCCTGAAATAACCGAGGACGGGCGGTCTCCGCTTGTGGTAAGCGGAGTCGGAGGTACGCCATTGTCCGTCCGCCTCCAAACCGCCATTTTAGTGGGCGAACGAGTGCGGCACGTCGGGAAAAGTCCGAGCGACGAAAGAAAAATGTCCACTAAGTGAGACTTTTGCGTGGTGTTCGTGAATGGTGATTGAAGATTAACCGGTTTATATATTGCTTGTCCAATCGCTTGCTCATCGCCTCCCTCCCCGCAGTACTTGACCGAGATGGGCGGTACCCTAGAGAGAGAAGAAGAGTTCCGAAGGGCGGGCAAAGATGAGCCATATCGCTGGGCAGGGGCAACATCGCTCCAACTCGACACGAACCAACCGTGCGGCGCTGATTATCGTGTTCGTGATCGTGCTCGCCGTTGCGCTGGGCATCGGCGCATGGTTCGCAACCCATCGCACGGACGGCAATGGCCCCGCACACGCCGGAGTGTCGGACGTCGCGTTGAATAAAGCGAAGAACACGCCCAAACCGGTGACCGAACATCACGGCAATTCACCGGATTGCCCGGATACGGACTGCATCGCCATGCTGGTCAACGGCGATTTGTTGTTCCATGAGGGATTGTGGAGCCATTTCCAAGGCCCGAACCCCAACGCCACGGATGGCACCGCCTTCAACTTCGACCCGCTGTTCGCGCCGATGAAGCAGTACATTCAGGCTTCGGACATCGCCGTGTGCGAATTCGAAACCCCGATCGCCCAGCGCGGCGGCCCATATGCCGCGTACCCGATCTTCAACATTCCGCCGGAAGTGGCGGATGCCGCCCGCAACGTGGGATACAACGCCTGCACACACGCCACCAACCATTCCTGGGATCAGGGGGGCGGATGGCATCGCCCGTCTGTGGGACACGCTTGAGGCTAATGGCATCGCCCAGACCGGCTCGTACAAAACCGAAGCCGACTCCACCAAACCGTTGGTCATCGATTCCCCGACCGGCGGCGGCAAGCTGGGTCTGGTCACCGGCACGGTCTCCCTCAACGGCATGACCGCCGACGAGGACTGGCAGGTGGATCGTCTGCGCGAAGACGGCGACCCGAATCACGACAGCGACATCCAGCGCGCGGTAGACAAGGCCAACAAGGCCCGCGAGCAAGGTGCCGATGTGGTGGCCATCGCCATGCACTCGGTGCAGGAATACCTTGATTACGCCGATTCCTGGCAGATTTCGGAAGCCCATGAGCTTGCCGACACTGGTGCCTTCGACGTTATTTACGGTGCCGGTTGCCATTGTGCGCAGCCCATCGAGAACTATAACGGCACGTGGATTATCTACGGTCTGGGCAACGCCGTCACCGAGTCGGCGAACACGCCGGAAACCTTGGTCAACAATCAGGGTGTGACCGCACGCATCCAGTTCGCCGGCAAGAAGGGCGTCAAGGGGTCGTGGCGCGTCAACCGCATCGATTGGGTGCCCACCGCCAACATGCATCAAGGCAACTACCAATGGTGCCCGATATCCAGCGACCATCCCATAGGCACATGTTGGGACGAAGCCTACGACGCTCAGATACGCCAACGCATCTGGGATGTCATCTATTCGATGGGCGCGGACCAGAACGTCGTCAAGGAATGGAACATCACGCAGGAGCAGGCGGCAAAGCAATAGTTGCTCGGCTTGGTCTCAAGGAGGGGAAGCCGCAAGGTGACGCTTTTCCCGCCGGCCTCCTAATGTGGAGCCCATGACCGAGATTTACGAAACCCAAAGCGAACGCACCGATCTGCCCCTCGTCGTGATGCCGTCCGTGCTTGACTCGATGATCGAGCCCATCAAGGCCCAGTTCCCCGCGCTCCACGACGTTGCCCGCGTGCGTATGTTCGAGGAATTCACGTCCGACGAGGCGACCATAGCCGAGCGTCTGAAGGATGCCGACGCCCTGCTGGTGGGCGGCTACCACATTTCGGACGATCTGCTGCGCACCATCAGCGGGCAGGGGCACGTCAAGTGCATCGTGTTCTGCGGTACCGGCGTCGCCAGCTACCTCAATCTCGATAAGGCGCGCGAGCTGAAGATCCGCGTCTGCAACGCCGAACATTATGGCGATCACGCCGTGGCCGAGCACACCTTCGCCCTTCTGTTCGAGCTCATCCGCCGCGTTGGCCAACTCGATAAGGACGTCAAGGCCGGCAACTGGGCGTGGGCCAGCGGCGATGGACTGCAACTCGCCGGCCGTCGCATGGGCATCATCGGACTGGGCGGCATCGGCTCCACCGTGGCCGGCATCGCCCGCGCCCTCGGCATGGAGGTCGCCGCATGGAATTCGCATGTGCCGCCCGAGCATTTCGAACGCTCCGGTGCCACTCCGGTCGACGATCTCAACAAGCTCATCGAAACCAGCGACGTCATCTCCGTCCATCTGCCGCTGAACAACGCCACGCGCGGCATCGTCACCGCCGAGAACCTTGCGCATGTGAAGCCCGGCACCCTGTTCATCAACACCGCCCGCTCCGAAGTCATCGAATCCGGTGCGCTGCTTGCCCGACTGCAAAAGGGCGATGTTCCCGCCGCACTCGACGTGTTCGACCATGAGCCGCTGACCGCCGACGACGCCATCTGCCATGTGCCCGGCATCGTCCTGACCCCGCACGTCGGCTGGCGTGCCGACGGCGCGTTCAAGGAGCTCACCCGCCAGATGATCGCCTGCCTGACCGCCTACTTCGCCGGCGAAGACTATAACGTCGTCGTCTCCGAACGCTGATAGCCCTGCCTAGCCTCGCGCTCAATCGAACACCCAGCCAGTCGACCACCGGAACACGCTCATGCAGACGATTCTCAACACGCCCGACGATCCTGCCCACGATTCGCTCGTCGAAAAAAAGTCCGAATTAATCGGCGACGCCGCCCATGTCGATACGCTCGACGAGGCGCTCGCGTTCGTGGCTGCGATCCGTGAGCAGCATCCGAAAGCCCGACACGTGGCGTATGCCGCCGTGTGCGGAGGCGCGGATGGGCGACTGTCCGAACGCATGAGCGATGACGGCGAGCCGTCCGGTACCGCCGGCAAGCCGATTCTCGACGTACTCAAGCAGTCGGGCACCACCGATTGCGTGGTTGCCGTCACCAGATATTTCGGTGGTATTCTGCTGGGCTCCGGTGGGCTGGTCCGCGCGTACTCATCCGCCGCATCATTGGCGATGAAAGCCGCCCGCGCCGCCCGCATCATGACCGCCAAGCGATACCGGGTTCGCCTCGAATACCCGCAGTTGGCCCGATTCCAGCAGATCCTGGCGCAGCTTGGTGGCAGTCAGGAGGATGAATCGTATGCGGTGAACGTCGAGTTGACCGCGGTGGTGCCGCAGGATGATTGCGCGCGATTCGAGGAGCGTGTGCGGGAAGCGTTCAATGCCGCTGTGGTGCCGGCTCCGATTGACATGGTCAACATTCCGGTTCCGCTCGCGTGACGCCTGTATGACTAAGCTGGGCATCATGACCGACGAGAACACCACCAGCCAGCAGACCCAGCCCACCGAGGCCGCAACCGAGGCCGCGGCCGAGACTGCAACCGACACGGACGCCCAGCAGCAGGACCAAGGCGTGCAGTCCGCAGCCGAGTCCGCCGCTCCGGTGGATTTCGAACCGCTGACCGCTACATACGAGCGTCTGCGCCATTCCACCGACCCGGCCGAACTGTCCGAATTCGCCCGTCGGCCGTTGCCTGACCGTGCCGATCAGGCGGCGTTCTCCCGCGCCACCGCACTTTTGGAGGCTGTGGCCGGCAACCCGCACACCCCGGTGGCCGATCGTGTGTTCCTCGCCGACACCATGCCGTTCCCGAACGTATTGGTCAAACTCTCCGAAGACCCCGAACCGTCCGTGCGTCAAGCCGTGGCCGCCAACGGGGACGACAAGAATTGGCTGGTCGGCCGTCTGACCAAGGACCCGGTGCCTGCGGTCCGGGATACGGCGTTGAAAAACAAGCGCACCAGCTGGAAGATGCGGCTTGAGGGTGCGCAGGACCCCACTGCGGATGCGGAGACATTGGATTTCTTGGGCGTACTTGGCACCGAATCCGAAGAGGGAGCACCGGCGGTGCTTTCTTCGATGGTCCGCCGTGCCGTGGCACTGAACCCCAATACGTCCGAAGCGATGCTTGCCAAATTGGCCAACGACCCCTCGGCCGAGGTGCGGCACGCCGTGGAAAGCCGCCGCTAAGCACACTATTGCTGTGTTTTGCCGCGCAAATTTGGCCGGCAATCACCCCCTGTCCACCATTGTGAGCGCTCACATCTCACTATGTGAGGGTAAAAAGTACATAATTTGGCGGAATCATGGCATTTTTCTTACGGTGTGGCGCAATCAAACGGCGTTAGACTGGGGCTATGAGTGAGATTACCGAGAGTGAAGAGCGTCTGGCCCGTCCGTTGATTCGACTGGCCAAGTTGGTCGGTGTCGGCACGAGTTATTTGGGCATGAGCCATGACTACCACGAGATAGACGATGACGTCCTGATCGAGGTGCTGGCAGCGCTGGGCATCGACGCCTCCAGCGAGAGCGCCCAACTCATCGCCATCCGACGCATTCTGAACGAGCGTTACGCCCGATTGGTGGCACCCACCGTGCTGCATATCGCCGGTAGCGAGGACCGGGTGCTGGTGAACACCGGTATTCTGGACGTGCCTTCGGCGAGCATCACGCTGGAGAATGGCGAGCCATATCAAGGCACCATTGAAGTTGGTCCTGGAGATGGATCCCAGGCCTACGACTTGGATGGTACGTTCATTTCGAATGCGGCTGTGGTCATTCCCGCCGATCTGCCGATTGGTTACCATACGCTGCACGTCAAGGTCGCCGACCGTGTGCAAGACGCCACTTTGATCAGTGCACCTGATCGCGTCGATCTGCTTGACCCGATGAAGGGCGGCAGTCTGTGGGGCTGGATGGCCCAGCTGTACTCGATTCGCTCCTCCAACTCCTGGGGCGTGGGCGATTACGAGGATCTGAAGACCATGCTGGTGGACGCCAAGCAGAAGACTGGTGCCGACTTCGTGCTCATCAATCCGGTGCATGCCGCCGAGCCGGTGTCCCCGCTCACCCCGTCGCCGTATCTGCCGGTAAGCCGTCGCCTGATCAACTTCACGTACATCCGTCCTGAGGCGATCGCCGAATATGCCACGCTCAGCGAGGGCGACAAGAATGCCGTCGACGGACTGCATGCCGACACCGAACCGCTGAACGGTGATTCCCAGCTCATCGACCGTGACGCCATGTGGCGCAGCAAGATGCACGCCCTGTGGATTATCTTCAAGGCCGGCCGTACCGCCGAACGCCAAAGCGTATTCGACCAATTCAAGGCGGACTGTGGTTCCGACTTGGAGGCGTATGCCACGTGGTGCCTGTGCTACGACAAGTGGGGGGCGCCCAACGGCGAGGAGGGCAACTGGGAGCGCAAGTTCAATCGCAACTCCCCGGAAATCGCCAATCTGCGCAAGCAGTACCCGGACACTTTGGACTTCTACCGCTGGCTGGAATGGATTGCCGCCGAGCAGCTGTCCTCCGCCCAACAGGCAGCCAAGGACGCCGGCATGCATATCGGCATCATGTCCGATATGGCCGTCGGCGTGCACCCCTCCGGCGCTGACGTGTGGTGGAATCCCGAGCGCTTCGCCAAGGGAGCCACGGTCGGCGCACCGCCGGACATGTTCAACCAGCAAGGCCAGAACTGGAGCCAGCCGCCGCTGAGCCCGATCAATCTGGAGACCACCGGCTACGAGGCCTACCGCAATATGGTGCATGGCATGTTCGCCCGTGCCGGTGCGGTGCGCATCGATCACATCCTTGGTCTGTTCCGCCTGTGGTGGATTCCCGAGAACCGTTCGGCTATGGATGGCGCTTACGTGTACTACGACTCAGACATCATGCTGGGCGTTCTGGCCATCGAGGCCTCTCGTGCCGGCGGCGTGGTCGTAGGTGAGGACCTCGGCGTGGTGCCGGACCATGTGGCCGATTCCCTGTCGAGCCACGGTATTCTCGGTTGCGCCGTTGAATGGTTCGAGCAGTGCGACGGCGTGTTCCGCGCCCCCTCCCAGTGGCGTCCGTATGCATTGGCCTCCGTGAATACGCACGATTTGCCGCCGGCCGCCGGTTACCTGGAATACGAGCACGTCAAGATTCGTGAGCGTCTGGGCTTGCTGACCGGCCCGGCCGAGGAATTCGAAGCCTCCGCCAAGGCCGAGCAGGATGCGATGCTGGCCATGCTGGTCGAGCAGGGTTATCTTGATGCCGACTTTGCCGAACATCGTGAGGATCACGAGGCGGATATCGTCGACGCGCTGTACCGCGCACTGAAGGGTTCGCCGTGCAAGCTGCTCGCCGCCTCGATCACCGACGCGGTGGGGGAGAAGCGTGCGCAGAACCAGCCGGGCACCAACAACGAATACCCGAACTGGCGCATCCCACTGGCCGACGCCAAGGGCAACGTGGTACCGCTCGAAACCCTCTTCGACACCCCCGGTGCCCAACGCTTCGCCCAAATCTTCAATTCCTGACCCGCTTTACCTCCCTCTGACGAGCCGAGTCGTTAAGCGGACAGTCCAGTGGACTGTCCGTAGACGAGGCCTGAAAGAAGCGATAGCTGAGAGAAGGCAGGGAATTGCCTCACCGTAGGTGAGTCGGTTAGCCGAAGTGGGTGGGAGAGAAACCATAAATAGGGGAAGAGAAGCCATAAACCCAATGGAGTGTCCCCAGTTGCCCTATGTCAAGCCCGGCGATATACTAGTGGATTGTTGTGTTTCCCTAAGGGGTCCTTCAAAGCGCTTTCCCACTCGCCATCGAGGACTTTCAGGGAGCCCACGGATAATGAGGTTCGACGCCTCTTGGATGCGGCCCTGACCAAGCCACACCAAGCAGCTGAGACCCGGAACACAATATAGAAAAGGTAATCCAGTGAAAACTTTCACTCCGAAGCCAGCTGATCTGACTCATGACTGGTACGTCATCGACGCCACCGACGTGGTGCTCGGCCGTCTCGCTTCCCAGGCAGCCATCCTGCTGCGTGGCAAGAACAAGCCGACCTACGCTCCGCACGCCGATTCCGGCAACCACGTGATCATCATCAATGCCGACAAGATTGCTCTGACTGGCAACAAGATGGGCAAGGAGCTCTACTCGCACTCCGGCCGTCCCGGTGGTCTGCGTCGTGACTCCTACGCCGAGCTGCTCGAGAAGAACCCCGAGCGCATCATCAAGAACGCTGTCAAGGGCATGCTGCCGAAGAACCGTCTGGCCAAGGTGCAGCTCGACCGCCTGCGTATCTTCCGTGGCGCCGAGCACCCGCACACCCCGCAGAAGCCCCAGGTCTTCGAGATCGCCCAGGTCTCGCAGCAGGCCAAGTGAAACCTGAGAGGAGATAAGAATCATGGCTGAAAACACCAACGACTCCCAGGTTGTCGAGACCGAAGAGGAGCTCACCAACTACACCACCGAGACCAACGCTGGCGCTGGCACCGGCACCTCCGCGATTGAGCCGGGCTACGGCACCGGTCGCCGCAAGGAGGCTGTCGCCCGTGTCCGTCTGGTTCCGGGTGACGGCAAGTGGACCATCAACGGCCGCACTCTGGAGGAGTACTTCCCCTCCAAGCTGCTGCAGCGTGAGGTCAACTCCCCGATCGTTCTGCTCAAGCTCGAAGGCAAGTTCGACGCTATCGTCCTCGTTGACGGCGGCGGCACCACCGGCCAGGCCGGCGCCATCCGCCTCGGCGTTGCCCGCGCTCTGAACGCCATCGATCGTGATGCCAACCGCGCCGCCCTGAAGAAGGCTGGCTTCCTGACCCGCGACGCTCGCGTCGTGGAGCGCAAGAAGGCTGGTCTGCACAAGGCACGTCGCGCCCCGCAGTTCTCCAAGCGTTAATTTCGCTTGTCCTGTACCGAGCATACAAAGGCTCTCCGCGGAATTCCGCGGAGAGCCTTTGTGTTTGTGTCGCGCTGTCTTGAGTGTGACTCACACCTGCTTCATCAGCGTGATGCTCAGCGCCGGCATGGTCCAGACATTGTCGTCGACGGGAGTGTCCGGTGTATCATCCACAGGGGCATCGGGCATATCAGCTGATACCTCATCCCGAGGCGCGGACGAGGTGCCGTTTGCGGCGTGATCTGTTACTGGCATCGCGAATTTGATGGTATCCGCTTCATTCTCAGTCGAGGATTCCGTACGCTGCATGGCCACTTCTTCGACCATCTTGAGTACTGTCTCGCTGGCGTCCGGTACATGCTGCGTCCAGACGGTGGTGTCACCGTTCAAATCGCATTCCTCGACCTGAGTGCCATGCCCGGCTCGACGGCCGTTGATTTCGGCCGAGCACCATTTAGGCGTCCAGTGAGTGTCTGGCGGCAGGCGGAATGTGCGGTCGTCAGCGGTGCCGTTGACCACAATGCACACGTCCACCTCACTGTTGGACAGCAATCGCATGGTGAAGCTACGTACGCCCAGATCGAACCAGTCACGCTCCATCGGCGTGGTGCCGTCGGGCAGGAACCACTGCACGCGGCTTGAGGGCTTGAGTAGGCCGAGCTGGGTCAGTCGGGTGAAGAAGTCCTCGTGGTGATACAGGTCCAGTGATTTACGTAGCGCCACCAGTCGAGACACGGTTTCCAAGCGGCGCATTTCGCGCGTCTTGTTGGTGGAATACATCCAATCCCACTTCAGCCACGTGATGTCGTTGTCTTGGCAGTAGGCGTTGTTGTTGCCGTCCTGCGTGTTGCGGAATTCGTCGCCGGCGAGCATCATCGGCGTACCCAGCGAGAGCAGCAGCATGCCGATCATGTTCATGGCCGCCTGTTCGCGTGCCGCAATGACGTCTGGATCATCGGTGACGCCTTCGACGCCGAAATTGGCGGAATGGTTCACCGACGAGCCATCATTATTGTTTTCGCCGTTGGCTTCATTGTGCTTGGAGCGGTATCTGGTGAGGTCCGTCAGCGTGAAACCGTCGTGGCAGGACACGAAATTGATGGAGGCCGGAGCGCCACGCCCTGGTTCGGTGGCGAACAGATCGGCCGAGCCGCAGAGTCGCGTGGACATCTCCTGCAAACTGATACGCCCGAAATCGGAGCCGCCGTCCACATCCTCAAGCCAGAAGGTGCGGGCCGTGTCGCGGAAGCGGTCATTCCATTCGGCGAACGGCACGGAGAATTGGCCGGTGCGCCAGCCGAGGTTGCCCAGATCCCACGGCTCCATAATGAGCTTCAGGTTGCCCAGCAGCAGATCGGAACGCAGGGCGTAGAGGAACGGGTGATGATGGGTGAATTCGCCTTCCAGGCGGGCCAGCGTGACGCCAAGGTCGAAGCGGAAACCGTCTATGCCGATACGCTTGGCCCAGTATCGTAATGAGTCGATGGCAAAGGTGACCACATGCGTGTTGGTGAAGTCCAGCGTATTGCCGCAGCCGGTGGTGTCTTCGAGTCGACCGGTATTGGATTTTTGATGGCGATAGTAGGCCAGATCGTCGAGGCCGCGCCAGCAGACCGTCGGGCCTTCGACGCCGCCTTCGCATGTGTGGTTGTAGACCACGTCCATGATGACTTCGAAGCCGGCCTCGTGCAGTGCGCGCACCATGTCTATGACTTCTTGGCGCACGGCGGCCGCGCCCTTCTCTTGGGCTGCTTTGGTGGCATAGGAGGGTTCGGGGGCGAAGTAGCTGAGGGTGGAGTAGCCCCAGTAGTTCTTGCGGCCGTGTTCTTGCAGGAAGAGCTCGTCCTGCTTGGCCATAATCGGCAGCAGTTCGATGGAGGTGATGCCCAATCCCTGCAGATAGGCGAGCGTTGTGGGGTGGGCGAGTCCGGCGTAGGTGCCGCGCAACGCTTCGGGCAGCCACGGCGCGTTGGCGGTGAAGCCTTTGACATGCATCTCGTAGATGACGGTTTTGCGCCACGGCACATGCGGGTGCTGCGGGTCGCCCTCATGCTTATGGATATCGCGATCGTCGATGGCCACGGACACCGGCACATGGCCGAGCGAGTCTACGGTGCTCATGGCACCGTATGCCGAACCGGTTACCTTGTGGTCCACGACATCGCATTCATAGGAGAAGGCGGCGGGGGTGAGCTCCATGGAGCCGTCGATGCCCTTGCCATACGGGTCAAGCAGGAATTTGTATGGATTGAAGCGCACGCCGTGTTTCGGGTCCCATGCGCCGTCCACGCGGTAGCCATAACGCATGCCGTCCCATGCTTTGGGCAGGTGCACGTACCACAGGCCGTAGTTCGGTCCGGTCATGCGGAACAGGGTCTCGCGCAGATACAAATGTTCGATAATGCGCGTGCACACCGGAAACTCATGGATCTGCTGGATGAACGAGGCGTTCGGGTCTTCGAACAGGCGGATGGCGTCTTGGAAGAAGGCGCCGGGCTCGTCAATGGGCTCCAGCACACACAGCCAAACCTGATCGGCAGTTTCGGAACGAACAACGACGTCAGCCCCACCGTCGTCAGTGAAGTACAGCCCTGGGCGAGTGGCGTAACGATGCAACGGTGGGTTTTTCATACCTCCATTGTAGACGTGTTGTCACTTCTGGTGGAAGCCCTTGATTTTCTGCCGCGTTCCGCAGCACCACAGATATCGTCGAGATAATTCTCGGCGAACCGCAACGCGGCACCGATGATGTTCTGATCTTCGGCGCAGTAGCTCTTGCGCAGATTGAAATGGTCGGTGCCGAACGGGCTGCGTGCGATGACGCGCGTCTTCAGATCCTCGATGTCGCTGTCTTCAAGATGCTGGGCTGCTTCACCGCCGACAATCACGTCGCCCGCGATGATGGATCGCGCGTTGACGATGGCCTGCGCCACGTAATCCAGCCACTCATCCATGCGCTCGCGATGATGCCGTTCGCCCTGCTCAAGCACGCTGAAGAAGCCGGGAATGCTTTCGTAATCCTCGGGCAAGGTCTCCGGCGAGCAGTAGGTGTCCATGCAACCGCGCTGGCCGCAGTAGCATTCGCGGCCGCCCGGCACCAGCGTCATGTGTTCGATGGCGCCGTTGCACTGGTTCGGGCCTTGATACAGTTTGCCCCCCGCGATCACCGCGCCGCCCGGGCGTCGCTCCAGATAGACGCACACCGCATCGGTGAGCGTGGAGTCGAACCAGAGTTCGGCCATGGCTGAGGCATCGGAATCGTGGATCATCATGCACGGGTAATGGACCGATTGGCTGATGGTTTCGAGCGTGAGCCCAGTGTTGCCCATAATGGTGCCGAAGATGATGGTGGTGGCGTCGGGGGAGAGGATGCCTTGGATGGCGAACGAGACGCCGAGCACCTTGCCGTGCTTCTTTTCGACGTCGGCGGCGAAGTTGTTGATGATGCCGCCGATACGCTGGTAGTAAACGTTGGTGTTGCGGTAAGGCAGGGCATCGTTGCGTTTTTCGATGACGTTGCCGTACAGGTTAATCGCGCACAGGCGCAGTTCGTTGGACCGCATCACTACCCCGATGGCAGTGCGATGATCGGGATTGAACTCATAATTTTGCGCCTTGCGCCCGCCGGTGGAATCCTGCAGTTCGCCTTTGCGGATGAGTCCGTCATCTTCTAGTGCGTGCAGATTTTGGGTGATGGTGGGCAGGCTGAGGCCGAGTTCGCGTTCCAGTTCCTGCTTGGTGACATGGCTATGGCCATACAGATACTGGGCCATGGCACTGCGGTTGTGCGCTTTCACTGCGGTCGATGGCATTGCCCTCATGTTTACCCCTTTGTGCGATGAGATATATGCAAGTTTACTTTATGAAAGTGGCTTTCATGTGCCTCGACGCGGAGGTTATGAGGCAACAATCGTATATTTGTAGGCGATTATGGGTACTTTTTTAAACCAACTTTCTAGAAATGTGGAGAAAATGATTGCTTTTGAAAACTTACTTTAAAAAAGTTCTCGGATTGTGTTGTTTGCAGGCATGTGATTTTCGGTAAAAAGTGAACAAAAAGTACCAAATCGCCGGATAGAGTGAGGATTTGTTCGATATTTCGCACAACTCGTAACAAAAACTGTTCAATATCGCACGTGAAACGCCGTCGATTTTGTGCGTATGCATCGCGCCGGACCGTTCAGTATATTGTGCCTCAGGTCACATATGCAATGTGACAACGCATCACCGGTCATTTTCGGTTACTGAGGCGGTATCCCGCTGGTGCAACTGAGGTGACGAGGCGATGGCCCAGAACTTTGCCATATACCCCAAGAAGATCGAGGAGGACCCCAAGTGGCAGAAGCAAAGAAGAAGGTCGAAGCTACCAAGCCGACTCCAGAAGAGAAGCAGGCCGCAGCTGAGGCCGAAGTTGACGCGCTGGTTGCCCGCGCCAAGAAGGCTCTCGTCGAATTCGAGAACCTCGACCAGAAGCAAGTTGATCGTATCGTCGCCAAGGCCTCCATCGCCGCTCTGAACAAGCACCTCGTTCTCGCCAAGATGGCTGTCGACGAGACCGGCCGTGGTCTCGTGGAAGACAAGGCTACCAAGAACATCTTCGCCTGTGAGCACGTCACCAACTACTTGGCCGGCCAGAAGACCGTCGGCATCATCCGTGAAGACGACGTGATGGGCATCGATGAGGTCGCCGAGCCCGTCGGCGTGGTCGCCGGTGTCACCCCGGTCACCAACCCGACCTCCACCGCCATCTTCAAGTCCCTCATCGCCCTGAAGACACGCTGCCCGATCGTCTTCGGCTTCCACCCCGGCGCGCAGAAGTGCTCCGTCGAGGCCGCCAAGATTGTGCGCGACGCCGCCATCGAGGCCGGTGCTCCCGAGAACTGTATCCAGTGGATCGAGCACCCGTCCATCCAGGCCACCGGCGCGCTGATGCAGCACCCGGGCGTGGCCACGATCCTCGCCACCGGTGGTCCGGGCATGGTCAAGGCCGCTTACTCCTCCGGCAAGCCCGCCCTCGGCGTGGGTGCCGGCAACGCCCCGGCCTATGTTGATTCCGATGTGGACATCGTGCGTGCCGCCAACGATCTGGTGCTCTCCAAGCACTTCGATTACGGCATGATCTGCGCCACCGAGCAGGCCATCATCGCCCACAAGGACGTCTACGACCAGCTCATCAAGGAGCTCAAGGTCCGTAAGGCCTACTTCGTCAACGCCGAAGAGAAGGCCAAGCTGGAACAGTACATGTTCGGCTGCACTGCCGGTTCCGGCGTCAAGCCCGTGCTGAACTCCGCGGTGCCGGGCAAGTCCCCTCAGTTCATCGCCAAGGCTGCTGGCTTCGAGATTCCGGCCGACGCCACCATTCTGGCCGCCGAGTGCAAGGAAGTCTCCGACGACGAGCCGCTGACCCACGAGAAGCTCGCTCCGGTGCAGGCCGTGCTCAAGGCCGACAACAAGGAGCAGGCCTTCGAGATGTGCGAGAAGATGCTCAAGCTGGGTGCCGGCCACACCGCCGCCATCCACACCAACAACCAGGAGCTCGTGCGTGAGTACGGCGTCCGTATGCACGCCTGCCGCATCATCTGGAACCAGCCTTCCTCCCTTGGCGGCATCGGCGACATCTACAACGCCATCGCCCCGTCGCTGACCCTGGGCTGCGGCTCCTACGGCGGCAACTCGGTGTCCGGCAACGTGCAGGCCGTGAATCTCGTTAACATCAAGCGCATTGCTCGGAGGAACAACAACATGCAGTGGTTCAAGATCCCGGCCAAGACCTACTTCGAGCCGAACGCCATCAAGTACCTGCGCGACATGTACGGCATCGAGAAGGCCGTCATCGTGTGCGATAAGGTCATGGAGCAGCTCGGCATTGTCGACAAGATCATCGACCAGCTGCGCGCCCGCTCTAACCGTGTGACCTTCCGCATCATCGACTACGTCGAGCCGGAGCCCTCCGTCGAGACCGTCGAAAAGGGCGCTGAGATGATGCGCGAGGAGTTCGAGCCGGACACGATCATCGCGGTTGGCGGCGGCTCCCCGATGGATGCCTCCAAGATTATGTGGCTGCTCTACGAGCACCCGGAAATCGCCTTCTCCGACGTGCGCGAGAAGTTCTTCGATATCCGTAAGCGCGCCTTCAAGATCCCGCCGCTGGGCAAGAAGGCCAAGCTGGTGTGCATCCCGACCTCCTCCGGCACCGGTTCCGAGGTCACCCCGTTCGCCGTGATCACCGATCACAAGACCGGCTACAAGTACCCGATCACCGATTACGCGCTGACCCCGTCCGTCGCCATCGTCGATCCGGTGCTGGCACGTACTCAGCCGCGCAAGCTGGCTTCCGATGCTGGTTTCGATGCTCTGACCCACGCTTTTGAGGCTTATGTGTCCGTGTATGCCAACGACTTCACCGATGGTATGGCACTGCACGCTGCCAAGCTGGTTTGGGACAACCTCGCTGAGTCCGTCAATGGCGAGCCGGGTGAGGAGAAGACCCGTGCCCAGGAGAAGATGCATAATGCCGCCACCATGGCCGGCATGGCTTTCGGCTCCGCCTTCCTCGGCATGTGCCACGGCATGGCCCACACCATTGGTGCACTGTGCCACGTTGCCCACGGTCGTACCAACTCCATCCTTCTGCCGTACGTGATCCGTTACAACGGTTCCGTGCCGGAGGAGCCGACCAGCTGGCCGAAGTACAACAAGTACGTCGCTCCGGAACGCTATCAGGAGATCGCCAA
>ERZ824480.1213-NODE-1213-length-24151-cov-4.445759_pt1 | contig 24151 bp, 21 predicted proteins | sample MGYA00519861_ERZ824480 | MGnify/ENA primary metagenome ERZ824480 (study PRJEB31778, sample SAMEA3449152) | human gut metagenome | biome: human gut; feature: human-associated habitat; material: faeces | place: United Kingdom | collected 2010/2012 ... | reverse complement strand
TCGTCGCCTTGACAGGCTCCAGTTCCGTGCTGCGCACTAAGACTGCTCATATGGGCGACGGTTCCTGTTTCACAGACTTTGTCTAAAATAGTTAAGCCGTGAATAGTAACAATAGAACATAAAATAAAAATTTTTTTAACCACAAGAGATTGTAGTGAGACTTATTTTTGACACAATTTCTTGTGGTTTTTCTGTATAAAACTCCTTAGAGCCCGATTTTTCGGGCTTTTTTCATGAAAATTCCTCTTGATTAATTCCCAAAAATAATCTAATATTAATGTGTAAGTGGTGAAAAGTGGTGTAAAGTGGATAATAAGTAGTGAAAAGTGGTGAGTTTGGGCAATATGTTTTCAGGAGAGTATTTTCATTCGATTGACAGTAAAGGAAGAGTTATTGTACCTGTTAAGTTGAGAGAAGCGCTTGGCGATAGCTTTGTGGTTACAGCTGGACTTGACGGGTGTCTTTACATGTATTCAAACGAAGAGTGGAATGCTTTCGCGGACAAGCTTAAAACATTGCCTGAATCAAAGAAAGAGACCAGACAGATTCAAAGGTACTTTTTTGCAAGAGCCGTAACCTGTGAATTGGACAAGCAGGGAAGAATACTTATTCCTGCCAAGCTCAGGGACCATGCAAAGCTTGTTAAGGAAGTTGCTTTCATAGGTCTTTTGTCAAAGGTTGAAATATGGGATAAAGAAACATGGGACAACCTTGATAAAGATAACGAGGCTGATATTGCTGATAAGATTGATGAATTTGAACTTACATTCTGACGTCTGAGATGAAAGGTTATTTAATATGGAACATGAATTTGAACATATTTCAGTAATGCTTAATGAATGTCTTGATTATTTAAATATAAAACCCTGCGGAACATATATAGATGGAACAATGGGAGGAGCGGGCCATTCATTTCATATTGCAGAGAGACTTTCAGATAATGGACTGCTTATAGCCATAGACCAGGATGGAGATGCGATAGCTGCCGGAACAAAAAGACTTGAGGGTTATGCCAGGCGTGTAAAAATTGTAAGAAGCAATTTTTCGTGTATGAAAGAGATTGCAAATAAGCTTGGAATTAAAGGAGTAGACGGAATTCTTTTAGACCTTGGAGTTTCTTCTTACCAGCTTGATACTCCGGATAGAGGCTTTACATACCGTGATGAGACAGCGCCGCTTGATATGCGTATGGATGTGCGATGCGATATGACTGCCAGAGACATTGTAAATGATTATTCTGAAGATGAATTAAGAAGAATCATAAAGAATTATGGCGAAGACAGATATGCGTCAAGAATAGCAAAAGAGATAGTAAATGAGAGAAAAATACACAGTATAGATTCAACGGGCGACCTTATAAGGCTTATAAAAAAGGCGTATCCGCAAAAGGAGCTTCATAAGCCGGGTCATCCTGCGAAAAAAACATTTCAGGCGATAAGGATAGAACTTAACAACGAGCTTAAAGTGCTTGAGGATAATCTGAGAGATATGGTGAATCTTCTAAATGATAAAGGAAGGATATGTGTAATCACATTTCATTCATTAGAGGACAGAATTGTTAAAAATATATTCAGGGAGTGCGAAAATCCATGCACATGCCCGAGCGATTTCCCGATATGTGTATGTGGGAAAAAATCACTTGGTACGGTAATAACAAAAAAGCCTGTTATACCGTCCGAAGAAGAACAGAGAATTAACAAAAGATCACAGAGTGCCAAATTAAGGGTGTTTGAAAGAAGGAGAGAATCATGACTGACAGAAGGAATTATTCATATTATACAGATGGCAGCGCAGCAAGAAAAATTGAAAAAAGACCTGAAACACATACAAGAGAAGTATCCGAGCACAGCAGGAAATATACAGCAATACGCAGAAGAAGGTTTAATGCGATTTCTGTATTATTTACTGCGGCGGCAATTGTTGCGAGTATGTATCTGTGTATAAGTTATATTATGTCATATTCAAACATTACAGCCATGACTAAGGAAATTTCTTCTCTTCAAAGTCAGATTGCTGATATTAGCGCTGATAATGATGAGGCATATAAAGAGATTGATGCATCTGTTGACCTTGAAACCGTATATAATAAGGCAACAAAGGAATTTGGAATGGTTCCTGCTGGTAAAGGACAGGTTTACAAATATAAGAATAAGAAAAGCGACAGGGTAATACAATATTCTGATATACCGGAATAGTCACGTAAGCGAGTTTGAACATAAAGGGTGAAACGGATATGAGAAGAAGCAAACCGGTTAAAAAATTTAACTTAAATATGAAGAAATCGCTTATATTTGTAATGTTCGTTGCAATAGTAATATTTGTAACTCTTATATTCAGGATATTTTATATCATTGAGAATGACAGCGACAGATATAAGAAAAAAGTATTGTCACAGCAGACATATGTAAGCAGCAATATTTTATATAAGCGTGGTGAAATCAGGGACAGAAACGGCACTGTCCTTGCTGTCAGTATAAAGGTATACGACCTTGTAATATCGCCTAAGGATATTATCGGAGAGTCTGACGGCAGTACAGATAATGAACAGGCTGCAGCCGACAGGGAATTTACGATACAGACTCTTGTGAACTGCTTTGGACTTGACAGAGACGAGCTTGAAAAAACTATTAATGACAATCCGACTTCACAATACCGTATTATTAGTTCTAAAAAGGGTATGACCCAGGATGAAATACAACCGTTTCTTGACGCACAGGAAAGTGCGAAAGAAAATGCAAAGGAAAATAAAGAGACGCCTCAGATAAAAGGCGTATGGTTTGAGGAAAGATATGCAAGAAAATATCCGCTCGGACATATTGCATGCAATGTCGTAGGGTTTACCGATAAGAATGGAGAAATCGGAAATACAGGTATTGAAGCAACATATAATGATGAACTTACGGGAAGTTATGGAAGAGAATACGGATATTTTGACGCAGAGCTTAATCTTCAGAGAACAATAATGCCGGCAGTAGACGGTAATAATATAGTTTCAACGATAGACGCTAATGTTCAGCGTATTGTTGAAAATCAGATTGCAAAACTCATGTCGGATTTAGGAGCCAAGAATGCTGCCATTGTAATTATGAATCCGCAGAATGGCGAAATACTTGCAATGGCGTCTAATACAAATTATGACCTTAATGACCCTTGGAATCTGACGTCGCTTTATTCAGAAAGCGAAATAAAAAATATGAGTGAGGAAGAACAGTCCAATGCTCTTAATGCGTTATGGAGCAATTTTTGTATATCACATACATACGAGCCGGGTTCTACATTTAAGCCGTTTGTAGTTGCGGCGGCGCTTGATGAAGGAACTACGAATCCGAACATTGTATATACCTGTAACGGTAAAATGCAGGTAAGCGATTATGAAATAGGATGTGCCAACAGAATTGTACATGGTGCGGTAACTCCTAAGATAGCGCTTATGGAATCATGTAACGTAGCTCTTATGCAGATAGCGGCAGGTCTTGGAAGAACACAGTTTTACAGATATATGAATCTGTACGGATTCGGAAGTAAAACCGGTATAGACCTTGACCGTGAGGAGCGGGGAATTATTCATTCAGAGGATTCACTTAACACAGTCGAGCTTGCAACAAGCAGTTTCGGACAGACTCAGAATGTTACAATGGTACAGATGATATCAGCATTTTGTTCTTTAATAAACGGAGGGTATTATTATGAACCTCATGTGGTTAAAGAGATAATAAATGAGCAGAATGCTGTTGTAAAGAAATCAGAAGGGGAGATAGTCAAACAGACTATCACCAACCATACAAGCAGCCTTATAAGAGAATACCTTAAGGCAACCGTTGAATCGGGAACCGCCGTTCCCGCACAGGTAAAAGGATACGATATAGGAGGTAAAACAGGAACAGCCGAAAAGCATGGCGAAAATCAGGAAGATAATTATATCGTATCATTTATGGGATTTGCTCCTACAGATGACCCACAGGTAGCAATATATGTGCTTATAGACCAGCCGGCAGTAGAAGACCAGTCACATTCAACATATGCAACTGAATTTGCGTCAAAGGTTATGAAAAAGGTGCTTCCGTTCCTTAATGTGTATCCGGACGCATCTGCAGATACTAAAGCGGACTCTACCAAGGAGCCTGAAGCAGATTCTACGAAAGAGCCTGAAGCAGACTCTACGGCGGAACCGGCAGCAGAACCTGCCAAAGAGCCTACAGCAGAACCTGCCGAATAACCAAAAGCAGAATAAGACGTGCCGGGTATTAATACAATTTAATGATAATATTTTTTGAGGTGCTTATGTTAGCTGCCGCAGGTTCACGCGACCGGAATCTCAAAACATTTCAGAGACAGTCGGCATTGTTTATTATCATTGTAATTGTTTTATGTTCCGCACTTTTATGCGGAAGACTGGCATATATAATGATAAGCCAGGCGCCGCATTATGGTGTTATGGCTGAGAAGCTCCATGAAAGAGAAAGAGCGATAAAAGCAAAACGCGGAGTGCTTTATGACAGAAACGGAAGTGTGATTGCCGGTAATGTATCGGTATCGACGATATCCGTTATACACAGCCAGATTGAAGAACCTGAAAAAGTAATAAAAGTATTGTCTGAAGAACTTGGAGTAGATGAGGCAGAAGTAAGAAAGCGTGTTGAAAAAGTATCTTCACGTGAAAAAATAAAAACTAACGTACCTAAAGAAACGTCTGACAGAATAAGAGAGTATAACCTGTCGGGGGTAATGGTGGATGAAGATTATAAAAGATATTATCCGTATGGTTCGCTTGCTTCGCATGTGATTGGTTTTACAGGTGCGGATAATCAGGGAATAATAGGCCTTGAAGTGACATACGATAATTACCTGCAGGGTAAAGACGGAGCCATTCTTACACTTACTAATGCGAATGGCATAGAGATAGAAAATGCTGCTGAAGACAGACTTGAACCCATAAGCGGCAACAGCCTGATATTATCACTGGATGTTAATATACAGCAGTATGCCGAACAGGCGGCAAAACGTGTTATGGAACAAAAAGAGGCAAAGGCGGCAAGGATTATAGTAATGAATCCTGATAACGGCGAAATATACGCTATGGTAAATGTACCTGAATTTGACCTTAATAATCCTTTTGTACTTACATCAGGAGAAACCGTAAGAACTTCAGTAAAAGAAGATATGGATGAGCTTAATAATATGTGGAGAAACCCGTGTATAAGCGATACATATGAACCGGGCTCTACATTTAAGATAATAACAGCAGCGGCAGCGCTTGAAGAAGGTGCTGTAAAGCTTACAGACACATTCAGTTGTCCGGGATATATAGCTGTAGAGGACAGGAAAATAAGATGTCACAAGGCAGGAGGGCATGGAAGCGAAACTTTTGTGCAGGGAATTATGAACTCCTGTAATCCGGTATTTATAACAGTAGGTCAAAGGCTTGGCGTTGAAAGCTTTTATAAATACCTTGAACGCTTTGACGTATTAAAAAAAACCGGTGTTGACCTTCCGGGTGAAGCGGCAACCATAATGCATAAAAAAGAAAATGTAGGTGCGGTTGAACTGGCAACGGTTTCATTCGGACAGTCGTTTCAGATAACTCCGTTAAGGCTTATGGCGAGTGCATCTGCTATAGTAAACGGCGGACACAGCATAGTGCCGCATTTTGGAGTAGGCATTACGGATGACGACGCAAAGGATATTAAGAAAATTGAATATGAGACAAAGGATAATATGGTATCAAAAGAGGTTTCGGAAACAATGCAGAGTCTGCTTGAGGCTGTAGTATCAGAGGGAACCGGAAAAAAAGCATATATTGAAGGATACCATGTTGCTGCTAAGACAGGAACCTCAGAAAAGCTTCCGAGAAGGAATAACAAGTATATAGCTTCGTGTCTGGGTTTTGCACCTGCAAATGACCCAAAGGTGATGGCGCTTGTGCTTATAGATGAACCTCAGGGAATATATTACGGAGGAACAATAGCGGCTCCTGTTATTTCAGAGCTGTTTGACAGCATCCTGCCTTATATGGGAATTGAGAAGGATTAATTATCGGAGGATAATATTTATGGATAATACATGTAATGATTTGTGTGAAAGCAGAAAATGGCTTGTAATAGGCGCAGGAAAGAGTGGAATTGCAGCAGCAAAGCTTCTTTTGGCTAATGGTGCAGCCGTTGTGTTATATGATGATAATAAGGATGTTGATACAGAAAAATTTCCGGACGGAATGACATTTTCTCTTGGACATATTTCAGACGATATATTAAATACAATAGACGAAGCGGTAATCAGTCCGGGAATATCACTTGAAATTCCACTTGCCGTAAGGTGTAAGAAATGTGGCATAAAAGTTATAAGTGAGATTGAGCTTGCTTACAGATTTGATAAAGGAATAGTTGCTGCAATAACCGGGACTAACGGGAAAACGACAACTACAACACTTCTTGGCGAGATAATGAAAACTTCATACGATAATGTTATTGTTGCCGGAAATATAGGCAATCCGTATACGGAACAGGTAATGGACAGCGACGATAAGTCATGTTCGGTTTTGGAAGTTTCAAGTTTCCAGCTTGAGACTGTGGAAACATTCAGACCTCATGTAAGCGCAGTATTAAATATTACTCCTGACCACCTTAACAGACATCATACTATGGAAAATTATATAGACTGCAAGTTTAATATAGCAAAAGGACAAAAAGAGGATGATTATATAGTTCTTAACTATGAAGATATGATTTTGAGGGAAAGGGCAGATAAGCTTATTCCGAAGGTTATATATTTCAGCAGTAAGAGGGAACTTGAAAATGGAGTATATCTTAACGGCAGTAATGAGATATGTGTGAAAATGTGCGGTGAAGAAGAGGTCATCTGCAATACTGACGAGCTGATTCTTCCGGGCGTTCACAATTATGAAAATGTCATGGCAGCAGTAGCTATGGCGAGGCTTATGGGAATTTCTTATGAAAATATAAGAAATGCCGTGAAGTCTTTTAAATCAGTTGAACACAGGATTGAATATGTATGTGAAAAAGACGGAGTAATATATTATAACGATTCAAAGGGAACTAATCCTGACGCTGCAATAAAAGGAATATGTTCAATGACACGGCCTACATTTCTTATCGGAGGCGGTTATGATAAGGGCAGTGATTATGATGAATGGATTAATGAGTTTCATGGAAGAGTCAAAAAACTTGTAATTATAGGAGAGACTAAAGATAAGATAGCGGATACATGCGACAGGCTTGGATTTAAGGATTATGTCAGGGCAGATTCGTTTGAAGAAGCGGTTGCATACTGTATTAATAATTCCGTAAGCGGGGATGCGGTTCTTCTGTCGCCGGCATGTGCAAGCTGGGATATGTTTAAAAGCTATGAAGAGCGCGGAAGGATATTTAAAAAGTTAGTATTAGAAAATTGATATAGAAGGTGGAAATTATGGCAAGAGCTGTAACAGCGGCGCGTGCAAAAAAAGAAAAACTTCATAATTATTATGACTACAGTTTGCTTGTGCTGGTTATTTTTATAGCTGCATTCGGACTTGTTATGATATACAGCTCAAGCTCATATACTGCGCAGACACATGCGAAGTATAATTATGACGCTGCATATTTCCTGAAAAAACAGGCATTTTCGGCGATATTGGGCGTTGTGGCAATGCTTGCTGTATCAAAGATAGATTACAGGATACTGATGAAAAGAATTCCTGTTATAAGAATAACGTGGGCTACGGTATTATACCTGCTTGCATGCGTACTGCAGTTTGCCGTACTGTTCATCGGAGTGGAAGCCAACGGAGCAAAAAGGTGGCTGCAGTTTGGACCTATAGGATTTCAGCCGTCTGAGATTACAAAGGTTGCGATAATTGTATTTGCATCATATGTGATATATCTTACTCCGAGGATGTTAGACAGATTTTCGGGATTCCTTAAAGTAGCCGTATATTGTATAGTGCCGATAGGGCTTGTACTTATAGAAAATATGAGTACCGCTATCGTACTTATACTTATAACCGGAGGCATATGCTTTGTTGCAAGCCGAAATAAAAAATATTACATTGTCGTAATAGTTGCTGCAGTTGCGGCTTTGGGTCTGTTTGTTCTGTTTGGAGATGCATTCAGAATGCAGAGAATAGAAATATGGCGTAATGTTGAGACCCATCCTAAGGGATTTCAGATACTTCAGGGATTGTATGCGATTGCTTCGGGCGGACTTTTCGGAACCGGTCTTGGAGAGAGTATGCAGAAGCTCGGATTCATACCGGAATCATATAATGATATGATATTTTCTATTGTGTGCGAGGAGCTTGGTCTGTGCGGCGCAATAATGGTTGTTATACTTTTTATTCTATTATTATGGAGAATATTTACCGTTGCGATAAATGCACCTGATTTATTTGGTGCGCTTTTATGCGTAGGCGTGCTTGTACATATAGCTGTACAGGTAATTATAAATATTGCCGTTGTTACTAATTCAATACCTTCGACAGGTATTCCGCTTCCGTTCATAAGCTATGGAGGTACGTCTGTCGCGATACTTCTTGCCGAAATGGGCATGGTTCTTAGCGTATCTAATCAGATAAAGGGTTATTAGGTACGTGGGATTAGCTGCCAACATATATTGGTATTAAGTTTTGGTATATGGCAGGCAATATGATGCATATATATAAAATTCAGGGTGGAAACAGATTATGTGGCGAGCTTAATATACAAGGCTCAAAAAATGCGGTTATTCCGCTTTTGGCCGCTGCTCTTTTAAATAAAGAAATAACTATACTGGATAATTGCCCGCAGATAAGCGATGTATACCAAATGACAGATATTCTCGCGCATTTAGGATGTAAAGTGTATCAGGAAAAAAATACACTTATAATTGATGCGTCGGAAGTTAATGTTAATGTAATTCCCGGACATTATGCAAAGAGTGTCAGGGGAAGCATTTTATTTATGGGTGCTCTGCTTGCAAGATGCGGTTATGTAGTAATGGATTTCCCCGGAGGCTGTCATATAGGCAAACGGCCTGTGGATTATCATATAGATGCATTCAGAAAAATGGGAGCTGATATTTCTGTAGAAGAAAACAGAATAACTTGTAAATCACGCGGACTTAAGGGATGTATTATTGAATTATCATTTCCGAGTGTAGGTGCAACAGAAAATGTTATACTTGCCGGGGCGTATGCCGAAGGAACAACGATAATAAAAAATGCAGCAAAAGAACCGGAGATAACAGAATTATGCCGTATGCTTTCTAATATGGGAGTTATAATACACGGAGCGGGCACAGAAGAAATTGCCGTAACCGGTAAGGTGCATCATAAAGAAATACGTTACGATGTTATGTCAGACAGAATAGTGGCAGGTACTTATATTTGTGCGGCGGCTGCAACCGGAGGTGATATATGCTGTATTGTCAATAGAAATGATACCATGACAGGTCTCGTAGATATATGCCGTGATATGGGATTTCGCATGGACCTCGGAAATGATTTTGTAAGGGTAAAAGCAGACGGGCGTATTAAATCTGTTCCATATGTAAAGACGGAACCTTATCCGGGCTTTCCGACAGATATGCAGTCGCAGCTTATGAGTGTGCTGTCTGTTGCAGACGGAACCAGTATTATTGAAGAAAGTATATTTGAAAACAGATTCCATATTGTAGACGAACTGTTAAAGATGGGAGCCGATATATATACAGAAGACGGTATAGCCTATATAAAAGGAGTAGATAAGTTATCAGGCGCAGAATTATATGCAAAAGATTTGAGGGGCGGGGCAGCGCTTATACTTGCAGGACTTCTTGCAGACGGAATGACTGTAGTATCCGACCCCGGATATATAAGCAGAGGATATGAGAATATCACAGAAAATATAACTATGCTTGGAGGTAATATACATCTTGCATAAATCAAATAAAAACCGGAAAGCCGGTGTTATAGCAATTCTGATAGTTATAATAATGGCAGTTGTACTTGCAGTATCGGTTATAATTGTATTTAAGGCGGAAACGGTAACGGTAACAGGCAATGAGATATGTGACGAAGATGAAATAAGGAAAGTTTTTACAAGCGGACCGCTTGGTGACAATACACTTGTCATTAAGCTTAGGGACAAGCTTGGAGCATTTGAATCAATACCATTTATCAGAGACGCCGATATTACTGTTGTAGACAGAAACACCGTTAATATACAGGTATATGAAAAATCCCTGATTGCATGTTTTTACTACATGGGGCAATACATATATTTTGATAAAGACGGAATGATACTTGAGACTACAAATGAGAAGATGGATAATATACCTTGTATAGAAGGAATATCATTTACTAACTTCACATTGAATGAAATAATCGCTGTGGAGGAGGAAGGGCAGATTGATATGATATTGGATTTGTCCGAACTTATAAACCATTATTCTCTGGATGTTGACCGTGTAGTGTTCAGCAATAAAAACGAGGTTACGCTTTATTGCGGCGGCATTAAGGTATTTCTTGGAAACAAAAGCCTTTACGACCAGCAGATAGCATCTGTATCGGATGTAATCCGAAAGTCGTTAAAGAAAGGAATGTCGGGCACTATTGACATGAGGAATTACCAAAGAGGGGATAAAATCATTTTAAAAAGTAGTTAAGTTAATGTTTCACAGGTTCTTAACTGTTTTAGACAAAGCCTCATTCATTCATGCAGGCATGACGAGACTGTGTCTAAAACAGTTAAGCCGTGAATAGTAATCTAGTAAATAAAAAAAACATATAAATACATATTTTGGACTTGATTATTTTTATAAAAAACTATATCATAGAAATATGTATGAATATGTTTACAGACTAAGAGTTTTTAAAATAAATTAATGCAAAGAGTGCAAGAAGGAGGAAGCGTTTTGTTAGAGATATTGTCTAATGAAGTTGAATCAGCAGCAAAGATTTTGATTGTTGGAGTCGGAGGAGCCGGTAACAATGCGGTTAACCGAATGATAGACGAGGGTATTAAAGGGGTTGAGTTACTCTGTGTTAATACCGATAAGCAGCATCTTAAGCGTTGCAAAGCCATGAATTGCGTACAGATAGGTGAGAAACTTACAAAGGGACTTGGCGCCGGAGCAATACCTGAGATTGGTGAAAAGGCTGCCGAGGAGAGCAGAGAAGAGCTTACCGAATACATAAAAGGTAATGATATGGTATTTGTTACATGCGGTATGGGCGGCGGAACCGGAACAGGAGCTGCGCCTATAGTTGCTGAGATTGCTAAGAATCTTGGTATTCTTACAGTTGGTGTTGTAACAAAGCCGTTTAAGTTTGAGGGCAAAGTAAGAATGAATAATGCTATCTCAGGAATAGACAAGCTTAAGAAGAACGTCGATACGCTTATCGTAGTTCCTAATGACAAGCTGCTTGAGATATGTGACAGACGCACAACTATTCCTGATGCACTTAAAAAGGCTGATGAAGTTCTTCAGCAGGGCGTTCAGGGTATTACAGACCTTATTAATGGAGAAGCAATTATTAACCTTGACTTTGCCGATGTACAGACTGTAATGAAAGATAAGGGTATTGCCCATATCGGTATTGGTTCTGCCAAGGGTGATGATAAGTGCATGGATGCAGTTAAGCAGGCAATTGACAGTCCGCTTCTTGAGACTACAATTGAAGGCGCTTCACATGTAATGATGAATATTTCAGGTGATATAAGTATCTTTGAAGCTAATGACGCCGCTTCCTATGTTAAGGAACTTGCCGGTGAAGATGCTAATATCATATTCGGTGTTAAATTTGACGATTCAGAAAGCGATGCAGCTACAATTACTATTATAGCTACAGGTATTGAATCTAACGCTAATAATGAGAAGGGATTTCTGAACAGTTTTAAGACTCAGACTCCATCCACACCAAGCTTTTTGTCAAGTGGTTTTTCAGCAGCATCTCAGCCTAAGACAACTACTCAGCCAAAGGATACGGAGAAGGTTCCTGAATCATTTGCAAGAACACGCAGTACATTTGGAAGCGTAGGTTCGTCTTCATCAAATTCTGACGGAAACGGAATTAAGATTCCTGAGTTTTTACAGAAGAATCGTAAATAACAGCGTGTCGGCACGCAGTAGTTTTAAGAAAGTGTAATTAATATGGAAGTCAATACTAAGATACAGAAGATTGACTGTGACTGGCTTGATGCTAAGAACGAATGTCGCAATACTGTTAATAAGGACGCAACTAATGTAGAAGCAACAGAGACGTTTAAGAAAAAGCTTCTGGTATCCGAGCATAGCCCTATAAGGCTTCTTTCGGTGAAATGGCGATGGGAAGGTATATTTTCATGGGTCAGCGTGCATTTTGCGAGACATTGGCTCGGATGGGACAAGTGGGTTAGTACCCAGAGAAGCGACAGAACAGGCGTTGACCGTAACAGCCAGCCGCAGGACACAAAAGTTAATATGGATATCAGGGCTAATGCTCAGGCGCTTATTAATGTTTCCAGATTCAGACTGTGTTATCAGGCCAGCCCTGAGACAAGGTCATGTATGGAGGACCTTAAGGTTAATGTTAAGAAGTGTGAACCTGAGATTGCAGATGTTATGGTTCCGAACTGTATATACAGATGCGGATGTCCTGAATTTGCCGAGTGCGGATTTTTTAAAAAGTTTTGCGAGAGCGTAGAGAATAAGGAAGAACTTTTGGATATACATAAACGTTATGAACTGTATAATCAGATGTTTTACGACAGGTTTAAGAATTAGATAATATTGTTAAGATTATTTGCTGCATCATTTATTATATTTAAGTGGTGCAGTTTTTTTATGACACTGTAATAAAAAATCTATAGACTGTTTTATAAAACTGGATTATAATTAAGTAAATCGTAAACCACGAGTATTGTTATGGAGGTACGCCAATGTTCATAGGAAGAGAAAACGAGCTTAACGCATTAAACAAGCTTTATAATTCCGATAGACTGGAATTTGTCGTTATTTATGGGCGTCGCCGTGTAGGTAAGACTGCCCTTATCAGCGAGTTCACAAAAGATAAAGATACCATTTTCTTTACCGGCGTTGAAACCAACGCAAAGCAAAACCTTGATAACTTTTCAAGATGTATTATGGAGTACAATACGGGAATTGTAGTAAATACCTCGTTCCCTAACTTTCAAGCTGCTTTGGAGTATGTTTTTGAGCTTGCAAAAAACAGAAGGATAGTACTTGTTATCGACGAGTATCCTTATGTTGCCCGTGCATCCAAAAGTTTTGCTTCTACGCTTCAGCTTTTAATTGATAAGAACAAGGATAATTCAAAGTTATTTTTAATTCTTTGCGGTTCTTCTATGTCTTATATGGAAGATCACGTTTTGGCGTATAAAGCTCCCCTTTACGGGAGAAGAACAGCTCAATTCAAAATCAAGCCTTTTGAGTTTTGTGAAGCCTGCCGCTATTTAAAAAAATTATCGGGTGAGGATAAGGCTCTGGCTTACGGGATTGTCGGAGGAACTCCGCAATACCTGATGCAGTTTGATGATAATCTTTCTATCGAAGAAAATATCAAAAACACTCACTTGAATCCTTCCTCGTCTATCTTTGAGGAGCCGAACAACTTATTGAAACAGGAAGTACGTGAGCCTGCGATTTACAATGCGGTTATTACTGCTATCGCCACCGGTTCATCCAAGATGAACGAAATCTCCAATAAGATTGACGAAGACACAAGTGTATGTGCTACCTATATTAGGAATTTGATTACACTCGGCATTGTGAAAAAAGAAATTCCCTACGGCGAAAAATCAAGCCGCAAGACGATTTACTCAATTGAGGATAATATGTTCCGTTTTTGGTATCGCTTTGTGCCGGAGAATACTTCTATTATCTCTCGTGGAGCGACAGACCTTGCATACAAGCGTATCGCTCCGGAACTTTCATCTTATATGGGTGGTGTGTTTGAAGATATTTGTAAGCAGTATTTGTGGAAGATGCTCCTTGAAGGCAAATGTACTGTGAATTTCAGTGACATCGGACGTTGGTGGGGCACAAATCCCAAAACAAAATCTCAGGCAGAAATTGATATTATGGGAGCAGACAAAGATTCCGCTTTATTTGGTGAGTGCAAGTGGACAAACGAAAAAGTTGGTCTGGGTGTGCTTGAAACTCTTGTAGAGCGCAGCAATATATTTAGCTGCAAGAAAAAACACTTCTATCTCTTTGCTAAAACCGGCTTTACAAAAGGCTGTATTGATAGAGCGACAGAGATGGGGAATGTAACGCTCGTTACCTATGAGGATATGTTGGTACCGTGAAACACATTATTAACGCACAAGTAGTTACTATTCGCGGCCAATGTCAGTTAGTTAAGCTATAGAGTTAGATTCTGAATTGGGGTCTAACTCAAAAATTTCAAAAAATTTACCCCAAGGGGTTGATACAGAGGTTAAAATGTGAGGCCGCTCTCGCTGCTGATGAGTTTTAAAGGTAGTGAGAGCGGCCCTTTAGTCAGAGAATAATATCGCTTTTGACTAAAGGAGGCGCTCTATGTTCTTCCGGTTTTTTCAGAAAATCAAGAATTTTTTTGTTCTCTAGTTCGACTCTTGACTGAAATTTTCGGCTTCGGTAAACGACACCTTCTCCTTGACCACTCTAGGGTTGACAGCCTCATCTTTTACATTTTTCTTTACAATTTGCGATTTATGCGATGGGAATACCTTCCTCATCAAGGATATCATAGATATTGTCCGGGTTAAAACCATCGTTTAATATTGGTTCAAAGTAATCATTGTTTTGCCTGATAGTGGCAGACTTTGAAGCCGGATTTAATAGTCTGCCGAATAATAACAGTTTTGCAATTCCGTACATATCAAATTTAAGCTTTGTAAACCCTTTATAAGAAGAGAAAAAGGTGTTGATACTTAACTCTTCTAAAATTTTTTCCAAGAGAATATAAGAAAAAATCATAGGATGTCCAAAATATTCAGGACTTCCTTAGGTAAATGAAAACTGATATTTTTTAAACGGACGCTGCTCAGAACAGTAGAGTAATAATTCATGGATGAGCGAGCTTCCTACCTTAAAGGATTTCTTCAGACGGTCAACGTAGACCGGCTCGCCGTCATCGAATCGGGATAATGGACCGATGTTGCAGACCACTTTTTTGCGACACTTTATACTAATCTTTATTGGTAACACGAATAGACTGAACAAGACGCAGATATTTTCTGCCATTAATATAATAAAAGTATAAAAAAATCAAGGAAAACATTGAAAAACAGAGAAAAACTTTTGTTGAATTTGGAAAGTAGAGGTAAACTTTGGATTGACACATATAGTTTGATATGATATATTTAAATTACTATAAATTACGGAGGGAGAAAAAGTGTTATGAAAAAAATAATAACTGCTGTTATTGTCTTTGCGCTTTTGCTTGGCTGTATTAATGTAACCGAATCAAGAGTATGTGCAAGTGATAAAATTTCGGATAAAGAAACTTTTACTAAGGAATTAAAAAAACTTCCCGTTGTCAAGGAAGACCTTTCTAAAAAACAAAAATCTATGATAAAGAATTTTAGTACAGGTTCAATTGACGATGTAACTGATTCCGCCGCCTATATTAATCTGATTACCGATTCGGAGGCATATGATGTTGCTATACACGAGATATTGGATTCGATATATGATAGAGACGATAATGAATCCATAGACATTATGGTTAGCAAGTTTGCAGAGGTTGCGGATGACAGAGCACAAGAAATAATAAACGATTATGAAGAGGCTAGAAAAGAACGTAATAGTGCAGATGAGTTGGATTATGTTACAGGAGAAGTATTGGTTTTGTTTGAAAGCGGAACATCTGATGAGTATGTTAGGGCTATCTCCGAACGAATGGGGACAGGTTATCAGATACTGAGCGAAATTAATATCGATTATACTTTGCCACAGGCAGATATTGATAGGCTTGAAGCTTTTTTGGAACAGGAGCTTCCTGTTATTGCATATATGGATATAGGGCTTGATAAGACGGTAAACAAGGCAAATCAAATGCTTGAGCAGGTAAGTTGCGTAAGTGATGCTTCTCCAAATTATTGTTGCAATGCTATAGACTCTGTAGCGTCCGCGTTTGGAATTAACGATACATATGCAAATAATCAGCACGGATTGCTTCAGTCGTGTTTTCATATGGCATGGGATTCATGGAGAGATGCGGACGATATAGAATATACCCCGGTAAAGGTGGCGGTAATTGATACAGGTATTGATATAACTCATGACGATTTAAAAAATGTATATACATCAGACAGCGCAAGGTCTTATCATGGCGACGACGGATATTTTATCACCCCTATGACTGTCGATAACTGCTATTCAGATAATGCCACAGATGCTAATCATGGAAGTGCTGTGTCAGGTGTTATAGCCGCCCAGTCAAATAATAATTCTGCTATAGCGGGAGCTGCAGCCATATTCAATGATAAGAAATCGTATAATTACAATAATTGCAGTATACTTGCCATTAATGCCGCTTACGATGTATATAATAAAGAGGGTAAAATTGTAAGTGTATTTTCAGATGCGTGCCTAATTGATTCTATTTACTATGCTATAGGGCAGGGAGCCCGCGTTATTAATATGAGTCTTGGCGGTTCGGATTATTATAATATAAGTTTTCAGCAGGCGATAAATACTGCGTCAAATGCCGGAATAGTAGTATGTGCTGCTGCGGGTAATGAGAAGAAATATTGTACGAACTATTATCCGGCGGCGTATAATAATGTAATTGCAGTGAGCGCTTTAACGAGTGATAATTCATTAGCCAGCTATTCAAATTATGGAGAATACGTGGATATTGCTGCTTTAGGAGACGGAGTATATAGTTTAAATACAACCGGTAAAGATGGAGGTAGCGACTATGATATTTTTGGGGGGACATCAATTGCGACTCCTTTTGTATCCGCAACAGCGGCAATTCTTATTTCCATGAATCCCTCGCTTACGCCTGCGGGAGTGGAATATATTCTAACGCAATCGGCATACGATTTATATAGCGCTGGTAAAGATATATTTACGGGGTATGGTTTGTTAAACGCAGGGCTGGCTGTTCATTATAATAAAAGCTTGTTAATGTCAAATGCGCAGGTTACAAATATCGCACCGTATCATGTGGGAAACAACTCAGTAAGGATTGTGTGGACAGGAGCAAGGTGGGCGGAAGAATATCAGGTTTGTCGTTCTAACAGTATTAATGGAACATATTATAATATAAAAACGATACAGGGTTCTGATTCAGGAACATACGGTGCGGGAAGAGAGGAAGGAACTAATCTTCTGAAGTGGAATTATACAGAAAGTGGATTGAGTTCCGGTACATATTACTATAAGATTGGTTATTCTTATGCATATGGCATGGGTAGAAACTATCGTTACAGCGATGCAGTAAGTATTACGATACCATAAAGTAGGGTGTTAGTTATGAAAAGAAATAGATATAAAATATTATTAGCGACTGTAATTTTAGCGCTGGCATAAGTCTTTATATATACTTCTTCAGATAATGTATACGCAAAGACACGAATCAGCAAGAAAAATCTTGCGATGAAAGTGTCAGAAAAAAGTGTGTTAAAGTTAAAGGGCGTAAAAGGAAAGATTGTATGGAAATCCAATAAGCCTAAGATTGTGAAAGTAAGTAAAAAAGGTAAAGTAACCGCATTAAAGCAGGGACGGGCAACTATAACGGCAAAAAATAAAGGAAAAAAATATATATGTAAAGTTAAAGTGGAGATGAATAATAATACACAGTACTTCTTCTGTACAGACCCTACGCCAATACCGTTGCCTACGCCGAATCCAGGGGGAGACGCACATACCTTGATAATAGTACCTAATCTGTTTTTTGATTATGTAGTAGAGAATATAGAAGATGGTTTTATTACCATAAAAGCAGCGGATAGTTCAGAAGCAGTTAATGCAGTTAATTTTAAAGATAAAGAAAGAATCAGGTTGTCGGCTGCAGATGGCGTAAAAGTTATTAGCAATGAAAAAGGTTTAAAGGATGCGACAACAAAAATGGTTAACGGTAATAGATTTCAAACTATTGGTATTGATATAGAAAAAGTACATTTTGAAGGGATTAATATGAATTATTCCGATATTAAAACAGGAGATTTGGTTGATATTATAGACCTTTATAATTCTACGCCTAATGTCACAGGTGAATATGCAACAGGAGTTAAAGTTATCAATGTAAAAAGATAAAACCATATTGTTTTACAACTAAAAAAGGGGCGTATAAAACTCCCTTAAATAAAATCGCTCAGACCATGAAGTTTGAGCGATTTTATTGGTATAGTGTAAATAAGTGTTTCTTTGAGAAAAAAAGTATGCTATACTAATGCATGTGTTTTGAAAATAACGATGAACAGTAAATCATATCACGGAGGCAAAATTATGGATTATAAGAATGCAGGAGTAGATATTGAAGCCGGATACAAGGCTGTAGAGCTTATGAAAAAGCACGTCGAGCAGACGATGCGTCCGGAAGTTCTTACCGATATCGGTGGATTTTCAGGAGGATTTTCATTAAAAAGTTTTATGGGGATGAAAGAACCTACATTGGTTTCAGGTACTGACGGTGTAGGTACCAAGCTTAAAGTTGCATTTGAATTAGATAAACATGATACTATAGGTATTGACTGTGTTGCCATGTGTGTTAATGATATAGCATGTGCAGGAGGAGAACCTTTATTTTTCCTTGATTATATTGCATGCGGCAAAAATTTCCCTGAAAAGATTGCGCAGATTGTAAGCGGTGTGGCAGAGGGATGTAAGCAGTCTAATGCAGCTCTTATAGGAGGGGAGACGGCGGAGATGCCGGGATTTTACCCTGAAAATGAATATGACCTTGCAGGATTTGCTGTCGGAATCGTTGATAAGGCGGAGATGATTACAGGAGCTGAACTTGCACCGGGTGACGTCCTTATAGGAATTGCATCTTCAGGAATTCACAGTAACGGATATTCGCTTGTAAGAAAGGTATTTGATATAGAGAATACAGACCTTTCGCGTACATATGAAGGACTTGGAATGACGCTTGGCGAGGCGCTTTTGATACCTACTACTATATATGTTAAGGCGCTTGCTTCACTTAAGAATAATAATGTTAAAGTCAAGGCATGCAGCCATATTACAGGCGGCGGCTTCTATGAAAATATTCCGAGAATGCTTAAGGAAGGTACGAATGCCCATATTAAAGAGGGAAGCTTTGATATACCTGTTATATTTGATATACTTGCCAAAGAAGGCAGTATTGAAAAGAAAATGATGTATAATACATTTAATATGGGAATCGGAATGATGATAGCTGTAGACTCCGCATGTGCTGATGATGCAATGCGTGCAATAAAAGATGCCGGTTATACATCTTATATTGTAGGTGAGATAGCACAGGGAGATAAAGGCATTACAATGATGTAATTTATTTCAATCTACGTGTGGAGGAGTTTATAATGCTTAATGTTGTTGTACTGGTGTCAGGAGGCGGAACGAACCTTCAGGCGCTGATTGACAGTATTGACAAAGGCGTCATAACAGGCGCGAGAATATCGGCTGTCATAAGCAATAAAAGCGATGCATATGCGCTTGTCAGGGCTGCAGAACATAATATTGCCGCAAGGTGTATATCTCCTAAGGATTATTCTGACAGAGAGCAGTTTGCAGATGCCATGATTGCTGCTTTTAAAGAATATGAGGCTGATTTGATTGTGCTTGCCGGTTATCTTGTTATAGTTCCCGAAAAGATTATACGTGAGTATGCCGGAAAGATAATCAATATTCATCCGTCGCTCATTCCATCGCATTGCGGACCGGGATATTACGGTCTTCATGTACATGAAAGCGTCCTTAAAAGAGGTAATAAGGTGACGGGAGCAACGGTTCATTTTGTTGATGAAGGCACGGATACGGGACCGATAATACTGCAGAAGGCAGTCGAGGTAATGCAGGACGATACTCCGGAAACCTTACAGCTCCGTGTTATGGAGCAGGCGGAATGGAATATACTTCCTGAGGCGGTTAACCTGATTGCCAATAACAGAGTAGAGATTATTGATAATATTGTAAGAATTAAGTAAATAAACCCGCAGTAAGAAACGGGGCATAAAATATGGAGGAACAGACATGAAGGTACTTATAGTCGGAAGCGGCGGAAGAGAACATGCGATAGCTGCAAGTGTAGCTAAAAGTCCACAGGTCGATAAGATTTACTGTGCACCGGGTAATGCCGGAATTGCAGAACTCTGTGAATGTGTGGATATCAAGGCAATGGAGCTTGAAAAGCTGGCACAGTTCGCAAGTGATAATAAGATTGACCTTACTATAATAGGCATGGATGACCCGCTAGTTGCCGGTATTGTTGATGTATTTGAAGAAAAAGGCCTGAGAGTATTCGGACCTAGAAAGAATGCTGCAATTATTGAGGGTTCTAAGGTGTTTTCAAAGGACCTTATGAAAAAATATAATATTCCTACAGCAGCTTATGAAACATTTGATAATCCTGATGATGCGGCAGCTTATCTTGAAACCTGTAATTATCCTATAGTCCTTAAGGCTGACGGGCTTGCGCTCGGAAAAGGTGTTCTTATATGCAAAGATAAGGAAGAGGCATTAAAAGGCGTAAAGACTATTATGCAGGACAAGCAGTTTGGTGATGCAGGCAATCATATGGTTATAGAAGAATTTTTAACAGGACGCGAGGTTTCGGTTCTCTGCTACTGTGACGGAACTACTATTAAGCCTATGACCAGCGCTCAGGACCATAAGCGTGCAAAGGATAATGACGAGGGTCTTAACACCGGAGGTATGGGTACATTTTCACCAAGTCCTTTTTATGATGACGCAGCAAGGAAGTTTTGTGAAGAAAAAGTATTCCAGCCAACGATGGACGCAATGAAAGCAGAAGGAAGACCGTTTACCGGAATATTATTTGTCGGCTTAATACTTACGCCGAACGGACCTAAGGTTCTTGAATATAATGCAAGATTCGGAGACCCTGAAGCTCAGGTTGTTCTTCCTAGAATGAAGACAGATATAATTGATGTTATGAATGCATGCATAGACGGAAAGCTTTCGGATGTAGAGCTTGAGTTTGAAGATAATGCGGCTGTATGCGTTATACTTGCATCAGACGGATATCCTGAAAAATATGAAAAAGGCAAGGTCATTACAGGACTTGAAAATTTTGAAGGAAAAGACGGATATTACGTATTCCATTCAGGTACTGCAATGAAAGACGGAAAGATTGTTACCAACGGCGGACGTGTACTTGGAGTGACTGCTAAAGGCGCAACACTTATCGAAGCAAGAAATAATGCTTATGAAGCAACAAAATGGATTGACTTTGATAACAAGTATATGAGAAATGATATTGGAAAGGCCATAAGCGAGGCCTGAAAACCACTATATATAACTATTATAATAATTAACAGGAGGAGATTACGAAATGTATTCTTTTGATGAAATTCAGAACTTTGACCCTGAAATTGCCGAGGCAATAATGCTTGAAAAAACAAGGCAGAACGACCACATTGAGCTGATTGCTTCTGAGAACTTTGTAAGCAAGGCTGTAATGGCTGCTATGGGAAGCCCATGCACTAACAAATATGCAGAAGGTTATCCGGGAAAGAGATATTATGGCGGATGTGAATATGTCGATATAGTAGAGACGCTTGCCATAGAAAGAGCAAAGAAGCTGTTCTCTTGTACCTATGCAAATGTTCAGCCTCATTCAGGCGCACAGGCTAACCTTGCGGTATTTTTTGCACTTGTAAAGCCGGGAGACACTGTAATGGGAATGAATCTTGATCATGGCGGACATCTTACACATGGAAGCCCGGTTAATATATCAGGTTCATATTTTAATATCGTTCCTTACGGCGTTAATGACGAAGGATTTATAGATTATGATGAAGTGGAAAGAATTGCAAAGGAATGTAAACCAAAACTTATTGTTGCAGGTGCAAGCGCATATGCAAGAAAGATTGATTTCAAGAGATTCCGTGAGATAGCAGATGAAGTAGGAGCTTTTCTTATGGTAGATATGGCTCATATTGCAGGACTTGTTGCATCAGGATATCATGAAAATCCGCTTCCTTATGCACATGTAACTACAACTACTACACATAAGACACTTAGAGGACCAAGAGGTGGAATGATTCTTTCATCTGAGGAGTTTGCTTTAGAGCATAAGCTCAATAAGGCTGTTTTCCCTGGAATACAGGGCGGACCTCTTATGCATGTAATAGCTGCAAAGGCAGTATGTTTTAAGGAAGCTCTTGACCCGTCATTTAAAGAGTATGGAAAGAATATAATTGATAACGCTCAGGCACTCAGTAAAGGACTTATTAACAGAGGGCTTAATATAGTGTCAGGAGGTACGGATAACCACCTTATGCTTGTTGACCTTGTGAACAAATCTGTTACAGGAAAAGAAGCAGAAACACTTCTTGATGCTGCCAATATAACATGTAATAAGAACACGATACCTAATGACCCACAGAAGCCGTCTGTAACAAGCGGAATCCGTCTTGGAACTGCAGCCGTAACAACAAGGGGAATGAATACTGAGGATATGGATGTTATCGCTGATGCTATTGCAATGCTCATAGATGATGTTGATGCTAATAAAGCTAAAGCAATGGAGCTTGTTAAGACTCTTACAGAGAAGTATCCATTATACGCATAAAGGGGATTTTAAGTTATTATTTGCTCTGTCGGTATTATAAGCTTATACAGACAGTACGGAAATAACTCTAAAATTTGAAGATAAAAGCTCCTATTTTGTGGTTAGAATAGGGGCTTTAATTCATAATATAAAGGAGGTTTTTATTATGTCGCCTAAGCAGGAAGTTTATAAAATACAGGCTGAAGAAATTATAAAAAAGCTTAAAATGCGCGGAATGAACGGTATATACTGCCGGTCTAAAGAAGACGCAAAAAAATATGTTCTCGATATGATTGAAGACGGTGCGTCAGTTGCATGGGGCGGTTCTGAATCGCTCAAAGAGACCGGTATACTTGATGCTGTTATGGCTGATAAAGAACGGCTTGATGTTATCGACAGAAGCACATATGTTACTGATGAGCAGAAACGCGAGCTTAAAGGAAAGATTGCGATGTGCGATTATTTTCTAATGAGCACCAATGCGATAACACTTGACGGCGAGCTGGTTAATATCGACGGAGCGGGAAGCAGGCTTTCATACCTTATATACGGTCCTGAAAAGGTCATTATTGTCGCAGGAATGAATAAGGTTTCCACAGATGTGGAAGATGCAGTAAAGAGAGTTCGGAATATAGCGTCGCCTCCTAATGCAATAAGGCTTTCGTGTGATACTCCATGTGCAAAATACGGCAGATGTATGAATTGTATTTCTGATGACAGTATATGTTGTCAGGTAGTTGTAACAAGAAGGTCGAGAATTATTAACAGAATAAATGTTATACTTGTCGGGGAAGAACTCGGATATTAATAACGAAGGGCATAAGGAAAGAAATTTTGAAGAGATTATTTATTGCGGAGAAGCCAAGCGTTGCGGCAGAATTTGCCAAGGCGCTTAAAGTAAACGGACAGAGAAGAGACGGATATGTAGAGTCGGAAGATACTATAGTTACTTGGTGTGTGGGACATCTTGTTACTATGAGTTATCCTGATGCGTATGACCCGGCATTAAAAAAATGGTCAAAAGAAACGCTTCCGTTTCTGCCTGAAACCAAAAGGTATCCTGAGCCGTTCAAATACGAAGTAATTGAGAATGTCAGAAAGCAGTTTAATATTGTAAGCGGGCTTCTTAACCGTGATGATGTAGAGACTATATATGTCTGCACCGACTCAGGACGGGAGGGAGAGTACATATACAGGCTCGTTGACAGAATGGCCAATGTTCCTGCCCAAAAGGATAAAAGACGTGTGTGGATTGATTCGCAGACGGAAGAAGAGATATTAAGAGGAATAAATGAAGCAAAACCTCTTACCGCATATGATAATATATCTTCGGCTGCGTATTTGAGGGCGAAAGAAGATTATCTTATGGGAATCAATTTTTCACGCATTTTATCAGTAACTTATGGATACACTGTCAATGAATTTATAAGCGGGAAAAAATGGCTTCCTATATCAGTCGGACGTGTGATGACATGTGTTCTCGGA
>ERZ824480.1212-NODE-1212-length-24153-cov-3.467300_pt1 | contig 24153 bp, 20 predicted proteins | sample MGYA00519861_ERZ824480 | MGnify/ENA primary metagenome ERZ824480 (study PRJEB31778, sample SAMEA3449152) | human gut metagenome | biome: human gut; feature: human-associated habitat; material: faeces | place: United Kingdom | collected 2010/2012 ... | reverse complement strand
AATAAAATTACTCTCATAAATAAATTAAATAAAAAACGTGGTTATGCTCCTGCTATCAGACGTGACGGATATACTTTTGATGGCTGGTACACTAAGGAAAAAGGAGGCAAGAAGTATTCAGCTTCCACCATCATCAAAAAAAAGCTTAAACTTTACCCACATTGGATAAAAAAATACAAAATTGACACTAATTATTTTGTTCCTATGGGATTAGGTTTACCCGATATAGAAAGCTTTCAAAAATACTTTGGTAAACTTACTTTAATCAATAAAAATGTTGAAGAAGATGTTTATCCTGGTAATTATATATGCAAAACCCACAAAAAAGATTTGATTTATATATCTAGTTGGCCCACATCAGATTCCGATGCTTACTTTATTGATTATACAAAATGCAAACTAAAAAACGTTATTAACATAAAAAAAACAACTTCTATGGGTATGTTTTTAAAAAAACTAGGTGTAAAACAGTACAATTATAATTCAAAAACTCATACTTTAGATTTCATATGTGGAAAATGTTATTGCATTTCTAATGTTGATGACGATGACGATGCCGAATACGAAGATGTATGGTGGACAATAAAAATGAATAATAAAAATCAAATTATGCCTAGTACGGTTGTAAAATTTGAACTTATAACTGACTGGCAAATATGGTAGTCATCTTTTAACTTAATACTTTAAACAAATTAGATGCAATTTATTGTATCTAATTTGTTGCATTATAGGAGAAATATAGCGTATTAAAAAAGTAATTAATCTAACTATTCTTTCAACAATTATACTATCACTAACCTTTATCCCCGCCATTCAGACTAATGCAGCTTCAAAGGTTAACATTACATATTATTCAAGTAATGGCTATTTCAAAGCAAAGCTCAATCGTAGCAAGCGAAAAATCACAATAAAAAACAAAGTAAACAAAAAGCGTGGCTACGCTCCTGCCATCAGACGTGAAGGATATATTTTTGATGGCTGGTACTCCAAGAAAAAAGGTGGCAAGAAATATTCAGCCTCCACTATTATTACAAAGAAACAGAAGCTATATCCTCATTGGATTAAAAAATACAAAATTAATACTAAATACTTTGTTCCTATTGGTATGAAATTTAGTAGTTTACCCGAGTATGAACCTTACTGGGGAACTTTAAAAATATTAAATAAGAAAACAAAAGCATATTCTTGTAGCTATATTTTAACTAATACTCAAAAAGATACTTTTTCTATCAGTGGTATTGTTAAAGCGATAGATAACAACGGTGATTATATATACGATTATTCCTGTTACTCTATCAATTGCCGACTAAAAAACCTAATTAACATAAAGAAATCAACTTATGTCAAAAACTTTCTAAAAAAATTAGGTATTAAACGTTATGATTTCGATGCATCTGAACACTATATTGATTTTGTATGTGGTTCAACACGATTTGCCGATGAAACATACGACACTGATATCATTTGGCAAATAAATCTCAACAGCAAAAATCAAGTAACTCCTGACACCATTGTTTCTTTTGATGCAAATGATGATTGGGAACAATATTAAAATGGAGAATTGAAAATGAAAAAACTAATCAAATTAACTATTATATTTACAATTATTTTATCGCTAACCTTTATCCCTACCTTTCAGACTAATGCAGCATCAAAGGTTAACATTACATATTATGCGGGTAAAGGTCACTTCAAAGCAAAACCTAACCGTAGCAAAAATAAAATTACTATCAAAAATAAATTAAATAAAAAGCGTGGTTATTCTCCTGCTATCAGACGTGATGGATATACTTTTGATGGCTGGTACACCAAGAAAAAAGGGGGTAAGAAATATTCAGCTTCTACCATTATTACAAAGAATAAAAAACTTTATCCTCATTGGTTAAAGAAATATAAAGTCAATAATAATTACTTTATACCGTTAGGTACAACTTATCCTAATTTATCTGATTATGAACCCTATTGGGGGACTTTAAAAATACTAAAGAAGAAAAAAGGCTCTTATTCCTATGATTATACTTTGATTAATGAGAAGCAAGATTATTTTTATGTTACCAGCAATGTTAATGCCCTAGATGATAATGGTAACTTTTTATATGATTATGGTTTTTCTAGTTTAAACTGTAAGCTAAAAAATTTGATTAATATAAATAAAGCTACCAATTTTAAAATTTTCTTAAGAAAATTAGGCGTAAAATATTACAATTACGATTCTAATTCTAAATTTTTAGATTTTATCTGTTGCAAAACTTATTATGCCTCTGAACATAAATATATTGATGTAGTTTGGCAAATATATCTTGATAAAAAGAATCAAATATCCCCAAACACTAACGTTTCATTTGTATTAACAGATGATTGGAAACGCTACTAATATTTTTCCCTTGCTTATTTCAGGTCTGCCACTTTCATGGCAGACCTGTTTTTTATATTTTGTCATCTACTTCTTCATCTTCGCTATTGCATGTATTTAATATTTCTTTTAAGCACTGGTTTATTTCGTTATTGTCTTTTATTTCTCTTTTAGTTTCTCCCTCACACATTGGCGGTTCCAGTTCCAGTGGTTTTACATCGTTTAATAACAAGTCTCCCTCTACGAATTTAAGGCAAGGATTGCTTTCTGCTTCGTGGGTGTTCATTTTCGGTGGCATTGTTTTTCCTAATGAGTTGAATTTGTATGCCTGATAATAAACTGTTCTAAGGTATAATGTTATTCCGGCAGACATTGTTCCCGTTGTTGGATTAAATTCCATAACTTTCGCAACTGCATTCATATTTAAACCATTTTCTACCGTATTGTCATACATATTAAAGCCTACGTAGTTGATATAGTATTCTTCGTATGAATTGTAAACTGTTGATGCTCCATAAGGTGCATACATGTCAACGGTTACACTTCTTGGATTTGTGTCCGGATTGTAGTTTGTTGTTCCAACTGCCGGCAAATATACTGCTTCTAATGAAACTGTTGTAATGTATTTCTTACAATTATCGTATAGTCTGATTTTAAATACTACTCTTAGGTTTGTAAGTTTTACACGCAGGCAGTTTGCTCTTCCCGGTATGGTTGATACTGTTGAAAAAGTAGGTGGGTTTCCCATTTCTGCCAATTCCTCTTCAGTATATTCAACTGTTTCTTCTTCACCTGTAAAATAGCCTTTTCCTGAATATATTTTTATATCCGCCACCAAAAGCTGAACGTAAGTTGTTGTTGGATAAAGTGTTAAAATATTCTCAGGTATGGTTATTGTTCTACACAGATTTATTCCTACCTCATCATATATTATAGGGGAATATATAGACAAGTTTTCAGGTTCACCACATCCGGGGCTTACACATACATCACAATCTTTTCCGGTATGGCAACACTGATTGCACGACATCATTTTATAATCTGACATTTTTATCTCCTCTTTTTGTTTATTATATTTTATGCCGTATTACTCATAATGTTGCTTACACTTTTATATTTTTATTTATTGTTGATAATAGTAAAAAATGCTATACTAACTCATATGATTAAGTAAAGGATTTTATTATGAAACATAAATTATTTAATTTTATAAAAAAAGCATATGACTTTATTGACACTATTGGGCAGGACAAAGTAGGTATCTATACAGCTCAGGCTTCTTTCTTTATTATTTTGTCCATTTTTCCATTTATACTTTTGTTTTTTAATTTAATAGGTCATGCTTCAATTAATCAGAATACTATTATTTATTTGATTCATTCATATGCACCTGATTCTCTTAAGCCTTTATTTGTTCAGGTTGTTAGTGAAATATATGAACATGTATCAAGCACTGCTGTGTCCATTACAGCCATTGCTGCAATATGGTCAGCATCTAAAGGCGTGTTGTCTGTAATGTTTGGCTTGTACGAAATAGTAAAAATTCACCAGAAACGTAATTATATCATATCAAGATTTGTATCAATGCTTTATACAATAATATTTACTGTTGCATTGGCTTCTACAATGGTACTACTTGTTTTTGGTAATAAGCTCTTTAACCTTGCCATATCACTGGCTCCATGGTTAAGACAGATATCTATTGTTACATTAATGCTTAGATATCTTTTGGTATTCTTACTTCTGGTGCTTTTCTTCTCATTAATATACAGACTTGCCAATTTTAAGCTTGCTACTTTTGGAAAAGTATTTCCGGGTGCTTTTTTCTCAGCACTTGGCTGGGTTGTTTTTTCCTATATCTTTTCTATTTATGTAGACAGCTTTTCAGGAATGTCTTATATGTATGGAAGTTTTACCGCTGTAATCGTATTTATGTTATGGATTTATTTTTTGATTTATATAATGTTTATCGGTGCGGAAATCAATAAGCTTCTCTTCCCTGAAACTGAAGCTACAGTTACTGTAAAGATGTAATTTTAACGTCATTATAAAAGGTTGCAAGTATTTCCTTGTAACCTTTTCCTTTTTTTGCCATTTGGCAGGCAGCACTTTGGCTCATTCCACTTCCGTGTCCAAATCCACCTCCGTATATTTTTATTCCATCCAATTTGTTGTTTTTGTACACGCTTTTTATTGAAATAAACGCACTTGGAAGCATGCTTAATTTTGTTCTCTTGGTTTTATCGCTTAGTTTTATTGTTGAGTAATATGAGCTTAGTATTTTTCTAATCTGATTTTGATTTACAATGGATATTTGTCTCTTATCTCCATAAATAGTCATTTGGGCAACTATTCCCCCTGCCCCTCTTTTGTTTATTTCCATTCGGTTAATTGTGCCTACATTTACTGCCATATTTTTGTATATGGAATTTTCTATCTGCTTAGTTGTCAGATATGTTGTCCATCTGTAAAAAGGCGATTTTTTCTCTACTGATTTAGGCTTTTCTTTTATATATTTATCAAAGATTTTTTCATCTGATATGTTTTCCGTGATTGTTGTAAGATTGGTTTCCTTTAAATATTTCTGTTTCTTTATCCCCCATATTCTATAGTCTGTTGTATATCCCCATGACGTAGAAAAATAATATGCATTTATTAATTTTCCTTTATACTTCATTACCGTGCCTTTTGTTTCATTTGCTGCTTTTATGCTGTTTTCTCCGGGAACGTTTTTGTTGTACACCTGATAACTTACGCTGTCGTCTCCCTTGGCATTGTATTTTTTATATTTTTTGCCCTGACTTTTCATAATATATGTTCTGGCACAAACTGCCTGTGCCTTGAGGGCTTCTTTTGGCGATTCTTCCCCTATTTCGCTGGAAATTACCGCTGCAACATAATCTTCCATGCCAACCTGATTAACTAACACAAGACCACTGCTTTCTTTATATATGTAGAAAATCCCCTTATAACTTTGCATATTCTTTTCATCTTTCAGTATTGACATTTCACCTTTAGGCTCCACTTTTATAACATTGCTTTGTTTAAAATATTTACTGCCTGTTCCAATATCAACCTGCTTCTTTATGCTCTTTTTATTCTTAAAATTCTCTCCAAAATATATGTTTAATACTGATGCCTTGGCTACAAATTTTGAATAGTGCATTGTGATATAATTATTATTTAGAATAACAATTCTAACTGTGTTGTCTTTTTTGCTTTCGTCATTTGTTGTGGTCTCTGCTTCTGTTTTTATTTCAGTAATATTTTCGCTGTTGACCACCTGCAGGGACTTTCCTCCTGAATCATATTTAGGAATATACTCTACCTGATTAACTTTAAAAATAACCGCTGACAAAAACACTGCCACAAAAATACATACTGCTAGTTTTAATTTCATACTTCCCCCATTATTTCTTCTGATAAGATTTTTCAGAAAAAAAACGTAGTATAAAAAAATATACTACGTTTCTCATCTGTTATAATCGTTTCTCGCACATTCAAGTCATGCTTCGCATAAGGTGCTCGAAGTTATAATCAATCACTTCGTGATTGGTTATAAAATATGTACCTGAAATGCCGGCCTGCGTTTTGAGTCCTAGCAAACGCCAGGTGGGCAACCGCATCTAAAGTTCTGCCTTCCACCTGATAATGAGGCTTGACATCCCTTTAGAGATTAGGAATCCCTTTATTCAAACTGTAGGTTCAAAATAGGCAGGATTCACGAACATTTCAGGTCAAAACAATTAATAAACATTAATTATTTTGATAATGTAATTATAGTTTATCATTGCAATTTTTGCAATCACTTTTCGTTTACATTTTATGATTATTTTTTCTTTATGATGTTGTTTTTGTCTTTAAAAATATGTCCTTCAGGAATAACTCCACGAACACTTGATAATGGATAAACATTACAGTGTCTTCCGATTACTGTTCCCGGATTTAATACTGAATTACAACCAACTTCTACATAGTCTCCAAGCATTGCACCGAACTTTTTAAGTCCTGTTTCAATCTGCTCATCGCCGTTCTTTACTACTACTAATGTTTTGTCTGATTTTACATTAGATGTAATTGAACCTGCCCCCATATGAGAATGTGTTCCAAGTATACTGTCACCAACATAGTTGTAATGTGGAACCTGTACTGTATTAAATAAAACAACGTTCTTTAATTCTGTAGAATTTCCAACTACACAGTTCTTCCCAACAATTGCCTTTCCTCTAACGAAAGCTGATGGTCTTATTTCTGTGTCAGCGTCAACAATCAAAGGACCCGTTAAGCTTGCTGTTGGAGCAATCTTAACTGTTTTGTGAACCCAGATGTTATCTTCAATCTGATTAAATTCATCCTTTGGAAGTGTTGGCCCAAGTTTCATAATAAAGTCTCCAATATCAGCTAAAAGTTCCCATGGGTATGTTTTTCCTTCAAATAATTTCGCAGCTATTGTTTCATTTAAATCATATAAATCCTTTATTGTATACATTTGGTTTTCTCCTTTATTCTACTGTTACGGATTTTGCAAGGTTTCTAGGCTTATCTACGTTTAATCCCTTAAGTACTGTTGTGTAGTATGCAATTAACTGTAAAGGAATTACTGTTAACATAGGCATTAAAACATCTTCCATTGCAGGTACTTCGATAGCTTCATCGATTACGCCCTCACTAAATTCTGTTCCTTCCTTACATACGGCAATTGTAAATGCTCCTCTTGACTTAACTTCAACAATGTTGCTTACTGTCTTTTCTAATAATTCTGTTTGAGTAGCTACGCCGATTACTGGCATTCCATCTTCTACTAATGATATTGTTCCATGCTTTAATTCACCTGCTGCATATGATTCTGAATGAATGTATGAAATCTCTTTTAACTTAAGTGAACCTTCCATACTTAATGCATAGTCTAAACCTCTACCAATGTATAATAAGCTCTGTGCTGTAATTAACTTACTTGAAACATATTTACATTTCTTTTCACATTCCATTGTCTTTTCAATAATGTCAGGGATTTCAGCAAGCTTAGCTGTTAATCTCTTACATTCATTTTCATCAATGTGCCCTTTTGCATATGCCATTTCAAATGCAAGAAGGTACATTACTGACATCTGTACTGAAAATGCCTTAGTTGAAGCAACCGAAATTTCAGGACCTGCATGTGTGTAAAGAACCATATCTGATTCTCTTGCAATCGATGAGCCCTTAACGTTAACAACTGATAAAACCTTGGCACCTCTCTCGTGTGCAAGATGAAGTGCTGCCTTAGTATCTGCTGTTTCACCTGACTGTGAAACTACAATAACTAAATCTTCAGGTGTTATAATTGGATCTCTGTATCTAAATTCAGATGCAATATCTACTGTTACTTCTGTTCTCGCAAGCTTTTCGATTACGTATTTTCCAACCATACCGGCATGCATTGCTGTACCACAGGCTACAATAAATAACTTTCTGTAATTCTTTAAAGCTTCTAATGTTAAACCACATTCTGAAAGGTCCGGCATTCCATTTACAATTCTTGGTGTGATTGTTGTCTTTACTGCGTTAGGCTGTTCATGAATCTCTTTTAACATAAAATGTTCATATCCGCCTTTTTCTGCAGCATCCATATCAAGGTTAGAAACCTGAACTTCTTTCTTGACAGGTAATTTATGCATATCACAGAACTCAACTCTGTCTGACTTAATTGTTGCAATTTCGTTTTCTTCTAAAAGATAGTAATTTCTTGTATATTTCAAAATTGCAGGTACGTCTGATGCAATAAAGTTCTCTTCGTCGCCGGCACCGATTATAAGTGGGCTATCTTTTCTTACTGCAAAAATTCTGTCAGGAAAATCTTTAAATACAATACCAAGTGCATATGCTCCTCTTACATCTTTAAGAGTCTTGATAATTGCATCTACAGGATCACCTTCGTAATAATAATCTAATAATTTAGCTACTGTTTCTGTATCTGTTTCACTAATAAATGTGTATCCCTTCTCAATAAGGAAATTCTTAATATCTTTGTAGTTTTCAATAATACCATTGTGTACAATTGATACTCTCTTATTTCCATGAGGATGTGAGTTAATATCTGATGGTTCACCATGAGTTGCCCATCTTGTATGACCGATACCACAATGTCCCATTGGCTTGTGTTCAGCTACTTTCTCTCTTAAGTTCTTTAACTCGCCTTTAGCCTTTTCTACTGTTATTTCTCCATTTTCAAATACGGCAATACCTGCTGAGTCATATCCTCTATACTCTAACTTAGATAATGAATCTAATAAAACGTCTGTACAGTCTCTTTCACCTACATAACCTACTATTCCACACATTACTTATTGTTCCTCCTATAAAATTGCGACACATAATTATAATAATTAGTCATCTGACCTGCGTTATTTAAATTAATAACGTTATTAAATCTGCCCCTGATAAAATCATCCAGCTTTTTCATATATTCCTCTGATGTTATTTTTCCTTCCGCTACCTGGGTAAGGCCCAGTTCCCAACTGGCTGTCAATTCAGGATTAAGCAATGATTTAATCGAACCGTGAACTACTCCAAAAATCATTTCTCCCAACTGAGTCGGAGTAATTACCTGTGTCTTCTTATTTAATGATATGTACTTAATGTTCACCAGTTTCTTTATTATTTCTGCTCTTGTTGCGCTGGTTCCGATTCCCGAGCCTTTAATCTGTGCTCTCAAATCTTCATCTTCAATAAGCTGACCTGCATTCTCCATGGCAAGAATAATCGAACCTGATGTGTACCTTTTAGGTGGTGTTGTCTCACCTTCTTTTATACTCATCTCATTAACGGTAATTTTACCACCTTTGGGCATATTATACAACAATTTAAAAAATTCTTCATCTAATTCTGCCTCTTCGTTGATAATATTTTCATTTTCAAGCTCTTCTTTAGCTTTTTCTTCATTAGTTTTTTTGTCTGATTTATTGTCTGTCTTATTGTCGGTAGCTTTCTTTTTGCTAGGAACTCCTGCTATTTCAAGATAACCTTTTTGAGCCAAAATCTTAAAGTTAGATGAGAAGTGTTCTGTAGTTGTTGTTCCATCACTAAATGTTGCCGGCATAACTCCTACCAAAGTAGCTTTTTTGTATATTGCCGGTGGATAGAATATGCTTAAGAAACGTCTCACTATAAGCATATACACTTTCTGATTAATTGGTTTCTGCTTAGCCAAACCGTTTAATCCCTGACCTGTCGGTATTATGGCATAATGATCTGTTATCTTTTTGTCATCTACATATTTAGTCTTTGCAAGGTTCTTGTAGGACTGTTGCTTTAAAATATTCTGCGCAAAAACGCTGCATGGCTGATAATATTGCAAGCCCGAAATATTCTTGCTTATCTCCTTTGCAACTGCCGTTGAAAGAACTCTGGCATCTGTTCTTGGGTAAGTTACAAGCTTGCTTTCGTACAACTGCTGCACTACATTTAATGTTTCATCTGGACTAATCTTAAACATCTTTGAACAGTCATTTTGAAGTTCTGCTAAATTGTATAACAACGGTGCCTGTTTTTTTTCATCCTTCATAGTGATGGACTTAATAGTCATTTCTAATGGATTTCCATTTTCCTCTAAAGCTCTTATCAGTGCCTGGGCTGTTGTTTTTTCTTTAAATCCGTTTTCTTTATACAAAAGTGGAGATTCAAAGAATTTTGATGTTTTCTGTGATTTCCATTCTGTATCTATTTTTCGTCCGTGTATATCAGTCTTTGCCATAACTCTATAGAAAGGTGTTTTTTCGAAACCTCTTATTTCACGCTCTCTATTGCATACCATTCCAAGAACGCAGGTCATTACTCTACCAACATTAATTGACTTCCACTCTCCCTTTAAATAATTGGTTATGGAATTTCCATATTTTAAGGTTAAGAGTCTTGAAAAATTAATTCCCATCAAATAATCTTCTTTTGCTCTAAGATATGCTGCGTCAGAAAGATTGTCATATTCCTTTAGGTCTTTTGCCTCTTTTATTCCACGAAGAATTTCTTCCTCAGTCTGGGAATCAATCCATACTCGCTTCTCTTTTTTGCCTTTAACTCCCGCTTCCTGGGCAACTAATCTATATATGTATTCTCCCTCTCGTCCCGAGTCGGTACAAACATATATTGTGTCCACGTCATCACGGTTCAAAATCTCTTTTACTATATTAAATTGTTTTTTTACCCCGGGAATCACCTCATACTTCCATTGTCCCTGAGGTATAAATGGCAAATCTCTAAGATTCCATTTTTTGTATTTTTCATCATAACATTCCGGATAACTCATTGTTACAAGATGACCAACGCACCATGTAACTATGGCATTTTCACTTTCCATGTATCCGTCTCTCCTAGTTGTCTTTAGCTTTAATGCCTTGGCAAACTCTGCTGCCACACTAGGTTTTTCTGCAATAAATACTGCTTTCATACAGCTCTCCTATGTTCTATTTGCTGATTTCGTTTTTATGTACATTTGGATTTGTTTTTTGTTTGATTTACTATATACATTTTTTATTTTGCTTTTTCTATAAGTTTTATTTGCTGATTTCGTCTAATGTTTTAGTGTAAGCTGGAAGAAACATTTCAATAAATTTCTCAATTTCTTCCATATTCATTTCATCTAAAGCCTTCTTTATTGTTTCCTCAGCTTTTGCAAAATCAGTGTTTCCTGTATTTCTTTCTTCTATGCACTTAATATATGCAGACATCTTATCTGCTGCCTTTACATATTTCCAATTAATGTCATCATTCTCAATTAATATGTTTTCATATGCATTCTGCATTTCTTCCGGCAACTCTGAAATCAACTGGCAGGCCGCCACATTTTCAACCTTCCTGTATGCATCTCTTATTTCAGGTGCATAATACTTAATCGGTGTTGGCAAATCCCCTGTTATAATTTCTGTTGTGTCATGCATAATTCCAAGCATTGCTATATGCTCAGCATCCAACTCTTTTCCAAAATAAGTATTACCTATAACTGCCAAAGCATGAGCTATAATAGCAACTTCCAAGCTATGCTCCGCAATATTTTCAGTTTTTGTATTTCGCATCAATCCCCAGCGATTGATGTATTTCATTCTGGCTAACATACCAAAGAAATTATTCATTGTGTAACTCCTATTCTTCTGTGTGATATCTATATGTTATTCTTGTTATATCTGTTTTTCTTGCTTTATCTATTTTTCTTATCTATTTTTATTCTGTATATATTCCCCATATAGATTGGGATGAATTCTTTAATCTAATTTTTTCTGCAATATCCCCTTGTATTGTACCTGTTAAAATTTAATGTAACTTTTATATTATAGCAAACTTTTAGTAATAATGCTAACATTTGAGTGTGATAAATGTTTGTTATTGAGTTTTTATTTTGTACCACCACAACCTTATGCCATGGTGGTACATTCTTTAAAACAAGTTTTTTAATCAACAGTAACAATCTACTTATTACTTTCCCTATCAACCAGCTCATACAGTTTCTTCATTGCATCTTTCAGTCCACCGATTTCATCAATTATGCCTTCCTTAACTGTTTGCTTTCCAACAAGAATGCTACCTACATCTTTTGTTAATATTTCTGTTTCATTCATTAATTCTGAAAATCTGTTTTCACGAATGTGACAGTGATTGATTACAAAATCATTTATTCTTTCCTGTATTTTTTTGAAATATTCGTAGGTCTGCGGCACTCCTATAAACATACCATTCATTCTTACCGGATGTATTACCATTGTTCCTGTTGGCACAATAAATGAATAATCAGCGGATACCGCTAACGGCACTCCTATTGAATGACTTCCTCCAAGTACAAGTGAAACTGTTGGTTTACTTAGACTTGCAATCATTTCCGCAATGGCAAGTCCGCATTCCACATCTCCACCAACTGTATTTAATATAATCAGCAAGCCATCTATATCCTGATCGTCTTCGATTTTTGCAAGCATTGGCAAGATGTGTTCATATTTGGTAGCCTTAGTACCTGATGCCACATTTTCGTGCCCCTCTATTTCTCCGATTATGCTTAACAAAAATATATTCTTGTGATTATTATTGTGATCAAGTTTTACCTGACCATATTCTTTAATTTCATCCATAAAAAAACCTCCATACTACTCTTTATGTAGTATGGAAGCTTTTTCAAAAAATATTATAAGAGATTATTTATTATACTCCTCTACGATTTCATCATAGATTAGCTTTCCACCAAACAAATCAAGTGCACTGCCAATTGTAAAATCCAGATTGCCCTGTGAAATTTCAGCAAACTTCTCAATCTGTTCTTTTGAACCTATTCCTCCGGCATATGTTATTGGAATGTCTGTAAACTTAGACAACATTTCAACCAGTTCTTCTTCCATTCCGCCTGATTTGCCTTCCACATCAACACCGTGTACAAGAAATTCATCACAATATTCTGACAGCTTTTTCAAGGTTTCAAGATTTACAACTTCATCTGTAAACTTTTGCCATCTGTCTGTAACTATGTAATATTGTCCGTCTTTCTTTCGACAACTTAAATCCAAAACAATATGTTCTTTTCCAACAGCTTTTACAAGGCTTTTAAGATTGCCGTAATTAACTCTTCCGTCCTTAAAAACAAAAGATGTTACTATTACGTGAGTCGCACCAGCTCTTATGTAGTCGTCTGCATTAATTGCCGTAACGCCACCGCCTATCTGCATTCCATTAGGATATGCCTTAAGTGCAGCTAATGCCTGCTTTTTTGATTCCTTAAAGAACTCAGAACCTCCGGCATTTAAAATTATAATATGACCGCCTTTTATCCCATCTTTTTTGTAAAGATTAGCATAATAGGCTGCATCTTTTTCTGATACAAAATTTTCATCTGCCTGATTTCCTTTATCCTTAAGGCTTCCGCCTACTAACTGTTTTACTTTTCCGTTATGTATGTCTATACACGGTCTGAATTTCATAATCTATGCTCCTTGATTAGTAACTTGTTTTTTTAATTAATGAACATCAATCTGTAATTCTCATTAATTAAAAATCCTTTTATGCATTTAGTGCCTGCTCTAAATCTGCGATTATATCTTCTGCATCTTCAATTCCTACAGAAAATCTAATTAAATCAGGCTGTACACCTGCTTCGATTAACTGCTCATCTGTCATCTGTCTGTGAGTATGACTTGCCGGATGAAGTACGCATGAACGTGCATCTGCTACGTGTGTAACAATTGCCACGAATTTAAGGTTGTCCATAAACTTAATTGACGCTTCACGTCCACCCTTAATTCCAAATGTTAATACTCCACAAGTTCCGTTAGGCATATATTTCTGTGCCAAATCGTAGTATTTGTCTCCTTCAAGTCCCGGATAGTTAACCCAAGCCACCTTGTCATTATTCTTAAGCCACTTAGCTACCTTTAATGCATTTTCGCAATGTTTAGGCATTCTAAGGTGTAATGTTTCAAGTCCTACATTAAGCAGGAATGAGTTCATTGGTGCTGGAATTGAGCCTAAATCTCTCATTACCTGTGCTGTAGCTTTTGTAATATATCCTGCCTTACCGAATTTTTCTGCATAAACAATTCCATGATATGAATCATCCGGTTCAGTCATTCCAGGAAACTTGTCTGCGTGTGCTTTCCAGTCAAAATTGCCACTGTCTACAATTGCTCCGCCTACTGCCATAGCATGACCATCCATATATTTTGTAGTTGAATGTGTAACAATGTCAACTCCATATTCAAAAGGTCTGCAATTAATAGGTGTTGGGAAAGTATTGTCAACAATAAGTGGCACTCCATGAGCGTGGGCTGCCTTGCTGAATTTTTCAAAATCAAATACTACCAATGATGGGTTTGAAATAGACTCACCAAATACGCATTTAGTGTTAGGTCTAAACTCCTTATCCAAATCTTCCGGTGAAATATCAGGATCAACGAAAGTTACGTCGATTCCCATTTTCTTCATTGTTACCGCAAAAAGATTGAAAGTTCCACCATAAACATTGGATGATGAGATAAAATGAGAGCCTGCTTCACAAATATTAAATACAGCGTAAAAATTAGCTGCCTGACCTGAAGATGTAAGCATAGCTGCCGCACCACCTTCAAGTTCACAAATCTTTGATGCCACCGCATCGTTAGTTGGGTTCTGTAATCTTGTGTAGAAATATCCGCTGTCTTCTAAGTCGAATAATCTTCCCATCTGTTCAGATGTGTCATACTTAAAAGTTGTACTCTGGTAAATTGGAAGAACTCTTGGCTCTCCCTTAGTTGGCTTCCATCCACCCTGAACACAAATTGTACCTTTGTTGTTTTCCATTTTCTTGCTCCTTAAATAAATATCTTTTTTTCTTATATAAATAGAATTGCAAGAGCTAAATTTTCATTAATTCATGCTTGCAATCCTTTAACCGGAACATTTATTCCGGTTTATAATCTTTTAATAAAATATGACTTGTGATACTGCATATGGCAAACAGAATTGCTATAATTACAACTGATGTTATAAAAAATCTTTTGTTCATTATAGGCATAACACAAGTATCTATAAAAAAAAGAACAAAAAGCACCGTGGCTATTTTGTTGCATAATTTTCCAATCTTAATCTTTTTGTCTTCTGTCATAAAGCGTTCTCCATGTATTGTTTGATATTCTTTAACTGTAACATTATTTTAAAATAGCTAATGTTATAACTTAACGACTATTATAACATTAGCTAATCTTTATATCAATCTCAACCACATTGGTAGGAATAAGATGAGGGGCAATCGCACTAGCAGTTCATAACGCAAAACGATAGCCCCTTAACATAACAAATTTTTAATTATTTTATTTTTCTAAAAAATATTATCCTTAATTAAATCCAAAGAATTTGTTTACAACCTTATATCCTACTACAGAACACTTTCTACCAAACTTTCCTGGAAGATTCATTGTTCTTCCAAGAAGTGAATTTCTTACTATTCCATATAATTCAGGATTTGTTTCTTCAAGCTGTTTCCAAAGCTTTTCTTTGTCCTTTAATCTTTCCTCAGAGCCTTCTCTAATTGAAAGAATTGAAGATACACACATCATCATATCAAAATAATGAATCATTGCATCATTTGCGTTCTTCTGATCCTTTGGACTGCTATTGTAGATTTCAAGCATAAGCTTTGTAACCCTGTACTGCTGGTCAAGTCTTTTAATCATAACTGATTCATGAACTGACTGGTCATCTCTTCCGATAAAATATTTGTAAAGGCAAACATCTAAGTAATAGATATTCTTTACATATGGCAACGGCTGGAATACATAAATGTTGTCAACATAGAATGTATGCTTTGGAAGTTCCATTCCACATTCTCTAAGAATCTTTGTTCTGTAAATAACTGAATGCATTAGCAAATACTGTGTTCTTCCAAAATGAATATCTTTCCAACCAAGCATTTTGCCCGGTGTCATGGCACTTCTGTATCTCATAATCTTCTTGTGCCTTGCCCCCTGCTTGTCATACATAAAATTAGACACAAGCATATCAAGACCTGCATCTTTTGCAACCATTTCTTCCAAAAGATTTAATACTTTTTCAAGTGCTTTTCTTCCAAGGCAGTCATCGCTGTCAACTACCTTAAAATACAAACCTGTTGCATTCTTAATTCCTGTGTTTACAGCTTCTCCATGTCCACCATTTTCCTGATGAATTACTCTTACAATGTTAGGAAACTTTTCTTCATACTTCTTTGCAATCTGCAATGTGTTATCTGATGAACCGTCATCTACAATAATAATTTCAACTCTGTCTCCACCTGTTAACGCACTACAAATACTTTTTTCCATGTAATCCTGTGAATTATAACATGGAATTGTAATCGTCAATAATTTCATTACTTGTCCTCCTAATCTGTACCGCCCCTCCCCTTTATGTGGGCAATTGTCGGGAAATATGCTTTTTAATTTATTTCCTCTGGTACTACTTTTTTGTTGATTACTCTATATAATAAAAATGTTAATATACCTGTTATTATTACAAACACTATAAGCACAATTAAGTCCTGTACTGAGTAAGTAATCTGCTGATCAACCACGCTTTCTCCTGAAATTGTTGCAAAAAAAGTTATTAATACTGCAACAAAGTTGGCTGTTCCGTGCAAAATCATTGGTGCAATTATGCTCTTGTATCTTTCATATACATAAACACATGCCAAGCCTAATAAAAATGCATATGGTGCCTGTATCCAGTTTCCGTGATATACACCAAAAAGCAATGATACGATAATTGCTGACGGAATTACTCCGGCCATTCTTCTAAGTCTTCTATAAATAACACCTCTAAACATTAATTCTTCTACAATAGGCGCACCAACAGCCGTTGCCAATACCTGTATTATAAACGGACCGCTTGTAAGTGCCTCTGATGTGCCTACATATGAATCAATCATAAATTCCGGCATAAACATCTGTAGAATAGAAACAAAATAATTGGCACAAAACATTATTGTTATTCCAAAAGGAATTATAAGTAAAAATTTAAATGCTGATGTTCTTTTAAACTTCTTAAAAAATCCTGTTTCTTTATCCAAATTTATGTCATCTTTTAACCATTTAATTAATATCGGTGCTGTTATAATCTGTGATATTAACAACTCAAGTAAAATATTTTTCTCTGCTATTTTCATGCCAATCTTTGATGCTGAAAAAGTAGCATAATCATGTAACACAAAATTAGCTGCAAATATAATTCCAAATGTTACTATCCCTGATACTACTACTTGAACTATCATATACAAAACCATTGGGCTAATCAATCCCCAAAGTCTTCCTGCTGTTATTTTCTGTCTCATTTTTTTCCTCAATTCTGTGCTTTATACACTTATACATTATATCTATATATTGTTATCTTTTTGTGTCTTTGTATAAAAAAAATTATCTATACTCTTCTGTGCAATTTAATTACGTTTTAAAATTTGTATAATTAAATTCTATCTTAAAATTTGTATGATTTAATTCTATTTAAAATTCTTTATAATTTTTATTTTAACAACATATTGCAAAGTTCTGTGGCAGAATAAGCTATGGCTTTAGCTCCATGAGCCAGCATTTCGTCCTTGTCGCCAAATCCGTAATCAACACCTATTGAATCAATACCAACAATATTAGCGCCATCAATGTCAAAACATGTATCACCTATCATAATGCACTGCTTCTTAGTTATGCTGTCAGGCATCTCATCAAACAATGCTTCAAGTACATCAACTTTACTCTGTCTTGGTCCTTTAAGCTCAGCTCCCATAACTTTATCAAAATAGCTGTAAATCTTTAAATACTTAAGAACTTCCTCAGCCATAGGAAGTGGTTTAGAAGTTGCCAATGCAATATACTTACCATTACCCTTTAACATCTCAAGCATTTCTTCAGTTCCCGGATATATTTCTGTTTCATATATTCCTATAGGCTTGTATCTTTCTCTATAAAATCCAACACCTTCCAACGCCTGTTCTCTCGTAAAATCATAACTTTTCATTAATTCATCAACCATTGGAGGGCCTATAAAATGCTCTAATTTATCTAAATCAGGCTCTTCAATTCCAAACTTTGAGAGAGCATATTGAACTGACTTGGTAATTCCTTCTTTTGAATTACTTAATGTTCCATCTAAGTCAAAAATAATCACATCGTAGTTATTCATATATTTCTCCTGTGTTTTAAAACAATCTCTGTTTAATTATTTTAATGTAACTTGTTTTTTTACAAGTTTAGTATAAACTTATCTTTTTCTTAATTAATTTTTAATATAACTTATCTTTTTTCTAAAATTACTGTTTACAGCATTATTTGTAGTATAACATAGTTTGCCCTTGTTTTACAGTAACTTTTGATTTATAATATTTTAAGAATTTATTAAATTTTTGTGAGGTACATATAATGAGTCAGGCAAAAGTAGACAAGCATAAACAGGAAAAATACAACAGAAAGAAAAATGTTAAGAAGCGTAACTTTAAAAAGATTGCAGCATACGTTGTTGCTACACTTATTGCTATAGCATTTATTGGTTATATCGGATATTCTGTTGCTATTGACACAGGACTTTATACTCCTGCCACAACAACACAGGGAAGCACCCTTTCAAAAGAAGCTATTGAAAGTTTAAGACAGCAGTTAATTAAAAACGGCGACTCAAACGTTCAGGGCAAAACAAGTGATGCTCCAACTGAAGCTGCTACAACAGCTACAAGTGCTGAAACAAGCGCTTCTAAATAAGATTATTGAAAATAAAAATCCTTACAGTTTCTTTTATTGAAGCTGTAGGGATTTTTTAATGTCCCCCACTACACAAAAAAATCAACCCTGCAGCCAATTAATTACAATAATGTAATCAACTACAAGATTGATTCTTATATTTTTCTCTATTCCACTGCTCTTCTTTCCACTACATTCTGTCAGGTGCACTAAATCCTAACAAGTCTATGCACTGTTCAAGTACATTAATTGTAAGATTGATTAATGCAATGTATCCTGCCTTCTTAGTCTGATCTTCTTCAGCAAGTATCTTTGTTTCATGATAAAATCTGTTAAATGCATTAGATAAATCGTATACATATGAACAAATCTTATGTGGAGCAAGTTCTTCTGCTGCATTTTCAATTATTTCATTAAACTTAGCTACTTCAAGCATTAACTGCATCTGTGAGCCATTGTCTGTGTTGATTACAGGAAGGTTTACATCTGCGTTTCCGCTTTCAGCTTTGTATTTTTCAAGAATTGATTTAATACGTACTATTGTGTAAAGAATATATGGACCTGTATTTCCTTCAAATGAAGCAAATCTGTCAATGTCAAAGATATAGTCCTTTGATGCCTGGTTTGACAAATCGCCATACTTAAGTGCTGCAAGTCCTACAATCTTAGCTGTGTTATTAGCTTCTTCTTCACTTACTGTACGATTTTCCATAATCTTATCGTATACAGCTTTATTAATCTGTGCAATAAGGTTTTCAAGACGCATTACACCGCCATCTCTTGTTTTAAATGGCTTGCCGTCTTTGCCATTCATTGTACCGAAACCTAAAAATTCCATCTTAGTATTTTCGTCTACAATGTTAGCTTTCTTAGATACACGGAATACCTGTGTAAAATGTAATTCCTGACGCTTATCAGCTACATAAATATAGTGGTTAGGCTTGTAATCCTGTTCTCTCTGGATAATTGTTGCAAGATCTGATGTTGCATATAAAGCCGCGCCATCTGACTTTCTAACGATACATGGTGGAAGTTCCTTTGTGTCATCTTCCTTTGAAATGTCAACAACTAAAGCTCCCTGACTTTCATAAGCTAACTTCTTGTCAATTAAATCCTGAATAAGTCCCGGAATATATGGCTGAGCATCACTTTCACCCTTCCATAAATCAAAATCAACATTTAAGTTTCCATAATTCTTCTTTAAATCTTCAACAGAAACTTTCATAATATGTTTCCAAATAGCTGTATATGGGGCATATCCACTCTGAAGCTTTAATGTTGCCTGATGTGCTTTCTCTTTAAACTCTTCATCAACTTTAGACTTAGCACTGGCACATGGATAAATCTCTTCTAATTCAGAAATTGTAAATGGTGCCTCTTCAGGGTATTCTCCTGTGTATGATTCATCAAAATAAGCTAAATCAGGTTTACGACATTCAAGCTCTGTGATAATAAGTCCCATCTGAAGTCCCCAGTCTCCCAAATGAACATCAGAAATAACTTTATTACCCATAAATCTTTCAATACGTTTAACACTTTCACCAATAACTGCTGAACGTAAATGTCCAACATGTAGAGGCTTAGCTACATTAGCTCCACCGTAATCAATTACAATAGTTTCAGGTGCCTTGTTTTCGCATCCATACTTGTCAGCTTCCTTCATATCGTTAAGATATTTAGCTACGAATTCACTATTTAATTTAATATTAATGAATCCCGGCATAACTGCTTCAACTGATTCAAACATTTCATTGTCCTGTAATGACTCAACAACCTGGTTGGCAATCATAATAGGTGCCTTGTGATAAAGCTTTGCACCTGCCATTGCCCCATTACACTGATACTGACAAAGGTCAGGTCTGTTAGATACAACAACCTTGCCTAATTTTTTGTCATATTCATTCTGTTCAAAAGCTTTTTCAAACTCTTCTGTAATAAGTTCTAATAATTTTTTCATTATAATGTTACTCCGTTTAATTTAAGTAATTCACGGGCTGATTCAACAGAATCAACACCAGTTTTATTCTTGATAGGTGCAAATTCTTTCTCTCTTACAACTTCGTAAGCAAGACAATTATCCATCATATGTACCATATCAAGTACTAATGTTTCAAACTTGAATCCGTTTTCAGTTTCAGGTTTTACTGCATTACCATTTTCATCAATATGAGCAATCTTCTTCTTTACAATGTGAACTGAAAGATTATTTTTCATATTCTTTTCTAAATCTTCAATATTGAATAAATAATTTAAGATAACACCATACTTGTATGCAAGCTCTCCGTCTGCCTTAGTCTGGTATCTCATATCTTCAGTTAATTCATAATATTCAACAATAGATGGCTTTCCATCTTCTAAGCATAGTACACCAACCTTTTCTTCAGGTGTAGCCTTAGAAACAACCTTTGCTGCTGAACGGTATCCGCCATCAATCATGGCACCTACGAAACAAGGATCAGCCATTCTCTGGCAAACATTATCAACTGCAAAAATATTAATATATTCAACTCCTGCCTTCTTAGCCTTTTCGCAAAGACCAGCCTTAACAAATGAAATAAACCATCCGCCATTGCCGTTAGGTGATGTTGAAATTCTATCTTTATCTTCCAAGAAAATCTTGCCATCAAAAGATGCTGCAGGAGCCATTTCCTGTACAAAGAAATCAACATAATTCTTATCATAACCAAAATAGTTCATTTCTTCAAAGAACTTAACTGTGTCATCGTTGTTCTTTTCACTTGTCATAATATAAAGTGGAACCCACGCACCTGTCTGATTAACAACATCCATTAAATTCTTAATAAGCATTTCAAAAATATATACGTCCCTAGTAAGACCAATATTGTACATTCCCTTAGGCTTATCTGAGCCAAGTCTTGTACCCATTCCACCTGCTAAAAGTAAAGCTGCAACTTTTCCCTCTTTAATTGCTTCTGTACCTATAGCTGTATATTTATCCTTATTTGCTTCAATATCAGCAATGCTTACTGCATCGTCAAGGGGTGTGATAACACCTTTTTCAGTTTCTTTTCCGCCATCTTCAATTAACTTAAGCAAATCAAAATCAATTTCATCTATCTGCTTTAATAAAGACTGTCTCTGGTTCTCATCAAGTTCATCATAATACTTTAATAACTGAGACTGATTATACTTTTCCAATTTTGCTTTTGTTTCCTGTAAATTCATTCATTACCTCCATTGGCTTCCCATTTTTTCATATTTTCATACTATAAAGAATAAATTATTTTCCAATAATATGCAAGGTTTTAATGCTACAAAGTATTTCAATACAGCTCTGATATCTTAAATCAGGATTATTTTTTGTACATTTTTTTATTATCTTTCTAAGTTTATAGCTTGTCTTAAAATAGTCTTTAAAACTGTAAAGTGATTTGCTGCCTGGCACTGAATTATATGTTTTTGCAGTTTTTAAATAGTACATTGTTGTACCTATTCCATATATGTCTGCTCTAATGTCAGTATTATAAAGCCCCTTCCCTTTGCTATCGCCAAACTGCTCCGGTGCCGCAAAGCCCTTACTTCCCAAGGCAAGCTTATCCACATCAATATCTGTTCTGTATCTTTTTGCTATGCCAAAATCAATAAGCTTAATTCTTCCATCTTTGCACAAGATAATATTAGCCGGCTTTAAATCTCTATAAACTATTGCCGGCGACAAACTATGAAGATAATAAAAGCCACTGCATACCTGTTCCATAACTTTTACAAGCATTTCTGTAGATAATGTTCCATATTCATCCACATATTTCTTTAAATCAATCCCATCTATATATTCCATTACCAGAAAAAATGCATCTTCAATCTTTATTAAGTCAAAAATTTTTGGAAGGACCGGATGAGTGCAGTTCTTTAAAACTTCAAGTTCTCTTTCCATTCCTTCCAATAATCTTTTTCTGTTGGCAGGATCAGATGTTATATACTTCTTAAGAGCATAAATTCCACCATTGTGAATATCCCTTGCCTTGTAGACAATAGCACTTCCTCCTCTGCCTATAAGTTCAAGTATATAATATCTTCCTCCAACAATATTATTTATAATATCTGCCATAAACACAACCTTTCCGATGTGTTTCTCTCCAAGGCTTTTTTATTACAATGTCATTATCCCACCATTGTGCAAGCACAGATGAAATAAGACCTTAGTCCACTAGTAATCTTAGATGGTTGCAATATCAACTAATGTTAAGTTTTCTTTTGCATTGCTTTCTAAGCTTGTAAGTAATGCATCAACTGTGTCTAAGCTTGTAAAGCAGTTAACACCTGTTTCGATTGATGTTCTTCTGATTAAGAAACCGTCACGGTTCTTATCACGTCCCTGTGTTGGTGTATCAATAACAATATCAATCTTATGTTCAAGAAGTAAGTCCATAACTGTTGGTGCTTCCTGATGAATCTTGTTAACCTTAATTGCATCTACACCATTCTGACGTAATACATCTGCTGTACTTCTTGTAGCATAAACTTCATATCCAAGCTTTTCAAATCTCTGTGCAAGTGGAACAACTTCCTGCTTATCAGCATCCTTAACAGAAATAATAATCTTCTTATGTTTTGGAAGAACAACTCCTGCTCCAAGGAATGCCTTGTAAAGTGCTTCGTTAAATGTCTTTGCAATACCAAGACATTCACCTGTTGACTTCATTTCAGGTCCTAAGCTTGTTTCTGCGCCACGGATTTTTTCAAATGAGAATACAGGCATCTTAATTGCAATGTAATCTGCATTAGGCTGTAATCCCGGTTTGTAACCCATTTCCTTAATTGTATGTCCAATAATACATTTTGTAGCAAGTTTTACAATTGGAATACCTGTAACCTTACTAATGTATGGAACTGTTCTTGATGAACGTGGGTTAACTTCGATTACATAAACCTTACCGTCACAAACGATAAACTGAATGTTAATCATACCTTTTACGTGAAGTGAACGTGCAAGCTTTTCTGTATAATCTTCAATTGTATCAATAATCTCTTTTGAAAGTGAGTATGCAGGATAAACTGAAATACTGTCACCTGAATGAACTCCGGCTCTTTCAATATGTTCCATTACACCAGGAATAAGAATGTCTGTGCCGTCGCAAATTGCGTCAACTTCAACTTCTGTTCCCTGTAAATATTTATCTACCAAAATTGGATGATCCTGAGCAATTCTGTTGATGATTTCCATAAATTCTTCTACTTCTTCATCACATGTTGCAATCTGCATTCCCTGACCACCAAGTACGTAAGAAGGTCTTACAAGAACAGGATATCCTAATCTGTTAGCAACTTCCTTAGCTTCTTCTGCTGTAAATACAGTTCCACCTGTAGGTCTTGGAATACTACATTTTTCAAGGATTTCATCAAATAATTCTCTATCTTCTGCAGCATCTACGTCTTCTGCCTTTGTTCCAAGAATAGGAACGCCCATCTTCATAAGTGCTTCAGTAAGCTTAATGGCTGTCTGACCACCGAACTGAACAACTGCACCGTCAGGTTTTTCAATGTTTACAATATTTTCAACATCCTCCGGTGTTAATGGTTCAAAATAAAGCTTGTCAGCAATATCAAAGTCGGTTGATACTGTTTCAGGGTTATTATTTACAATAATTGTTTCAT
>ERZ824480.1199-NODE-1199-length-24385-cov-4.929470_pt1 | contig 24385 bp, 24 predicted proteins | sample MGYA00519861_ERZ824480 | MGnify/ENA primary metagenome ERZ824480 (study PRJEB31778, sample SAMEA3449152) | human gut metagenome | biome: human gut; feature: human-associated habitat; material: faeces | place: United Kingdom | collected 2010/2012 ... | reverse complement strand
TTTGCTGACATAATTCATTTCCGAATCCCTGCGCATTCTCGCAGAGCGTGTATCAGATGGGAGATTGGACTCCCACTAATGCAAATTTGTTACTCTCCACCTATAGAGGTGGGAGTCATCTCCCATCTGATATATTTAGCCAAGATATACTCTTCATTAAATTATAACACACAAAAACAGGGACGAAAAGAACTGATTGGGTGTTTTGCAGTAACTTATTGACAACACTGTTTATACTGTATATAATCAGCATATACAGAATATACAGTGTAAACAGAGGTGATGATGTGAATATTTTAATTGACAACAAAAGCGGAGCACCGATTTACGACCAGATATATTCTCAGATTAAAAGTCAGATTATAAGCGGTGCATTGGAAGAAAATGAAATGCTGCCGTCCATTCGCGGACTTGCCAAGGATCTCCGTATTAGCTTTATTACGACTAAGCGTGCATACGAAGAACTTGAAAAGGATGGTTTTATCTACACTCTTCCCGGCAAGGGTTGTTATGTTGCCTCGAAAAATGTGGAGCTGCTGCGAGAAGAGAATCTGAGGAAAATCGAAGAACATATAGATGAGATCGTCAGACTCGCCGCTTCCTGTAATTTAAGCAAACAAGATATTATAGAAATGGTTAATTTCAGTTTGGAGGAACAAGTATGAATGCACTCGAAATTAAAAACCTGACAAAATCATATCCGGGCTTTACGCTGGATAATCTTAATTTGACACTGCCAAGCGGGTGTATTATGGGCCTGATTGGTGAAAACGGCGCCGGAAAGAGCACCACAATCAAACTTATTCTCAATATGATCCATAAGGACAGCGGAACGATTACCATACTCGGAAAGGACAACACTGACAATATCCGGCTTACAAAGGAAGATATCGGCGTTGTTATGGACGAAGTTGGTATCCCCGAATGCCTGACTGTAAAACAGGTTGGAAATGTAATGAAGCACACATTCCGAAATTGGAATGATACTGAATATACACGGTTGCTTAAGAAGCTCTCTCTGCCCGACAATAAGCCTTTCAAAGAGTTTTCACGCGGCATGAAAATGAAGCTTGGCATCGCTGTCGCTATGTCCCATAACAGCAAATTGCTGATTCTGGATGAAGCAACATCAGGACTTGACCCGGTGGTTCGTGATGAAGTTGTGGAGATGTTTGGCGACTTCACACGTGATGAGAATCATTCCATTTTAATTTCCTCTCACATAGTCAGCGATCTTGAGAAGCTGTGCGATTATGTGGCTTTCCTGCATAAAGGTAAGCTATTGCTTTGTGAAGAAAAAGATCAATTACTTGCAGAGTACGGTTTGATTCACTGTACCGCTGAAGAATTACGGAAATTTCCACCGAATGCAGTCAAACATAAGAAGGAAAATCCTTACGGTGTCGAAGCAATGGTTCTGAGGGATTCGGTACCTTCCGGCATAAATGTAAGCCCAATCAGTATTGAAGAACTCTTTGTATTCATGGTAAAGGAGGTAAGATAAAATGAAAGGTCTTTTCTTAAAAGATTGGTATATGATGAAGAAGTATTGCAGAGCATATATTGTTATTGCCGCTGTTTTCATCGCAGTTTCTGTTGTAAGTGACGACAACATGTTCTTTGTATTTTATCCTTGCATGCTTTGCGGCATGATACCGGTTAATTTGCTTGGTTATGATGAGCGGAGTCATTGGGTTCAGTATAGCGGCAGTCTGCCGTACACTAAGACGCAGATTGTTTCCGCAAAATATTTAATTGGATTATTTGCACAAGTTACTATGCTTATCGTGACAGGTCTTGCACAAGGCACAAAAATGATTATAAACGGCAATTTCGCACTCAATGACTTTATCGTGCTTATGCTGCTTATGCTTACTACGGCAACCCTCACATCATCAATCTCTATGCCATTTATTTTTAAACTGGGTGTTGAAAAGGGCCGGATTGCCTACTATGTGATGATTGGTTTTGTATGTGGCGCCAGCGTTTTGTCTTCCGGCTTGTTCAGAGAACACTTGCAGGCTGAAATACGATTAAATACTATTTTGGTTATGCTTTCCTTTGTTGGAATCGGCGTTTATATTCTTTCCTGGTACCTGTCTATCGTCTTTTATAAAAAACGTGAAATACAGTAAGAAGAGAGTATTTATTATTCATTTTATCAGCCATAGCAAATCTCCGAAGATAAAATTTAACGGTCGTTAAAATATCAATCCTTCTTTGCAATCATCTGTGAAAAAAAGGATTTTCGTGGTTTTAATTTTTTGTAAATTATTATATAATGTTTCCATGAATGACGAAAAGAGGTAGTTGTATGAAAAATAATATTATCGTAGTTGCTCTTGGCCGCAATTGCTTTGGTGAAACTTTTCCCGAGCAGAAAAAAAATGTTAAAAAGGCTGCTCAGGCAGTAGCTGACCTCATAGAATCCAAATACAGAGTAGTTGTAACTCACAGTAACGGAGTCCAGATTGGAATGATACAGACTGCGATGAATGAATTCAGCAGACTTGATTCAAAATACACAGTTGCGCCTGTGTCACTTTGCGGCGCAATGAGTCAGGGTTACATAGGATACGACCTTCAGAATGCCATAAGAACCGAACTTCTCAATCGCGGCATATACAAGACTGTTTCAACTATAATAACACAGGTTAAGGTTGACCCTTTTGACAAAGCATTTAACAATCCTACCAAAATTATCGGACGCCATATGTCAAAAGAAGACGCCGACATGGAAGAAGAAAAAGGCAACTATGTAGTAAACGACGGAGAAGGCGGCTACAGAAGAATAATTGCTTCACCAAGACCGATAGATATATATGAAATAGATGCAATACGCACTCTATGCGAAGCAAATCAGGTTGTTATAGCTGCCGGAGGCGGCGGAATTCCTGTCCTTGAACAGGGCACAACTCTTAAAGGCGCAAGCGCTATTATAGAAAAAGATTATACTGCTGCCAAGCTTGCCGACCAGCTTGATGCTTCAACCTTATTATTCCTTACAGAAACCAATCATCTTCACATTAATCAGGGTACCGATAAAGAAGAACCGATTAAAAGAATTACTGCTGAAGAAGCGCTGGCTCTTACTCGTGCAGACCATTTTGACCCTATCACTACACAGCCAAAAATGGAAGCATCAATATCATTTGTCACATCAGCGCCGGAAAGACGCGCTATTATAACTCATGTTGACAATGCCCTTGAAGCTGTAAAAGGAAAAACAGGAACTATTATCAGGTCGTAATTCTGCATAACAATTCATTACTGATACTTCCAGAGCAGTCTGCGACATCAGGGGCGGATAATTTACAGTCTTTTTCATTACCGATTAATGTTGCAGTATCACCTACGCATACATCTCCTGCATCTGTTATATCGACGGCAAGCTGGTCCATACAGACACGTCCTATAACAGGTGCATAATGGTTATTTATTATTACCCTGCCATTTCCGCACGACAGATTTCTTGGGTATCCGTCGCCATATCCTATCGGCAGTATTGCTATCAGACTGTCCCTTTCTGCAGTAAAACATCTTCCATATCCTATACTGTCGCCTTTTTTTATTTCTCTTATAAGTACAACTTTGCTTTTAAACGAAAGAACAGGACGTAAATCAAGCTTAAGCAGCGTATTGTCATTTGGCGAACTTAAACATCCATAGAGCGCTATACCTGCTCTTACATAGTCACATTTAATATCAGGGTAATTTAAAAGTCCGTAACTGCTTTGAATATGAAGCTTAGGTATTGTAATTCCACTATCCTTCAAATCATCAATCAAGCTAAAAAAATTATTAATTTGCTCTCTTGTAAATAAAACATCTTCATGCCTTAAACTATCCGCACAACAAAGATGTGTAAATATTCCACACACATTTATATTCTTCATATTAAAAACCTCTTTTACTTTCAGAATATCTTTGCAGTCTATTCCAAGCCGGTGCATACCCGTATCAATTTTCAAATGAGTATTTACCGTCACACCCTGTTTGTTCAGTGCATTTGCATATTCAAGGCTAATCAAGGTTTGTGTCAAATTATATTTTTTTAATTCGGAAACACGATAAATGCTTGTGTATCCAAGTATAAGAATATCACCGCGAATACCGTATTTCCTCAGGCTAATACCTTCATCTATTGTAGCGACGGCAAATGCCTGTATCCCAATCTTCTCAAGATGAGTTGAAATTTCATAAGCTCCGTGTCCGTATGCATTCGCTTTTACAACAGCCATAAGCTCACAGCCTTCATGCATCTCATTTTTTAAAACCTCTACGTTATGCTCCAGATTGCTTATATTAATCTCCACATATGCCCTGTCCGTTTTAACGTCACATTTCCTTTTTCTGCGTCTTAATCTATTCCACATACAGACCTATCAGCTTGTCCAACATCTCTGCAAAAGACAAACCTATCCCTTTCATCATATTCGGGTAACGGCTGTGAGAGGTAAAGCCAGGGATTGTGTTTACTTCATTAAACACTATTTCTCCAGACGGCGTATAAAACATATCCACTCTCGCAAAGCCCGAACAGCCCAGAGCCTTATATATTGTTACGGCAGCTTCCTGTATCCGTCTTTCTGCTTCAGCAGTAATCCTCGCAGGCATATATATCTTTGAAGATTTCAGCGTATATTTCTCTGTATAGTCAAAGAAACCGCTTGACAGCTCGATTTCGTCAACCCTGCCAACAGCCAGTTCATCAATCCCAAGTATCGCACAGCCAACCTCAAAACCTTCAATCATTTCTTCAACGATAACCTCTGAATCATGTTCAAATGCCGATTCTACAGCGGTATTTAATTTGGATTGCTCAGTTACTTTAGTTATTCCAAATGATGAGCCTGCACGAACAGGCTTTACAAACAACGGATAAGTTAAATTATTTTCAATATCTTTTAATGCCGCTTCTTTACAAAAACGTTTGAAAGTTACGGATTTAGGAACAGATATGCCTGAAAGACTTACTAGCTTATGTGCCCTGTCCTTATCCATACAAAGAGCTGATGAAAGTGTACTGCATCCAACAACAGGTATTCCTGCTAATTCAAACAATCCCTGCAAAGTACCGTCTTCACCATTCTTGCCGTGCAATATGGGAAATACCAGGTCAATTTCAATAACATGGTATCTATCGGCAGCAAGCTCTAATAAACCTTTATCATAACGATTCACTGAAACAACAACAGGACACATATAATTATTATCCCTGCACCAAGTGTTATCGGCAATTTTGTCATATTCTCCTGTATAGTGATACCAGTCTCCGTCTCTGGTAATTCCTATTGGGACAACTTCAAACTTATCATTATTAATATGTTCAAGAACAGCTGCAGCCGACTGCAGTGACACTTCATATTCCGTAGAATTTCCACCAAAAATAACAGCAATTCTTTTCTTATGCATAGCACGTACCTCTTTCATAATCTATAAAACAAAATACCTTTGCTTTATACATCAACTGTACCAAAAGCAAGGGTATTTTTTATGCGCGCACTAATAAGATATTCTATTATTTTTATACGGAATTTCTTACGATTTTCCTACGAAATAGGCAGAAATGGCAATATAACCTCAAAACAAGTAATATCTTCATCGCTGAACGCGGTTATTTCCCCGTTATGAAGCCCGACAATTTCCTTAGCAATTGCAAGACCTAAACCAGCCCCGCCATTATGAGAGCTTCGCGAAGAATCAAGGCGGTAAAATTGTTCAAATATTCTGTTAAGCTTTTCCTTTGGAATTACATTCCCTTTATTCATAAACCTGATAATCACATTATTTTTATTTATCTCTGCACGAACATTGATATCTGAATTTTCATAACTGTAATTTACCGCATTTCTAAGAAGGTTATCAAATACTCTCTGAAGCTTGTCCGGGTCACATGAAAGTATAACATCAGCAGGCGCATCCATACTGCAGGTCAGGTTCTTTTCGGCAAGCATCGGTTTAAACTCATATACGAGCTGTTCAAGCATTCTTGTAAGATTAATCATTCTGTATTCAAGAGTAATATTTGAAAGATTAAATCTTGTTATTTCAAAAAATTCATTTATTAAATCTTCAAGTCTTTCAGCTTTATCTAATGAAATGGATAAATATTTTTCTCTTAATTCATCAGATATATGTTGTTCATCCTTTAACAGATTCAAATATCCAATAACAGATGAAAGGGGCGTTTTTAAGTCGTGCGCCAGATAAACAATCAAATCATTTTTTCTTTTTTCCGCTTTTTTAGCAATAGCAGCATTTTTTCGCGACTGCTCCCTGACATAATTCAGCTCATCCTGTACATCCTTAAGTTCATTAGACAACACAACAGGTTCATCAATGGAATCATATAACTGTTCTGTGGCGCTGACTACTTCATCAGCCGCTGTCAAGTAAGGACTAAATAATTTTGCACTTTGTTTACAGTTTCGTGAGTTACGAAGCCGCATCTACTGTTTCAAGGCAGGTCAGCAACTTTTCCAGCTCATCCCGCAGGGCAAGTTCAATTTCAATGCCGCCGTCCTTGTGAACCGTCACCCGCTTTACCACATCGTTGGCAATCTCAGAGGTCAGCGTTTCCAGCTCGGCGTATTCCTTATATTTTTCAATAAAGGCTCCGCCTTGCCCGGTTGTGGTCTGCGTGTTTTTTTCAAGACGCTTCATCTGATCGGAAAGCTCCTGCATCTTGGCTTGGTTGCTCGCCTTATGAGATAAGTACGTTTCCTTGTCGATGGTTCCGTCAATCAGCTTTTCATATAAATCCTGGAGAGCTTTTTCAAACTGATTTTTACGGCTTTGTAATACGGCGAGTTCCCGGCGAGCCTGCTTTTTCTCAGTCTGGATACGCTCTTTCTGCAAAACGAGCAGGTGCTCCAAGCTGACTGCATAGGCTGCGTAGGTGCGGATTAAAGTAACGACCATTTCGTGAACATCCGCCTGCAGAATCCCCTCGGAGGTGCAGTTAAACTCTGTCTCCAGATGCAGGGTTCGGCAATGATACCTTGCGTTCTTTGTATTGGAGAGCATCATAGCGTGACCGCAGGTTCCGCAGATTACTTTTCTGCGAAGCGGATTTTTTTCGGACACACTCGGAACAAATTCCCTGTACTCTTTCATACGGCTTGCCACTTTCTGAAAATCGTCCTTTGAAACGATACCCTCGTGGGTCTCGTCAACGACAATCCAGTCCGCCCTGCTTCGTTTTACTGTATGCCAATTCCCAACCATATCACGCTCACGCTTGCCGTAGACGCATTTGCCGATGTAGCGTTCATCCCGCAGGATTTTGAAAATGTTGCCCTGCGTCCAAAAGTTTTCTTCGTGGATGCTCGGCCAACGGTCACGGGAACATCCCGCCGCCCGTTTGTACAGCATCGGTGTGGGAACTCCTTCTCGGTTAAGCATAGCGGCGATTTCCGTAGGTCTTACTCCGTCAATCGTCCATGCGAAAATCCTCCGAACAACCTCTGCCGCTTCTTTATCAATCAAGAGACGATTTTTATCTTCCGGGTCTTTCACATAACCATACGGAGCGAAGGGACTGAGAAAGAACCCTTTTTCTGCCCGCATACGCTTTGCGTTCTTTACCTTGCCGGAAAGTTCACGGCTGTACAGGTCATAGATCAGCGTTTTGAAAGAGGTGTCCAAGCTGTCAATGTCCTGCGGTCTGGAGCTGTCAAAACCATCGTTAACTGCGATGAAGCGGACACCCATGAACGGAAATACACGGCTGATGTAGTTGCCGACCACAAGATAATCACGCCCGAAACGGGATAGGTCTTTGACTACGATGCAATGTATCTGTCCCTGTTTTACCTGTTCCATCATTCTGAGAAAATCCGGTCTTTCAAAGTTTTTCCCACTCCAGCCGTCATCACAGAACTCGGAGATTTCTGCACCGCTGAACTCGGAACGGCTGCTGATGAAATTCTGCAGCAATCCCCGCTGATTGGAGATACTTTCGGATTCGGCTTTGCCGGTATCCTTTAAGTCGCCGTCCTCGCTGGACAGGCGGAGATACATCGCCACTCTCATACAGCAGTCCTCCCTTCGATAAAATTCAGTAGTGCCATATACTCATCCCGGTAGCGCAGGCGAATATCAATGTTTTTCTCAGCATCCACATAAATGCGTTCTATGAGTGCGGAAGCCATTTCTTTTGTGAGTGTGTCCGTTCCCATGAAAGAACGGAACTCAGTGAGGAAACGGTTCTCGGCTGTGTAGACCTTGCTTTCATGCTGTTCTTGTTCCAGTACAGCAATCAGCCGTTCAGCTTCTTCCGCCTCTGCCTTATACCTTGCTTTGAGCGTAACATACTCCTGCTCGGTCATAAGCTGCTCCACATAATTCTGATACAGGCTGTCATATAACGACTGGCTTCGTTTCAAAGTACGCCTTGCCGCTTCAAGCTTTGCCGCCGCATCGGAACGCTGGCGGCGAAATTCCGGCTCTGCGTTGAGTTGCTTAACTACATCCTCCAAATCGGCGACAAGCTGTATCTGAGACTGAATTGCTGTGAACAGGACTTCGTTCAGCTCGTCCTCTCGTATGCTCACAAACGGGCATCGGGCAGGATCGTCGGCATGACCGGGGCAGATATAGGTGTACCACAGCTTACTGCCGTGGCTTACATTCTTGTAGCGAACCATCGGTCTATTGCAGTTTGGACACCATACAAGCCCCTGCAGAATGTTCTCGCTGTGTTCCAAGTGAGCAAACTTGCCGAGTCTTTCGTGGTATTCACTCTTTCTCTGCTTGGCAATCTGCTGAACTTTCTCAAAAGTCTCGCCGTCGATAATCGGCTCGTGGGTATTCCGGACGATAATCCAGTTGGCTTCGTCCACATAGGTCTGCCGCTTTCCCTCATAGAAGGATTGCTTCTTTCTACCTTGAACCATGTGACCTATGTAAACAGGGTGTGCCAGTATGCTCTTTAAGATCTGCGTGTGCCACGGCACCTCTTTGTATTTTTCCGTCTTGACTTCGCCCGTCGCATAGAGGTAGGCAGACGGGGACAGAATACCGGCATCGTTGAGCCTGCGGCTGATCTGCACAACGCTGACGCCCTCAGACCGCCATTTGAATATCTGACGAACTGTAGGAGCTGTTTCTTCATTGATAACAAGATGATGTTTGTCATCGGGGTCTTTGCGGTAGCCGTAAGGTGCCCACGCTCCGATAAACTCGCCATTGCGCTGCTTCACAGATAAGGCTGCATCTATTTTCTTGGATATGTCCTTACTGTAAACCTCGTTGATGAGATTTTTCAGCGGTACGATATATCCGTCCTGGGTTCTCTCTGCGGTCAGCGTATCAAAGTTATCGTTGACGGCAATAAAGCGGACTCCGAGAAACGGGAAAATGCGTTCCAGGTAGTTGCCGGTCTCTTTGTAGTTACGACCAAAACGGGATAGGTCTTTAACCACAATGCAGTTGATACGACCTTTCCGAACTTCCTCCATCATTTTCTCAAACTGAGGTCTGTCGAAGTCCGTGCCAGTTCGTCCGTTATCACAGAACAGGGAAACAAGCTCCATATCTGTTTTGGATTCAATAAAAGAGGTCAGCAGAGCTTTCTGCCCCTCAATCGTATCCGTGCCGGGTTTGCCGCTGTCCTCCACGGACAGGCGCACATAAGCGGCTGTTTTATAGATTTTCGCCGCAGGCGCAGCGGGTTCCGCTACCTGCACGAGAGGATTTATCTTTCGTTTTGTCCTTGCCATTTATACTACCTCCTGCAGCTTTGCAGTCCGAAGAATATCAAGCTGCCATGCAAATTCATCCTGCCAGCGGTAGATGATTTCCACCGTATCGTTTGAATGAATCAGTATTTTGTCAATCAAAGCAACCACTACGGCACGGTCAAGAGAGGTAAGCCCCTTCCGCTTGACGAACTCGTTCATCCATGCGTTTTCCGCTCCGTGGTTCTGTATGTCTGTCAGCGTTTCTCTGAGTGCGTCCATCTGCTTTTCCGCTTCATCCGCACGGGTGGTAAAGCTCGCTTTGAGCCGTGTATATTCCTCACGGTCGATGATGCCGTCCGCAAGATTTTCATAAAGGGACATCAGCAGCTTTTGGAGCTTTTCATATTCCTCATGCTTCTTATCAAGCTGTCTCTGCACCTTTTGAGCCTGTGCGGTGCGCAGGGGAGCCGTATCGGTAATTGTGAGCAGTTCGCTCATATCAATCACTTCGCTGATATGCTGTTTTACGCTGTCCAGCACAATTTCCTCTAAAGCCACATCTCTCATGCGGTGGGGGGAGCAGCTCTTATCCTGCTTGTGGGCAGAGCAGACATAATAGACATATTTCTTTTCACCAGCCGGAACGGTCTTGCGAACCATACTGGCACCGCAGTCACCGCAGAAAATCATCCCGCTGAACAACCCGACCGCTTTACCGTCCGGGCTGCGCCGGGTATCGCATTTCAGCACCTTTTGAACACTGTCAAAATCAATCTTGGAGATAATCGCTTCGTGACTGTCCGCTATGACCGTCCACTCGCTTTCATCTTTGGTAATACGCTTATGGACCTTATAGCTCGGCGTGGTTTCCTTGCCCTGTACGAGAACCCCGGTATAGATCGGGTTTTTGAGAATGCGGATAACCGTCCCCGCCGACCATGCGGCTTTTGCATTGGTCTTGAAGGACGTGGTAAACTTCATTCCAAGGGAGCGTTTGTATTCCATCGGGGAAAGGACGCCGAGCTTATTCAGAGCATCGGCTATATCCTGGGGACTTACGCCCTCTAATTTCCATTTGAAAATATCACGGACAATATCGGCGGCGTACTGGTCAACCACCAGTCTGTTTTTATCCTGATCGTCTTTCAGATACCCGAAAGCTGCAAAGGAGCCGAGGAACTGCCCGTTTTTTCGTTTGATTTCAAGCTGCGAACGAATCTTCACCGAAATATCCCGGCAATAGGCTTCGTTTATGAGATTCTTAAATGGGATGATGAGGTCATCGGAGGCTTTTTTATCTCCGAGACTGTCATAGTTGTCGTTGACGGCAATGAACCGGACGCCGAGGAACGGAAATATTTTTTCGATATACTCGCCGGCATCCAGATAGTTACGACCAAAGCGTGAGAGGTCTTTCACGATAATACAGTCCGTTCGTCCTGCCTTAACATCCTCGATCATCTTCTGAAAGCTCGGTCTTTCAAAAGTTGAACCGCTGAAGCCATCGTCAACTCTTACCGCATACTCCCGAAATTCGGGTCTCTGCGATATGTAGTCACGGAGCAGCTCTCGCTGCCCGGTGATGCTGTTGGATTCCTCCTTATCGCCATCGTCACGGGACAGACGGAGATAGAGGGTGGTATTCCAAATCTTGTTTTGCGTATTTTGCATGGCTGCACACTCCTTATCTCAGTATTCAGCAAAACTACCGAGCCTGGAGCGTCGTTTTAGTCCTGCTTATATTGTACGGTTTCCGTCCCGTCCTGTCGAGAATGTCAGCACTTGGAGCGAATGTACCCCGCAAGGCGTTCTTCCAGAGATACCTCTGTATCAGAGAAACCAACTTTCACAACATATTTGCCGTGTTTATAACAATAGGGATTTCCAATCTGGCGGATAAAATCAATGGCACGTTCCCGCTTGGGAAGTGCCGTGTTTACCTTGACATCCCGGATGTCCACCAGCTCATCCCGGTCTACCGTGGCAAGGTCGATATTTTTCATATCTGTAATAGACGAAGATTGCATACAGCCCCTCCTTTTTACAGTCTCGTTCATAACTATGCGGATTTGTGCGGTTAAATTCTTGTAATATCGGGCTGTTTCAATCCGAGGCTGACCATGACTGCTTTATTTACATTCTGCATCTGGTCCTCCGGCACTTTGCCGAGATATTTCATCACACGCACCTTGTCGATGGTAAGAAGCTGTTCCGTAAGAACAACAGACGGGCTGCTGAGATTTTGTATTCCCTCGATCAGCGTATGGGTAGGCTGTTTCGATTTCTTCCAGTACCGGGAAGATACGGGAGCGACAATCAGAGTCGGTCCAAAGTGATTGCCAATATCATTCTGCACGAGCAATACCGGGCGGCACCCGCCCTGTTCCGAGCCGATATTCGTACCGAGGTCAACAAGGTAAATATCGCCACGGTGATAGTTCCAGTTTTCTTTCATAGACTAAGTTCCTTTCTACATTCCAGTTTTGGATATGTAAAAGCGACCGCTGAACACGGTCGCCACATGGGAGGATATATCAGAATTTTTTCGGGAGCGAATACTTCTTTCCGCTGCCGTTGTAGATTTTCCATACCTGATAGAGATACTTTTTGTATCCGGCAATGTCAACGCCAACGGCTCGTCCCTCACGGGGGATCGTCAGCGGGTCAACATTGCTAAGGCGGGTAATCAGCCGCTGAGGGATGTAACTGTCATGGTATCGGTCAACGAAACGGGTAATACCGATGATGTTTTCTCTGCGGAACGAATCTGGTTCGCCGCCCCAAGCGGATACAATAATGCCCATCGCTTCCTTATAACGTTCTTCACCGAGCCGCCGATAGGCGTTCATTGCTGTCTTGATACAGCCGATCCGCATATGTCCACGTTCCTGGTCGTAATCCAGTTCAATGCCCAGATCCGCATTTGCTTTGAGAAAAACAACAGCGTTCCCATCCTCACCGAAAATCTCGGCACGGACACGAACGCCGGGTGTCAGACGGGCAGATTCGCCGGTCTGCCTGGCAAAGAGCAGAGCTTCCTCTTTTTCGCTCATTCCCATATATACTTTGCAGAGAATCGGCAGGTCGTTACCACCATTCAGAGCTTTGCGGGCATCAATGGTATGCTGTCCGTCAAAGACATAGTATTTCCCGTCACGGTAGCTGACCTTGGGTTCGTTGGCGATACGCTCGTCAAAGTTACTGACGATACGCTTTACCCGCTCGCTTTTCAGTTCTCGCTGATAGTCCTCACGGGGAGCGATGATCTCGCTGCTGTCAATCACCATCATTCGGTACAGGGGTTCAGGTGTCATCATATTGAGTTAAACCTCCTTCATATTGTGCTAAAAAATCGTATCCGGTGCGGATCAGTTTTTTGATTTCGGTGCGGCATTTTTCCAGTTCAAAAAACGCCGCATAATTGGTCTGGCAGAAGTTCCAGCGGAACATCATGGATTCCAGAGCATCATTCATTTCGTAAATCATAGTATCGGGATTGCCGTTGCCACGGTCTAAGAGCATATCGTCTGCGATTTTCTGTATCAGCTTGATGTCGGGTTCATCCGGTTTTGGGACTTTCCGCTTTTTCGGCTGGTCTTTGTCCTTTCGGGGTGGCTGCTCACGGAGCTTTTCCACAAGAGCCGGTCTGTCCTCCGGTTCGGCTTTCAAAACAGCGGAAACATCGGCATCCGTAGGTTTCAACGAACCGTTCAAAATCTCTTGGCGTATGCCTGGGGCAACCTCATCTGCAATATCAATGCCTTTGGCATAACGCTCGGCACGGCGAACATATTTCTCGTTCACACCGTTTTCCGTTGCGATTCTCTCACTGGTTTTCGACTTTGACCGCAAGTGGACATTTTGTCCACTTGCGGTGAAGTGACCTTTTTCATTGCGAGACAGTCCTCGTTCTCCACCATGAGAAGATTTTTCTGCTTCATACTGTTTTCCAATCAGATATTTCTTCTGTTCCGGGGTCAGATTTCTCCGTCCGAGCTGATTTTTGCATATCCAGGCAATCACGGAAAAACGGTCATCAAACTGCTTTTCATGGATGCTGTACTGGATATGCGGGTGCTTTTCCAGAATGTGAAATCGGTTGTGTCCGTCCACGATCACACCGTTCCACACGATAATGGGGTTAATGACAATGCCATCGGAAAGAATGTTTTCCTCAAGCTGACGAAACTCCTCAGCAGACAGTGGGGGGATCTTACTTTCAAATTCCGGGTCTATTCTTAATTCCATAGTGTCCTCCTTGTACGCTATGTAAAGAAGCGAACTGCCGAAGCCGTCCGCTTTCTGGTTTTCTTTGCAATTACCGTATTTGTCTCATCCCCCGGTAGTGGGACTCACCAGACGGCAGTCTGCGAAGCTGCTCCATAGGAATCGAACCTCCCCGCCTTCTTTGCGGCCGGGCTGCGAATTACAGAAGTATCGTTAGCCCTGCGTCCGTCATCGCCGGTTCGGTAGCAATCCGAATCTCGCAGGTGGATTTATCGCTCGCCTCGCATAAAGGGTCTTGGCGCTCAACCTGCCGTGGCTCGTGGTACACAGGAATGTATCTGATGAGTGTCTATTCAGTTTTCAAGCTGCGTTCGTATCAGCGTTTTGCCGATGTATAGAAAGGGAATCAAGTTGTCCTTTCACCTATCGCCGTTTTGGGGTCGATTTTGCACCCTGTTTTATGACCCCTGCGAAAATTTTTTAATTTTTTTCGTTGCGGCAATGATGCTCTTGGAAATATTCTGATGGCTGACGCCCTCAATCTCACCGATCCTGTCGATAGTCATGCCGTCAACGTAATACATCCAAAGTCTGCGGAACTGCGTTTCCGTCAGCTTGTCCTTGAGTTTTACGACCATTTCTGATGCTGCCCTGCGTTTTTCGTCTCTGCTGTGCTGTCGCTCCAGGACAACATCCGTGGCTGGAACAGCGAGCGCTGCTTCTGACAACTCATCAGCGGCGAGAGTGTGATTGGACTCTCTGTGGTCGAGCTTTTCTTCCTCGTGGAAGTTCTCGTCCGACCATTTCTTGAAAGCGAGAAATTCTTTCTCAGTCGAAAAATCATCACGAGTGATGCGAATGGGTTTTCCGTTTGCAGACGGATACACGATGGCATCCGGGTCTTTCTTGTTAAGTACATAAATGCTGTTTCTATTAACCATTTTGGTTCCTCCGATTTTTCTGAAATTTGAATTTGCATAAAGTCAAATTTCAGTTCGGAGGACCACGGCAGCGCCGTACTGTTCTCAGGACATCAGGCATGAAAAAATCCTTTCCGCTGACGAAAGCAGCAGAAAGGATAAAAAAGAGCCGCAAGACGGTGGTTACAGTTCCCATGCCGTAAAAACAGAAATACGATTATATTTCTGTTTCATGCGGCTCTTGGGATGACTACACCAGTCTGGCGGCTCCACAGCTCAGCTATGAATATTTAATTGAAAAGAAGTTATTTCTCTAAGTGATGTCGCAGGCGTCTCATGCTTAAAACATTGAACACCGTCACACGACCACATTTTTTGCACTTTACTTCGACGTGCCCTCTTGTGTCCTCGTAGACCGTTATTGCGTTGTGAAGGCAATAAGGACACTTCAGGTTTCTCTCTTTTTGAGAGGCGATAGCGGTGCGGGCACGAACGATTTTTTCAAGCATCTCCGGCGATGGCTCGGACACACGGATATTCTTTTTCATGCCCACACCTCCAACGGATTGACATACTCCGAATAGGGACGATCTTCTATGTAGCCAAGCTGTCTCAATCTGATGACAGCGGCAGACTTGGAAACGCCGAGCTGCTGGCAGGTCATATTCAAAGCCAGATCATCCCGATAACTGAATCTCCCCTCATAATTGACGAGCGCCTTACCTCCTGCAAAATACCACATCGCAAGGTCAATCTCTCTTTGCGGCATGAGAATAGCGGCACCTAATACATTCGCCTGCCACTCGTTCCAGTCCTCGTGCGTTTTAAGCTCCCGGAGGGAGTAGGCTTTTCGTGCGGCGTACTTCTTACGGCAGGTATCTTGAACCTCGTCTGTTTCCAGATAAAAAAGGATCTGGTGGGCGCACTCGTGGGCGAGCGTAAATCTTCGTTTGCCGCAGAGCTGCCGCACCTGTCCCGGCTTGATAAAGCTCTCATCCAAAAGAATCTGGTTTCTTCTAAGAGCAATGCTTCGCTGAGCATTTGATTCCTCGATAATGTACTCCGTGTTCTCATACGCCGTCAGACCATAAATACTTCCGTCCGATGAAAGACGGGCAAATGAGACATCCAGGCTGAGATAGTCCGTTGCAAACTGGTCAATCGGCGTTGCACGAGCGATACGAGCCTTGTCCGTTTCACAGCCGAAAAAGAACTCGTTGAAATCTCTTGTGACTGCCGCAGCAATTTCTTCAATTTGTTTTTGCGATAAAATCATTTCCTCCGCTCCTTTGCTTCTGTAAATTAAGCGATACGCAATATGCCGGAATGACCGAAGTTCTTCCGCCTGCATACTCAAACTGCCTATTATTTGTAAATTCTCTGTTCATCCTTACGCATGACCCTTGACATTGTGAGCAATTCAAAGTATACTATGAGCAGTTGAATTACTCATACATTATTATACGCATCTCAAGTGCTCTTGTCAATAGTTGTGAGTAATTAAGTTTCTCATTATATGAACAGGAGTGAATACCGCAATGAAGTTTGGAGAAAAGTTTAAGACCGAGAGGTTAAAGAAGAACCTGACGCAGCAGGAGGTAGCAGATAGTCTTGGTATCAATCGACGGATGATAACCCGTTACGAAAATGGTCTTTCTTTCCCTCGAACTAAGGACGCCTACAAAAAAATAGCGGATTTCTTCGGCGTTGATGTGAACTACCTGCTGACGGAGGATGATGAATTTGTAGTCCGGGCATCTGAGCAATACGGACTGCACGGTATGAAACAGGCGCAGGAGCTGATTGATGGAATGTCCGGTTTGTTTGCAGGCGGTACGCTTTCCGAGCAGGATAAGGATGCTGTTATGAAGGCTTTGCAGGATATTTATTGGGAATCCAAAGCCCGCAATGTAGAAAAATACACTCCCAAGAAATATAAAAAGCAAAAGACCGAAGAATAAATTTCCTTATCTGCGCCATGAGGGAGGTGGGTGTTTCGTGCTGATCCGCTCGGAAGAAATATATAAAAAGGCAAACCGTATTGTGAAAACCTGCGGTACAAGAGATACCTTAAAAATTGCCCGTGAATTGGGCATCTATGTGCATTTTATAGATGAATTTAATGAGCTTCTCGGTATGTACACATACCGGCATAAAGAACGACACATTTTATTGAACTCCAGTATGGAGGATATGGTTCTGCAGATGGTATGCGGACACGAAATCGGGCATGATAATCTGCACCGTTCTCTTGCAAAGCAAAATAACTCTTTGCCGGAGTTTGTGCTTTTTGATATGCGTACCAAGCATGAATATGAGGCAAATGCCTTTGCTGCACACCTCATCATTGATGACGATGAACTGATCGACAATCTCAGGCAGGGATATGATGTGGTCCAGCTTTCTTCAATCATGGGGACGAACATCAACCTGATGCTGATTAAACTCAATGAAATGAACCGTATGGGCTGGCGCTTGAATCTGCCTTATGTCCCACATTCTGATTTTCTGAAAAACATAAGACCGGAATAGCACTTCAATGGTTAAAGCTCTGTTCCGGTCATATTTTCTAATAAATTGTCTGCAAAATATCAGAACCCTTGCTGAACGAAGCCTCAACTTCATTCAGCAAGGGCTCTTTAATCGCTATGTAAGCTCAGGGGTTGTTTCCAGATACAAGCAGTTATTCTGATTCCTCTTAACCTTAAATCCTATCGGATTCTCTTTCGCCCACTGTGGGTCTTGTGCCGCCCGTTTCTGCCATGCCGCATGAAACTGCAGCGCAGTCTGAAAGATTGCTTCTTCAGCCTCCTTGCGGGCTTCTACAGCAGTCTGCATTTCCGTGTATGTACCAAGGTAATAAGCCTTTTTCTGAAATACGATTTTTGCAACATACTTGCCCCGAATCAGATACACACCTTTGCATCCGGTGGAATTGTTCTTCGGTATTTTTGTACTTTCCAGCATTTCCAGGGAAGTGCCGTCTATGTGGTTCAGAAACTCTTTCAGCGCCTGGTCATGCTCTTTCTTCTGGCAGCCGCAGCTTTTCACATTGGAATACATCAAATCATTATAAGACACTTCCAACTCCCTGCCGCAGCTGCATTTACAATGCCAAAGGACAGACCCCTTTGAACTGCGCTGATCCGTCGGATACAACGCAGTCAAGCGTCCAAACACCTGACCTTTAATATTGGCAAGTGCCTGATTTCTTACCGTCTTACATCCACAATGCGTTTTCCTGCCGGTGACAAGCAATGTTCCCAGCACCTCACAGATATTTCCGCAGTCACACTTGCATTCCCACCATAGACCCCGGTTCGTGCTTTCTTTCTCAATTTTTTGTATCACTGTCAGATTGCCGAAACGCTTTCCAGCCAAATCATGAGCAAGAGATTTTTGAGCCTGTTCTTTTCGCAAACATCCGCAGCTTAAAGAACCTCCTGATTTTAACGTCCGTTCCAAAACATAACGCTCTGTGCCGCAGACACAACGGCAAGCCCATTTCCGTTCCCCCCTCGGAGTCAGGATATAGTCTTTCAATACCGTCCAACGACCAAAGACTTGACCGGACAGTTCTGGAACGGGTCTCATGGCAGAACCTCCTGACGGTCACAAAACACTGTAACCCGTGTTTTCCCGCCGTATGTACAAGTATAAAGCACCAAATCATGATCGCTGTTTTGTACAGCATCTACTTCTGTCGGCTTCAGCGTTTCTACACGGATGACCTCATAGAGATTTTCAATACCCTCCATATCGGTAAAGCCCACCTCGTCCCCCGCTTCCAGATCTTTCAGGTGTCCAAAGTGTTTTTTATAATTGTGGGCGGCAATCACCAAATCGTCGGTTCTGGAAGAACCAAACTGACGGCAAGGTGCAATTTTTAATCTTGCATAGTCCCATTCAGACATTACCGGCAGTTCCAGCTCCAACTTGGGAATAGAGAGATAGCCTACATAACCGTAGCCGTCAATCTCTGTAACAGGAAGCTCCGGAGCAAGCGTTTCCTGCGGTACTGTTTCTTCGGGGAGAGTAGAGGGTGCCGTTTCAATAAGCGTCTGCACATCCGCCAGCAGGCTCTCGGCTTCCTGTCCGGCCTGTGCATCCTCGTACCTGTTGTATAAGAAAAGGGACAGTGCTGATAGAATCAGCACCGTCCCAACGAGTACGAAGGCAATGCCCGATTTCTTAGGCACGTTCATTCTTCCTCTTCTTTGCAATTACATAAATTCCGTATGCAATGAGCACAAGACCGAGAGCACCCATCACAGGAATTGGCCAGCTAAGCTGACCGGTTTGAATCAAGCTTTCTGAATTGGTGATGGTCACAACACCATTCCAGTAAGAGTAGGAAGGAACCCAGCCTTTTGGGATACTGGTTTCAATAATCTGCCAATTACCGTTTCCGTCCAAATTGCGCCAGGAATAGGACCAGTTATTCCAATCTCCCAGCCAGACAGACTCAACAGCATGATCTCCATTATAGAGAGTAACCTTCACAGAATCAGGATGGTCTTTTCCATCGACATCCCATTTTTTAATTACTTTCAAGTCAACGGGGTCAACAGGCTCAGTTGGGTCAGTCGGATCAGTTGGATCGGTTGGGTCAGTCGGGTCGGTTGGCTCATTTTCTTCCGTATTGGTAATGGTCGTGGTATTGCCCTTTGTGGTATAAGTTGCCTCATATCCATCTGGCACTTCCGCTTCAAGAACACTCCAGTTATAGTCATCGTCCAGCCGGTCCCAAGTGTAGACCCAGTTATTAGACTGACTCAGTTCCACCTCATCCCGAACTTTGCCGTCCCGGAGAAGCTGTACCGTCACGCTGTCCGGACGGCCGATTCCATCATCCACCCACACTTTACGGACAGTGAGCATGGTGTCATCATCGGGGGGATCGACAGGATCGTCAAAACCCTCAACCACAAACACCCAGTCTACCTCGCCAATGCGGTCTGCATACTCGTTTCCCATTTCGATGGGAACAGTAAGCTGCACATCCAACTTGGCGGATTCTCCTTTTCGGAGTGTACCCAGATATACATTATCCGAAAGTCCGTCCAGTTCATCCGGCGAGGCATCATAAATTACCTTACCGCCGCTCTTTACCGTCATGGACAGCTGGGAGAGGAAATCGTGCATATACTCCAGCTCGGAAGCTGCGCCCCGGCGCTCATCGCTGCGAAGCTCTGCAAGTACCTTATCACTGATAGGGTTCCCGTTTTCATCATGCAGAACTGCCCGCATATAGACCTTGATGTAATCGCAGTCGTTCGATTTATTCTGGATTGTTACTTCTTCGCTGAGGGTGTCGCCTGGCATGACCCCTTTGAAATTGTCAAAAAGATCTGTCTCTGTATAAACGCTGCCAGGTTCAAAGGCAATCACCTTTCCGCTCTCGAATGTGACGGAAGATTCCGCTGCAAAAGCCGTAACAGTCATGCTCATCATCAGCATCAAAGCCAGCAGGAGCGAGAAGCATTGTTTTACGATATTTTTTATTTTCACTTTCCCGCACCTCCTCAGCTAAGTGTTTCAGGGTCTACGCCCCATGCTTTTACAACCGCTTTTGTACCATCATCCGCAACGCCCTTCGCCTGAATTGCTTCTGCCATGACCTCAATGACCTGCTTGCCGCCGTCGGCATCCGTGTAAGAGCCGGACAGCGTGATACTGTCGATTAAATCAGCAGCAGGCTGTGCACCGGGAGCAACCGGTTTGGTGTAATAGTAGTAATCGCCATTTTTTACCCAGCCTGCACCGGGAGTGAAAGCAGGGATTTCAGCTTCGCCGCCGATGTGTTGCCCCTCATCGTTCACACGATAAGCTACCAGCTTCACCCGGATATAGGCATCCGTATCGCCGATATTGGTAACATTAACATTGGACTTTGTACTGCCGTTAAAATCCTCTGTTACTTCACAATCCACAAAGGACGGTTTGAACGTGTTGGTTACCGGCTCTGTATTGGTGACCAGATAGGCTAAGGTTCCTCCAACCACTGTGGTCACAAGCATTAGAAGGGAGAGGAGTAAAATCCCGGCTCGATTGTTTCTTCTGCGTCTGCGCTTACGCTGTAAGTGCTTTGGTTCATATTTTCCGTGATACATTGACTACCCCTCCTTCCTTAATTTTTTCCACCGAAGATGTTTTTCACAACTTCGCTGAATCCGTTGAGCCAATAATTATTGTCCTTGCTGTTTGTGCAGGTAATCCATCCATCAGGCTTCTCAGCAGTCAGAGTCGCCCCGGAACCGTTGTTGCCGCTGTAACGCCAGCTCCATCCTTCATCTTCCTGGATGGTATAAGTGCCTACCGGAAGCTCATAGATGATTTCACTGTTGTTGCCTACAATGGTAACTTCGGTGTATTTTTTGTCATCTTTGTAAACATCGAATACATAAGGCTCGTCACCTGCGCCGCCTTGCTTGTTGATTGTCAACTGACAGGTTTTTACATGGAGGAGGAACGCAGGATCGCCGTCCAGCGTTGTCTCATTCCAGCCGCAGGCAGGGGAACAATCCTGATGTACAAAGGTTGTATATTGCTGCACGTCTTCCGTACCAATCTTTACTTCTGCCTTGACAGGAACATCCTGCTTGGTATTGACTTTACCATCCTGAATTTTCGTATCGTCAGGAGTATAGGTCATAGCAAGTACCGGTGCATCGCCAGTCATAACTACGCCCTCATCTGAAGAAGTCGTGTCACCGTGTTTCCAACTCTCGGAAACCTTGTTTGCAGTAAAGTCAGCCGGAACAGTATCGCCGTAGTACACCTCGCTGTCCTTGTAGGTCAGTTCGGGCTTAAATACATTGATTGTTCCATCCCCCTTACCGCTCTGTTCGGAGACTGTACCCGAATTCTTAGGCGTTACCTTGACCGAAACACTATATGTAGTATCCTCTTTCAAGTCGCTCAAATCGGTAACCGTATTGCCATCCTTATCCTGATAAGACACTTCAATATTTACATATTCATACTGCCAGGATTCCAAACCATAGTTTTCTTTGCCGAGTTTCAGTTCCACATCGCCAACCTTGGCAGTTGCGCCAGACTTAATCTGATCGGCAGTCAGATCGCCCAGGAGATAGACATTCTTATCTTTGGCGGTGACGGTAATGTCCTTGATCTCCACATCAACATCGGGGCGTTCAAACTCAAACATGGGTTCCGTTGCATCGCCATTCTCATAGACTCCGGCGCTGGTGTTGGTATAGACACCGTTGCCGCCAAGGAAACCGTCTTTCACTGTCACAGGGAAGGAAATGACCAGCTTATTGCCCCGGTAGGTGGTTTGACCATTGGTGGTTTCCGTACCGCACCAGTTTTCGGAGAAGTTAAAACCCGTCACGTCTACTTTGTCGCCATTTATCGTAGCGACTGCACCCATTTTATCGTTGTTCTCCACCCACTGGTTCTCGCCGGTATAGCGGTAGGTTTCCAGCTTGATGTCATTAACGGTTGTCCCTGCGGGAAGTTCAAACTGAGGAGCGATAATGTCCTTGATGACGGCTTGTTCATCCAGAGTGGTAGAAGAACCGCCCTGTTCGATATTGTCGGAAATCTGCTCAAAGATGTCATTCAAAGTATCTGCATCAGAAGCAGAGAGGTAATAGCTGGGATCCTGGGGCGTTCCGTTATTGGAGGAAACATTCTGCATGAACTGGTTTGCCTGTCTGTTGTTTGCCCCCTCAGCAATTCCGGCAGAGGTTGCATCCGCACCTTCAAAGATACCCACAGAATAAACGGTCACACCGTCATTTTTCAGTTCTTGTGCCTCAGAAATGGCAGCATTTGCGACATCGCTTTCATAGCCGCTCCAACCAGGGGAACCGTCCGTAAACAGAACCACGACCCGGCTCCTCTTTTCATCTTGCGGTACGGGATTGGCATCCAAAATGCCCTTCGCCATTTCCAGACCGTAGTTGGGATAAGTAGCGCCACGGGCAGCCAATGCATCTGTGGAAGCATTCACATTGTCCTGTCCAGCCTGCGTGTTCATATCCTGCAAGGCTTCTTTGTAGTGACTACTAGCATTGTTGTTGTAGTTATACTGTGTACTTCCCACAAAAACTTCAGTGTTTTCATAAGTTGGATAATCACTGCTGTCGTTGGTATAGTTACCAGTTGCAAACCCAACCACGGCAACACGGTGATCCACATCATCACCGGTGCCTAAGATACCGTCCTCGCCTTTGGCTTTCTCAGAAACGGAGTTGGTAAAACCGGATACGGCATTTTTCAGGGCTTGCAGCCTGCTCATGGAGCTGACAGTAAACCGCTCATACAGAGAAAAGTCCGGTTCAGTATTTTGTCCGGTAGAGGTGCCGATCTCCTGTCTGTCACCATTGCTGTCCGTATAAGAGTAGGTATATTCGTATGTGTTGCGATCTTGACTTTCGCTGCGTACATACAGGGGACCTTTTCCCTGAAAGTCTGGTACGGTAGCATTGCGCTCGCTTACGATGGTGGAGCCATCCGGGAAGGTATAAGTAAAGGTATATCCCCAAATAGAGCTCCCTGTACGAACCAGTTCTACCTTCTCGTAGTTTTCGCCATTCTTAATATAAAGGTTTTCCCGATTCGAATAATAATCACTTCGTCTACCATCATCATTCGTCCAGGTAGTAGGACACTCGGTATAGGTATACGGTCTGTGTCTTTCAACGGAAACGGTCACATAACTGCCATCGTCCAGCTTGTGGTACAAATTCCCATTTCTGCCGCCGTTGTGTCGAAGATCATAATAATCGCTGTTATCCTTGTTTTCGTAGAGGCGGAAGTCATAGGTATTCATATTGCTTGTCATAGACCCGGACTGATCCAGAACCAGCACAATATCCGCAGGGACGTCCTTTGTTACTTCTGTAGAGAACTTTTCGCCAGTGGCGTAGGCTTCCAGCGTAATAGTATAGGTACCATCGCCATTGTCTGCGGCTGTTTTGCTGATCTCCATGCCCTTTTTCTCATCGCCGTCCCCGGCGGCATAAACTGGCAGAGCCAATGTTCCGGGAATCGCTGTAGAAACCAACAGCGACAGGGAAAGGAGGAGCGAAACTGCTTTTGATTTTTTCATAATTTTCCTCCCTCCTTATCCAACGACAGGCGCACCAAAAGGTGCTACATGATCGAAATTTACCGTCGGATAGATAATCTCACTATCAACCGGTTCATCATCCGGTTCATCGGAGATAACCTCCGGCAGGGGAGCCGGTTCCAGTGCAAGAGCCTTTTCATCAATCTGTGCAACCTGCTCCTCCGTCAGTTCCCCGATTTCTTCTTCCGTCAGGGATTCGATCATTTCCATGAGTTCCTCATAAGTTTCACAAGCCATGAGACGGTCAAACAGGCTCAATTTGTGGCAAGGACAGGAGCAGCCTTCTACTGTACAGTCATCAGAGCACCCCTCGATATGCACAGGCGTTTCAGGAGCAGTAGGGGCAACATACAAAGGGCAGTCCTCGGCATGGACAATGGTTCCGTCCTCACCAGCTACTGCACCACAGGTACACTCTTTTTCCTCCGGCTGTGCGGGAGCCTGATACA
>ERZ824480.1197-NODE-1197-length-24393-cov-3.757170_pt1 | contig 24393 bp, 29 predicted proteins | sample MGYA00519861_ERZ824480 | MGnify/ENA primary metagenome ERZ824480 (study PRJEB31778, sample SAMEA3449152) | human gut metagenome | biome: human gut; feature: human-associated habitat; material: faeces | place: United Kingdom | collected 2010/2012 ... | reverse complement strand
AAACCGGGATGAAAATATTGATTTTGATACAAAGATGAAAACTTTGCAGTCAGAACTGAAAGAATTACTGATAGCCGAAGAAAAATCAAAGGCAGATTTGCTTTCGGTATTCAAGGAGTTAGGATATGAAATTGAATTATAGAAGTTTACTTGGTCAATATATTGAACAGGTAAACAGAACAAATGCTGATTTGAAATATGGGTTAGACGATGTTCGTGGTGTTTCAAACACGAAAGAGATGATGCTGTCTCGTGCAAATCTAATCGGTCGTACTTTTGAGAAGTTTTTAGTCATTTCTCCCGGCGACTTTGTTTTTAATCGGCGCACCACCAGAAATGGTGAAAAGATAGGAATGGCTTTCAATAACACAGACCGCGACTATATTTTCACGGAAGACTATGTTTCTTTTAAGGTTAAGGATGAATGTAGGGCAGTTCTGATGCCAGAATATCTGTACCTTTTCTTTAGACGGAGCGAGTTTGATAGATACGCAAGATATATGTCTACAGGCAGTGCCACAGAATTCTTTAACTGGGAAGATATGTGTAATGTGCCGTTTACGCCCCCTGCAATGGAATTCCAAGAAAAGATGGTTCGAGCTATGGCAACACTAGAACATCGGATATTTGTCTTGCAGCAGATAAATAATAATTTGTTTGAATCATCCAGAATTCATATGCTTCGTCTTAATCAACACGCATGTTATTTTGGTCAATTAACAACCTTGGACGAGTACTGTACCAGCCTTGTTTCTGGCGGTACACCCAGTCGTACTTGCAATGCGTATTGGGATAATGCAGAGATTCCTTGGTTAAAGAATGGTGAAATTAAGAACAACATTATTTTGACCACTGAAGAATCAATATCCCAAGATGGTTTACAAAATAGCGCCGCGAAAATAGTTCCAGCCTATACTGTGAACATGGCAATGTATTGCGTGTCTGAGATTCAGGTATCTTTGTCATGTATCCCTTTATCAACGAATCAAGCTGTATTGAATTTGACAACGGATTCTTTCAGAAAAGCCTGTTATATTTATTATTTGCTGGCAGCATTTGGAAACAGCCTAACCTCTCAAGCAAATGGTTCTGCACAGCAAAACTTATCGAAAGAGAAAATTGCATCCTACGGCTTTTTATCTCCAATACTATCCGATAGTGCATTTGATTTCTTTGAAGTAGGTATGCAAAAGCGCATTCAAATCACAAAGGAAATCGCCAAGCTGGAGGAATTGAAAGCAACTACGCTTTCGAGATTACGCAGCTGAATTATCATTTAGCTTATAGCATAGGAGAAGATTATGGTACTCTATCATGGAACTACTTATAAAAGAGCACAAAGCATTTTTAAGGACAGAGCGATAAAAAAGAATTGTGAGCGCTTCTTTACGGAAGAAGAAAACGGAGACGGCTATTCGACCGATGGATATGTTTATCTAACAAATGAGTTAACATACGCATTATACTTTGCAAACTGTCACCATTTTGTTGATAAGTCAGAGGTATTGGTTGTATTTCGTATAGATATTCCGGACGAACAAATATTGCCTGATTACGATGAAATGCGTTATCAAGACCCGACAGGAATGGATAGGGAACGGTATGATAGCGATTTGAACTGTAGTTTATTTGAGTTTAAGACCTGTAGGATTAACACAGATATCTCGTTTGACGAGTATACCGTTGACTATTTTTGTTTAGTTGTAGATAAGGTCAATAATATCGGGGATTTATTTGATAATGCGGGTTGCAATTATGAATACGTAACCAGTCATTATACAAGAAGGCAGAAGAACTTTATAAAGTTGATTCCCTGGAAGCGTGCATAAAAAATTTCATTAAACTGATAATTTATGAGTATAAAAAGGAGAATTTCATGGCATCCAATGAAGACAAATTTCACAAAAAGATTGCATAAGTACTACATAAAGAAAGATTACAAATCTCTTGATCAATTATTATCAAAAGTTGCACCTCAAACCCTAATAAAATTTTGTTCAGGAAAGTATGAAGACAAAGAAGAGACCAACAATGTTTATTTAAATTCACTGATAAAATCAGAACTTTGGTTATCTTCTCCTTCAACTTTTAATGATCCGTTTGATGCTTTTTATAATCTTGATTATGAAACACACGCTAAGCAAAGTTTTAATTATATTGCGAAGGTTCATTATGGAAGAAAGATTCCGAAAATAGCCAATCAAACAGCTTTGAGAGAACTGCTGAATAAATTTGAAAGCATTACTCGAAACTCATTCACCAACATACTTCAATGCTCATACGTAGCTTGTTTTGCTGAGAAAGATAATTTATCTTCATGTCGTATGTGGGGGTATTATGCGAACTGTCATAAAGGATTTTGTGTAGAATATGACTTCAATGCACTGAGCAAGTTGAAAATACTACCTATCTTATATACAGATATGTATACAATTTTAAACGGGGCAGGTTCAAATGTTAGAGAATTATCATTGAAATTATTTTACAACAAATCAAAAGAGTGGGAATACGAAAAAGAATGGCGAGTGGTCGCCTCGGAACCTATTGCGACTAATCAAATCGGGAGAACAACTATAATTGACAAGCCCAAAGCTATTTATCTAGGATGTTTGGCAAGCAAAAAACTTATCAATGATGTTAGCAAAATTTGCGTAGAACAAGAAATAGAATTATATCAAATGCAGATGATTAAAAATTCCTTTGCACTAAAACCGGTTAAGATAGAAATAAACCGTAAGGAGTGAAAAAAACAATGACAAATTTCAATGAACATGCTTTAGAAATGTCCATTATGGAGCTTTTTGAAGAAGAACAATACGAATACATACGAGGCGATAAAATCCACAGAGAAAGAACGGAAATACTTCTTTGTGATGATTTAAAGCAGTATTTGTATAATAAATACAGTAAGGATGGTATCACCGCAAGCGAGGTTGATAGCATTGTTCTGATGCTAAAAAATATTTCCGGAACTATATACGAAGCAAATAAAGCTGTATATAAAATGATTTCAGATGGTTTTATCTTCAACCGTGAGGACAGAAATCAAAAAGACCTTTTTATTCAGCTTATTGACTTTGACACTCCTGAAAACAATATTTTTAAAGTAGTAAATCAGTTTGAAATAAAATACGGTACAGGTGAACACGACTGTCGTATTCCTGATGGTATTGTATTTATAAATGGTATTCCGGTTGTTGTGCTTGAATTTAAGAGTGCAGTTAAGGAAAACACCACAATAATGGATGCATACAAGCAGCTTACAGTCCGCTATCGCAGAGATATACCGGAGCTTTTCAAATACAACGCATTTATTGTTATCAGCGATGGAGCAAACAACAAATATGGCTCATTCTTTAGTCCTTATGAGTTTTTCTATGCGTGGAGAAAAGTCAACGCCGAAGATAAAGAGCTTGACGGAATCAGTTCACTTACAACCATGATAAAGGGATTATTCAGAAAAGACCGTTTGCTTTCTGTAATAAAGGATTTTATTTACTTCCCTGATGATTCGGACAAGGAGTTAAAGGTTGTATGCCGTTATCCGCAATTTTTTGCAGCAAATAAGCTGTTTGAAAATATCAAGGCACATCTTCGCCCAAGCGGTGATGGTAAAGGTGGCACATATTTTGGTGCTACAGGATGCGGAAAAAGTTATACAATGATGTTCTTAACCCGTATGCTTATGAAAAGCACTCATTTTTCAAGTCCAACTATTCTTATCATTACTGACAGAACAGACCTTGACGACCAATTATCAAAACAATTTGTAGGCTCTAAAAAATATATTGGTGACGAAAACATTATCAGCATAGAATCACGAGAGCAGTTAAAAACCTGTCTGCAAAATAACGAAAGCGGCGGTGTGTATTTAACCACCATTCAGAAGTTTACAGAGGATTTGAGTCTGCTCACTGACCGGGCAAATGTTATTTGTATTTCGGATGAAGCACACAGAAGTCAGATTAACCTTGACAGAAAAACAACCATTACAGATGACGGGGTAAAATACAGTTATGGTTTTGCAAAATATTTGCATGACTCACTTCCTAATGCCACTTATGTAGGCTTTACGGGAACACCCGTTGACGGTACTATTGAAGTGTTCGGTGGTGTTGTGGATGCTTACACAATGACCGAAGCTGTGCGTGACGGAATCACGGTTAATCTCGTTTATGACGGCAGAGCCGCAAAGGTAACGCTCAATCAGGACAAGATAAGAGAAATTGAAGAATACTATGCAAAGTGCGAGCTTGAGGGTGCAAACGAATATCAGATAGAAGAAAGCAAAAAGGCTGTTGCAAATCTCGAAGTAATTATCGGAGATCCTGACAGACTCCGTGCTGTTGCGGAAGATTTTATAAATCACTATGAAACCCGTGTAGCAGAGGGTGCAACTGTCGCAGGAAAGGCTATGTTTGTTTGTGCAAACAGAAACATCGCATACAGTTTGTATAAAATCATCGTTGAAATGCGACCTGAGTGGGCTGAAAAGAAGGCTTGTGATGATGGTGTTACTCTATCAGAGAAAGACAAGAAAGAATTAAAGCCTATTGAAAAAATCAAAATGGTTATGACTCGTAACAAGGATGACGAAAAAGAGCTTTTCGATATGCTTGGCACAAAGGAAGACCGCAAGGAGCTTGACAGACAATTCAAAAACATAAAATCCAACTTCAAAATTGCTATTGTTGTCGACATGTGGCTTACAGGCTTTGATGTACCTTCGCTTGATACTATTTACATAGATAAGCCAATCCAACAGCACACTTTAATACAAACGATTTCTCGTGTCAACCGAGTTTATGAGGGTAAGGACAAGGGATTAATTGTTGACTATATCGGCATTAAAAAGAATATGAATATGGCTCTCAAGAAATATACGAACTTTGAAACCGAAGAATTTGAGGGCGTGGAACAGTCCATTACTATTGTTAAAGACCAATTAGAAGTTCTCGGACAAATGTTTAGTCATTTTAACAGTAGGAGCTTTTTCTCAGGCACTCCGAAAGAACAGCTTGATTGTCTTAAAAGAGCCGTTGAATATGTTCAGTTGTCTGAAGAAATGGAACTGAGGTTTATGGCTGCGGTCAGAAGAATGAAGCAAGCATTTAATTTATGCAGTTCGAGCGATTCGCTTACCGATGATGACAGAGATTACATTCATTTTTACTGTGCAGTTCGTAGTGTGCTTTTTAAAATGACAAAGGGTGATGCACCGGATATTGCTCAAATGAATGCACGTGTTCGTGAACTTTTGGAGGGTGCAATACAGTCAGACGGCATTGAGGAACTATTTGAAACTGGCAAGCATATTTCTGTCGATATATTCAGCGATGAATATATTGATAAAATCAATGCTATTCAGCTTCCGAATACTAAAATTAAATTACTGCAAAAACTATTGTCCCAAGCAATTGAGGAATTTAAAAAGGTTAACAAGATAATGGGCGTAGAATTCACAGACAGAATGAACAAGGTGGTTGACGAATACAATAATCGCCGTCGTGATGAGGCTTATGCAAATGAAGTTCTTGACGATGTTGCTGAGCAGCTTTCACAGCTTTTAGAGGACTTAAAGCAGGAAAAGGATTCTTTCAAGCGTATGGGTATTGACTATGAAGAAAAAGCTTTTTACGATATTTTGAAGGCTGTTGCAAAGAAGTATGAGTTTGAATATCCTGAAGATAAAATGATAGAACTTTCCAAAGAAATCAAAAAAATCATTGACGACAAATCAAAATACACGGATTATTTAGTGCGAGAAGATATAAAAGCAAATCTGCAATTTGATTTAGCTGTCATCCTTGATGAATATGGTTATCCGCCCGTTACCATTGATGATGTATATAAAGAAGTTTTAGAACAAGCTGAGAATTTTAAGAAATATGCAGAATAGCAAAAAATCCTTGTACCTTTAGGGGTACAAGGATTTTTGAGTTATGCGTTTAACAGCAACTTTCTTGCAAGAATAAACAAGCTATTATCAACTGATGGAATATCCCTTGACATAGGATCTTTCATATATTCCAAATCAGGATTGAATGATGGATTCACAGATTGATAAATCTTAGTACGGGCATTAAATTCTGCTTCTGCATAAGAGATTTTGCCGGATTTATAATCTTCAATCACGGGGGCGATAATAACTCTGACTTTTTCAAGATTATTAGCATGGAAATCAGGTCGCAAGTACATATCCCGGTATTGCCATATTGCAGCATTGGCGATATCAACAAGCTCGCCGTAACTATAACCGTTTGTCTGTCCGTTGAGCCAAGCATTGAAGAATATGCGGTTTGATTTTGCTCTTGCATCGGCATATCCCAAGCCATTCTGTACCTCTGTTAAAATATCACCTATAAAACTTTCGACAATAACTATTGCTTCATTTGTGGCATTGCAGGGTGCCGACTCTCTCGGCACCTCTGCTGCATTTACTGTAGATGTGATTGTCATAGTAATTATCATACATATTATAATCTTTTTCATAGTAACCTCCTATAAATCCTTAAATATACTATCATCGCAGATAAGGCTATCGCAAATCATCTGCACACCAAGACGGAATCCGAGTTTAAAGTTTTCAATGCTTGTTATGGAAACAATCTCATCGCTTGCATTGATAAGGTCATTTACAAGATGCAGAGGTTTGCCTTTCAACATTTTTCCAAGTTCGTTTTCGCTATCACAAAACTTCCGCATTGTTTTGGCATAATGGGTGTCTTTGTCATATCGCTTTTCGTTTGGATTGATGTTTCCGTAGTATAGTTCCTCAATAAAGTTCATAACTTTTCCTCCTATCATTCAGGTTTTAGGACAAAAGTCCTAACAAGGGCTTTTGTGGGGGTACAAATGCCGTGCTTGCTAATACAAAACTTCGTTTTATTATTTCAGCAAAAAAGTAGGTCTTTACACACTATTTCTTCTGCTGAATGACGAATGTTGTTCATAGCACCAACCCAAGCCATATGGTCTTTTACTTTGAGTTCTTCGGTAATACCTTGTTTGACCGCCATATCTTTTATGAGCTTATCAACCATTTCCTTTGCGGATGTGTCAATTTCTTCGAGATATGCAAGCCAAGTTCCGTTGAGCATTTTCATTGAGTAGAAAGTGGGGCGATTCTCTTTAATAAATATTGAATGTAATTTTCCATACCTGCCGATGTTGTAGGTTCCTTCAGGTGCTTTTAGATTTGGAATGTAGTAATCACCGCTTTTGACATACTCAATTCCGTTTTCAATAATTTTTTCTTTCATAGTGTATACCTCCTTTGTTTTGATGTCTACATTTTATCAGAAGGAGATTGTTTTGACGAATGTACGGATAAAAATATATAAAAAAAGAGATAAAACCAGTTAAAGTTTTATCTCCTGAGATTTCGATATTAGTGTTTTTTAAGCTTATTATTAAAATTTGGATAGTCAAGATATAATAAAAATCCGAACCCTTCACCGATTGGTACAAGGTTCGGATTTCTACTGTTTGGTGCGCCTGACAGGAATCGAACCTGCACGCCGTAAGGCACAAGAACCTAATGGTTATGTAGCATATGTGAAAGAATAAGAATTTTATATTTATGATATGAAATAAATTTTTGCATAAAATCCGCCGCCATATATACATTTTGGGAGTATTTTGAAGTGTGCAATGAAGATTATTAATAACGACAATAAGCGGTTTTTAAAAATTTTTTTAACCCTCTTGACTTTATCGCGCTAATGTGGTAGAATGATAAAAAGTTCACTGAAAGGTATAGTTATTATGATTAAAAAACAAAAGATAAATGCCGAAAAACTCTATAAAGCGGTATTAAAGCTTGAGTCGATTGAAGAATGTGTTGCTTTTTTTGAAGATATATGTACTTTTCAGGAGATAGAAGCAATGACACAGCGCTTGGAAGTCGCTATCCAGCTTTGTAACGAAAAGAGTTATACTGAAATAAATAAGTTGACCGGTGCATCTACAGCTACTATTTGCAGAGTTAGCAAAGCATTAAACTATGGCGATGGTGGTTATATGACTGTTATAGAAAGGTTGGAAAACGATGACATTTGACCAAAACATACTTAAATTTGAAGAGAAGGTAGTTTTTTCGCTTCGTAGCTTGTATTCGGGATATGGGTATAGACAATTTAAAATGAGTAAATTTGAGGAATACAGTCTATATTCCAAAAATCAGGATTTTTTAGTGTCTGATGGCGTAATAACCTTCAATGATACAAATGGAAAACTTATGGCACTTAAGCCTGATGTCACTTTGTCAATTATAAAAAACATCAAAGATATCAAAGGTGTTACGGATAAATACTATTATAACGAAACTGTATACAGAATTTCAGAAACAACACATACTTATAAAGAAGTAATGCAGACCGGTCTTGAATGTATAGGTGATATTACTGAAGAAGATGTTTTTGAAGTTGCAGAACTTGCAGTTAAAAGCTTAGAAACAATCAATTCGGATTACATATTGCATATATCTCATATTGGGCTTCTCAATTCTTTTTTGTGCGAGTATGGAGTTGGTGATGCCCTTAAACCTGATATTATAAATGCAATTGTTGAAAAAAACGCAGGAGAATTAAAAAAGTTATTAAGCAAAGATAATTTTGATAAGCTAAGATGCCTTATAGATAATTATGACGATACGAATGGCATTTTTAAGGCGTTAAAAGAAGCATCAAAGGGTGAAATATCCAATTCTGCGATTGAGGAATTGGGAAAGGTTTGCGACTATCTCAATTCCAAAGGATACAACAAAATAACATTGGATTTTTCTATTTCAAAAAATGACAGATATTATAGCGGTATTATATTTAAAGGATTTATAAATGGTTTCTCATCTCATATTTTATCCGGCGGACAATATGATAAGCTAATGAAAAGAATGAATCGTTCGTCAAGCGCTATTGGATTTGCTGTTTATCTTGATTCGTTGGAAAATAAAAATAAAGCGTCAGAGAATGATGGATACATAAATATTGCTCTTCCAAAAGGCAGATTGGGAGAAAAAGTATATACTATGATTGAAAAAGCGGGTTTCGATTGTCCGTCAATTAAAGAGGAAAATAGAAAGCTGATTTTCGAAAATGAAGAAAAAGGTCTTAGATTCTTTTGGGTTAAGCCGTCAGATGTTGCCATCTATGTAGAAAGAGGAACAGCTGATATAGGTGTAGCGGGTAAGGATATTCTTTTAGAATACTCTCCTGATGTATTCGAATTATTAGACTTAAACATTGGTAAATGCAACATGGCAGTAGCAACTAAAAAAGATTTTATTGATGACTCGTCTAAAACTTTAAAAGTGGCGACAAAATTTTCTAATATCGCAAAAGATTTCTATGACAAAAAGTGTCGTGATATAGATATTATAAAGCTGAATGGGTCTATTGAAATAGCACCGATTTTAGGACTTTCTGACGTAATTGTAGATATTGTCGAAACAGGAAAGACACTTTTAGAGAACAATTTAGAACCGATAGAAATGATAGTTCCGATTAGTGCACGATTGATTTCAAACAAAGCATCTTATGGATTTAAAACACAAAAAATAGAGGCTATCAAAAGTGGTCTTGCTAAAGAGGTAAAGAGTGATGATTAAAATAATGAAATATGGCGAGGTTTCAAAAGATAAAATTTTTGACCGTGGCGAAACCTCATTTGATGTTGGTGATATCGTTTCTGAAATCATTGACAATGTAAAAACAAACGGTGACAAGGCCTTATTTGAATATAGTAAAAAATTTGACAAAGCAGACCTCAATGCTTTAGAAGTAACGAAAGAAGAAATTGATGAGGCATTTTCTTTAATTGAACCTCGATTTGTTGAGATTTTAAAGAGTGCCGCTGAAAATATCCGAGCTTTCCATAGTCGCCAAGTGAGAAACAGTTTTATCATTAATGACAACGATGGAATAATCACAGGTCAGAAAGTGACACCAATCGAAAAGGTTGGATTATATGTACCCGGTGGTACTGCAGCTTATCCATCTACTGTTTTGATGGATAGTATTCCTGCAAAAATCGCGGGGTGTAAGGAAATTTGTATTACCACACCACCATTAGAAAGCGGCAAAATCAACCCAGTTATTTTGGCTGCGGCTAAAATTGCAGGCGTTGACAGGATTTTTAAAGTAGGTGGTGCACAAGCGGTTGCGGCTTTGACTTACGGCACAGAAACCATACCAAAGGTAGATAAAATCGTAGGTCCCGGAAATGCCTTTGTAGCAGAGGCAAAACGTCAAGTGTTTGGCAGAGTGTCTATTGATATGATTGCAGGTCCGAGTGAGATTTTAGTTATAGCAGATGGTAAATCTGACGCGAAATTTGTTGCAGCTGATTTGCTATCACAAGCAGAACATGATAAAATGGCAAGTGCGGTTTTAGTTACTGACAGTCAAGACTTGGCATACGCTGTACAAGAAGAAATTGAAAAACAATTACAAAAATTGCCAAGACAGGAAATTGCACGAGTTTCTATTGACAATAACGGCAAAATCATAGTGGCAGACGATATAAAAGATGTAATTGCGGTGTCAAATGAAATTGCACCTGAACATTTAGAACTCTGCGTGGATAATCCTTTTGACTACCTTGACAAAATCACAAATGCAGGTAGCATCTTTATGGGAAGATACTGCCCTGAAGCGCTTGGAGATTACTATGCTGGACCTAATCACACGCTTCCTACATCAGGAACGGCGAGATTTTCAAGTCCTTTGTCAGTTGATGATTTCGTCAAGAAATCTCAGTACACATATTACACAAAAGATGCACTTAAAAAGATAGCAGCTGATGTTGCTTACTTTGCAGAAAAGGAAGGCTTATCTGCCCATGCCAAGAGTGCAACAGTCAGATTCGAGAGTGAGAAAAATGAGTAAATTTTTAAATAGCAGACTTCAAAAAATCGAAAGCTACACACCCGGGGAACAACCGCAAGATAAAAGTTATATAAAACTAAACACAAACGAGTCGCCGTTTCCGCCATCAAAAGGCGTAATAAATGCAATCACATCGGGAGAAATCGAAAATCTAAGACTATATTCGGACCCTGAATGTAAAAAACTCAAAGCAGAATTTGCAAAACTTTACAATGTAAGTACCGAAAATGTATTTTTGTCAAATGGTTCTGATGATATTTTGAATTTTGCATTTATGGCTTATGGAAATAATGGTGCAACTTATGCGGATATTACCTATGGGTTCTATTCTGTTTTTGCAGAGCTTTATGGAATAGAAAGTGATGTTATCCCGCTAAAAGATGATTTTTCTTTGTATGTAGATGGTTTTTGCCATAAAAATAAACTTATTGTTATTGCAAACCCAAATGCACCAACAGGAATGGAAATTTTGCTAAACGATATAGAAAAAATATTAAATTCCAATCAAGATTCTATCGTCCTTATTGATGAGGCGTATGTTGACTTTGGCGGTACATCTTGCGTAGAACTTACCAAGAAATATAAAAATCTTTTGTGTGTCGGCACTTTTTCAAAATCACGTTCATTAGCAGGGGCAAGACTTGGTTTTGCTATTGCAGATAAAGAAATCATAAACGACTTAGAAACGATTAAGTATTCAACTAATCCATATAATATAAACAGATTAACACAGATAGCGGGATTAAACGCTCTTATCGAAAACGATTACTATATGGATAATTGCAAAAGGATAATAAACAATCGTGAATATACAGTAGCAGAATTAACCGCTTTAGGATTTTCAATACTTCCTTCAAGTGCGAACTTTATATTTGCTAAAAGTGACGCTATTGATGGAAAAACACTTTATGAAAAACTAAAGGAAAAAGGTGTTTTGGTGCGCCACTTTGAAAAATCGAGAATAAAAGACTATAATCGCATTACCATTGGAAGCAAAGAAGAAATGAAAGAATTTGTTTCTAAGGTAAAAGAAATTTTAGGAGAATAAATATGAGAATTGCAGAAATAAAGAGAAAAACAAAAGAAACAGATATTTCATTGAATCTTAATTTAGATGGCAAAGGGGTATCTAACATCAATTCGGGTTGCGGATTTTTAGACCATATGTTGACATTGTTTTCAAAACACGCCCGATTTGATTTAGACCTTTTATGTAAGGGTGATGTTGAGGTTGACTACCACCACATAGCAGAGGATATTGGTATAGTGTTGGGTGAAGCATTTGAAAAGGCACTTGGCGATAAAAAAGGTATCGTTCGCTACGGCAATTTTTTGTTGCCTATGGATGAAACGTTGGTTATGAGTGCTCTTGATATTTCAGGCAGAAGCCACCTTAAATATTCTGTCGAAGTAAGAGCAAAAAAAGTCGGTGATTTTGATACTGAGCTTGTGGAAGAATTTTTTGAAGCATTTGTTCGCAGTGCGAAAATCACCCTGCATATTTTAAAAGTTAACGGAAAGAACTCACACCATATTTTAGAAGCAATATACAAGTCGGTTGCAAGGTCTTTAAAGGAAGCTGTTGTAATTGAAGAAGAATATAAAGATGAAGTTCCTTCAACAAAAGGAGTGCTTTAATGATTGCGATTATTGATTATGGTGTAGGTAATTTATTTTCACTTTCATCTTCTTTTAAGGTTATTGGCTATGACACAGTGGTAACAGGAGATGAAAAAACAATCAAAGAGGCCGATAAGGTGATTTTACCTGGTGTTGGTGCTTTTTCTGATGCGATTGCAAAGCTTCGTGACAGTGGTCTTGACAAGGTGGTTTATGAAGAAGTAGAGTCGGGAAAACATTTAATGGGGATTTGTCTTGGTATGCAGATGCTTTTTGAAAAAAGCCACGAATATGGCACGCACCAAGGCTTAGGGTTAATTTCAGGGGAAGTAATCCCTATGGAAAATACTATACCAAGCGAATTAAAAATTCCCCACATTGGATGGAATTACTTAAAAATAAAGAAAGAAAATCCACTTTTAAAATATATAAATGATGGCGATTTTGTGTATTTTGTTCATTCATTTTATGCGGACAACTGCGAAGATTCTGTAATTGCGACGACCAACTACGGCAAGGAACTAACTGCGGTAGTGGCAAAAGATAACATTTACGGATGCCAATTCCACCCTGAAAAAAGCGGGGAAATCGGACTTGAAATTTTAAAAGCGTTTTGTGAAATGGAGTAAAAAATGAAACTTTTTCCTGCAATAGATTTATACGAAAAAAGAGCGGTGCGCCTATTTAAAGGCGACTACAATGAAATGACAGTGTATAGCGAAAATCCTGTTGAGATAGCACAGGATTTTGAAAAATGTGGTGCTGAGTGTATTCACATTGTTGATTTGGAGGGGGCACGTAATGGTACAACGCCCAATTTAGATATCGTAAAACAAATCGCAAATAAAACATCACTTTTTTGTGAAATTGGTGGTGGAATTCGTGATATGAACACTGTTGACAGATACATAAAAAGTGGCGTTGACCGAGTGATATTAGGTACTGCTGCCGTTACTGATATGGAATTTTTGAAATCCGCAGTTGCAAAGTACCAAAGCAAAATTGCCGTAGGTGTAGACATCAAAGATGGTTATGTGGCTATAAAGGGTTGGACAGAAAAGAGCAAATATTCTTGTTTTGAATTTTGCGAAATGATGCAAAATTTAGGCGTTGAAACTCTAATCTGTACCGACATTTCGAAGGATGGTGCTATGAAAGGCACAAACAGAGAACTTTACAAAGAATTGTCTGAAAAGTTTTCTTTGAATATTACAGCATCAGGCGGTGTTTCAACTCTCGACGATGTTAAGGCTCTTCGGGATATGGGCCTTTATGGCGCAATTATTGGTAAGGCATATTATATAGGAGCCATTGATTTAAAAGAGGCGTTGGAGGTGGCGAAATGATAACAAAAAGAATCATTCCTTGCCTTGATGTAAAGGATGGCAGAGTTGTAAAAGGCGTAAACTTTGATAACTTAAACGATGTTTCTTCGCCTGTTTCACTTGGAAAGTATTACAGTGATAGCGGCGCGGATGAGCTGGTTTTTTATGACATTACCGCATCAAGCGATGGCAGAAAGCTGTTTACCGACATATTAAAAGAAGTTGCACAAAATATCTTCATCCCTCTAACTGTTGGTGGGGGAATAAATACCATTGAGGATTTTGACAGAGTACTAAAATGCGGTGCCGATAAGGTTAGTGTAAATTCAGGTGCTATCAAAAATCCCGAACTTATCCTTGATGCCGCACGAAAATACGGCGACCAATGTGTGGTAATTTCGGTTGATGTAAAACGTGTAGATGGCGGATTTAGGGTTTTTGCCAAAGGTGGTCGTGAGGATACAGGTATGGAGGCAATTTCATGGATAAAGCAGTGCGTTTCAAATGGTGCGGGAGAAGTAGTTGTAAATTCCATTGATACCGATGGTGTAAAACAGGGATTTGACATTGAAATGCTAAAGGCGGTATGTGAAGCCGTTAATGTTCCTGTTATTGCTTCAGGTGGGGCAGGATGTCAAGAAGATTTCGTGAAATTATTCAAAGAAGTACCTGATATTGATGCAGGACTTGCGGCATCTATTTTCCACTTTGGAGAAGTAAAAATAAAAGACTTAAAAAAGACACTTAAAGAAAATGATATTATAGTCAGAATTTGAGGTTGAATATTATGATACAGATAAATGAATTAAAATTTGATAATAATGGACTTATTCCTACTGTTGTGGTAGATAATCTTTCTAAAAAGGTTCTTACGCTTGCGTATATGAATGCGGAGAGCCTTAAAATTTCACTTGAAAAACAGTTGACTTGTTTTTATAGCCGTTCAAGACAGGAGTTATGGTTAAAAGGTGAAACTAGTGGAAACTATCAGCATATTGTTTCTATTTCTGTTGATTGCGACAAAGATGCTTTGGTTGTAGTTGTAGAAAAAGATGGACCTGCTTGTCACACAGGTGCTGACTCTTGTTTTTACTCTCCGTTATTTATCAGCGAAACACTTCCTGAATTTTCTATGGATGGGTTGTATGAGTTGTTGCAACAACGCAAAAAGGACTTACCTGAAGGTTCTTATACAACATACCTTTTCCAAAAAGGCCTTGATAAAATATTAAAAAAAATAGGCGAAGAATCAACAGAAGTTATTATTGCTTCAAAAGGCAATGACAAGAAAGAAACGATATATGAAATTGCAGACCTTGCATATCACATTATGGTAATGATGGTTGAAATGGGCATCACAGTTGATGATGTGAGAAAAGAGCTTGCATCACGCCACATTATTGACCACAAAGTAAAACAAGAAAAGATGACAGGTAATGATTAAAACAAATTTTCACACACATACAATATACTGCGATGGAAAAGACACACCCGAGGCGTTGGTTATATCCGCTATTGAAAAAGGATTTAGCGCAATCGGATTTTCAGGACATAGTTATTTTGAAATTGATAAATCTTATTCTATGAATGCCGAATCTGAAAAGATGTATTTTAGTGATATATTATCGTTAAAAAGTAAGTATAAAGATAAAATAGAAATTTTCTGTGGTATTGAACAAGATTTCTATTCTGCACCATCGAAGTATCAATACGATTATAAAATAGGTTCTGTTCATAATATATGCAAAGATGGAGAATATCTTGTTGTTGATGGTTCAATAGCCGAACTTAATGATATTCTAAACAGATATTATGGTGGCGAATTTGATTTGTTTGCAAAAGACTATTTTTCCATAGTCTGTGATGTTGTTGAAAAAACCAATGCTGATATCATAGGTCATTTCGACTTGATACTCAAAAATCAGGATAGGATTCATTATACTCCAACATCACGGTTTTATAGTTATGCAGAAGAAACTGTATATAAACTTTTAAGGTGCAATAAACCGTTTGAAATTAACACGGGAGCTATGGCACGAGGATACCGCAAAACACCCTATCCTGATCGCAAAATACTAAAGTTAATCTACGATGGTGGAGGCAATATTATTTTTTCAAGCGATTGTCATTCGAAAGAATATTTGGATTTTGGTTTTGAATATGCAAAAAAAATTGCAATAGAAACGGGTTTTGTTTGTCAAGGTGTTATTACGAAAAACGGGATTAAATATATTGACATAGAATAATATTAAAGACAAAAGAGTATTGGAACAGAAAATCCCTGCTAACGCAAATGTTGGCAGGGATTTTGATTTGTATTAAAATATGATACGCTTTAATCAAAGAAAAGGACTTTGAAAAAACTTCGTAGACTTATACTATCTTCTGTGGTATGTTTGTGTTGCAGAAAAGGTAATATTAAAACAGAGAGAAAGAATTTTATGAAGAAAAAAGTATTATGTACGGCAATGGCAGTGACAATACTGCTAACACAAACGGCATCGGCGGCCCCCTGGCATATGAGACGGAATCAGCTCATATTTGATAGTGAAATTGGATTCATAGGAAATGTAACCTTGCAATTCGCATCGGACGGCGGAAGCTTTATCAGGCCAATAACTAAAAGGTACGGCGAGAGCATCAGCTTAGAGAGCTATGTCCCGACAAAATACGGATACACATTCAAAGGTTGGTTTACCGATCCACGAACAAAGCAAAATCAGGTAACAACATTCAAATTCACAAAGCCTGATGTTCTCTATGCGAAATGGGAACCTAACCCACAGGAGCCTGTAAATCCAAAAGATGAAATTATGTCAAAGGATACCTGCTATCTCACAGACGAGGAAACAAAAACACGAAATGAAATTATAGAAGAAAAGAATAAGAACTACATAGATGGATTTGGGTATGTGGCACCTGCAAAAACTAAAACCATCATAGTAGACTCAGATGGTGACATAAATAAAATGGTCGGCACAATGGAATAGGCAAATTAACCGAATAGAACAAAGCAGTAACGCAGGTGGGGAGTTAACCCACCTGCATTTTTTATCGACAAAATAACGGCTTTTTGAGGGGGTAATGGCAAAGAAAAAGAGCCAACAGATACTATATCTATTGGCTCACTGGCGGAGATGAGACGATTTGAACGCCCGCGCCGGCATGACCGACCTTTCGGATTTCGAATCCGACCCCTTCAACCACTTGGGTACATCTCCAAATTTATATAAACTTTTTTCAAAGTTTAAAGCAAATATTAAGTTTTATTAGAAATCTCATTAGAAAAGAATTTCTTTATTGTCAGCACTGATTGCTGAAAACCGCACCGTTACGGCGTTTGCGGAGATTTGCATTCCAACAAATTCAAAATTATTTGATGGATTTCGAGTGCGCCCCGTTATGACCACTTCGATACTTCTCCAGATATGAAATTGTTTTATATGTCAGCCCTGACAAATTTGGCAAATTGATATTTAAGGCAAATATCAAGGCAAAACAAGCAAAAGCAAGTTAAAAATAAAATCACAGAAACCGCATAAAATCAAGGGTTTCAGGCTACGAGAGTTCCATTAGACGTAGAAGCTTTCGAGTCAGGGCCGTTATGACCTCTTCGATACCTGTCCAAATATTGTGTCGTATCAAACGACCTAATTATTTTAACACAAAATGTGCGATATGTCAATACATAAATTTATTTTTTGGTGTTATATTGCATTATTGTACGCTCCGGTGTAAACTGGTAAAAAAGGAGGTATATTATTATGCAATTTAAAATTGACCGGATAGCTTGGCTGGAAAAGCCAAAAAACAGAAAAAGCTCACGGCGACATTGGGAAGCAACAAGAAGCTTTTATTTAGCAACGAACTGTACGAACGTCTTCCTGACAGAGTCAGGTTCGGATTTGACAGCTGGGCGAGGGCACTTGTTATCGCAAAATCGGAGCATGATGTGGACAAAAAGCATAAAAACGGCACTGTTTGCGGGTTGACGGAGGTTATTAGGGACACGGGAATGAAGCTTCCCATATGTTTCGAATTTGAGTATGACACTGAAAATGAAATGTGGGTCGGGGAAGTTATTTTGAGAAAGAAAAAAATGAATACGATATGGAGCAGATCATGGCACTTTATAAGCCTGTGGCGTACAAGCTCTTTAACAGGATCGGAAAGACCACTCCGAAGGAGGACAGAAGGCAGATTATCGCATTGGCTTTTGTGAGGCGGCGAGGGAATACACAGCGTCGTGCGGAGATATTGAAACTTATATAACGAAACGCGCGACAGAGATATTAAAGGGGAACAATATGCTTTATGTAAAGCATAGCAGGGATATTTCGATGGATGCAGACATAAAGGAAAATACGAACTTCAATATGTATGCGTAGAAAGGCGAGGAGTACAGGGGCTATTTAGCTGTTGATGATGAATTTATGGAGGAGCAGTTCGAAAAACTGCTTAGCGAAACGCAAAACATGATTCTCAGGATTTTGAAGGAAAATTTTACGCTTTCGGAAATATCCGACTTTGTCGGACTCTCGCAAGAGGAGGTCATTAAGACAGTGAAAGTAATTGCTGACAAACGGAAGCTGTTTTTTGAAAATGTTTAATAAAATAAAGGCGGCAGTATCTACTGCCGCCTTTTTTCTGTATGTTGACAAGGTGTAACCGATATGACGAGAAATCCGGTTGCGTTTTTTGATTTGCCATTAAATATTTTGCTCATCAAGTATCCACTCTTTTGCCGGTTCGATACCGTCAAAAAATTTGATTGCAAAACCGTGATCGGATAACAGCTTTTTAAGTTTTTTTGAGAAAAGAGTGTCAGCCCCCGCAAAAGCCGCACGCATAAACTGTTTGCCGGATTTGATTAGTGCATTTGCTATTTCCGAAATCAATTCATCTGTAATTGCTGTTTCGCTTAAAACAAATGTGATATATCCAAGTGAGGACGGGCGGCGAAATGCCGGAGCATCAGAGTGCAGTTTTTCTATGGCAAGCTCGCTGTATTGATATATCCTGTCTAAATGCTCAAACCATATTTCCCCGCCTGCGAAAGGAAGAACGAATGACTTTTTCTTTAAGCCCGGTAATTCATCCGGATCTTTATCAACACGCTTTGGTATATCCTTTTTAATAAACAAAGTTTATCTCCATTATAATAAATTTGCCGTTACTTTTGCAATCTTTAAGTATGTTTATACTATCACAGAATATAGTTTCAGTCAACAAAATATAAAAAGAAGCGGCGATTATAATGAAAAGACGTAAATATATTGACAGTCGCCCTACCACCTCACCCTTCGGGTTATTCGCCCTCGGGCTCATAACCCTACGTCCGTAAGTGATGCAATCGGCTCCGAACGAAAAAATACGGTACAGGAGCAAATGTCAACAAATAAGACCGCAAAAAGGTGGTAGCGACAGCGTGCCTTTTTGCAAAAAAAATCGGAACAAGCATAACTTGTTCCGACATGGTTGCGGGGGCGGGATTTGAACCACACGACCTTCGGGTTATGAGCCCGACGAGCTACCGGACTGCTCCACCCCGCGATATTAACAAGGGATTCCCTTGCTTCTTATTCATTATATCACAAAAAGAACCGTTTGTAAAGACTTTTTTTGAAAAAAACGAAAAATTTTTTTCGACACAAAAAGAGTCTTTTTTACTGTTCTAAAATAAGAGACAAGCTAATACATTAAAGCGAGGAGTGATTAAAGTGAACGAAGGATTAAAACCACTTGCCGAGAGGTATTTTTCCGGCAGAATGAAAGACATATTATTAGCCGATTCCGACTCGCTCGACGAGACATATGAATACCGCCTCTTTTCGGGAAAAGAGGTGGCCGTCGTGAAAAAAAGCGGAGTATATTTCATTTCCGAGACAGGCGAGTGCGTGTCGCACGGGCGCGGAGCTCATTTTTCGCCGTCCGAGCTCAGGGATATATTAAAGTCGCTTTCGGACAACTCCCTTTACTCGGTGCGCGAAAAACTGAAAAACGGATATCTTCCGCTTGAGGGAGGGCACAGAGCCGGAGTGACCGGCAGATGCGTGACAGAGAACGGGCACATCAGCTACATAACGGACATATCCTCTCTGACCATAAGGATCGCGCATTCGGTGCGCGGAGCTGCGACGAAAATTTTGCCTCATATCACCGACGGTGGGATCAAAAACACGCTGATCGTTTCGCCCCCGGGTTGCGGAAAAACGACGATGCTTCGCGACATTGCGCGCTTTTTGGGCAACGAGCCGTATTTAAAAAGAGTCTGCATTGCGGACGAGCGCGGAGAGATCGCGGCGATGCGTGGCGGAGTTTGCTATAACGACGTCGGACTGCTAACCTCTGTTATGGACGCGTGCCCCAAATATGAAGGGATGATGAGCCTTTTAAGGTCATCGTCGCCGGAGGTCATGATAACGGACGAGATCGGGTCTGAAAAAGACGCAGAGGCGGTCGTCGAGGTCGTGAAATCCGGAGCTTCGGTCATATGCTCCGCACACGGGGCGAACATAAAAAGCGCAATTTGCCGCCCGGGAATCAAAAGCCTTTCCGATATTTTCGAGCTTTACATTCTGCTTTCGGGGCGAAACGGCCCCGGAACCGTGGAGGAGATATTACATGCTTAAGCTGACGGGCGCCGCATTGGTCGTTTTCGCTTCTTTTTTATACGGCGTCATTCTTGCCTGCAGGAAAAAAAGAAGAGTGGAATACCTTGAAAATACAGCCGTACGGCTTGAAAAATTCAAGTCGCTCATCACGCTTTCCAAAATTCCGGTAACCGAGGCGCTGAACATGGCGGCCATAGACCCGAATGATGCGCCCGAGGGGGCGGACAGGGAAAAGATGGACATTTTCATTTCGTCGCTGGACTCGGAAACGGAGGAAGGGATCGTGAATGTGACGGACATATTTTTAAGTGAGATACTTTTATCAAAGCGGCCGGCCGAGGAAAAATACGAAAAGGAAGCCAAGCTCCTGCGGTGCGGATTTGCCGCACTCGGCCTTCTTTTATGCATAATACTTTATTAGAGGTGCTTATGGGAATCGAATTTGTGTTCAAGGTTGCAGGCATCGGTATAATCGTTGCCGTGCTCAATATGATCGTCGGGAAGTCCGGAAGGGACGAGCAGGCACTAATTGTGACGATTGCCGGGCTGATCGTCGTGCTCGCCGTCGTCGTGCCGGAGGTCGGCCGTCTTTTCTCGGAAATTAAGGCAGTGTTCGGCCTATGAGCGCGCGGATAATCGGAGTGTGCATGGTATCGGCGGTTATGTGCCTCATACTAAAAGAAGCGCGTCGACCGGAGGCCGCACTCATACTGGCGCTGTCGGCGAGCGTGTATGTTCTTTTGGAGCTGATAGGACCGATCAGGGCTGTCATCGGCGAGATCTCGGAGCTTTCGGAAAGCGCCGGGCTTGACGGCACAGTGTTTGAGACCGTGATGAAAATAACGGCGACGGCATACATAACGCAGAACGGCGCAAGCCTTTTGCGCGACTGCGGAGAAGGAGCGCTTTCGGAAAAGGTCGAGCTCGGCGGTAAAGTTATCATTCTTGCGTCCGCTCTGCCGTCCGTCAAAGCGCTGTTTGAGGTGATCGTGGGGTTGTTATGAAAAGACTTATACTTCTGATGATTATATTGATGAGCGTGAATGCGTCTGCCATCTCGATGGACGACGCAAAAGCCGTGACAGTGCCTGAAACGGCGAGCGAAAACATCAGCCGCGCGGACAGTGAGTTTTCGTTTTATGATGCGGCACAAAACATTTATGACCTTCAATATACGGCTGACTTCAAGGGCGTTTTGAATAAGACACTGGACATGTTCTTTTCGGAGATCAGAGAAAACTTAAAGCTCATGGCCGCGGTCATAATGTTAGGGGTCATATGCACGCTTTTATCGGGGCTTGAGATTGGTGGAAAGAGTGCCGTCGCTGAGGCTTCGTTTATTTCGTGCTACGCCGTTTTGGCCGGGCTCACCGCCGCCGGATTTACCGAGATCGCAAGGACGGCGACGGAGTGCGTTGATGATATGGCCCTTTTTGTGAAGTCGCTCGTCCCGGTGCTGACATCGATGGCGGTCGCCGAGGGAAAGGTGATCTCCGCTCCGGCGGTGCACACCCAGGTTCTTGCCGCCTCAGCTATTGCCGGATTCATCATAAAATCGGCGGTGCTCCCGGTCATTTATGCTTCGTTTGCGGTGAAATTCATAAATAATATGACCTCGTCGATGAGCTTGTCCGGCCTGTCCGCCTTTTTGGACAAGATATGCCGGAGAATCTTAAGCTTTATTTTGCTCATCTTCACGGCGATGCTGGCACTGACGAATTTTGCCGCTGGAGTTGTCGAGGGTATGGGACTAAAGACGGCGCGTTTTGCTCTAAGCTCATTTGTACCCGCGGCCGGCGGCGCGCTTTCGGACACGGTGAGTTCGCTTGCCGCATCAGCGACGATGATAAAGTGTTCTGTCGGTACGGCCGGAATCATCGCCATCGGGCTGATGAGCGCATATCCCGTTATTAAATGCGCGGCGATGAGCTTTTTATATAACCTTGCCGGAGCGCTGATAGAGCCCGTGGCGGATAAAAGATTCGCCTCGGCGGTGAGCTCCGTCGGGACGTGCATGGGGTTGCTTTTCGCCGCGGTTTCTGTATCGGCCGCGCTTTATGTCATATCATCGGCAATTTTATTATCGGCGGTGAGAATATGAAAGCGTATATTATGACAATCCTTGCCGCCGCGGTGACGGTGAGCGTGACGGGTTGTCTCCTGCCCGAGGGGACGGTGAAAAAGTATGCTTCGCTTGCAAGCTCGGTCATGATAAGTCTTGCCGTCGCTCTGCCTTTTGCCGGCCTTTTGGGGAAGGACTTTGAGTTTTCACTGCCCGACACCGAGGAATTTATATATTCCTATGACGCCGAAACGGAGTATAAAAAGATGCTGGCGGACGAATACGAAAAAGAGATCGAGGAAAAGCTTTCCTATCTCGGGCGTATCTATGCAAAGGTGGATGCAGACCTTAATGTGGAAAAGATCGAGATATATTTATCAAATGAGATCGGCGAGGAAGAAAAAAAGAAGATCACGGACGAATATTCGCCGCTTGTGTTAGAGGTGCACTATGGAGGAACTTAAAAAAACGGTCGCAAAATTGAAGAATAATAAGCTCATCTTAGTCATATTGATTATAGGGATAGTGCTTTTAACGGTCCCACTTTCGGGCACGGACAAAGAAGAGAAGGAAAAAAAGACGGACTATGAGGCGACCCTTACCGAAAAGACGGAGGAGGTGCTCGCGCTTATAAGCGGAGCGGGCAAGGTCAAGGTCATGCTGACACTTGATAACGACGGAACGACATATCCCGTCACCGAAAAGAGCCAGAGCGGAGAAAAAACCGTTTCGTCGTCGGGCAAGATCGCCGTTTCGAAAGAGGAATACCCCGAGGTCAGGGGTGTTGTGGTTGTTGCATCGGGAGCGGATATTCCCGGCGTGCGCGAGGACATCATAGAGGCCGTCCGCGCGGTGACCGGCGCGCCGCTTTGCAATATCCGGGTATTTAAAATGAAATGAGGGGGAAAGACAATGAAGGCGCTTAAAAAGAAACAGGTCGTGCTGACGGCACTCGTCGCGATGATAGGGCTTGCCGGATATTTCAACTGGATGTATGAAAATTCGGACAACGGAAGTGTTACGGATTCGGACGAGGTCGCGCTCGGAGAGGCGAGGCTCGTTTCCGGCACGAACATAAAAGAGGATTACTTTCAAAAAAGCCGCCTGGAGCGCGACACGGGAAGGAGTAAGGCTATCGAAAACTTAAAGACGGTCAGCGAGAACCCGGAAAGCGACCCGGAAACGAAAAAAGAGGCCGAGGAAAAGCTTATTGAAATGGCAGGGCGCACCGAAAAAGAGGCGGCGGCCGAGGGCGAGATATGCGCCAAGGGCTTTTCGGACTGCGTGGTCTACCTGTCCGATTCATCGGCAAGCGTTATCGTGCAGTCGGACAGCGACATAACGGGGAGCGACGCGGCAAAGATCCAGGAGATCGTGATCCGAATCGCCGGCGTTGACGGCTCGGAGATAAGTATTTCGTCTTACAAAAAATAATCCTGAATAAAACCTTTTAAGTGCGGCTATAATCAAGCTGAACGGAGGGTTTTTATGAAAAGAATTTATGCAATGCTCATTTTGATCACGCTGATCTCGGGCGTCTATGTTTATGCCGAGGAGACTAAGGGCGAGATCGCAGACGCTGTCTTAAGGCTTCACGTCGTGGCAAACAGCGACTCAGAGGCCGACCAGGCTTTAAAGATAAAGGTCAGAGACGCGGTGAGAAAAGAATTTTCATGCTTTGCACAAAACGCCGAATACAAAACTGACGCGGTTATGCTGGCAAAGGAAAACAGCGGGCGGATCGCCGAGGCGGCAATCGCCGTGATAAAAGAAGAAGGGTTTGACTATCCGGTTAAGGTCGAGATCGGCAAGGCGGACTTTCCGACAAAGAATACAAAATCGCCGAAGCCAAGCTGCAGAGAGCGCTTGTGAGACTGAGCGTGAAA
>ERZ824480.1189-NODE-1189-length-24522-cov-4.303920_pt1 | contig 24522 bp, 15 predicted proteins | sample MGYA00519861_ERZ824480 | MGnify/ENA primary metagenome ERZ824480 (study PRJEB31778, sample SAMEA3449152) | human gut metagenome | biome: human gut; feature: human-associated habitat; material: faeces | place: United Kingdom | collected 2010/2012 ... | reverse complement strand
TATGAGCAATCCGCTTGCGTAAGCAAGCTTTGAAGCACGAAGTGCGGGATTGCGAGTGGCGCGGGCTGAACTGTTGCTACTCGCAGAAACAGTTATAATTGAGCCCGCGAGTGGTGCGGGTTCAGCTGTTATGTAAAAAAGATAGGCGGTGATAAATATGGCACAGAAAAAAACTAAGAAATCTAAGAAGAAAAAGCATACAAAACGCGGATTTATTTTAAAGGTTATATTGCTTTTATTCTTAATTATGACACTCGGTATAACATTATTTCTGTATGCCAAATACGGAGATGAGATAATTGCAGCAAAAAATGATGCAAAGGCACTCGTTGAAGCGTCTACGCCGGATACATTTAAAGCTTCCGCAACTTCTCTTGTGTATGATATAGACGGAAAGCAGATTGCGCAGCTTAAAGGCGATAAGGATATGTATTATATAGGTCTTGACGAGATACCGGATGCAGCAGAAAAAGCTATGATAGATACAGAGGACAGGAAATTTTACAGCCATAAGGGAATAGATTTAAAAGCTGTTGCGGCAGCGGCAGTTTCACTTGTTAAGAATAAAGGGCAGATAAAGAGAGGCGGCAGTACGATAACTCAGCAGCTTGCCAGAAATATTTATCTTAACAATGCAAAAGAGTGGTCGAGAAAAATTAAGGAAATGTTTATTGCGCTTGAACTTGAAAAGAAGTATTCAAAAGAGCAAATATTGGAATTTTATATAAATAATATATATTTTGCAAATGGATATTACGGATTGGAGGCTGCAAGCAAGGGATATTTCAGTAAAAGCTGCAGTGAACTTAGTCTGGCGCAGATTACATTTTTATGCTCGATACCTAACAGCCCGACAAGATATGACCCTATAGTTAATTATGATAATACGGTGGAAAGAAAGAACAGAATTTTAGAGCAGATGCTTTCTGAAGGGGACATTACCGAAGAAGAGTATAACCAAGCCCTTTCCGAGAAGATTGAGCTTAATGTTCCTGAAGTTAAAAGGCGTAATTATATAGAAACATATGTTACAAACTGTGCTGTTAAGGCGCTTATGAAGGAATCGGGATTTCAGTTTGAATACGGTATTGACAAATCAAAGGATGAGGGATATGACGAGGCTTACAGCGACATGTATTCCCAGTGCCAGCAGCAGCTTTACCGTGCAGGTTATAGAATATATACGTCAATAGATATGTCAAAGCAGAGGACCCTTCAGAAGACAATAAATGAACAGCTTTCTGAAAATAAGGAAAAAGGAGAAGACGGCATATTTGAGTTTCAGGGGGCCGGCGTATGCATAGATAACGATAATGGAAAGGTTATTGCTGTCGTCGGAGGCAGAAGTCAGTCGTCGATTACCGGGTATACATTTAACAGGGCATACCAGAGCTACAGACAGCCTGGAAGCGCAATTAAACCTATTGCCGTATATGCTCCGGCATTTGATAATGGATATGATGCTACAGACATTATTAAAGATGAGCCGATTAAGGATGGTCCAAAGAATTCTAACGGCAGATATATGGGTAATATATCATTAAGGACAGCGGTTGAGTATTCTGTTAATACGGTTGCATGGAAGCTTTTTTCAGAGCTTACGCCTAAGAAATGCCTGAACTATCTTATTGACATGAATTTCTCAAAACTTGTATCAGAGGATTATACGCTTGCTTCCTCTTTAGGAGGAATTACCAATGGAGTAAGCCCGATTGAGATGGCGTCGGCGTATGCTGCTATAGAAAACAAAGGCGTATTCAGGGAGCCTACATGTATAATGGCTATAACTGATTCAGAAGGAAATGAAGTCGTTACAGACGATATATTTGACGAGAAGAGAATTTATGATAAAGATGCGGCAATGATGATGACGGATGTACTGAGGGGCGTGCTTACAAAAGGTACTGCACGGGGATATGAGTTAGACGGAATGTCATGTGCAGGAAAGACCGGTACTACTAATGAACATAAGGACGGATGGTTTGCCGGATATACGCCGTATTATACGACAGTCATATGGGTTGGGTGCGATACACCGAAGAGTATAGATAATCTTCTTGGCAACACATATCCTCTGTATATATGGAACGCATATATGAATCAGATACATGAAGGGCTTGAGAATGAGGAATTTGAAAGAAGCGAGTCTTCAGAACCGGTACATTATAATACGAAAGAGCCAAAAGAAACTGAAGTGCCTGATGATTATATTGATGAAGATGAGGATAATGATGATGACAATCAGGATTATGAAATAACGCAGCCGCCGGAAAATGACTTTGTTCCGCAGAATCCGGTTACCGAAGCGCCGGTTGTTACAGAGGCTCCTAAAATAACGGAAGCACCGGTGATAACAGCAACACCGGTGCCTGATGTTCCGGCTGCTACGGATGCGGTGCAGCCGCAGAGCGCGGAAGATGAGCAGGTATAATAATATTACCTGCTTATCCTTATTACATTCCATGATTGCTTTGGAAGGATAATTGTACATTTTCCGTTGTCGGTTATGTCCTTACCAAATTGTACAGGAGCTACATTCAGAGGATTCTCTTCTGTATTCTCTGCCTTTAAGTCATCATGTGTAAGGACAATATGTTCATTAATACGTATATCACCGAATTGGCGCAGGTCACATGTAAGTTCGGCGTCTTCTGTAAATGATTTGTTGACCGCCAGAATTGTAATATCGTCTGTTGCTTCATTCCATATTACTGCATGGTCAATATAAGGGGCATTGCAGTAATTTTTACTGTCATAAACAGGTGAATTGCATACTGTCTGAAGCACTATGCCGCGTCCGTAATTGGATGCATGCATGAACGGATAGAATATAGTCTGTCTCCATGCGCCTGTATCTGAAGTCATAATCGGAGCAATAACGTTAACAAGCTGTGCGAGGCAGGCAACCTTTACTCTGTCACAGTTATTTATTAAAGTTATGAGCATACTGCCGACTAAGAGTGCGTCTTCCATATTATATACATCTTCAAGCTGGTGAGGCGCATGTACCCATTTTTTAAGCTTTTTATCTGCTTCATTGGAATGATACCATACGTTCCATTCGTCGAATGAAAGATTAATCTGCTTTTTGCTGTGCTTCTTACCTTTGATGTGGTCGCATGTAGCAACTACAGATTTGATAAAGTCATTCATTCCGACTGAATTTGCAAGAAAATCAGCAGAATCATTGGCATGGTTATTATAATATGTATGAAGCGAAACGTAATCTACCGAATCGTAGCAGTAGTCAAGAACAGTAGCCTCCCAGTCGCCGAAAGTAGGCATCCAAAGGCCGCTGCTTCCGCATACTACAAGTTCGATTGAAGGGTCTAATGTCTTCATGGCTTTGGCAGTTTCCCATGCAAGAGAACCGTATTCATGCGCTGATTTGTGGCCTATCTGCCAAGGACCGTCCATTTCGTTGCCGAGGCACCATAATTTAATATTATGCGGTTCTTCATAACCGTGTTTTTTTCTGAGGTCACTGTAATAAGTACCGCCTTTAAAGTTGCAGTATTCAAGTACATTTCTTGCGGCGTCTATTCCGCGTGTTCCAAGATTAACAGCCATCATAGGTGTAGTTTTAGCAAGCTTTGACCATTTTACAAATTCATTTAAGCCGAATTCATTGCTTTCAATTACCTGCCATGCAAGTTCAGGCCTTTTTCTGCGCTCGCTTACAGGCCCTACGCTGTCTTCCCAATCATATGCGGATACAAAATTGCCGCCCGGATAACGTACAATTGGAACATTAAGCTCTTTGACAAGAGCTGCAGTATCTTTTCTGAATCCGTTTTCGTCTGCAAATGGACTGTCAGGCTGGTATATTCCCTCATATACTGCACGTCCGAGATGTTCAATAAAAGAACCGTAAATTCTTGGGTCAATTTCGCCGACCTTAAAATATTTGTCGGTAATTAAGGATGCTTTTAACATATAAGTGTCTCCTTTTATTTTATTTTTTTTGAAGTATAGCATGGCTAACCGTATTTTGCCATGAATTAATGTGCCAAAAAGTTGACATTATATATTATAAGGTTCCTGCTTCGCAGGCTCTGAGCAGTCTTAGTGCGCAGCACGAAACTGGAGCCTGTTAAGGCGACGAATGCGAATTGGGCGTGGCGGTTCCGTGAATAGTAACTTATATGGAAGATATTTTTTGGAGTAAGATTTTATGAATGTGAAAAAATCTGTTATATATATAATAAAGATGCTTATGGGCGGAGGATTATATTTTCTTATTGAGCTCATATTCAGAGGGTATTCGCACTGGACTATGTTCATTCTCGGAGGCCTTTGTTTTGTAGTGTGCGGAATAGTGAATGATATATCAAAAGGCAGACTTGCTATATGGCAGGAAATGGTCTGGTGCATGATAATTATTACTTTGCTTGAATTTGCATTTGGGATAGTAGTCAACGGTGTATATGGACTGCATGTATGGGATTACAGCAGAATGCCGTTTCAGGTTCTGGGACAGATATGCGTTCCGTTTATGCTTTTGTGGTATATAATCAGTTATCCCGCAATACTATTAAATGTGGTATTTGACAATATTGCGGTGAGATTGTATGGATAACATAAAACAGACCGCGTATAAGCGGCCTGTTTTGGGGAATAGAGAACTAACTTTATGGGCAATCATTTATTTGTGAAAATAAATGATAAAGGCTAAAAAAAAGCAAGGGAAATCAAACGCGATCTCCCTTGACTGCTCTTATATAATACAATTCCTACGCAGTATTGTCAAGCCATATTAACGGAATTTTAACGTATTTTGTGTAGAATAATAAATATAGACATGATATTATGGTTCGGCAAGCGAAAGGGGAGGAAGATTATGGAATATGGAGTGTTAAAAGAGAATTATATAAGTTGTGAGGGGGAAAGTTACATATCATATGGAATAAGATGTATTAATACAGGAAGAGAGGTATCGGATGTTACAACAAATTATGTAAAAATAACTGAATTTGTGGAATTGCTGAATAAGGAAAATCTTGATGAAATACATCTTATGGACGTTATTGAAGATTTCCTTGACGAGTTAATATAACTTAAATGAATTAAATTTTTTGACTAAAATATGGCAGTATTTTTCCCAAAACCGTCATAATGATGACATATTAGGTTACTATTATTGACATTAGATTAATAAATGGGAGGAAAAAGCTATATGAAAAAAAAGAATATTTTAAAAAAAGCAGCACATGGAATATGTATTATTGCGGCAGGAATGCTGATTAGCCAGACAGGAGCATACGCTTCCGAGCTTCAGTCACCTACAGCTACGCCTGTGCCTACAGCTACACCGGCACCTACAACTACACCTGCAGGTACCGAAACACCTGCGCCATCTGCGAAGCCAGGTATTGCCGTAAATGAGACTAATTTCCCGGACAGTATATTCAGAGCATATGTTTTGTCCGGAATAGATACTGACGGAGATAAGGTTTTAACAGAAGCTGAGTGTAAGAAAGTTACACAGATTAATGTAAGGGCAAGGGATATATCAAATCTTAAGGGTATTGAGTATTTTACAGAACTTCAGACACTTAATGTAAGCAGCAATAAGCTTTCAAAGCTTGATGTTTCTTCTAATACAAAGCTTACTTATATTAATGCATCTAATAATGATATTACAGAAGCGGTAATTGCAAAGGCAGTATCCCTTAGGACATTTTTATGCAGCGGTAATAATCTTAATGAAATCGATGTAAAAGATAATAAACTTCTTGACACACTTGACTTAAGCGGTAATAAGCTTCAGGATATTGACGTTTCTGCAAATACAAGACTTACATCACTTGATATTTCTGATAATGCACTTGTAAATCTTAATATCAGCGCTAATACGGCGCTTGATTCACTAGACGCAGGAAGCAATCAGCTTACATCACTTGATTTATTAAAGAATACAGAGCTTTCAGAGCTTAATGTAAGAGATAACAGAATTACTGTTATTGATTTATCGGCCAACACATCACTTAAGACTGTTGACTGTTCATATAATAACCTTATATCATTTGTAACAGGCGAAGCCGTTGAGACTTTAATGATTAATAACAACAGACTTTATAATGTTTCACTTGCAAAAGCTGTTAATCTTAAAAAGCTTAATGTATCCGGCAATGAACTGTATAATCTGGATATAAGCGCTAACGTAGGTCTTATAAGCCTTAATGCATCAGACAACAATCTTGCGGCAGTAGACACTAAAAACTGTCCTTTGCTGACTGAAATAGCAGTATCAGGCAACAGCCGTGAAATTTATGTAAATGCAGACGGCGAGTTGTATATTAAAGATACAGGTATTGATGTCTCAAAGCTTGAAAGCCTTACGGGAGCGACACTTACAGGCGAAGGTGAAGAAGCAAAAATAAAAGTATCTGATGTTAATACACTTCCTAAGGAAGTAACTTATGTATATAATTTTGGAAATGGTATTAAAGAAGATTTTGTAATTATTCCGGTTAATAAGAAAATGATAGTTCCGGCAAAATCAGACATATCCTTATATATAGAAGAAAATAAAACTGTCGAATATCCGCTTTCAGTAGCATTTGTTGGAGAAGCATGTACTGTAAAATGGGCAAGCAGCAATGTTACTGTGGCAAAGGTATCTGAAGACGGAAAGGTTACGCCGGTTGGAGCAGGAACAGCGGTTATTACTGCATCAGCGGAAGGTTACGCATCAGCAGAATTTACGGTAAATATATATAATCAGATTCAGGATATTGAAGTTTCGGATATTCCGATGCAGTATTATACAGGTGCAGAGATTAAGCCGGTTCCTGTTGTTAAGGCAGGCACAAAGACATTAACTGCAGGTACTGACTATACTGTAACCTATCAGAATAATATTTCAGCCGGAACAGCATATATTACGATAACCGGAACAGGAAAATATGCATTTTCAGTAACAAAATCATTTAAAATATGCTATAATATCGGAACTTTGGTTTCAGAAGTAATTCCAGACCAGACATATACAGGAGGAGCAGCTACGCCGGATGTTGTTATTAAGAACGGCACATACACTCTTGTAAAAGATGTGGATTATACTCTTTCCTATGCTAATAACAGCGTAGTCGGAACAGGTATAGTAACGGTAACAGGTAAAGGAAATTATGCAGGAACTAAGATTCAGACATTTAACATAATAATTCCTCAGGTTACGGGACTTACAAAGACCGGTAATAAGAAAATGCAGATTACTCTTACATGGAATGCAATTCCGGGAGTTCACGGATACAGAATATACAAATATAATGCTACAACGGGCAAATATGCATATCTTAAGCAGCTTGTCGGAAGTACGACCAACACATATACGGATACAGGTCTTACTGCAGGTAATAAATACTGTTATAGAGTAAGGGCGTATGTTAAGGTAAATAACGTTAACCAGTATGGAAAATATTCTACCAAATATAAGACTTCTACAAGACTTAAGAAAGCAAAGCTTACCGCAAAGGCAGGAACAAGAAAAGCATTGCTTTCATGGAAAACAATTAACGGAGCAAGCGGCTACCGCATATATATGAGTACAGATGGCAAGACATTTACTAAGATAAAAGACGTTAAAGGTGGTTCTAAGAAGAGTTATACAAAGACAGGACTTACCAAGAACAAGACGTATTACTTCAAGGTAAGAGCATACAGAACTGTTGTCGGAGTTAATACTTACGGTTCGTACAGTAAGGTAAAAACTGCTAAGGCAAAATGATGCTAAGATGATGTATAATTGACATGCATTATGACATATAATAATTTTGTGCAACAGTTCAGCCATAACCAAGATTGTGTGCGAATGGCGTATACTGAATTGTTACAATTTTGCAGATAATCTTTGGCATAGCTATTGATTTACCTGTAAAAATATTGTATTATATGTACAGATTATATTTATTATAATCATCCTGGGGTGTTCGACAAACCTTGGTATTTGAACCTACATTACTTTAAACGGGATTCCAATATTTATATGTAGATGTCGGGCCGTCACTGCTACATTAAGTAGTATTTTATCAACGGATGGCAGAAGCATATGTGAGGTTGCCCACCTAGCGGATATGCTAGGAGTCAAAAGCCAGGGACCGGCATTTCGGGAGTATATAATACAATGTCAGGCTGCTGTAGTAACGCTGAAGTTGCTACAGCAGCTTTTAGATAAGAGGTAAGCATATGAGAGATGGATTTGTTAAAGTGGCAGCGGTTACTCCTGATATAAAGGTTGCAGACTGCAGATATAATATGGAGAGCATTAAAAAGGAGATTTCCCGGTGCAGAAAAGAAGCTGTTAAGATTGCGGTATTTCCGGAACTTTGTATAACAGGTTATACGTGTGGAGACCTTTTTTTACAGGATATACTTTTAGAGGAAGCAAAAAAAGCGCTTCGGGCTCTTGTTGAGTATTCAAAAGGCTGTGACATGATATGTTTTGTGGGGCTTCCGGTGATGAAAAATGCAAGGCTTTATAATGTATGCGCTGTATTTTGCAACGGAGAGCTTTTAGGTATGGTTCCTAAAAGAAATATACCGAATTACTCTGAATTTTATGAGCTTAGGCATTTTGAGCCGGGAAATGAAGATGTAAGTGAGATAAAGCTTACAGGCTATGATGCTCCGGTTTTGTTTGGCGGTAATATTTTATTTGAATGCGTAAGTGTTCCGGGTCTTACTATAGGCGTTGAGATATGTGAGGATATGTGGATGCCTGAACCTCCTTCAGGAGGACATGCTCTTGCAGGAGCAACAGTCATTGTCAATCCTTCGGCAAGTGATGAGACGACAGGCAAGGATATTTACAGAAAGGCTCTTGTTCTTAATCAGTCTGCAAGGCTTCTTGCCGGATATATATATGCGGATGCAGGAGAAGGGGAGTCGTCTACCGACCTTGTGTTCTCAGGTCATAATATTATTGCAGAGAACGGTACGTGTCTTTCCGAAAGTAAAAGATTTGCAAACAGCGTAATTATAAGTGAGCTTGATATAGGAAAGCTTGTAAGTGAAAGACGCAGAATGACAAGCTTTAAATTTACGGATGAATGTGAATCCGGTTATGAAAAAGTGGAATTTAAACTTAATACAGAAGATACTGTTCTTACGCGTAAAATTGATAATGCGCCGTTTGTACCGGGCAATAAAGCAGAGAGAGATAAGAGATGTAATGAGATTCTTGCGATACAGGCAATGGGCCTTAAAAAAAGACTTGTGCATACAGGCTGTAAATATGCAGTAATCGGAATTTCTGGCGGGCTTGATTCATCCCTTGCGCTTTTGGTTACGGCAAAAGCATTTGATGAAGCCGGTATTGACAGAGCCAATATATGTGCGGTTACTATGCCTTGTTTTGGTACTACTGACAGAACGTATAACAATGCAGTTAAGCTTGTGCATAGCCTTTCGGCAACTCTTATGGAAGTTGATATAAAGGAAGCTGTCTTGAGGCATTTTTCCGATATAGGCCAGGAGCCGTCTGTGCATGATGTAACCTATGAGAACTGTCAGGCAAGAGAACGTACACAGGTTCTTATGGATATTGCCAATAAGCTTGGCGGAATGGTAATCGGTACAGGCGATATGTCTGAGCTTGCTTTGGGCTGGGCTACTTATAACGGTGACCATATGTCGATGTACGGAGTCAACTGTTCTGTTCCTAAGACGCTTGTAAGATATCTTGTCTCGTATTATGCAGAGGAGGCACAAGACCGCATTTTAAAGGAAGTGCTTTTTGACATACTTGATACGCCGGTAAGTCCTGAGCTTCTTCCGCCTGAAGACGGAAAGATATCGCAGAAGACGGAAGACATCGTAGGACCGTATGAGCTGCATGATTTCTTTTTGTATTATGTAATGAGGTTCGGGTATACGCCTTCAAAAATATTCCGGCTTGCAGTATATGCATTTTCGGGAATATACGATAAAGAAACGATATTCAAATGGCTTAATACGTTTTACAGGCGGTTCTTTGCACAGCAGTTTAAGCGCTCATGTCTTCCTGACGGACCTAAAGTCGGCTCAGTTGCGCTTTCGCCGCGAGGTGACTGGAGAATGCCTAGTGACGCATCGGTTCAGGCGTGGCTTCTTGATTTATCGACGCTTCATTTATAATAGCATCGATTTCATTAAGCAAAAGAGTCTGTGTATAACGGCTGTCATCAGACATTTTTATGTCTGCGGTTCCCTGTTTTTCTATAATCTGCGATTCGAGGTCGGAAAGAGCAGGTTTTAGGAGAGGGAACATTGTAGTTACAGTATCGTCTATATTAATAAGCCTGATGGAAGTTATGCGGTCCGGGTCGATTGTGACTTCCAGATTAAGCGCTGTATTATTTAGTGATAAGGTGGATGTATACACTCCGGCATTAAATCTGGCGGATGTCTGGTCATTCTGTTTTTCCGTTTTCGGTTTTAGGACAAATACAAGCAGAATGATTAAAAGTATTCCGATTCCTATGAATATGGAAGTATATATTATTTCTTTCATGCGGATGACAACGATTCGGGTCTTTTGCATAATTGTTCCTCCGGGTATAATGTATATATGTATATATATATATTAGGATAATGAGGATTATATAACCATTTCTCGTATAAAAAAGTGAACAAACATAAAGATTTTATTATTTAGTGGTTTCTTTCTTGAATAAAGTGTGTTATGATATCAACATATAATATCAATTTGCTAATCGTAAAGTACAGGAGGGGTATTATGAAATTTACCAAGATAACAGAAATGGAACAATTAGTAATGAAGTGCATATGGACGTCCGACGAGGATATGTCACTTCCGAATGTGATGGGTATTGCTAATGGCAAGTACAAGAAAGATTGGAAGCCACAGACGGTATCTACATATTTATCACATCTGGTTAAGAAGGGTTATCTTAATTTCTACAGACAGGGAAGAACATTTAAGTATCATCCTCTGATCGATGAAGCAGATTATAGGGCTGAGGTGTTGAAAAACCATATTGAGTTTTGGGATGATGGAGATATTAATTTATTTGCAAAAGACCTTTTAAGCGACGGCACTGTAAGCAGTGAACAGTTAGCGGAATTGAAAAAGGCACTGAATTAATAACTAACGTCAAGAAGTTATGCATCTGCAGCGGTGAACACGGGGGTTGCAGATGCATTTCTTTTTTTATTACAGTGTCATAAAGTCATGTAGCAACGAAACAATCTGTAATCAGTTTTGATACCTGAATCTTCATAGGGAAGGTTCCGTTCTATGAAACAGAAAATGCTTAAGAGGGAATGAATATGGCATTACACTGGATATTTGGCAGCAGCGGTTCAGGAAAGACACATTATCTGTATAACCACATCATCAGACTGTCAAAAGAAGAACCCTCCGGGAAGTATCTTATAATTGTACCGGAGCAGTTCACAATGCAGACTCAGAAAGATATTGTAATGTTAAGTGAAGCTAAGGGCATCATGAATATTGATGTCCTTAGTTTTATGCGTCTTGCATACAGAGTGCTTTCGGAAACTCCTGCGCTTAGAAAGCCGGTGCTTTTAGATGAAGGAAAAGGAATGGTTATAAGAAAGCTTCTTCTTTCACATGAAAAAGAGTGGCAGAGCTTTGGAAATAATATAAACAGAGCCGGTTTTGTCGAGGAAATGAAGTCTATTATAACGGAGTTTCTGCAGTATGGTATAGATATAGACGAGCTTGAACGGCTGAAAAAAGAGACGGGGGGAAAGAAGCTTTTAGAAACAAAGCTTAGCGACCTTTTATTACTATACAAATATTACAGAAGCTACATGGAAGAACGCTATATTTCTGCGGAGGAGATACTTAAGCTTCTTGCGGATTATGCAGACGGTTCGGAACTTCTTAAGGACAGCATAATAGTGCTTAACGGCTTTACCGGATTTACTCCTATACAGTATATGCTCCTTTCTAAGCTGCTTATGACGGCTAAAGATGTATATATAAGTGTAACGATAGACAGAGATGCCGACCCGTTTATGCCGGCAAAACCGTATGATTTGTTTTACATGAGTAAGACATTTATAAAAAAATGCATGGATATTGCCGAAAAATGCGGGGTCAGAGTATGTGAGCCTGTATGGACAGGAAAAGACGACGGAAGAATACCCTGGCGGTTTGTGGATAATCCTGATATGCAGAAGCTTTCTGCAAATCTTTTCCGGCAGAATGTAAAGATAGACGGGGATTTTATAGGGAATAATGCTATTCATATATATGAAGCTGAGAATCCGTATGAGGAGAGTGCATTTTTAATATGGAGGATTAACAGCCTTGTACGCAAGTCCGGTATGAGATACAGGGATATCGCCGTAATTACAGGCGATATGACGTTATACGGACGGCTTCTTAAAGAGCGGTTTGAAGATGCGGGAATACCGTTTTTTATGGATTATAACAGAAGTATATTAAGCAACAGCTTTATAGATATGGTATTGTCTCTTATGATGATAGCCGAGCAGGGGCTTTTGTATGAAAATGTAATGAGGTTTTTAAGGAACGGTATTGTAAGAGATTACCTTGCGTTTGAAAGCGAGATGACGGATGAGCTTGATAATTATCTTCTTGCAACCGGAATAAGGGGAAATAATCTGTGGAATACAAAGTGGCGAAGCACGGATGAACTGAATGAGTTAAGGATAAAGCTTACGGAACTTATTATGCCTTTTGTAGAACAGATGAAGGCTGCAAAGACTGTAACAGATTATACGATTGTTTTATATTCATTTATTTCAGAAAACAGAATAGAAGATGCTATAGATGAGATAGCTAAGCAATATGGAGAGAATAATAATCCATACTGCAAAAAAGAATATGAGCAGATTTACAGGATATTTATAGGGCTTCTGGAGCAGATGACGGAGCTGATGGGTGATGAGGAGCTTTCCGTAAAGGAATATAAAGAGCTTCTTAAAATCGGAATTACAGAATCTGACGTCGGTGTTATTCCGATTGGAGCGGATGCTGTTATAGTAGGAGATATTTCGCGTACAAGGCTTAAGCATATTAAAGTGCTTTTCTTTGCGGGCGTTAATGAAGGAATAGTTCCAAAAGGCATAAGCGGCGGCGGATTTCTTTCGGATACTGAAAGAGAGTATCTTGAAACATGTGGGGCTATGCTTGCGCCGACGGCAAGAGAACGGATTTTCAGTGAAAGGTTTTATCTGTACCTTAATGCAACGAAACCATCCGATATGCTTTATATTTCATACAGCCTGCGTTCATGTAAGGGCGAAGAGATGACGCCGTCGTCATTTATTAAGCAGGTAAAAGACATAATAGGAGATATACAGACTGAACGTGATTACAGAAATGAAGGCGTGTACGGAAAACTGGGAACTGATAAAGGAAAATCCTATTGGATAAGGTCGCTTAGAGAATATGCGGCAGGAAATGAGGAATACGGTTCTGAGGAATGTTTTAATATACTTCATGGACGTTTCATGGGTTATCAGGATAATAAGACGCTGTTTGAAAGTGCATTTTATACGGGAGAGAGCAGTATGATTTCTCCTGAGGCAGCGGGACTTTTGTACAGTAAAGAGATTATCAGCAGCATAAGCCGGCTTGAGAAGTTCGGAGCCTGTGCATTTGCACATTTTTTAAGGTATGGGCTTTTACTGCAGGAAAGAAAAGAATATAAAATAGATATTCCTGATATAGGTAATATTTTTCATAAGATAATAGAAGGCTTTTCTAAGCGTCTTAACGCTAAAAAAATCAGCTGGAGGGCGCTTGATGAAGCAATGATAAAGGAATGGACTACAGAAATTGCCATGCGTGTATGCACGGAATATGGTGACGGTGTAATGGAAAGCACGGGAAGATATTCTTATATGAAGGAAAGAATTATACGTATATCAGAAAGTGCGCTCTGTGCGCTTTGCGACCATATGAAGGCGGGAAAGTTTGAGCAGATGGCATATGAGGTTTCATTTGACAGAATTACGGGCGCTGCGTCGTTAAATTATGAGCTTGATAATGGCAGCATGATGCATCTTAACGGTAAAATTGACAGAATAGATATATGCGAAGAAGATGATAAGATATATGTAAAAATAATAGATTACAAATCGGGAGCGCATGTATTTGATGCACAGAAGCTTTATTACGGATTAAACCTACAGCTTTCGGTGTATCTTCTTGCGGCAGGCGACGTGCTTAAAAATGCATATCCTGATAAGACGGTAGTTCCTGCCGGAATACTTTATTTTCATATAGACGACCCGGTTTTTGAGGAGGATAAAAAAAGAGACGGGGCATTTGTTATGCGTGGACCTGTAAATGAAAAATCACCTGTGCCGTATCTTATTGACGCTAATCTGGGCAGCAGCGAAACGGGGCTTTATGAAGGCGCAGTGTCAGATGTTATAAAGGCAGCCGTTTCAAAGGACGGGCATTTTGACAAACGAAGGTCAGACGTAATACCGGAGCCGTATTTTAAGTATCTTACATCCGCTGCAAAGGAGAAGATGCTTTCATTTGCAAATGAAATAATGTCGGGTGATACGTCAATACATCCGTACAGGCTTGGAGATGAAAAAGCTTGTACGTATTGCGAATATAAGTCTGTATGCGGATTTGACGCAAAATATAAAGGCAATTCCTATAAAAAACTTAAACCGGTGGATGAAGCTGATATATGGAAGGAATGGGGTGAGCGGTATGGCAGGTAATAATAAAATGCAGTTTACGGACGAACAGAGAAAAGCCATTCAGCTTAAGAAGCGCAATCTTTTGGTATCAGCGTCCGCAGGTACCGGAAAAACGGCGGTTCTTACCGAAAGAATAATGGAGCTTCTTTTGGACTCTGATAACCGGACAGATATTGACGAGATGGTTATTGTAACATTTACAAGGGCTGCCGCTGCCGAAATGCGTGGCAGAATTGAAGAAAAGCTTAATGAACGACTGTCTTTAGGAAAGAATACAGAGCATATTAAAAAGCAGATTGCACTTCTTCCACATGCGCAGATAACTACAATAGACAGCCTGTGTCTTAATATTTTGCGGGAATATTTTTATATAATAGACCTTGACCCGGCATTTCGTATCGGAGATGACCATGAGATAAAAATTCTTGCCAGAGACGTGCTTGACGATATTATAGAAGAAAAATATACCGAAAGAAGCGAAAGCTTTATTAATATGGTTGAAACGCTTGCGCCTAAAAATGATGACAGAGTAATAGGGGAATATGTATTAAAGCTTTTTTATAATGCGGAGAGTCATCCCTGGCCTGATAAGTGGCTTGACGAATGCAGAAAAGCATATGATATTGATAATAAAGAAGAACTTGATAATTCATCCTGGATTAAGGAGTCAGGAATTATAGAGCATGCAAGCATAACGATTGAAGACTGTATTAAAAAGCTTAATAAAGCTATAAAAATATGTGATAATGCAGCCGTATATGAGGCAATATATGAGCTGCTTGTAAATGAAAAGGCTGATATTGAAGCTTTTTTAGCTGATAAATCATATACAAAGCTGTATGAGAGTATCGGGTCGTATAGTTTTGCGCGTTTTCCTTCGATGAAAAAGGATAAGGATATTCTGGGTATAAAGGATGAAGTTAAGGCGCTCAGAGATTATGAAAAAGCACAGATTGAAAAGCTAAAGAAAGAATATTTTAAAAAATCCCCGGAGACTGTATGTGAGGAGATTAAGAGCTGTCATGATACGGTAAATGAGCTTATATCGCTTACGCTTCTGTTCAGAGAAAGGTTTCTTGCAGAAAAGAAGGAGCTTAATGTACTTGATTTTAATGATATTGAGCACTATGCTCTTCAGATAATAAATAATAAAGAAAGCTATGCGGTTAATGAGCTAAGAGACAGCTTCCGTTATATTCTTGTTGATGAGTATCAGGATATAAATGATGTTCAGGAGACAATCATATCTTCGCTTTCGAGAATTGAACGAGGCGAATATAACTTATTTATGGTTGGTGATGTTAAGCAGAGCATATACGGTTTCAGGCTTGCAAAGCCTGAGATTTTTGAAAGCAAAAGAAGCAGTTATACTGATTATGACAGTGATTGCCAGAGAATTATGTTAAAGCGTAATTTCAGAAGCAGCAAGGCGATTCTTGGTACGGTTAATTATATTTTTTCTAATATAATGAAAAAAGAATTGGGAAATGTGGAATTTGACAGTACCCATGAATTTGAGTTTGATATTCCGAAAGACAGTGAAGAATACGGTGAACCGGCGGAGGTAATATATATATCGGAAGGAGATACTGATATTACCGAGTATGGCAGAAGGAAGCTTGAGGCGGCGGCAATCGGAAAAAGAATTAAAGAACTGGCAGAAGACGGGGTCAGCTATGATGACATAGTAATACTTTTAAGAAGTATGAGCGGATGGGCCGAAGAATTTGTTGAAATGCTTTCCGCTATGCAGATACCTGTTGTGGCAGAGGAGCATACGGGATATTTTTCGGCAAGAGAGATAAGAATTGCCGTTTCCATGCTGAAAATTATAGATAACCCACATCAGGATATTGAACTTGTTTCTGTTCTGAGGTCAGTATTCGGTAAGTTTACAGATGAAGAACTTGCGATTATCAGGTCGCATAAAAGAAAGTGCGATATGTATACGGCGTTTTGCGTGATGGCAGATGAAACCGCTGAAAAATACAGCAGTCTTTCAAAAAAATGCAGAAAGTTTAATGAGAAGCTGTTGATGCTGAGAAACAAAGCTCCGTATCTGCGTGTTTATGAGCTTATAGAAATGATATATGAGCTTGATGATTTTGAGCTTCATATGCAGGCTATGCCTATGGGAGAAAGAAGGCTTGGAAATCTGCGGATGCTTGCAGACCAGGCGATAGCGTTTGAAGGAACTGATAAAAGAAGTCTGTTTGATTTTTTGAAATATATTGATAAAATGAGAACTGCGGATGTGGATTTCGGAGAGTCTTCGGCAGGAGCAGGGGCGCAGGGCGCTGTAAAAATTATGAGCATACATAAAAGTAAGGGGCTTGAATTCCCTGTAATATTTGTTGCGGGACTCGGAAAGCAGATGAATCTTTCTGATGCAAAGAAGAGCGTTATAATACAGTCAGAGCTCGGAATAGGAATGGATTATTTTAGCCGGGAAACGAGGACAAGATACAAGACGCTTATAAAGAAAGCATTTGCAAGAAGAATTGTAAATGACAGTTTTGGCGAAGAACTCAGAGTCTTGTACGTGGCGCTTACAAGACCGAAAAACAGACTTATAATGACGGGAGTTGTAAGCGATATAGGAAATTATTTTTCAAAATGTGAAGGAAACTGTAATTCGGGATATTCCGGAATGGTAAGCCAGACTGCGACATATTTTGACTGGCTTACGCCATGTTTTATGAAGCATCCGTCATGGAACGGAGAGTACAGTAAGGATTATGGCATTCCGCCGATGGCATTTAAGGTATATAATGCTGACGAGTTGATTTTTAAAGAAGCAGAAAGACTTACGGATATGGGCAGTTTGAAGGAAAGACTTATTTTGGATGCTGCAAATGTTATTTCCTGCGGTACGCTAAAGGATGAAGTGGACTCAGTAATTAATTATACATATCCGTATGAGAAGGAAAAAGATATTGCCGTAAAAGTATCTGTATCGGATATAGGGAAACGTTTATTGGATAATGCGGATGAAGAAGCTGTGCAGGCAGAGTGGACAGAGCCTGAGAAGACGGAATATATACCGTCATTTGTAAAAAAAGAAGATGTTTTGGTTACGGGCGCACAAAGAGGTACGCTTTATCATACGCTTATGCAGCATCTTCCGGTAAGTATGATGCATAATGCAGATGATGTACGGATATTTCTCCGAAAGCTTTCCGATAATGGAATTATGCCGGAAAATGTTGTTGCTAATAACATAATTTCAATAAACAAAATCCTTAAATTCTGTAAAAGCAGTATAGGACGCAGAATGGCGGCGGCGCAGGAAAAAGGATTATGTCATAATGAGCAGCCGTTTGTTATGGGACTTCCGGCGCAAGAGGTGTATCCTGATGTACAAAGCAGAGAAGTTGTTTTAGTACAGGGAATTATTGATGTATTTTTTGAAGAAGAGGACGGAATTGTGCTTCTGGACTATAAAACGGACAGAATAGCGCCGCAGGAAGAAGACGTTCTTAAGGAAAGGTATCATAAGCAGCTTGAATATTATAAAAAAGCTATTGAAAGGGTATATAATCTTCCTGTTAAAGATATGATTTTATATTCATTTGCCATTGATAAGGAGATATATATATGAACGAAGGGGAAATAATCGAAAGAAGGCTCAAAGAGCTTGCGCTCAGAGCATATGCTAACGGTTATTACACTTTTACAAATTTTCTTGGAATCGCCGAGATAAGTATGCTTAAAAAATTGTATATGACCGATGCGGACCTTAAGGGAATGCCATATGTATTGTACGGCGGCAGCAAAGGCTGTGAAAGATGTGTTGCAGCTTTTGGCAGCGAAGAATTATTCGGTTATCAGTGCGAATTTCCGGTAAGCTGCGTTCTTATTAAGCCGCGTATGCAAAAGTACGCTGATAAACTTACACACCGTGATATTCTTGGGGCGGTGCTTAATCTCGGAACTAAAAGGGATACCATTGGTGATATTTATATAAATGACAATGAGGCATATATGTTTTGCCTTGATACGGTAAGGCAGTATATAACGGACAGTCTTATTAAGGTTAAGCATACTTTTGTAAGCTGTGAGCAGACAACAAAAAAGATTGATATAAATGTAAACCGCACAGAGGAATGTATTCAGGTATCGTCACTTCGTATTGACAGCATTGTTGCAAAGGCATACAGACTGTCGAGAAATGAAGCGCAGACGCTTATACGTTCAGGCAGAGTATATATTAACGGAATTGTGTGCGAGAGCGCCGGGCGGACGCCTAAAGCTGGCGAGGTCATAACGGTGCGGGGTTACGGACGAATGGAATATAAAGAGACAGCTAAGGAAACGAAAAAAGGAAATCTTGTAGTTAATATAATTGTATGGAGATAGATTTTATGTTAAAAGACCGGATACTAAAAGAACTTATTGAAAATGGAAAAAAAGCCGTTTCGGGGCAGTATCTTGCCGATAAATACGGCGTATCCAGAAATGCTGTATGGAAGGCTGTTAATTCCCTGAAAAAAGATGGGTATGAAATATCTTCCGTTACTAATAAGGGATATTGTCTTATAAATGATAACGATATTTTATCGGCTCAAAGCATAGTAATGAATCTTAATAAAGAGAATAAAGATATCTGCATATACATTTTTGAAAATATTGACTCTACCAATAATGAAGCAAAAAGACTTATTGCAAACGACAGTCAGATGAAAAATGCATTGATTGTAAGCAATAGTCAGGATATGGGACGGGGACGTCGCGGAAAAAACTTTTATTCTCCTGCAGGAAGCGGAGTATATTTTTCGCTTATATACAGAATTTCAGAAGTAATTACCGATACGGAAATTATTACTGCAAAAGCTGCGGTTTCCGTTATTCGGACCATAAAAAGGCTGACTGGTGAAGAACTTTGTGTTCACGGCGTAAACGATATCTATTATAAAGGGAAAAAGGTCTGCGGAATACTGACGGAAGCCGTATCTGACCTTGAAACGGGATGCACTGAGCATATAATTACCGGTATAGGAATTAATGTCAGCACAGAAGTTTTTCCGGACAGTATATCAGACAGGGCAGGTTCCCTGTCTGACCTTAAACTCGACAGAAACGAGCTTATAGCCGGTATTGTAAATGAGTTAACAGTATTGTTTAGTGATATAAATAACTCTGACTGCCGTACAGAATATGAGGGATATTCTGTTACTTATTAATGTTAGCGGACGGTATGAGTTTTTTAATACGCGTGCCGAGTATTATTGCAAGCGCTATCTTTATTATGTCAGGTATAATGAACGGAAATACGCACATTGACAGAACTGATAATAATGAAATTGTACCGCCGTCCTGTACATATACATGCATAAACCATATTGTTCCGAAAGCATAGCATAATATGAGGCCGAGAGCTGAAGATGCAATAATTACAGGAAGCTTTGTACTAAATATACTTGTGAAAATCCATATTACAAGCGCTGAAAGTAAAAAGCCTAAAATATATCCTCCGGTAGGTCCGAAAAGAGCTCCTAAACCGCCCTTGAATCCGGCAAATACCGGGAGACCTGCAGCTCCGAGGATTATATATGTAAGTATAGTAAAAAATCCGAGCTTCCCTCCAAGAACAATACATGTTATAAAAACTGCGAAGGTTTGAAGAGTAAATGGTACCGCAAATGGAATTGATATCCATGAACATACGGTAATAAGCGCTGCAAATAACGCAGCAAATGCAATAGAACGTGTTGAATTAGTCATTTTATATTCATTCCTTTTCAATATGATTTCTGATTATAGCAATATATATTTTTATTGTCAACCACATATTAAAAAAAGGTGACAATAGTAACAGTTCAGCTCACGCCATTCGCAATCTCGCACTTCGTGCTTCAAAGTATGCTGTCGCAAGCGGATTGCTCATAATCGGGCGCTCAGCTCATAACCGGTATTGTGTGCTCATTCATGCAAGCATGATTCGTCCACAATATCGGTTATGGCTGAACTGTTATTACTATTCACGGAACCGCCACGCCTCATTCGCACTCGTCGCCTTGACAGGCTCCAGTTCCGTGCTGCGCACTAAGACTGCTCATATGGGTGGCGGTTCCTGTTTCACAGGCTCTCAACAGTTTTAGATAAAGACTCATTCATGCAAGCATGACGAGACTTTATCTAAAACTGCCCCGCCGTGAATAGTAACAGGCCGTTAATTTTAATATTGATTTTATTATAAAAAAATAGTATTCTAATTCTAGGGAAATACATAGGTGGTATTTAGTAATGTTTGGAAAGCTTATAGATATATTAAGGAAAAACCCTAAAACTATAGTTTTTACTGAGGGAACTGATAAGAGAATACTGGAAGCTTCATCAAGACTGCTTGCCAGTAATTTTTTAAAGCCTATTCTTATCGGAAAACCTGAAGAAGTTCACGAGGTAGCAGCGGGAAGCGGCTTTAATATTAACGGGATAACAATAATTGACCCTGATAATTATGACAGGTTTGAAGATATGGTGGAGCTGTTTTGTGAGCTCAGAAAGAGCAAGGGCGTAACACCTGATGATGCAAGAAGAATTCTAAGTCATTCTAATTATTTCGGAACTATGCTTGTTAAGATGGGTGAGGCTCACGCGCTTTTAGGCGGCGCTACATATTCGACGGCTGATACGGTAAGACCGGCGCTTCAGCTTATTAAGACAAAGCCGGGAAAGAGTATTGTATCATCATGCTTCATTCTTGTAAGAGAACGTGCAACAGGAGATAATGAAGTTATTGCGATGGCAGACTGTGCAATTAATATCAATCCTACAGAGGATGAACTTGTTGATATTGCACTTGAAGCGGCAGAATGTGCAAAGACATTCGGTATTGACCCTAAGATTGCATTCCTTAGTTATTCAACTCATGGCTCAGGAAAGGGCGAAGATGTTGATAAGATGAAGAATGCGTTTGAAAAGGCAAGGGTAAAAGCACCTGATATTCCTATGGAGGGTGAGCTGCAGTTTGATGCGGCAGTAGCGCCGAGGGTGGCTCGTTCAAAGTGTCCTGATTCAACTGTTGCAGGTCACGCCAATACATTTATATTCCCTGATATTAACGCAGGTAATATAGGTTATAAGATTGCACAGAGACTCGGTGGTTTTGACGCATATGGTCCTATTCTTCTCGGACTTAATGCTCCTATTAATGATTTGTCGCGTGGATGTAACGCTTCTGAAGTTTATTCAATGGCTATAGTAACTGCAGCGTTGGCAGATTAACAGACAAAGGTATTATGATTAAAGTATATCTGTATAACCTTGATAATCTTAAAGACAGTAATGAATACATGTACAGACAGAGGCAGGCACGTAAAGAAAGACGGCCTGCCTCATTAGAATATAAAGACGCCGGATATAAGGATATTGTAAATCTTGGAGTAACAGCCGCATTCTTTAAGGCGTTATCTGAATATGATATTTCAGGAAATGATGTGGACTTGATTTACGGAAAGCATGGGAAACCATATCTTAAGAATTATAGCGACGTATATTTTAATATTTCACATTCGGGAAAGTATGTTATGTGTGCCGCAGGAGATATGGAAATGGGCGTCGATATTCAGGAGCATGTAAATCACAGACGTCATATTGCGAAGCGTTTTTTTTCGGAAAATGAATATAAGAAGATAGAAAATATATGTGAGCCCCAAAAAGCGGATAAGCTGTTCTTTGATATGTGGTCTGTAAAAGAAAGCTATGTGAAAGCCACCGGTGAAGGAATAGGAGGTTCATTTAAGGATATTGGAGTTATAATATCGGAAGATGGTATGGTAAACGCCTTATATAAAAACATTCCTGTGTCATATGTATTTAAAAAATATGAAATCCCCGGTTACAGCGCGGCAGTCTGTGCGTGCGCTCCGTCAGAAATATCAGAAATAATCGTAATTAATAAACATCAGTAATAACAAAGTCAACATATTTCCATTGTATTGTTATTTTTAATATCCTATTATGAAGAAAAATTAAAAAGGATGGGCATAATATGAGCATTATTTATAATGAAAAGGAAAAAATATTTAAGCTTGATACGTCAGGCGCAAGTTATGTAATGGGTATCGAAGAGAAGTTAGGACATCTTGTACATATTTATTACGGTAAAAAAATTAAAGGTGACAGCAGTCCGGCGCCTCTTCCGGGGATTAATTTTGCCAATAAACTTTGGTTCATGGACGGTAATCCTATGGAGTATCCGGCAGGCGGATGCGGTGACTTCAGGCAGCATTGTATAGAGATAGAGACAAAAGAAGGTTATACGGCGTTAGAGCCGGTATATGTTTCACATTCCATAAGTAAGGGTAAACCAAAGCTTGAAGGGCTTCCTGCGACATTTGCAGATGATGACGAGTGCAGCACTCTTGAGATTGTGCTTTCAGATAAACCTGCCGGTATAGAGGTTACATTATTGTATAGTGTATTTGAAGAACTTGACGTTATTACAAGAAGCGTTAAAGTAAAAAATACAGCTGCGGATTCCGTTGTTCTTAAAAAAGTAATGTCGGCATGTCTTGATATCGGCAACGAGAATTTTGAAATGATTACTCTTCACGGTTCATGGGGAAGAGAAAGAAATATTGTCCGTACCAAGCTTACAAGAGGAAGGCACGGAATCTTTTCTGAAAGAGGCGTATCGGGGCATCAGGAAAATCCATTCATGGCAATTGTAACGCCGGAAACCACGCAGAATACAGGTGAAGTATATGCGATGAATTTTGTGTATTCAGGAAACCATGAAGCCACATGCGAGCTGACTAACGGTAATCAGGTGCGTATGGTAATGGGTATTAATCCATACAAATTCTCGTGGAAATTAGAGGAGGGCGACGAATTTACCGCTCCTGAAGTTGTTATGGTTCATTCTTCTGAAGGACTTGGAAGTATGACGCGTACATTCCATGATTTGTATAGAAAGCATCTTATTCGCGGAAAATACCGTAACATTAAGAGACCTATACTTATTAATAATTGGGAAGCTACATATTTTGATTTTGATACTGATAAGCTTCTTGCAATTGCAAAACAGGCGTCAGAAGTCGGTATAGAGATGCTTGTTGTGGACGACGGATGGTTTGGAAACAGATTTGACGATAACCGTGCGCTTGGCGACTGGTTTGTAAATGAAGATAAGATTAAGGGCGGTTTAAAATATCTTGTAGACGAAGTAAATAAGCTTGGAATGAAATTCGGAATGTGGTTTGAGCCTGAAATGGTGTGTCCTGATTCCGAACTGTTCCGGGCTCATCCTGACTGGGCGTTTTGTATTCCGGGAAGAACCGCTGCGCTCCAGAGAAATCAGATGGTGCTTGATATAACAAGAAAAGAAGTGCGTGATTATATATTTGAAAGTATGTCTAAGGTTTTAAAAAGCGCTAATGTGGAATATATAAAATGGGATATGAACAGAGCTCTTACGGATGTTGCAAGCGCGGCGCTTCCTTCCGACAGACAGGGTGAGATATATCACAGATATGTACTTGGCGTTTATGAGCTTCAGGACCGCATAACAACGGAATTTCCGAATATTCTTCTTGAGAACTGTTCAAGCGGCGGAGGAAGATATGACCCTGGTATGTTATATTACAGCCCGCAGATATGGTGCTCAGATAATGCCGAGGCAATTGACCGTCTGACAATTCAGGAAGGCACAGCTCTTGTATATCCGCTTTCTACAATGGGCGCGCATGTTACGGACTGCCCTAATCACTGTGTAGGACGTACAACGCCGTTTGAAACAAGAGGAATAGTTGCGCTTGCCGGAACATTTGGATATGAACTTGACGTAACAAAGATATCTGAAGAAGAAAAAAATATGATTCCTAAGCAGACAGCAATGTATCACAAGTATAACGACCT
>ERZ824480.1184-NODE-1184-length-24608-cov-12.811673_pt1 | contig 24608 bp, 24 predicted proteins | sample MGYA00519861_ERZ824480 | MGnify/ENA primary metagenome ERZ824480 (study PRJEB31778, sample SAMEA3449152) | human gut metagenome | biome: human gut; feature: human-associated habitat; material: faeces | place: United Kingdom | collected 2010/2012 ... | reverse complement strand
TTAATACGAGAAAAATCCACGACATTTGTCGTGGACTTTGTCTACAGTCTGAAACCATTTTTTCCAATGGTTTTATTTTATATTTTATCCCCACACTTCTTCTGCAATCTCTTTTACGAGTTTCAATTTTGCCCACTGCTGCTCCTCAGTCAATTTATTACCAATTTCACAGGAAGCAAATCCACACTGTGGACTTAAGCACAAGCGTTCAAGTGGAATATATTTCGCTGCTTCATGAATTCTTTCAATAACTTCTTTTTTATCTTCAAGCTCCGGTGTTTTGGTTGTAATCAGTCCAAGTACTACTTTTTTGTCCGGCGAAACTTTAGCAAGTGGTGCAAAACCGCCGGAACGCTCGTCGTCATACTCTAAGAACAAAGCGTCTACATTTTCTTTGGCAAATACATAATCAGCCACACTGTCATAAGGACCGCTGGTAAAATATGTCGAATGATAATTGCCGCGGCAGATATGTGAAGTAATTACCATATCCTCCGGCTTTCCTTCCAATGCCAGATTATTCACAGCCAGCAAACTCTGTTTCACTTCTTCTAAGTCAATACCAAGGCTTTTGTAACGCTGTTTTGCGGCATCACCCACAACGGCACCCCATGTACAGTCATCCAACTGCAAATTGCGGCAGCCTGCCTCATAAAACTGGCGGATAACATCCTGATATGCCACTCCAATATCATGAATCAGCTCTTCATCTGTCGCATAAAATTTTCTTGTTGATTCCACATTCTGCGGAACAATAAACTGCTGGAACATCTGTGCCGGTGCTGGAATTGTATATTTTGCAACTGTATTTTCATCTTCCAAAGTTTTCAAAAACTTAAAGTATTCAACAAATGGATGTGCTTTCGCTTTAATTTTTCCAACTACATAAGTATCTTCCAGAGAAGCGAGCTCGCCTGCAAACTGTACGCCGCCTCCAGTTAATTCATGCGCAACTCCCTCAAATCCCCACATAAAATCCAAATGCCAGTAAGTTCTACGAAACTCACCATCAGTAATCACATGAAATCCCAAGTCCTTCTGTTTGGCAACAACTTCACGAATTGCCTCATTGATTGTCTCGTCTAATTCTTCTTTTTCAATTTCCCCATCCTCATACAGCGCCTTCGCCTTCTTTACTTTTTCCGGGCGTAAAAAACTTCCTACATAATCATATCGAAATGGTTCCTGCAATGCTTTCATCTTCAAATCCTCCGTTTCGTTTTGCTTTTGATGAGGATAGTGTAGCATTGTTTATTTCTTTTGTGAAATACATATAATCATGCCTTTTCCATAGTTTCAGACTATGGCCAGGTAATTTTTTATTGCTTCCTGATAATATAAAGCGTAGCGGCTTAACATCGTATTTTTCTTACGAATCATGCCAATCCGCATATCACAATCCGACGCAAGGGGCTTTGCAATAATATTTTCACCATTTAACTTCTGGTCGATGACACCGGAGCAAACCGTAAATCCATTTAACCCAATCACAAGGTTAAACAGCGTTGCACGGTCGCGCACCTGAATATTTTTCGGGAAATCCAGCATACTCAAAAACTCCTCAGCAAAATAAAAAGAGTTCCGTTCTCCCTGCTCATATACCAGATACGGATATGGCTGCAAATCATCCAGTGTAATTTCTTTCTTATTTGCCAGCGGGTGCTCACGGCAGATAAACACGTGCGGTTCTGCCACAAACAATTCTTCAAATACAAGTCCGTTTTTCCTCATAAGTTTCGTCAGAACTTCCTCGTTGTGCGCCGACAAATATAAAATTCCAACCTCGCTTTTCCCCTGCGCCACGTCATCAATAATCTCTCCGGTCTGTGTCTCGCGCAAAATAAAATTGTACTGGCTGGCATCGTACTGTTTCACCAAATCCACAAACGCATTGACCGCAAAGGAATAATGCTGGCACGACACCGAAAATTTCGGCGTCCGGTTTTTGTCCTTGCCAAAATGCTCCTGCATAATATCCGCCTGTTCCAAAAGCATCCGTGAATAGGCAAGCAGCTCCTCACCTTCTCTCGTTATCACAACACCTTTGCTGGAGCGTGAAAAAGCAGTCACGCCCATTTCCTTTTCCAAATTTTGAATTGCCGCACTAAGACTTGGCTGCGAAATAAAAAGTTTCTGTGCTGCCTCCGAAATGCTCCCACACTCCGCAACTGTCACCAGATATTTTAACTGTTGTAATGTCATACCTTTTCCCCTTATCGTATATAAATCCCTTTCATTATAAGATTTCCGGCAAATTCTGTCCATAGACAATTCTTTCATTGACATAATAATTTCCCACATGCTATAATTGGGTTACAACTCAAATAGCAATTCATTTCTATTTCGAGACACACGAAGGGATTTTACATAAAATAAAAAAGGAAGGAGGAATGCAAAGTACATGGCAAGAAAATACGACAGTGAAGAAACGAAGCAGAAAATTCTGTCATCCAGTGTCCGCTTGTTTATAGAAAAGGGATATCATGAGACGACGATGACGGAAATTCTTCATGATGCAGGCGTATCCGGCAGCAGTTTTCACTCCATTTTTCACACGAAAGATGGCGTCTTGGCAGAGCTTACGGAATTTATGTTTGAAAATCAGTTTGGTGTAGCAGAAAATATTATCGGAACCGGAAAAAATCCGGTGCTTCTCTACGCCGTTGAAACCTGTATTCAGTTGACGCTTACCGAGATGAATGAACATCTCCGCGACATTTACATGGAAGCCTACACACAGCCGGCATTGATGGATTATATTCACAAGCATACAGCAAAAAAAATTGCGATGATTTTCAGGCAGTATAATAAAGACTTTCAGGAAAGTGATTTTTACGAAATGGAAATTGGGACAGCCGGATGTATGCGTGCCTATATTGCAAAAAAATGTGATATGTATTTTACTTTGGAAAAGAAACTTGAGCGTTTTCTAAGAGTAACGCTTGGCGCATATCATGTACCGGATGACATACAGCGTGAAACCATCGCTTATATTGGGAAATTAAACATCCGTGAAATCACCAGCCAGGTCATGAATAAATTGTTTATGGCTCTGGCAATGAAATATGATTTTACATTTCATGAGGCAAACACAAAAAGGAAATGAGGGATATTATGACAAGGAAAGAATTTCACAAGAGACTTTTGATTACGTCTCTTCTTCTGGGGCTGGTACTCCCCTTGGCAAATGTACCGGTAACATCATCATTAAACCAGACCAAAAAAGCGGCGGCAGCAGAGCCGGCCGTAATGACTTTTGCCGAGGGCGAGGGTACCGGAGAAGAATTTAAGGAAGAATCCTGGGTGATGGACTCTAATGCGGCTGGAGAGCCACACAAAGGTTCACTGGCTATTGAAAGCTACCAACCCAGCTCAGACACTTATGGTATTAAAAAAAATCCATATTCAAAAAAGGAAACCCCGGAAAAAGTAATCCGGCTGTTTGACGTGGCAAAACCGTATTCTGCACCCGAATCCGCCGCCGAGGAAGATCCGAATAAAAGTACCTCTGATTACCGTTCCACAATCATCACACTAAATCAACTGGTTCCGCTAAATAGCAGATCGCAGTTTTCCACAAAATTTACCTTTTCACTCCCGGACGCCTGCGTCAACACCAAACAGGCAGGAGGGAAAGAATTCGCCAGAGAAGTCGGCGGCGACGGCCTTGCCTTTTTCATGGAAGATTACATATCCGATCCGGAAGATTTAGCGTATACGTATTCCGGTGGTGACACCTATACATTCGGCATGCAATGTGACGAAAAAAGACTCATGGTCGAAATGGATTCCCAATATAATGGTGCCTATTGTAACATGAATAGAACGGGCGACGTATATCCATATGATGAAAATCGCCCATTTTCCTATGAAAGCTGGGATTATGATAACCAATTATACTTTCACAAAGACCAAACCTATACCGGGAAAAATGACTACGAAAAAAGCTTTAATCCTTATGAGGGCACGGACGGCAGAGAGTACGCCGCTTACCGCAATTACAAGTATGCCGAGCGCTTTGACCATATCGGCATCACGCTAAACAGCGACCATGCCCGTCACGATGCCATTTATTACCTAAACGGTCTTGACCCAACCAAAACGGTGGAAAAAACAAAAGATGGAAAAACCTATACGGCATACGAAAATCTTGCTTATTTTGATGCCTGTGCAGGTGGCGTTCTGGATGACACAGATAAGTTAGAAGCTGCCTATCAGGACACCACAAAAAAGAGTATCGAAGTCAGCGATTCTTCCACCTGTGCCACCCGTTTTGCAGACGCAGGGGTAAATGACAGGCTTTTTACCGTATGGATTGACTACGATGGTGAAAAAATGTATGTCCGCTATGCCAATGGCGATTTTGCCAATGCGAAAAGACCATCCAAACCGCAGATTGAAAAAGAAATTGACCTTCACTCCCGTTTTGACAACAAAAAGGCTTTGATTGGTTTTTCTTCATCAATCAATGCCTCCAAGGCGAATACAACTTTGCACGCCTTCCAGTTTACCAATGGGTATAAACCAATTGACGAAGAGGCATCTTATCAAATCAATTACTGGAAGTTAAATCCGAACACAGAATATTATGTAAAGGCAGAATCTTCCGAGGTTATGACAGGTGCCGTTGGCGACACTGTCACTGTGGCTGAAGCAGATCCCAGCTATGCGACAAAATATAGTAATGATTACTATCACATAAGCACGATCACACCGCAGGATTCCTCTGTCACACTCGAAAACGCGGATACACATTACCAAATGAATTTGTATTATGAACCGGAGAAAACAACCTATAAGGTACTCTACTATCAGGAAACAGAAGATGGTAACTATAAACTGCTGAACGAATACGTAAGCCCCCCAACCTACATTGGGAAGACCGTTTATGCAGAAATTAAGGAGCCCGATGGATATATGCAGGGTGGAGATGATACTACTACATTTGGAATTGTTAAGCCAAACAATGCCACGATACTTAAGGTTTATTACGATAAATACATACCCCTGCCGGAGCCAACCGAGGTGGGACAGACACCATCACCATCACCAAGCCCGACTCCAACTGCTACACCGACTGCTACACCAACCACTACGCCGACTGTCACACCAACCACTACGCCGACTGTCACTCCAACGCAGCGGGCAACAGCGACTCCGACGGTGGCACCAACCATAGCACCGACTACTGTACCAACCGCTGTACCAACCGCTGCGCCAACCGTTGCACCAACCGCTGCACCGACAAAAAAAACAGTCAAAGCTTCCGTAAGTAAAAAGCTGATTCAACCGGTGAAAGCAAGCGAAAATGCCAACAGACTTTCCTGGAATCCGGTAAAAAATGCGGACGGATATTTCATTTACGCCTCTGCCTGCAATGAAAACGGAAAAGAGCGTAAAGTAAAGAAAATTGCCGACATTAAAAACCGAACAACCACTTCTTACACCCACAAAAACTGTGAAAAAGATACGTGGTATAAATACCGTATTACGGCTTACCGCATTATCGGGAAGAAAAAAACTGCAATCAGTAAATCACTGGAATTACATTCGCTGACGAAAGGAAGTAAAACTTATGAAAATCCTTCGCGCGTAAAAATCCGCAGTGGTAAAAAACTTTCTTTAAAAGCCGGAAGCACTAAGAAAATACGAGCACAAGTAATTGTACCAAAAGGGAAAAAAACCTGCTGGCACATTCAAAAAATCCGCTACCTTGTGAGCGATTCCTCTGTACTGACCGTATCAAAAAAAGGTAAAATCAGAGCAAAAAAAGCAGGGCATGCGACAATTTATGCCGTTGCCCAAAATGGTGTAACCGCTAAAATTAAAGTCAGCGTAATAGCTGCAAAATGATAAAAAAAGTGCCGGAAATTCGCATTTTTATGGATTCAAATATTCTGAAAGCATATCAGAAACACAATTTTTGATTTCCACTGCGATGCTCCGGCACTTTTCTTTTGATAAGCCGGCCTGTGTTCCTACAAAAATTAATTCTTTGCTTCCCGGATTTTTCCCATTCCCAGCCACAGTTGTCGTGTGCTCTCCATAATATGTCGTACTATATGTCAAATCATACGCCGGACTCAGCCGCCAGCACTTTTTCTCCTCTTCATAAAGAAAAGAAAAGTTTTTTGCATGGTCGTCTCGATTGTGAGCATACACATTAAAACACATACGGCGGTACATATTCTCCAAATCCTCCGGTGAATTATTGGTTATTATTTTCGTAAGTTTCATCAAATCCTGATAATCAAGAACAGGCTGCTCAAAATCCAACTCCAAAAGTGCCGCCACTGTCAACATATGCACTCTTTCCATTTCTCCATGCTGATTTTTCCGGTCAAAGCGTTTCGTACCAAAATAGCCGCTGCATTTATCTGACGGAAACAAATTACATTCACTCATCGTAATTCCACACTGCTCGGCACACAGATAATAATCGTATTCCATTTTTCCAATATCCGCACGGTCCACATGCGCCGGAAATTTAATAATCCATGGCTCCCCATCCATTTCCATCATAACTTTAGGTCTGGCTCCGCCACTGGTTCCGCCCAAACGATACAATTCATCCAGTTTTTCTGTCTCCTCTGTATTCAAAATGCGCTGACATTCTTCTGCCAGTTCATCCAGATTATCCACATCCTGACCATAGGACAGATTTCTTTCGGGACGATAAATAAGTGCTCCCATCCCTTGATTTCCCACTACTGCCAAACGGTCAATAATTGAAAATTCATCTCTATTTATCCCATGCTTTTTTAGCATTCTATCTAACAATAACTGCCCCCACGCATCCGGCAGGCTGTCTGCAAACACGCCGAATAAACCTCGAAAATAATCTTTTGTGGGAACAAAAACCTTCTTTTCCAAAGGAAGTGAAAAAGGGCTGATAGAAAAACCGTCCGCCAGCCATTCATCAGCATATTCAAATGCTGCTTTTTTTGATTCCGTAAGTGCCATCGTCCCTACAAGCCGCTCCCCGTAATAAACATGCAACACTTTATTTTCCCTCATTGATAACCTCCTGAATACTTCGATACGGAACATCCGTAAATAAATTCCGTATCTCATCCACCTCATTCAGAGCAAATGCCAGCTTCGTTAAAGAGAGTAGTGAAATCTGCCCTGTCGTCTCAAAACGCTTAATTGAGCCGTAACTTACACCGCTCATTTCCGATAATTTTTTCTGGGAAATCGAACGCCTTTTGCGAATCCCTCGTATTCTGCCCGCCAGCTTCATATCGATTTCCTCTGCTGTCTCCCATATTAGTCTCGCCATTTTATGTCACCTTTATGTGTTGTTTTTATAGATAATATATTATCTATTTTGTGGTATATTTATGTGTTTTGTATAATATATTATCTACTTATATATTATCATAAGGGTATTGAAAACACAAGAAAAAGTCAATGTTAGTTTGTGTCAAGTGTTCGTTGGCACTCTTTTGATTTTCCGTAATTTCGTAGAAAGACTTTGCGTCTCGTGGGCACTCCCGTTTGTTGAGTGCGTAGCGGTATGGGCACTGAAACTACCAGTGCCACATACCGACGTACTCAAACCCACGAGACGCAAAGTCTTTCTACGAAATTACTGGAATCCAAATGAATCGACAACAAAAATAATCAAATATTTTTTGCGCTAACACATTAAAAGATATTAAGTTTTCGTCTACAATTAATTCCAGTATACAGTCTCCCTTATTTTTGCCAATGAAAATTAAACACCAATCTTGTTTGCTCCTGTGTAAAATAGTTAATGCCATCTTTTCGTTTTCCGTAATTCAACAGAAAAGCTTTGTGCCTCGTGGGTTTTGAGTACGTCGGTATGCGGCACTGGTGGTATCAGTGCCCATACCGCTACGTACTCAACAAACGGGAGTGCCCACGAGTCGCAAAGCTTTTCTGCTGAATTACTCGAATACCAAATACACTGGCATCAACTATTCTTCACAAACTGTACTAAGATTTCGTTTGTATTTTACTCTGCCGCCAATACCTCATAAACTTCCTTAAAGGATTGTTTCGGCTGATACAATTCGGTAAACAAACCACAGTATGGTCCGTTCATTTTGTAGCTGTAATCTGCCGTTGACAGATACGGTGCGTCAAACAAGCCCCAAATGGAAAGGCTCGTAATCGGTCCGGTCTTTCCTGCTGCCTGTGCCGCCTTGTTAATATCCACATATGTCTGCACGAGTTTCTTGTAAAAGGCTGCATGCTCCGGCTCTGCATCATTATCGTAATTGCGGACGGCAAGTTCTGTTACGTGAACTTCAACATTATTTTCTGCAAATTTCTCAATCGCATTTTTCACTAAGGTAATGTCATTGTCGTTCATACATCCACTCTGCTGTCCATAGCCACCGATGTAACTCTGCATACCAATGCCATCGCAGAGCTTCAGGTAACCGCCATTTCCATCGGATGCAAAACTGTTGACGCTCTTTACCAGTTGAATAATGGCATCTCTCTTATTTGCGCCGTAGGTTGCAAACGTGTTGTAATCATTGTAGAACAGTTTAATGTTTGTCTTACTGTTTGCCGCCTGTAATTTTGCTCTTGTCTCATATGCATACCGGAACGCAAGTTCCACATAATCACTGCCAATATAATCGTAGAAAAGATTCGTCTTGCCACCACGAACCTGTCGTACATGACGCACATCATCATCCGCAAATTCACCCGCATTGTCGGCAACCGCTTCATTAACAACATCCCAGCAGTAAATCGCCCCCGGATATTTTTCTTCAAAATGCGTCATTACTTCATCAATATACATCTTCAGACGATTTTTCATGACGTCTGCGCTGACATAAGCACCATCCGTCTTATAGCCTTCGCGGAAAAACCAATCGCACATATCGGCATCCCAGGTCAGCACATGACCGCGAATGGATAATCCGTTTTCAACCGCATACGCAACCATCGAATCTGCCTTTGTAAAGTTCATAACTGCCGGTGAATTTTCATCCACATATGCATTTTGTGAAGCAGACTGGCTCAAAAGCGAATACGCCTTCATTTCATTACTGAACGTCGTACTGTTAAAATGATACTTAATGAGTTTGGTAAGCTCAGTATTTTTCAGTGCCGCCTCATTGATATTTGTTCCAAATTTGAAACCATATTTCTCACCGAGAGACGCAAGCGATTGATACGATTCAATTGCCTCCGTCGCATCTTTTTTCCCTTTGTTCTCCATAACAACAGATGTAATCTGAATGTATTTCACCGCCTCTGTAGAATTCTGAACAACCAAATAAAGTGCCGTCTGTCCGCTCGGGTAAGCATCTAACTGTAAGCCCTGCTCCTTACCGCTCTGCATACCATTGGCATCAACAAAACCAGCCCAGTCGCTGTTTTTAACTGACAACTTAATCGATGCGCCACCTGTATTTTCAATAATATTTTTGTTTGCATCCAAAAGATTGATTGTAACATTTACCTGTGTAAAATCCGATACTTTGTGCCCGGATGCCGTAATCAGTGGAAGCAGGTTATATACCGTTCCTTTCCACGCACTCGAATACGCAGGAGAATTAATAAACGTATTGTCAATTGCAAGCGTCACTTTCTCCGTCGCCGGCTTCTGGGTCGGTGCAGCCGTTGGTGTCTGAGTCGGTACCGTTGTTGGTGCCGTAGTCGGGGTCGCAGTCGGCTTCTTCGTTGGCACCGCAGTTGGGGTCGCAGTCGGCTTCTTCGTTGGCACCGCAGTCGGGGTCGCCGTTGGCTTTTGCGTTGGCACCGCAGTCGGGGTCGCAGTCGGCTTCTTCGTTGGCACCACAGTCGGGGTCGCAGTCGGCTTCTTCGTTGGCACCGCAGTCGGGGTCGCAGTCGGCTTCTTCGTTGGCACCGCAGTCGGGGTCGCCGTTGGCTTTTGCGTTGGTTCCTTTGTCGGTTTCGCCGTCGAACTTGCAGTTGCTGTCACTGCCGGTTTCCTTGTTGGCTCTTCTGTCGGCTCTTTCACAGGCTCCGCAGTTTTTACCGCAGAGGAAGAATCCCCCGGATTTACTACCGCAGGTTCTTGTGTATTCACCGGTGGAACAACGGTAGTTCCTGTCTTTTTCTTAACCGTAACTTTACACGAAAGTTTATACATTTTCCATCCTGCTTTTACCTTCGCTGTCACCGTAGCTTTCCCTGCTTTTTTGGCAACTAACTGAACTGACTTTTTCGTCTTTTTCTTCAGGATAACAACCGATTTTTTGCTACTTTTCCACACCACTTTTTTTACTGCTTTTGCATTTTTAATCGTTACTTTTTTCTTAGTCCCAGCCCACATGGTAATACGCTTCTTGCTTAACTTTGGTTTCGCTGATTTAGCACTTGCAGGCATTGTAAAAACACTCGAAATACTAAGTGCTGTTACCGTGAGAAGTGCCATCGCCTTTTGACTTTTTCTCTTCATAGAATGACTCCTTTCATTCCTCTCAAAACTCTCTAACTTCATTCTAATACTTTGTGGGAATTATACAACGAACATTCTATAAAATTACTATTAGTTTTTAGTATCTTTTGTGTGTTATTTTCATGTGATTCCTTCTAATCAATGCGTATTGTCTGCATACCACTCAATATGATTGACAATTTGCAAAATCTTTTTAGCGCTCTCAATTGATTTTGCAATACGCTCTACATCATTTTTGTGAATCCAGCCCTTTTTCGCAGCGTCCGGCACAGACTCCGTCAATTCCTGCAGCGATTGATTTACGCGTTCCACCATCTGACTTACATCTTCAATCAACTTCTCTACCTGTTTTGGAAGTGAAACTCTCTGCGCTTCTCTCTGCATTCTATTACACAACTGATTCATGGAAATTTTCAAAAAATAAGTATCTGTCAGCTGGTCAGCAACAACCGAAAGAATCTCCTCAATAATTCCGGCGTCCACATTTCCCATCGAAATCATAACTTGAAAGCGTTCACAACACTCATCAATTTTCTCCTGACTATAACAAATTCGCTCAACAAGCCGAATCAGCAAATCTACTTCTTCCTCGTCATTAATTTTAAAATCCGCATCCTTTAACTGCACTCTTTCCTGTTCTGCCTGCGGTATCAATTGATAACAATCAATTTGCTTTTCTTTGCAAAGATTCCAGAGCACCCGCTTGCAAACAGCATCCGTTTTCCCACCAAAGGTAAGCGACTTCACACATGGAAATCCGGCATACGCAGACTGCAAATCATATTCCACACAAATACCATCAAATGTATTTTTTGCAGACGTTATCTGAAAAGGCAGGTTTCCCTGTCGAAGATTTTCAATTTGTTCAATCGCCATTTTTTCTTTTTGACATGGAAAATACTGATAAAGAGGCACCCCTTTTTCCTGCCTCATTTTATACTTTTCAAGCCATGTTTTTTTCGAGAGGGCAAACACAGTCGTTTTTTCTTTTTCCGCATCCACAAATTCATCAACCCGTTGACATCCATACGCCTGCGCCGTCTGCATCGATGGGAGATTTGTGCTTTTCATATAAGAATAAATCGTCTGAAACGGTGTATGTGTAAAAGCCCAGTCTCTTACGGCAATTGCTGCTTCTTTTGCATATCCTTTTCTCTGATATGTTTTTTGAATATGGTAACCAATTTCCGGCTTAATCGTATTTCCAATCGGTTGCAGTGTGAGCCCGCAGTCACCAATCATTTTTCCATTTTCTTTTAGGCACACAGCCCACAATCCGAAACCAAAAATCTGGTACCGTTCCTGATTTTTTTCAATCCATCCACGGACTCTTTTTTCATCAAAAGTATACGGATAATGCTGCATAATATCCGAATCCGCAAGCACACAATATAAGTCATCAAAATCTTCTTCGTTCATCTCACGAAGAATTAAACGCTCCGTCTCAATTTGCATAATACACCCTCTATTATTTCAGCTCATATTTCCAGACACCATCTTCTCTGCGGTAATGAAATTCATTGATATCTTCTTCCAAAAATACGCGAAGCATATCGTCCATTCCATTCGCAAGTTTTCCCTTTTTCATCTCTTCTAACGGCATCCACTTTACTTCCCCTTCATGCGAGGATTTGAGTTCACCGCTGAATTGATTCGTCTTATAAAAAACAACAAGATACCTTGAGCCGTCATCCCGCAGCCAGTCTTTTGTACCACAGATTCTTGGCTTTTCTATCGTGAGTCCGGTCTCCTCATATACCTCACGAATAACTGAATCTACAAAAGATTCGCCCTTCTCAATATGTCCGCCCGGAAATGTAAGTCCTGACCACTTTTTATCCACTTTGTCCTGAACCAAAACATTTCCCGCATCATCATAAACCATACACATATTCGTTAATGTTACTGTCTCTGTCCTCATCACTTTCTCCTCTCGTGATTTATGTCACAACATTATGATGAGTTTATTATAACATAAAATCAGGGAATTGAGAGGATTGATTATACTAAATTGAAATAATCGAGGTATTGTTTAAATCGGTCCTGGGCAGTCAAGCAGGTGCCTATCAAATATCCCCGTTCCGATTTCCATTCTTTTAATCCGCGATAATAAAATTCCTTTATGTCATCCTCTATAATAAAGGGAACAATACCATTTCGCAGACACTCTTTAAACAGTATCAATCTTCCTACACGTCCATTTCCATCTTGAAACGGATGGATTTTTTCAAATTGATAATGAAATTCTATAATCTCCTCTAATGTCTTTTCTTTCTCCGTATTATACTGTTGAAGCAGTTTTCTCATTTCCTTGTGAACATCTTCCGGTTTTGTTGTTTCACCGCCTCCAACTTCATTCGGAACCCGTTTATATTCACCCACAGCAAACCATGACTTACGGCTGTCCGAAGTTCCTGATTTCAAAATCAAATGTAACTGCTTGATAAACGCCTCACTTAGTGGATAATTTGCTAATTCGATTACTTGGTCAACACACCGAAAGTGGTTTGCTGTCTCAACAATATCGTCTACATTTAATAATTCATTTTGAACCCCAATTGTATTTGTTTCAAAAATATATCTTGTTTGGTCATGCGTAAGTCTGCTTCCTTCCATATGATTCGAATTATACGTTAATTCAATCTGCACCTTATGATATATTCCGCCGGAAATCGCAGAGTCCTTTTCCTGCTTTAATCTTGTTAATAAATCTGTTGATACTTTTCCTGCCCGCTTTTTTCTCTGTGGCTTTCTTGCATCTTCCGGTATCTTCCAGCTTTTTCCTTCCCGTATCACTCCCGGTATCCTTGCATTCAAACAATAATCCCGCGCACTTCGCTCTGACACGTTCCATTTCTTTGCCGCATCACCAACACTTATATATTTCATACATATCACCCTCTTAAAATAAGATATCTACTATTATACCATTGTCGGCAGTATATATCCATATTTTTTGTGTTAAAATCTTATTTTATTCTGCCGTTCATGTCCGTTATTATGCTTGTAACCCCCTATTTTACCGGTGCCGTATATCTGCATTTCGGGTAATTACTGCATCCATAAAACTTGCCATATTTGCCCTTGCGTAAAACTAACGCGCCCCCACATTTCGGGCACATTCCTGATTTCTCTTTCTGCTTCTTAACATATTTTGCTTCTTTTATTTCATTCACATGTTTACACGTATCTGTCCTGGTACTCATATAATTTGTAAGTATTGCCAGAATCTTATCCATATCCTCTCTCGAAAGAACCGATTGGACAGAAAGTTTTTTGACCGTCTTTGTAACTGCGCCCCACTTCACAACCTGCGATTTTGTTGTCTTTATTTTTAGCACAGCATCCCCGGGAAAAGTCACAATTGAGAAAACCGGAATATTTTCATAACCATGACTTTGAAGCAAGGCATTTAACGCCTTTACATGCGCATAATTCTGATATATGGGATTCATAAATGAATATTTGTGACCGTAAATGTTCTGTGTCCACTTTGCCGAAGACTCCGAACCATAAATCTGTCCTTTATAATTCTTGGTTTCAATTGAAAATATACCATAAATTGAAACAACCACATGATCAATCTGCGTTGTACGTGTATTTCCACCCTCTGCACTCAACAAAACATCATTAACTACCTGATACTTATTTTTGTCCAACTTTTTTAACAACATACTTACCGTTGCTTCACCCATTTTCCCTTTTATCCTCGGCTTAATAATGGTTACTAACGCAGAAAGCACCATTAATGCAATTATCCATATATATATTTTCTCCATATACTATTCCCCCTCACTTATATTTTCATTCCAATTTTTCACTCCACTCATTTTCCTTAAAACCAACAAGAATTGCTTCATCCCCAATAACCAGCGGACGTTTGACAAGCATTCCATTGGTTGCCAGCAATTGAAGCTGCTCGTCTTCGCTCATTGTCGGAAGTTTATCCTTCAACTTCATCTCCTTGTACAACAATCCACTTGTGTTAAAGAATTTTTTTAGAGGAAGCCCACTTTTAGAAACCCATTCTTTTAATTCATCATACGATGGATTTTTCTCTACAATATGACGCTCTGTGTAATTTAAATGATGCTCGTCCAACCACTTTTTTGCCTTTTTGCAGGTTGAGCATTTTGGATAACATATGAATAACATAGATTCACCTTCCTTGTATTATTTTGTCCGTACCCATAAATATCTAGCACTTTAACAGCGCTTAGCCGACAATTTATCACAACACTGCAATAATCATATCACCAAAATATGGTTTTCGCAATATCCCGCGTCGAGCTTCGCGCCAAAACCGTCTGCCCTTCTTTTCAATTTCAACGTACAAAAATTTCCGGCACATATATCCATGTACCGGAAATCTTTTTCATCGTCTGTTTTTAATTCTATTATTTACCTACATGAAATGCATCCATACCCGGGTACACTGCACTGGCACCTAATTCTTCTTCAATGCGGAGAAGCTGGTTGTATTTTGCAACGCGCTCGGATCTCGAAGGAGCACCTGTCTTAATCTGGCATGTATTCAGCGCTACCGCAAGGTCTGCAATAGTTGTGTCCGCTGTCTCACCGGAACGGTGGGAAGAAATGGCTGTATATCCTGCATTGTGCGCCATCTTAATAGCCTCCAATGTTTCTGATACCGAACCAATCTGGTTTAATTTAATCAAAATGGAGTTGCCCGCTCCCATTTTAATACCCTTGGAAAGTCTCTCTGTATTTGTAACAAAAAGGTCATCTCCTACAAGCTGAACCTTATGACCAATCTTCTCAGTCATCTTCTTCCAGCCTTCCCAATCTTCCTCATCCAAACCATCTTCAATAGAAATAATCGGATACTTGTCAATGAGAGATTCCCAATGTGCAATCAGCTCATCCGAAGTAAATTCTTTGCCGGATTTTGGCTGCTTATAATAACCAATTCCTTTTTCCGATTTCCATTCGGAAGAAGCTGCATCCATAGCAATCATAAAATCTTTTCCCGGTTCAAATCCGGCAGCCTTAACAGCCTCCAGAATTTTCTCAATAGCTTCTTCATCGGAAGTAAGTTTGTTTGGCGCAAATCCACCTTCATCACCAACCGCTGTTACATCTCCCATATCTTTAATCAGAGATTTCAACTTATGGAAAACCTCTGCACACCAGCGAAGCGCTTCTTTAAACGATGGCGCGCCAACCGGCATAATCATAAATTCCTGCGTATCAACAGCTGAATCTGCGTGAGCACCACCATTTAAAATATTCATCATAGGTACCGGAAGACGGTTGCCTGAAATACCACCTAAAAAGCGGTACAGCGGAATGTCTAACGCGATAGATGCCGCTCTTGCTGTTGCAATTGACACAGCCAAAATCGCATTGGCACCAAGTTTTGATTTATCTTTCGTACCATCTGCATCAATCATTGCCTTGTCAATAGCGTAAATATCAGACGCATCTAAACCGGTAAGAACCTCATTAATCACAGTATTGATGTTGTTGACAGCTTTTTCAACACCCTTGCCAAGATAACGGTCCATGTCGCCGTCTCTCAGTTCCAGTGCCTCAAACTCACCTGTAGACGCACCACTTGGGGCAGTACCTCTTCCCACGGTTCCGTCTACCAAAGTTACCTCTGCTTCCACCGTGGGGTTGCCTCTCGAATCCAAAATCTCACGTCCAACTACTTTTTCAATTTCCAAAAAATTCATCGTGACACTATCTCCTTTTCCACAAAATAATAGTACTCCCCGCAAGAATTTCATTCAATTCTGCATAGGATGCGTTCAGGATTCACAACCTAATACGAGGAGTCCACATGATTTATTCACATTTTGGTTAGTCTTATCTAACCTCTTTTATATTACTGAATTTCGGGGTAAAAATCAATAGGTGAAGGTGAGAGTTTTTATCAAGTTTGTGGGGGTGCTGGTTAATATTAAAAATAATCTCTTGCTAGTGTATAATTTTCATTAAATGAAGCCTCTACTTTTCCATGGTTCTTCCTCTATCAGCGGGTGTTTCTTGGGTAATGCTGACAGTTTCAGTATTAATGCTTTCAAATTATCTAATAACTTGATATGTTTTCCCTTCAGAAGCAGTTGTTGCAAAATTCGCAACAACTGATAATCTATCTAATTCTCTTTCCTCGAATATTTTTTATATGACTCGATATAGTTGATTTATCCCTTTGAAATATGTGGTTTTTCCGCATCCGCACGCTCGTAAGTTAATTCTGCTGCTGTATGTCCGTGAACTGCATAATGCATTTTATTTTGTACCTTGGCAAAGAACTGCTTAGCGACTTTAATGACTCCTTTATAACGATGCCGTTGTATCTAATCTACTTAAACTTTTCCTGCAATTTCAGCAGATATTCCTCTTCTGCCTGTTCCAGGCGTTTCTGAATAGCTTCCTCCGATGGCAGCTGAGACTTAATCTCATTCATCCGAATGTTATCATAAGTTGCAACTCCCATAGGTGTTTCAATTTCCTGAAACGCCCATTGTACCTCCGTCTGATCCTTATCCTTGCATATAAGCAATCCTATCGTCGGATTGTCATCATCCGTTTTCATTAACTGATTTACTGCATTCACATAAAAATTCAGTTTTCCGGCAAATTCCGGTTCAAACGATACCGCTTTTCACTCAACGACAACATAGCATCGAAGTTTCATATGATAAAAAAGCATATCAATCTTTCTGGTTTTTCCTGCTACAATAATCTCTTTCTGACGTCCAATAAAAGCAAAACCAGATCCAAGTTCCAACAAAAATCTTGTTATGTTCTGTTCCAAAGCATCCTCTAATTCTTTTTCATCATATCCTGCCGGTAATGAAACAAATCCAAAGTCATAAGTATCCTTGACAATTTCCTGTGCCAGTTTTCCCTGTATTGTCGGAAGTTTTTCAGCAAAATTCGTCAAGGCATTACCTGAAGATTGATATAAATGAGCCTTTATATTATCAATCAGGACACTTCTGCTCCAACTCTCCTCTATCGTTTTTCTGACATAGAACAAAGCCTCTTCTATCGTTTTGCACTTTGTAACTATTTCTATATGATGTCCCCATGGCACAAATCCAAAAACAGAAGGAAATTTAATTTCTGCAACAAGCTGTTGCAGTTTTTCATTTTGCTCTAGTTTCTCACCAACCTGCTGCAGTTTTAGGCTTTTCATATCAAGACTTTCCTCTATACGATATGCAAGTTCTGAAAAACTTTCATTTTCGGAATAGAATAGATACCATTTTTTCATATTCCAAAGATTTCTTGCTGAAAATCCTTTCGCTTTGGGAAATTCATTCTGCAGATCAAGACTAAGCTGCTCCACAATTCCTTTTCCCCATTTCTCCTCTGCTTTTCTCTCCACCAAATCCCGCCCCAACTGCCAGTTAAAGAAAAGCTGCTCTGTATTTACTTTGACCGCTGATTTTATCTGTGCAGACACATAACGCTGCTTCACATCATGAACCCAACTCACATAATCGGAATCCAATCCGATGTCATGTGACTTCACAACATGCGGTTTTGATTCTTCAGACATATTGTTCCTCATTTCTTCAAAATATTTTCATGTTTTAATCGCTTTGATACATTTATACTTTAGTATAGCATAAATGGCACAATCCTACTACAAAAAACACCTGGAACTGTGGTCTTCCTTCCACACTTTTACTAGATTTACCTTCGTCAGAGTATTCGCCTGCGATAATCATATCCTGGTAATCAGCGTATTTATGCAATTTATCTTTTGCACATCTAAACTGTAACCATCTACCTGCATAGAGGTGAATACACGAGTATAGATGTAGCATTTGAGTTGTTTTTTCATGAAGTCATCTCCTCTTTACTTCCTTAGACACTTCTTTAATGCTCTCAAGATATGCCTTTTCAACTGGAGTCAAAGTTGTTTCCTGATATTTTCTATATTCTTCCTTTGCCTTATCTATCGCCTGCTTATGACTTACCGAGCCTGAACTAGTTAATAGCTTTCGATTACCTGAAGATAATACACTATCCAACTGTTTTACATAGTCATCCATATACATAGGCTTATGCTCAATTGCATTGATTTCAGCCAAATCAAAATAACCAGAAACAAGATTATTCAATACCTTAAGTTCATTCTCCTCAAGATAATTCTTAGCTACACCTATGTCCTTTAATGCTGGTAATTCCCCCGAAAACGAAGTCAATCCCATAAATTGCTTTTCAGCATCTGCACGCAGATAAATAACCTCTGCAGCAGTATGACCATGTGCTGCATAATGCAATTTATTCTGAACAATTTTAAAAAATCCAATTGACTCATCACTATGTGGATCATAATCAACACTAGTTGCATATAAATCAAGAACCTGTCGATACAACACTTTTTCTGAAGACCTGATATCTCTGATTCTATCAAGTAATTCCTTCCAATAGTTTCCTCCGCCATTTCCTTTCAGACGCTCATCATCTATTGTGAATCCTTTTATGATATATTCTTTTAATCGTTGTGTCGCCCACTGTCTGAATTTTGTAGCAATTACTGACTTTATGCGATATCCGAGAGAAATAATCATATCGAGATTATAATAATCGACATTATAATTTTTCCCATCACTCGCAGTTGTTCGGAATTTCCGAACAACTGAATCTTTATCAAGTTCGCCTTCATCAAATATATGCTTAATATGTTCACTGATATTCGATTTACTACACCGATACAATTGCATAAGTTGCTGCTGTGTTAACCATACAGTTTCATCCTGCATTTTTACTTCTATATTCGTATCTCCATCATCTGTCTGATATATAAGGATTTCTCCATATTCATCATTTCCTACTTTATCTGCCATTTTTTCTCCAATCTATTTGATTCAAATTATATTTACAATTACCTCACTATACACAATTGTATTTCTTATGGTTTAATGTTAAATTAAAAACATTTCTTTTTCAATAAAACTTTATCAATTTACATTCATACACCATTTTATTAACCTCATCATCTCTATATGGGTAATTTGTCAATGCCAAATACATATTAGGAAATAGTAACATTTCTTCTTCACTCCTTTTAGTAATTGCATTCACATATATCCCAATGGTATCCGATTCTACGTATATTTTTAATAAATTATTCTCATATGCATAAGCCCCATCCGCATAAACAATGTCTCTCAACAAACTTGTACTCATAAATCCTTTTTCTTGTATTGGTGTCGGTCTATCCTGCTTATTCTGTTCAATAAGTTCACTGACAAATTTATCGTCAACTAATCTATAAAGAACAATATTCGTTGGAATTCTAGGTGTGCTACACAAAACAATAGACAATATATCTGGCATTTCTCGATAAATATTACTTTCGCTATCAACTTCTTTTCTCAAGAAATCATTGATCTTTCTATATGTATCCCCACAATAACATTCGATAGGTGCAGTAAATAAGCTATTTGTTATTGAATGTTTGGCTAATCTCATTACATCTTTATATGAGTTTGCCCAGCTTTTATAATATTTCATCCCCCATTCTTCAGCCTCTAATGTTGTTTTAAATTCTTTGTACAATTCCCTTTTTTCAATATGCCAATTTATTTCACCATACTGATGTTTATTCCACATTTTCTTCAATATAATCTTCAATCTACTCCATTCTTGCATCTTTTTTCTTCTCTTTAAGAATTTCTATATAATCAAGAGTCTCTACTCTTATTATCCCAACATAATAATATCTGTGTTCCAACCTATTCGCAAAGATAATATATTAGCTTATCCAATAGCATAAGATTTGTTCTCCAAGAAATTTGTGCCACAAGCTGTTGCATAATTACCATTACATTATTTACTAGCTATATTATCTTCCTTGTCATCCCTATACCTTTTATCAGACAACCTCTCCATTTCAACCTTATATGCCATCAATCGCAAAAGATACTGCGGAACCCTTCTATTTCCCAATTCCCAATCGGTTTCCGTCATATAAGGAATTTCAAAGTACTCACAAAATTCTTTTCTATTCATGCCGGTACTTTCTCTTAATTTTTTCAATTCTTCTCTTGTTTCCATAGTCCACCTCTTTATGCATTGCATAAACAAATTATATAATTTTTATTACCTATGGTCAATAACCTATTTTCCTATTTTTCAAAAAAACGGGTAGGTGGTAAATAATTATTTTATTTACCGTCCTCCCACACCACCGTGCGTCAGGCTGTCTAACAATTAAAATAAATGATATAATTAAATCACAAAGTAGTGAATCTTGGAGGGTTGATTATGGCATATATTATTGGAGTAGATAGAAACCAGATTAGAATGATTACCACATCATTAGATGCACTTATAGATGAAAATAATTCTGTACGTGTAATAGATGCCTCTTACTTTCCTGTAGTTGATACTGCAGCTTTTGCCTCTGGTTCTGTTGCAGGCATATAAACAGCCTTATACCATTGATAAGTTGCATCCGAAGTATCATCACAGGTCTAAGACTTAACTACACCGTTTGCAAGCGGAGTTGCCTTAAGAGACAATGTTTCAGTCTTAACTTCGATCTCATCTTCATTTGTCTGAGATTCAATTCTCGAATGAGAAGCTGCGCACTTGTACATGCAATGACGGATCTTCTTCACATCACCATCAAACTCAAATAACAAAGCGAAGTTTCCAAGCTCAACATTGGCATTCTCAATAAGTACCTTATTTGCATCAAGTCCAATAGATACAGCTCCCGGAATAGGAATCGGTGTTCCATAAGATACTGTTCCGTCCTCAGCGCAAGGTAAGCAACGCATAATCTGCATCAATATACAGACGGCTTTTCAGATCAGCCATCGCTTTTCTTCTGATCGCCCGTTAAAACCATAAAGCCTCGCTCCTTTCTATGTACGGATGCGTGAAAGGATAAAAAGCCGCATCCGACCAACGAAAAAAGGTCTGGGAACAAAACGCTCCTGGTCCTCTGTCCAATCCTGGCAAGTATAATCATAGCACAAAAAAAGTTCCAAGTCAGTTTCCACTTAATTCCCTTTTAGTTACCACTTATTTTACCCCTTCGGCGTAACTCCCCCCGCTCGTTATTACAGCACAAAATCCGCTGACACTCATTAGACTAACCAATAAATCTTTATTTCAAACTTTGAGTTTCCCCATTTTTCAAACCGCTATCACTTGAAACCCAATCCAGCAAAGCATTCAGCCAGTGTCAGTTGCTGTGATTGCTCTTTTTTCAAAAGGAATCCTTTTATGCCTGAGTGTGTTCTGGCAAGGACACGCTCAATTGATCTCTTTTTCTATGTTGTCCTGCTTTCTCTCCCGGTCCGTGTATCTTTTCAGGTTCAAACCGAGAACTAAAGCAATGACTGCTAAAATCAAAAAAAGGAAGAAAAGTATTCTTCTTGAAAATACTCTTCTTCCCTTTTGGGTTGAAATGTTATTTTGTTGGTACATAGTTTTCCTTCCATTTTTTTATATACCATTTTAATCTTACAACAACTCTTGAATTCTCCTATGCATTGTATCGTAATCTTGTTTTCTCCCTCTCTCCTCTAACACATATATTCTCACAAATTCACTTGTATAATTAGCAAGCTTACTTACAATCGAAAGCTTATCAGCCGCTAAATATGATATTTCCTGACTATCAGGATCGTAAAGTTTCACAGCTTCTCTTAAATCTTCTTCACTTGCTTCCCTTTCAGAAATCTTATAACTGCTATGTATTTTCTCAACCGTAATAGGAACAATTTGATATCCCCATCTATCAGATCCAACAATTTTTGAAATATTAGCTGGATTTTTTTTCAGTTCTCTCTTCAAAATCGTCAAATCAGATCCAGGTTCTTCATCATAAAGATCTTTTATTTCGTAAATAACCTTAGGACGAATTCGGTCTCTATACATTTCGTATAAATATTTATACTCTTTATCATTTGTCTTATCATAATATCTTTTTAATGCAACATCCAAAAACGCATCATTAAAATTGTAAAATTGCTCCTGATTAATTGCTTTATGTATATCTTCTAAAGAATTATACATAAAACCGTTATTTTGTACTAACTTTACATACATACACTTTATCATTCCCTCAAAAGATGCATTTGTTTTATGAAAGATAACCTGAGAATAATGAAAATATCGTGACATAAGAAAATGTTCAACAACATGCTGCCCTTTTTTATTACAAGCAAGAACTTTGTTATTTTCTGAATTAATTGATTTATCTTCCACCACAACTAATAATCGTATCAAATATTGTAAATCAACCAATCCATACTTTACCCCAGTTTGATACGAATCTCTAAGAAGATAATCCAATCTGTCAGCATCCAAACTAGAATGTAACAACTGTGTATAAACCATATTTCTAGATCCATACTCTCCTGTAATTATTTCTCCAATTTCTTCAGGATCTAATTTGTTTCTTTCAAGAATCTTCTTTATTGTATCATTATGAGTAATAATATACTTTCCAAGATGCTCATGATGAGCTTTTTTAGAATGTGAGGATGCAACCTCATATAATAATGGCTTTTTAGCATCTGAAACACTCCCTACGACTATTCCATTTGCAATTTCATTTTCTTTAATATAACTATATACACTCTCCCCCAAATGAGAAAGTGGATAATGTCCTATATCATGCAACAAAGCCGCCACACGCATTTTCACAACATCCATCTCACTCAGCATTCCCTCTTTAAGAAGATGTTCCGTCATTAGCCCCATAATATACAATACCCCCAACGAATGAATATATCTAGAATGCTCTGCTCCTGGAAAAACAAAATTCACTCTAGCTAGTTGTCTCAAGCCTCGCAATCTTTGAAATATTGGGGTATCAATCAACTCCAACTCCATTCGTGTGATCGGGATGCCACCATATACAGGGTCATTTATATATTTAACTATTTTTAGATTATCACTTACCATATTTAGTCCTCCACATAGAAGATCAAATAAAACTTTCTCTTTTTATCACTGAAAACGCATTCCTACATTGTTCAATATCAAATTGTGGTTTTTGTTTCATCAGAGCATCAAACAAGGCATCTTCATCGTCTTTTATCTTCCAACTGTCTCTATTCTTTTCTATATATATCAATGATGCGAGCAATTCATACCACGATGACAAAGAAAGATCGGTAGGTCTTTGCTTCTCTAAATCATTCACTCGCTTAATATTTTCTGTTACGCTTTCTGATATTTTGTAATCATCAAAATTTGTACTTGATAACAGTTCTGCATTTGAATATACATAATTTGCCAATGCAGGTGAATATGGTCCCCTTAAATACCAGTTATATGAATACCCTAAATCAGTACCTAATGATTGCAAAAGATAAATCTTCTTTTGGCAAATAATTCGATCATCAAAAGATTCTTTACTAATTGCCATTTTTTTAAAAATAATTCCATTTGCAATATCCATGTTATTCATTCAGTAATCCTCCCTTAACTCATTTGGCAACAAAAATGTTATATTAGTATACCATATAGATGTAAGATTTACAACCATATTCTGTATTAATTTTCACTTTTCAACACAAAATGTTGTAATCTCCATTTCTAGTATATGCATACTGCCTAAAATATTAACAATACTTTAATATTTTTCTTATCCTCCCTCTTATCTTACCATTCAGGACTCTTCTTCATTCTAAATTCTTATTTTGTCTAGCTCTCAATAACTAGAAGTTGTTGCCCTTATATTGTGCATTTTTTTAATCTCGTTTCCATTACTAAATTCAGAACAGCTGACCATAACATCGCTACTTTAAATATAATCCGTTAAATTAACATTATTCTTTCCAAAAAAATGTAGTGCAAAAAATCCAATCATCGATTTGAGCAAAACACTTAAATCTGACAAACTATTTATCAAATGACATTATTAAATTTCTCTTTCTTAATTTCTAAAATATCAAAAAATAACATATTTACTATTTTTCATATTTTCATAACCTTTCACACTTGCAAATTCTGATTGTGGGGAACAATTTCTTGTCCCCTACAATCAGATTATACCAAAGATTTCTTTACACTACTACTAAAATCTTATTTCTTTACCAGTCTGAGATGGTCAAGCATTTTTGTAACATTCACACTGAAAAAAATCATTGATTGGAATATCTCTTTTCAAACGGTGTCATGTATCCTTTTGATGAATGTGGACGTATATGATTGTAATAGCCATATACATAATCCAACGTGC
>ERZ824480.1181-NODE-1181-length-24650-cov-4.190811_pt1 | contig 24650 bp, 30 predicted proteins | sample MGYA00519861_ERZ824480 | MGnify/ENA primary metagenome ERZ824480 (study PRJEB31778, sample SAMEA3449152) | human gut metagenome | biome: human gut; feature: human-associated habitat; material: faeces | place: United Kingdom | collected 2010/2012 ... | reverse complement strand
TATACAGCAATAACTAAGAATGGTTCGAGTCTCATCGATACCGTAACTCTTCAAAACATCGAAACAAAAGTGAACATCAACAAACAAAACTAATCCGTATGTATAATTGTATCCTCCTGAAGAACTCTACCAGTATTAAACTCTTCAACTTTGTAATGAAGTATTCCATCCTCTCGAATCTCAAAAGTATAACGGACAATAACAGGATCGTCTTGAATTGTCACATTATCACAAGCAAAAATCTTCATCGTCTTGGGGTCCCTCAAATCTCCTTCAAAAATGTTGTCACAAAAGTAACCTTCATATATGCTCGTAATAGCATAATCCTTCACACCAGTTGCAGGAATCATGGATCCCCTCTCAATAATCGGATCATATACATTCTCTCCTCGATTACAAGTCATTGTACACACATCCCACTTTACTGGCTCTTCAATCGTGATGTCCCTTAAAATCTTATGATAAGCATACAATGCTGCACCTGATGAAACTACCGTATCAGGATTCACTTCCTGAGAACATCGAGAAACTCCAAACTTCTTCTCCAGACAATCATGAACCAATCGTAGTCGACTGGATCCTCCAACCAATAGAACTTTGTCCACATCATCTAGCGTATAATATGACTCGCTTATACATCGCTCTAAGATCTGAATGGTGGTCTCAATATAACCATGAATCATATCATTCAGTATCTTGAGAGTTAGTGTATAACCATTTTCCACCATTTCAATAGGATCCTCTATCACCATCTGATACTCTTGCATCAAGAACCTGATGTAAGAATCAATATCAATCGTAGTCTCATCAGTTGAAACTAGCTCTTCTTTTGCTAAACGACAGTTCTCGGATAAATTGAACAACAAGCGATTGTAGCGAAGAAGGTTTGTTAATCGATCTTCCTCATTCAACAAATCATCTCCTTCTGCTTCCTGGTATGAACTACGAACATAACGCACAATGTCATCATCAAAGAGTTGACCTCCAATTGTTGGGTCTCCTCCCCAATTCAGAATCTTAAGAAGGTTTCCATTTTGGACCTGGATAAGAGAAACATCCAAAGTGCCACCACCCAGATCATACACTGCATATAAACCATCTTGATCCGTATTATGACATCCATATGCTATAGCTGCAGCGCACGGTTCATTCAGCATTCTCACTTCACAATCAACAACAGAAGCGTCAATAGCACGCTTTATCGCCACACGCTCTTCATTTTTATACATTGCAGGACAAGTAATTGCCACACACGCAATCTTGTCTTCAGTTTGCTTTCTTACCATATTCCACAACGTATTGATGATTTCCGCATAAATCTCTTCAGGATAAACTTTACGACCCAATACTGGAATCCAAAAGGCTGCATATCCATTATCACCTTCTACCACTTTTGCCTTGCAAGAAGCCATTGCAGTCTTTACTCTTGGATCTGAAAACTTCAGTCCAATGATCCTCTTTGCATTCATTACCACATTGCCAGTATTGATTGCTGCTATGTCTTTCACAGCAGGATATCCAACAACCCTCTTTCCTCCCTCTTTGAAACATACAGCGGACCTAATAACACGTTTTCCTAGCTCATCTTCTACCACCTTCACAGAGCCGTTTGGATACAAGATACTGACACAACTATTGGTTGTACCAATATCCATACCAACATATACGTTATGTGCCATCTTTTTGGACTCAAGTCCAACTCAGTTTAAGTTGCTTTCATCAAACACTTTCATAAACGACTTCATTCAACACGAATCTTATCTACATCAAATCGGACCTTGATATTCATTGCAGCCAATTCATTCACTAAATAGCGGGTTACATAAGGCATGGGGATCACATGACATGAAGTACTTGTCTTGCATACATGACACATCACTACACATTACTCATTCCTTCCACTCTTACTCTTTGGTACTCGATTCTTCATTGTTGCTGCTTCTTGTTGTGTCATTTGCTTTGCTGTAGCCGACAGAATGCTTCCACACTTATCACAGATCACAGCAGGATGACGATCTGAAGAGTTCAGTAAACGCTCATGAAGGAGATAAGCAGCGCCATGAGCGATAATGGAATCACGTTCCATCTCTCCGAATCGAATACCACCATGTTTCTTTCGTCCTTTCAGAGGTTGACGTGTCAATTGATTGATAGGTCCAGTAGATCGAACTTGAGACTTATCTGAGACCATGTGACGTAGACGTTGGTAATAAACCACACCAATATAAATGTCTGCTTCTAACTTATCACCCCAGATTCCTGAATACAATGGCTCACTTCCATAGTAGTTAAATCCAGCTGCAATCAATTGTTCACCAAAATAGTCAACAGCTCGCTGTTTCTCAGAGAATTTGAAAGGTGTAGCATCCATGTACTCACCATGCAATGCTCCAGATTTCCCTGCCATGGATTCAATCAACATACCAATGGTCATTCGAGATGGAAATGCATTTGGATTGATGATGCAGTCTGGAGTGATTCCACTTCCTGTGAAAGGCATGTCGATTTGAGGCCATAGTACGGATAACACACCCTTCTGACCATGACGAGAGGAGAACTTATCACCAACTACGGGGTTTCGATTATAACGATATTTAATTGAAACCTTCTGGATCCCTTGATCCTTATCACCATCAAGGATTCTCACCTCGTCAATGTAAGCAGGTTCAGATGACTCATGATGATGATAAGTGACCTTTCCTGTCTCCTGATCCAGTACACTGTACACAATATCACCTTGTTCCACATACAAACCCACAGGAGGCAAACCATCCTCATCCAGATACTGAGCAGATGAATCCTTCCAATCATTCGTTCTCTCATCACTTACTTTTGTTGCAATTTCTTCTTTAGCAGGTCGATGGAAGATTCGACTACGAGTAGCCTTGTTTCGTTCATCAACCAATTCCACACATTCAGTCTTATACACACTTGCATGAGCGAATCCTCGTTCGAAGGATGACTTGTTAAGGATCATGGCATCCTCCAAATCATATCTATCTGTGATTCTTCATGATCTCCCCTTACCCAGTGTAACTAATCACAGCCACCACACTATTCATGCCTTGAGGATACGTATCGAACTCATAATCACGATATAACTGATTGTGAACAATGGGAGCTTGTGGGGTCTGAAGTCGATATGATTTGTTATCTGTTCGATGAACCCATGAAAGACCAGGAGTTCCCATCGTCTGTTTACCCATCTAATTCTAAGAGATTGAGAATCATGAATACTTGACATTGGTACATATTACGTGGAGATTGATTGAAATCTGAGAAAGGAGTTAATGAAGCAATGAGTGATAACATATTTGCTGGAGAACATTCAATGTGAGTTGATTCACCTTTCCGAATGTCTTCTTCCACACACGCAATCTCTAAATACACTTGTTCCATCGCTCCAATTGACTCAATCTTCCCTGTTCCCAAATGACGGACTTCTCGTTGGAGTCGAGCTGCATCCGTACTCAGATAGATTGCTGGACAGGGACCTCCTGCTTGAGCTTCAGGATGAATGAACACGATTTCCATGCATGAAGGGATTTGAAGCGTAGTCAATTTGAGAACACGAAGTTGATCACAAAAGGAAGTAGCTTGATCTGTGGAGATACGACCAATGAGACAACCATTGAAGAAGACAGGGAGATACTGTGTACTATAGACAATAGGAACTGATCCATTGCTGGCCATCACAGGCACCATACCTAGACTCAGACAAACGGATCGTAACTGAGGAGCAGATACTGCATCTGTTGTGATCTTAGCACCAGCACAAAGATGATTCAACAGACCACAAGGAGCACCATCAGGTGTGTGTACACAACAGAGGAATCCCCACGATTCTGGTAATAACTTACGAGGTGCTGTTGTCTTCATTTCGGTGAAGAACTGACCTCGATGAACAGACCTGAAATGTGACAAATAACGCCAGTGATTCAATTTCTCTGCTACAATCGTATAACCAGCGACTTGCATAAGATCCAGACCAGTTGAACTGATGACATTGCCAGTGGCCAGGAAGTAGTACACTTTCTTACCAATATCAGCTTGTCTATCCATCGCCTTCTTCAGATAGTTCGTATCAAACAGATCCACTTTACTGGGATCTTGACGAAGATCACGTAGGATTGAACCACGAATACCTAACAAATACTCAAGAAGCTTCTCTTTTAAGAAGAATGTCATAAAATGTCCACCTAACAGAATCTCCTACAAATGATGAGAATCCTCGATATGGTACATGAGACATGAGACTGTCTGGGTTATCGGGAGCAATCTCATCGTTGGCTAAACGATATAGTTTACTGATCATCTCAATCAATAAGACGAACTTCTCTTCATTTGTCTTGAGATGCACAAGAATGTATCGATCTAACAACACCTTTCCTGCTTCCACGTCACTCAAACGATCAGGGATGTCTAACATGATTCGAAAGCGAGCTCCCAAATAAGCCAAACACTCTTCTCGTGTGGCTCTAGATTCTCATACTCCTTCCTCACTCTTACAAATGTGTCGCCTTGCTTTCCTTCAACAGTATCTCTAATCGATCACTTAGGAAGGTATTGTTGTGATCACCACGCACCAACTGTTCATAGATCTCACGATCTGAAGCATTCTTCAGAGCCTTCAAGATCAATACCACAGGTACCAGAAACTCTTGCTTCTTGATTGACCAACGCAAGTTACAACGACCATCACGGAGATAATGAAGAGTCAGTGTTACTGAGGATTGATCCTCTCGCACACATTTGAGTTGACAACCCAATGTTGTGTAGGCAGGACCTCGTTTCTGGAAGGAAGAACGATCAATTGCCATAATGACATGACGACGTGGTACTTGAAGGAAACGAATCAGACGCTCCAAACCATTACAGATGAAATATCCACCCAACTCATAAACCTCTTCACCACAACGAACACGCTCTTCTGGTGTCATTCGACTTAGATGACATCGATTTGATCCAACCATGATTGGAAGTTGACCCAAACGACGTTCTGTTACGACCACCTCACCATCATTCACTTGATGAGCCAAATAAGCTGTCATTGGAGCTGTATAGGAGATCCCACGCTCTCGGCATTCATGAGGCAACAAACGTGTATCCATTGAGTCATCTTCCTTAATGGGATATCCAATCTTTACATCTTGAATCCAGAAACGGAGTGTAGGACCGTTCTCACCTGCTGACACCTTGATATTACCATTTGAACCACACTACTCACTTCCATTGGTGGAAGATCATGAACAGCCAATGCAAGACCTTTATCAAGCATAAAGTTGTACGAATCAATGTGAGGACGAATCAGTTCCTTTGCATTAACAAACTCACTCACCCTTCACTTTCAAATGTTCATTATCCTTCGGTGGAACAGATCCCGGAATTCTAGAAGGAGTATTTGGGTATGTCTAAGAACTAAATGGTTTTGAGAAGGGAATACTTGAGGAGCAGTCGGACGAGGACTATAATCTTGATAACCCATTGCTTAGTCAATTCAAACAAAAAGGGACTAAAAGAAAGAAACTCCGACTAAGCGTTCAAGAGAACTGATCGTTTTAAGACTACTCCAGAATTTCTACCAATTTCTGTGAATTGTTGAATGTGAGTTTGAAAAGAGAATTCTGTGAATTCGAATGATATACGAGTCATAAATGAGATATTAGATGAGTTTGGTGATATGATCATGAATCTAGTGAAAGAAGGATGATAAGAATGTATGAAATATACTAGAAATGAATGATAATATGATTGACTTGTTTTAGTTGATAGATTGTGACTTGTTGTGAATCTTCCTTTTCTAGGTTTAAATCGATTACAAATACATTGAATAACTATTTCTATTACAGAAAATGATAATCACTCTCTTTCTCGTCTTTCTTTCATCCTTCAATGATACGATTGTTCTGCATGGTTTCAAATACCCTTTATTTATCTCTTTGAATGAAATGAGATGATTCAAGATCATATCAATTCGATTGATTCGTGAATAACATAAGAATTCTATAGGAATTGAATCATTCTGTATTAATTTGCTGCTAGCATGATTGTTTTGAATATGGATTCATTCAACCTTTCCTTTTGTCACAAAGTAGTTCACGGCAGTTTAATTACTCCCCAAACTTAACTTATTACAATGGTATGTGGATGTTGATTGAGTGAATGAAGTGGTTGTTGTAAGAAGGAGCTAATAGTGTGTAGGCCCCTAGAAAGGAAAGACAAGAAAAGGAAGTTGTGAAACTTGGTCCTCAGAATGTTCGTGAGGGAGAGGAGGTGTTTGTGATGACTCACATCTATGCTTCTTTCAATGACACCTTTATTCACGTAACTGATCTGTCTGGTCGTGAGACTATTGTGCGTGTGACTGGAGGAATGAAGGTGAAGGCTGATCGTGATGAGTCTTCTCCTTATGCTGCTATGCTTGCTGCTCAGGATGTTGCTGCTCGTTGCAAGGAGTTGGGCATCACTGCTATGCACATTAAGCTGAGAGCTACTGGAGGTAACGGAACCACTTCTCCTGGTCCTGGTGCTCAGGCTGCTCTTCGTGCTCTGGCTCGTGCTGGAATGAAGATTGGTAGAATTGAGGATGTGACTCCTATTCCTACTGATTCTACTCGTAAGCCTCACGGTCGTCGTGGTAAGCGTCTGTAATTGGTTGGGTGCGAACTACGCTTCCTTGTTGTTTGTTGATTGGAACACACATTTCTATTATACAACCTTTTCACTCCATTTGGCTCTACATTTGGGACATGTTTCTTGAGTTTGTAACCATTTGGACATACAATGAGCATGACAACTATGACCACAGATTCCAGTCACTACAAAATGATTTCTACACACTAGAACCAACCTGGAGGACAACTATCACCAGGAAGAGAACAAGCACTACAACAACCATCCATTGGCATCAAACAGATGGGACAATCTTCATTTTCTGTATCCCATTTCCAATATCCCACAGTTGTCCATCTACTGTATCAGTTGTTCTTCTCTTTTTGTTACTCTATGTGTTATATTTCACTTGAATTACGATACTTTTGATTCGAATTGTCATTTCTCCCAAGTCCTCTTGTATTGGACTTTCTTCCTTCATTGGATTTGAGTGTGATTGTTCAGTTAACAAACAACCAAATACTCAGGTTCGTCAAAGAAGGAATCTGAATCTGAGTCTTTTTGATCTTCAGATATCTTCAACGGTTCTTCAGGTTGAGGATTGGATATATCTGAAGGTTTCTCAGGGATTTCCAGGATCTCAGGTTCCTCCACTTTTCCAACTTCGTTCACTTCATCCGGTGGTTGATCCAACTGAATCTCTGAAGGTTCCTCAGGAACAGATTGAGGGAGATTGTTCGATTCTTGCTTCTCTTCTTTCATTTCCTCCTCATTCTCCTTGCCTTCCACTTCTTCCTCTTCTTCAATCACATCCAGTTTCTCAGGTACACGTCGTTTTTGAGTATTCTTCTTCCCCTTCTTTCCAACCTTCCTCTTCTTTCCAATCTCTTGGCCAATCTGCTTTGCTTTCCTCTGAATCTCGTTTGTCACATCTACAATGAATTGAACCGTCTTTCTCGCTTCATCTTCTTCTCCTGCTGACAATGTTTCCTTGTATTTCTCTTGGTCTATCTCTCATTCTCTCATCTCATCACTACATTCCTTCAGGAACTCATCTAAGAACCCATAACAGCTCTTTGGAACTCGTAAATGGTGATGCTCTCGTACTTCGATACACAGGAGCAGGACTGACAATACACACAACAGATCGAGTATAGATCCGCAATGTCGCAAACGACTTGATAGATTCTCACAAACCTAGAATCATGATTTCAATAAGAAGTTCACAATATTCAGAATAGAAACATTTGTTAACAATATGTGAAGAAGCAGAGTATCATGTTTCATATCACATCGTCTCACGTACAATCGTTTCATTGCTACTTCTGATCTCTGAGATTCATTCTTACTCATCACACTAGGCAAATCTTCATGTGATTCTGATATACTGGAGCGTAATTCTCGAATCTCACTCTCAATCACCTCTTGAAGTACTCGGGGATAGGCACATAACAGAGGAACCAATTCATTCTCCATAGCCATGACAGCTTCCAATGGGAATACAGTCAGAATATTCTGTAACAATCGAAGCAATAGCATCTCACTCTCCCAGACTGATAGAGATACACTCACAGTACGAATTGCTTGAAGCCATTTCCCTGCTAGTGGAAGAATTCGATGAACCATAAACTGTTGCATTGTCTGTAAGGAGGATTCTTCCTCTTGCATCACACGATGCTCAATGATTCGTGCTTGGATCTCTTGAAGATCACTTGAGAATAGACTAGTGGCTACACTTCGTAACAGAGAGAAACAACTCTCTGTGAACTATGACTCAAAGAAGTGTTCAGAACTCACATCTGAGTCAAGGAGCAACAGACTGGCACACTTAGAAGCATAACTCAGCAACAAATGAAGTAATGATAACTGATAGTTACCTCTTTCTCATTCATGTTCCCTATTCCTACCTAAACGATTGATTGTGAGAATCTGATTGGAGAGAATCAAACGTAACTCCTTCAATGAAGAAGGAACAGCTCCAATCAAAGCATTCTGTTGTGTGTTCTCATCACTAATTCCAGTGACAATTTGTTTGTCTGATTTCAATAGAGTGGAAACTGCCTGATGTGTTTCGATCTTCAGAAGAAGAGAAACGAGAGAATAGAAGATTTGGAGTGTATTTGAAGGATTAGAGGAATGAACCAGCTCTGCGGGAAAGACATAGCTCTGTAGAACAGAAAGTGTAGGAGCAAGAATGGATTGAATGTGAATAAGAACTTCAGGTGAGTAGACATCATTCTGACTGATCGAGTCATTAACAACAGCCTGAAGAACAGCAAGACTCTGAGATAACGAGATTTGTATTTGTGTAGTTTCTTCCTCTGTTCTCTCTTTCTTCGTCTTTCGCTTCTTCTTCTTTGTCTCGATCTTACGACGTTTCATTTCCACATTCACACAATTCTCATCACTATCAAGGATTGAAGGATCCTTTAAAAAGCTCTCGATCTGTTGTAAGGCCACTTCCAAGATCTGAGCTCCAATATCCCACTGATAGATGAGTTGCATGAACAGAGCCAGATGGTTTGATAGGAGTTCTTGACTACTGGAGAGAAGTACTGACATAAATTGCTAGTCATCATCACTCCTCTCTTATCACTTACTGGACTCACAGTTTCAATCTGTTGATACTTGAAGAAGGAGAGAAAGCAAAGGAAATCGTCTTCTTCATGGAGTTCTACACAATGACCATACATGGCTAATAATCGTTCACTCTACATTCATAACAGACACTTATTCCTCACTGTTATATCACTTAACAAATACACACTTCCTTCATCCAACTCTTCGGATGTACACACACTCCGAAGACGTTGGAATAATACTGTAATCACATGAAGAAGGGATTTCTGGAATTCCCGATCTCCCGCAGGAATCACATTTGTCTCAAAACTGTCTCCTGCTTGTTCTGTTGATGTCTCAGCTCCACTTATCTCCGCTGCATTTCGTTTTCGACCATGTCCCTTCTTTGTTTGTTTGGGTACAGGATGAGTGACAGATGGAGATGAATCGAGTTCAGCTCCTTCATAACACAGAAAGAGTGATATCAAAAGAAGTCGTGTTAACTTGAGTGTGGCATCAACTCCAGCAGACTGACTACTCTGAGAAATAAACACAGAACAAGCTTTAGCATCCTTGACAAGGAAATTATGAACTCGTTTCACAACACGAGCATTCTCTTTCTACATATGAATCAATTGAGTCTTATTCACTTCTTGCCAGAACAGAGGATACAAGAACTTCACATACAGCTTATTAAGGGAATTCGTTGGGTTACATCGCTGATCGTACACCATCATTTGAAGGAAATCATCAAGAACCAGAAAACGATCCATATCAAACGATTTGATGTTCTGAAGTTTCACTAACAACTGGAGGAATACACGACGAACTCGTAAACTCTTATCAAAGAGGAAATTCCAAATTCGATATAACCGTGGGAATAGTTGTTGATATGAAACACGATTATCTAATACTTCCATGATTCCCTAAAGATGATACACAGACTATGGTTCTACACGGAGACAATATTCACGTACTTCTACTTGACTGTCATAAAGAAGATGTTGAGTGAAATGATCGAATATCATGGTGGTAACCGATACAGGAAGCAATTCATAATAATTGGCTACCAATTAGAGAGTCAAACAGCTTCTACCGATAAGATGAAGAATCCCTGCAACAGCAACAGATCGCACTTCCGTACAATCATCATCACATAACACCTATCTGTCAATCATTCCTTCTGGCTCTACAAGAATTGATTTGAACTGTTCTTCAATCGAATATGATTCTCGACTTTCACTAGACCCCAGAGGGAAACAGTCTGTGAACACAATCACTGCATGTCGTCGTACTCTGGCATTCACAGCAGTGAGAGATCGGAATAGAACAGGCTCATACAACTCTGTCAGACGGTTCCATAATTCCTTGTTCTTTCGATAGTGAACGAAACTTCCCAACAAGGACTTTGTGGCAATAAACACACGTTGATTGCTTGCATGAATACACAGATTCAAACACTCTTGAATGACATCCTTCTCAATACTTTCACGAATCCTGATTCATATCCACTCCATTCCTCCTACCTCACATCTTCACAAGCAATATCACTAGTCATCAGAATATCGCCCCATTTCCGAATAATCCCCGTGGGTAATGACAACAATGAATCCTTCAATACAATGAGACTCTCTCGAGGGATTGTAGGTGAAAGAGAGAGGAATCTAGATCAGAGAATGAACAAACTGTTACATTGAGAGTAATCGTTTCCCATGAGTATGGTTTATGAATTGGGGAAGAGCAATAGAACGAAGAATCAAGGCTTTGAGTGTATTGGATTGAGATGAAGTGAAGTCAATCAACTTGAAACTGTCACGAACTGCATTTCTAACAGTCAACAACAAGAACCACTATTACAAACGTGTCATATAAGAGTTGAACGAACGATTTAGACTCATAGCCATTGTCATTAAGTAGGTACACATATTAGGAATGTAGGTTTCTCTGAAATCCATCTCAGCTATCCAAATCTTCTCAAAGATTCTGCAATAGGATTCTTGCATTTCATCTGTTAATGAAAAGAAGATTTCATGAATATAGCCCAACACAAGATCCATTGAGGGACAGCCCGAGATATCATTCTATTCACATTATTGATAGAATTTCAATTCAATACATCCAAAACTGTTGACAGAATCTTCTGAATCGCCTCAAAGAACTCCAACTCCTTTTCGGAAACTAAACATGAGACTCTGTAGACACTTTAATCTCCTACACTGTTTCCTATCTATAGGCATATTCCCTGTAGCCATATCCACATCAGCACGATTTATCTCATCAATTGTTTGATAGACCTGACTCCAAAACTGTTCACATTGCTATCTATTACACCAGTTCCTCATTCTGACCTTCCTCGTCATACTCTGCATAGTTTCCTTCAGATTGAAATCATTTGCTGGATTCATGTCATCTGCTAGTATTGATAGCACTCCAGATACACAAGAATCACCAGAGATACGAGTTAACAGATCTTTGACTCGCTTTGACATTTTCACTACAAATATAGATTATCGAGAGAGTTCAATAATTCTCTCGAATGAGTGTTAAGAGAGATTTGTTTGAAAAGAGCGGTTCAAGGTCTCATAAAGAGAATTCGTAAGATTGTTGTTAAGACAGTTTGTCCGAGTGGTTAAGGAGACAGACTCGAAATCTGTTGGGCTCTGCCCGCGCAAGTTCGAATCCTGCAGCTGTCGCTTTTTTCTATCAAACACATTCTAATAAAGGTACTTAATCTTCTTCTTCCTCCATTTCCATTTCTTCTGTTTCTTCTTCTTGCATTCCAACACCTCCAGTTTCGATTGCTTCTACTTCCCGAATGATTGTCTCACACTTGTCCTTCAACACCTTCAAAGCCTTCACATCATTCAACTCATTATTCTATACTCTTGGAAGTAGAGTCTCTGCAGATACACAACCCGTAGATTCAACAGAGAAGATGAAATCATTTCGGATCACATTCAGTGATACATGTTCACGATTCTCAGGCAAACGAATACACTCACGGCACATTCTATTTCTGATTCCTTTCATTTCTTCCTACGTGCAGTTCAAGTCTTTCTTGACTCTCAATGTGTCTTCTCCATTTATATCTTCAATGTCGAATACTCCCATAGGACACACAGAGGCGATACGTCTAGCTGTCTCTCCTACTACTTTATGAGGGAACGTTATTTCAGGTCGCATGCGATATGCAGCAGTACAGACAGGAGACCATTTGGCATGAGTCTCACCTATCCCTTTCGTAGCATAACACTCCAGATCCACACACTAATCTATCAACCTCTTCATATCATTACTTGACCAGGAGCCAATTTGATCAGAATGATATCATCGTGAACCAAACCCAACTTGCCTTCTTCGACCTCCTCTTGTTTGCCCACAGGCTGGAACTCAAGACTCTTAGAATAGACAGTGAGATATTCAGCCTTTGGATTCCCAGAAATACGTTGCAACTCTGCTACACTCGGACATTCCACTCGTAGTGTGAACTTCAGCGAGTTTTTGTCTGTGAAATCATTCCGATTGTGTCCATTCTCGCCTGGCTCAGGAACATCCTCAAAATCATCAGGATCGGCCTTGACTGGAATCAAACCAAGACGATGACAGAGAACTTCATCCTGGATATGAGTTACTTTTCACTCTACAATACCTGCATCACCGATGTATTGTCATTTAAGTAGACTGTGCTAATTGCCATTGTTGGAACTTCAGCAATGAGGACCCGACGAATAGAATTCGCAATAGATGCATCCACTCCCACCAATTCAAAAACAACTTGCTCATCAGACTAGATATGAATCAAAAACACGAATACACCATTCCTACATGAGAAAGAATGTTAATCTTCACGTTATCCTCCAAATTATCCAGGTAGTGCTCAACTGCATTACTTGTTTCAACCACCTAGTGTGAGATCGATCAACCAATATGTTACATCCTTAATTCCTGTGAATCCAACCGCAGCCAAAGGTTTCATTTCGTATATGGGAGGTTATTTGAGGAGATAGAGACAATTGAAAGAGATGGAGAAATTCAAGTTTCTTTTGGTCATTCAAATAGTTTGTAGTATTTGTTGTCTTTCATTTTTGGATTAACTGGCTTTATACCTAAATGGATTCATCATGGAGACCTATTGTTGAAAGAGGCACATTTTTTAACATATTTCTCGATGATGAGTCTTTGAAACTAACTGTGGTATGTCGACCTCATCAATTGTTTTATTCTGATAATCATATGAATGGTAATAGAATGTATAGTTTTTATTTCAGTGATACTTAGTAGTGCCATGACCATGGAGATCTCACAGAATTGCAGTGCTGTGGATCACCTGAGTAAGATAAATGTTGGTGATATGTTGTTGGCAGTGAATGGGACCTCGTTTTGTTCGTTTTCAGAATCATTCGCAGTACCTCAATGGGTTCATGCTTACAAGAATATCGGTATGCCACGTCTGATATGTTTCTTTCGTCCTTCTGCTAACGGAGAGTTCTCATTCATTCCATCCAATGTAATTATATGCTTGCAAGTGATAAGGTAGTGTGTATTTGGAAGTCCATTTGTTCATCAAGGTTGTATCTATGGTTTGTCCAAACGAGAAGATCTCCAATACTTGACACAACTTCATATCCTAGTGAAAGAGAGTAAGAGATAGATTGATGTATTGAGAGTAGCAATTCAAGGCAATTCCTTTCCAGATCATCTAACAATTGTCACTTCAGCCAAAACATCTTCCATGAATATGAACATGTCTATTGACTCTATCAAGGAGAGAGCTATGATCGCTTCCATGAATAATATGGTTCGAGAATTTGGAGCACAGCTGATAGGACTGTTGAAGCAGTATAATATGATTCTGGAAGAAATGATTAAGCTACGTGTGTTCACAGACAATGCAATCACTCTATTGAAAGAGCAGATGGATAAAACTCGATTTGAATTGAAGAATGATCCATGTGTTGGTTATGATAGTCTGAATACTATAAGTCAGCATTTAACTAGATCTGGTGAAAAGTATTCTGTTCGTCTCAATGAACGAATCAGCCATGAGATATCTAATGGAATGTCAAAAGAGAGTTTGATAACTGTGCTTTATACACGCGATGAATTGGCTATCGTCCTTCAGCATACACGCCAATTGAATAGTGTACTATTGACACTTCAAAAGTTGAATGAGACAGTCAAACACTGGATTAGTCAGTCTTTGACTTCTTCCTTGCAGACAGCTCGGATTCAAGTTGGATCACACACATCTGGTACTCCCTCGCAATCAGTTGCTGTTACCACTATGCCATCTACTAGTGCTTCACAACCGTTAGTGAGTCCTGAAATCTCATCTCTTCATCCTATTCCCTTCTCTAATCAACTGATAGCATGTCAAACCTCTCAGTTGCAAGAGTCAGTTAAATCCACTTCAGTGTCTTCTCAATCAAAGTCTCGATTTGAACCACTGTTGAAACCCAAAGCGTTACAAAAGAGTCAGATCGATTATTTCGGAAAAGGACTCATATTTGATGCTGACTATAATATCAATGAATCATTTCCAAGCAGATATTCGTTCACACTTCCAACTAACATAGATGATTTCTCTCCAGTTACTGTTAGTCATCCACATTTCATTACACCTCCAATTGTTGGGATGAAACCATTTGATATATGTGATGATACTGATGTGCTTACTCCTAATATCAAGACTCCAGATATGAGCACCTTTGATGTTCTTAATGATCTTGAATTGGATATGGATGATTGTGTTTGTGAAGATGGCAATGAAGCTGATCATAATCAAAATGAATTGAATGGATGCGAAGTTACACTTGAACTTAAGGAATTAGAAGGAGAAGATTTGCTACCACTCCCACTTGGCTGTATTTGTTTCTATTGGATTCAACAATAGACTTGCGACCTCTTCAATTAGGAGAGAAATACGTCCCATTTCATATCCAGAGGTTCTTCCAATTAACATCACATGCAATGATTCCTCTCTTATGTGATAAGGTGTTACAGGAGAGAAATGATTATTCGCATCATTTAACACCTGATCAAAGAGAATCCTTGTGTCTGATCTTCCAACAGTTTACTGCTGGTGGAAGATCATCTCATAGAGGTGTGATATTGGCTGATAACCCAGCAGAAGGGAAATATGAATTGATTGCTCTTACAGTGATTGAGAATTGGTTAAGGTAGATAAGAGGAATGTTTATGATTTGAAGAGGAATTCACAAAGCAGTGATTCTTAGTGATGATAGATCATTGAAACCAAGAATCGAACGTATTTTTGGTTTGTTTGAATTACAAGGAATAATTGTAAAATCAGAATTCTCTCTGAATGATAGATAATTGATTGTAATGGCATATTTCATACTTCATTATTGGAAAGACAGTAGAGATAGGTGATTTTATTGAGAATAGATTGGAACAGAGTACTGATGGAGTTGTGATTCTTTCATATGATGCACTCTTTCAGAATAGTGATGAAAAGTGATTAGTATGCTGAATCTAATTCATAATTAGACTTTGTATTGATTGTCTTATCCCATGGTGTGGAGCTGATTTCCATGGTGTTCTTGTATTGGATGAATTCTCACAATCATTGTCTCATGATCAGAATATCAAACCAATTATCCAACTTCAATCGATTCTCTCTCATGCTAATGTTCTGTATGCTTCATCATCCCAGTTCTCGTATTTGGATCTTCAGTATATGATTCGACTTCCACTCTATGGATCAGGCATGGGGTACAAACATTATGATGACCTTAAAACGAATTTGAGGACTGAATTCTCACCACTATGGAATGTCTTACTCTGGCAACTAATCGAATCTGGAAATTACATTCATCATCCTTTGTCATTCATGAATCTTCCCGTGTTTATCAATCATGTGAAGATTCCTAGTACTGTTGATGCATTGTACGTGTATTCTGTGATTCTGAGAGATAGATACATTGCTGCTAAACGAGTCTGGGACAAGATTTTGACAACTCTTAAAGATGTCATAATTATTATGAGTCACTATACATGTAATGATGAACATCTATCTCGTTCTTATACAGATGAGGAATTAATGAATATGAAAGGGGTAAGATTCTTATAAGGAGGATCTAATTAGTAGCAAATCCCCAAAGAGTTGATATGGCGATATGTCTGGCTTCATTACAATCTATTCTGGTGGACAATGACAGTGACTGCCAAAGTATTCCAGAAATATGACCTAAATTGTAGATTCCAGAAGTATTAGCAAAAGCAAAACAGTCTCTCCAGAGTCATCATCGCTTCATCATCATTTTAGACTCCATGCATGCAGGTGAAATGGACTCAATGCAGGATATGCATGTGACTTATTCACAACCTCCTATCTTTGAACGAGACTTACTGACCCCATCATCTTATAAGCAGAATCAAAGTAGAATTGATACTAGTCTTGAAACTAGATTGCAAGTTCCTTGAACAATACTTAGCTGAACCTCGTTATCTTCTTTATCATTTGGTTGATCATTGTATTCCAGAGGTGACAAGTGACTGGGTGCTGTGTAAAGAGTCTCAGAAGAAAATCATTGACTTTACAGCGACAAAGGAATCCTGGTTGTTGTTACCTGATTCTGTTCATGTGACTCCTACTGTAGAACGTGTAGTCCAACAACATCAGTGTTATTTGAGAGAATGGAAGCAATTTCTCAAACAAATCATTCACGATATTCATTTACCAGTGACTCCAATTGATGTTATAGTCAACCAATTGGGAGGCTATCAATGTGTGGCTGAAATTTCAGAACGGTTTAATTGTGTCTATCGACATGAGCCTAACCAGCAAGATGAGTCTGTGAACAGTCTATCAGACTTTGTTACTCCACAGAAAGTCTACACTAAGGAAGATTACTTGAAGAACTCCTATTATTATTATCATAACCGCGGTTCTTCTATAGAGTCTCTTCAAACCACAAATTCTATTGAATGGAGTTCATTTCTCGAAGGGAAGAAACGAGTTCTTTTTCTATCTGAACAAGCTGGATTTGGCACGTATCTTTCGTCATATGGTGATATTTCTTGGGTTGATTCGCCTGATAAGAGTGATATCGATGTGGTATATTTGTCAATTCCTTCTGATCCTTGTCGAATCCTGAACCGAATGCAAGGATTCTTTGCTCGAAGTGATATTCACGGAACAGTTACTTTTCTGACCACTGAACCATCACAACGTGTGCTTGCTCGTTCAGCTGTGCGTCTTCTTGAGACTCATGGTGCCTTGTATCGGTATGCCTCTTCCAAAACTCAACATCCATGGTTCATGGTTCGTGATGTTAACTCACCAGAAGGCCATTATGCTTGGTTGAAGTGTATGACACTAATCACCCAACAGACTTCACCAACAACCACTCCTTCATGTCGCATCTTTGATGAGCTAATTCTACCAGGAATATACTTACAGCCTTTCCTTGTTGTCTCTTCAGAAAAATCTCTCTATGGTCACTATCTTAGTTCTTCTGCCCCAAATCGTCTCTTTCTCATGAATCAGTGTCTCCGTATTCTGGGATTTACATCTTTGAATGATACTCTGAACATCCCTTCAGTACTGGAACGCTTAATTGGAATGGATTTTGTTATGCAGAAAATGATTGTTGGCTACTATTATGAGATTCTGGATCATGTTTTGGATCATTTGCATTACCGCGGGAGTAATCGGTCAGTGATGTCTATTATAAAAAGTGGGTATATTAAAATAGGTTCATTTTGTAGTAAATAGAAGACGAGAAGAACAAGAGTTTGGTACTTTCGGAGATGGAAACAAGATGACTGTACATCTGTTTAGCATCGAACATAGTATCTCATTTATGGAACTAAAGAAATATTGTGATCAATACAAGGATGCTGTTATGAAGAAATTCTACACAAATGCAGATAACGAGGTTATTTTTGCCATTTCAGATTTTGATGTTTCTACAATTCCCTGGATTCGATTGTTTTCTCCTATTTATGGTGAACATCCTACAGAATATCGATTACCTGATCTTTTGAGGAAGTATAAGCGTGTTAGTGATGAACGAGCAAAAAGTCTCTGGTGCAAGGCATTAAGGTTACAGAGACGAGACGAATACGTATGGAAGAAGGAGAATGAGATATATGTGATCTCTGGTAATTTTGTCCGATATTTGAAGGTAATATTGGAAAACAGTAATTATGGTGATTCTGTTCATTTGTGTGAAGTTCGATTTAGTAATGAATCTTTGATTGGTTTGCGTGTATCAAGTTGAAATGAGATGGAGAGAATTACATGTAGGAAGAGTTGTGGATGTACTTCGAAATCTGATTGTAAAGAGGATAAGGAATAAATCTCAATATTCAAAGGAATCGAAGAAGGTGAAGTTATGATTGTACTCTACAAGTTTGTCGCACTTGTGTGTGTTTGTTTGAAAGATGGTGGATTGATTTCATAAGATGAAATAGAAATAAGTGTATTATTCTATGAAGTTGAAAGTCTCATATCTCTCATTGAAAGTGATAGAATGATTCAAATTGTTGAAGAAAGAGATTATGAAATGAAGAGAATGAATTTTTGATTGATATTCTTCATATTAGATGAATGTGTATGAGTGATAAGAATATGAAATGTAAATCCTGATTGTTTAGAATGAAGTATGTAATTGTATATGATTGATTCTGATTCTCAGATATGAATGATTGACTAAATGAAACTCTCTATTTGACTAAATGATTCTTTCTATTTGAAATGAGATCTGAAGATTTCAAGAGTATTGATAGAATTGATGTTTGTTATGTGAATGAATATGAAAGTGATTTGATTGTTATTGGTGAATATGAGTAGTTTGAAAGAAGGTAAGTATGAATATTGAATGTGTTTGTTGATTTGAAATAAGAATGATAGACTAAAAGGGTACTTTGACTAGTTCTTCTTCAACTCTTCAACTACTTCTTTGGTTGTCATAGAAGAAGGATTGTATGTAGGATCAATATATACATAGGCTTTCTTCCAATCTGGTTCTTTCCTTGTTGTTGAACGAGTGTAACGATAACCCTTTCCTATTCTATTATATCAATATTCATTCCAATACCAAGAATATTAGCTGTATTCACACGAGTAACACGAACTTGATAGATCTTAGTTAGATATTCACGAATATCGAGTTTTGACATTGATTTTGCGACTCTGAATACATAAGGTCCTATGAATGATGAAATGAATGAAGAGAATGTAGTTACCTTCAGAAGTGAAGTCTTTGATGTCTTTTGATATAAGAGCCATTGTCTGATTAGGAAATCGAACATACTTCCACATGTTAGATAAGAACTACAAAAGGAGTGTTTGAGTTTTGCTTTACAAACAACAAATCTTAAATACTCTTGTAACAATTGTACAATGATTTCAGAATTGAAAGGAGAAAGTCGTTCTACTCCTTCTTTTGTTACTTCTATACTACACTTTTGACAGAGCACTTCAACAACACGTAATAAGCATTCTGATTTCAATGAATTTCGTAACTGTTTTAATAACAGATACAAACGACGTAACACTTTCGTTTCTTCATTCTTTGCTTCAAGACAACTCTTACGTAACATTTCAATGTTATTACTATCACTTTCATTCTTCTCTTTCTCTTTCTTCACTTCTTCTATTCGTTTACGGAGTTCTGAGACTCGAAGTTCACTTCCTCGAAGTTGACGAATTGTTTCATCCATCATCAAATGAGAAACCATTCCAGATTCTTCACTTGTTACTGGACTCATAACACTCTTTCTTTCACTCGAAACACCACATAAACTATTCAATTCTTCCTTCAATTCATTCATTCATCATCAATTCTTACACGAATACAACACAACTCACGCATCAGACTCTCTCCTCGTTCTTGTTCAGAAACAACACTCTCTTCATTCAATCCTGAAGCAATCAAAGATCCTTTTGAATGGAATTCGTTTACTCGAGAACTCACTTCTTTCAACTCTTTGTTCAAACTACTCAATATACTCTCTTTCTCTTCCTTCTCTTCTTTCAATTCTTTCATTTGTTTCAAATGTTCACTCTAAACTCAACCTCAACTCAGAACTCTCACTTCATAGTCTTGACTTACTTCTTCTCCAGTTGTTATTGATATTCGTTTCCTTTCTTTCAATATCTCTTCTCGTTCCTTCTCTAAACCACTCAAACGCTGTCGAGCTACTTCTCATCCCTCTCTTCTATTCTTACATTCATCTATACATCGATTAATATATTTGATTGCATCCTCTCGATTATCAATATTGTCTGGAGTAAGTTCACTTTCAAGAAAGAAGTCTCTTGGTTTGAGGTCATGAAATAACAAATTGTCATTATCAATCTATTTGTAATTGATTTGAATGAATAACGAACAGAAACGGTGATAGGTGCCATCTTGTTACAAGAGGCTACTAACAGATCAACAGAAGTACATAGAACATTTGCACAATCAGCAAGAGGAAAGTAATTCGTCATATGAAGTTGAGAATGAAACCTGCTTTCAAACAAAAGAATTCGATTTGTTTTCAACAATCAAAATAGCAAAGAGTAGTATAGGATCTTGCCTAAATGATGTCGATTTGATGCTCGTCATCAAGAGACATCTTCATCGACTCAGTACCAAAGATTTCGAAGGCAATAATATCATTGGAACCTTCCTTCAGCAATGGAGCAGGACAATAGAGAGTCAACTGAGGTCCAACAGTCCAGTATCTTCCCAGATTGAATCCATTCACATAGATATGTCCCTTGTTCCATCCTTTGGGATTCACAAAGGTATCAGCAGGTTCCTTGATGTCCACCACAGCACGATAGAAAGCGGGACCTGAAACAGTCTTTGCCTTGCTCCAACGGAGCTGAGTAGGCAATCTCATATTCAGTCGATACATCGTCCAGTTGAGAAGAGCATCATCATCAAGATACACATCACCCAGAATACCCTTCGGATCAGTCATACTTCCTCCATAATTCAAACGACCTAATGATTCCATCAGAATATCCAACACATCACCTTCTTTTGCTTCAATCTCTACAGTCACAGACACATCCTGACGCTCAATCAAACCATAATACTTCTGATTGACATACACATAACCACGATCATGAATATCTTCCACACGGACCTTACCTCCCTTGTTCACTTGTGTTCGATACAGAATAAATCCATAATCAACACCCAACTTCTCCATTGTGATTGGATGTTCACCAGTCACTGGATTCGGATCCATCAAATCCAGATTGTCCCAAAGAGAAGCCATTTCCTCATATTCGAATTCACCATAATTGGTTTTCTTTGTATCCTCCACCTCATAGTGAGGAAGTGTCTTCCACTCACCAATCTTATCACGAATTGCATAGTACTTCTCTGTTCGATCTCCTGCCTCTGACAAAGGAGCATCATAATCATAACTTGTTGGTTGAGGTTGAATGGACTTACCTCCTCCATTAGCTCCATTCATGAAACCCCAATTCGTTCCTCCAATGAACACATAGAAGTTCCAGTTTGCATTCATTTCATACATCTCCACCATAGTATCAATGACTGGCTTGATCTCTGTCTTTGCATGCTTCTCCTTCCAATGGTCCAACCAACCAGGATAATACTCAGAATTCTGAAGAGGACCTGTAGGTTCATACTTACGCATCACTGCAAATGGATCATGAGCATTCCCAGGACCAAAGTCAACAGTCGTATAAGCCTTTCCTTCCAAACGACCACAAGTAACCATTCCATCTGAAGGACCATCTGTTGTAAAGGTCACATAACCTGTTGCAGGACCGAAGTGCTTGATAGTACTTTCATACAATGCATTCAGATACTCCTTATCACATGCAGGATAACTACCATACTCATTCTCAATTTGAGTCATAATGATACTACCTCCATTCGTAATCAGATGAGGCTGAAGAATGGGAAGAAGAACATCAAACCAATTCAGAGCAGGCTCCAGATACTTCGGATCTTTTGTACGAAGCTGAATTCCATCTTCCTTCAACAACCAGTAAGGAAGTCCTCCAAACTCCCACTCAGCACAAATATAAGGTCCGGGACGAACAATTGCCAACAAGTGGTATTTCTCTGCAAGACTGAAGAAACGGTCAATATCATTTGCTCCCTCAAAATTATACGATCCTCGCTCTGGTTCATGCATATTCCAAGCGATATACGTTTCTACTGTGTTGATTCCAGCATTCGCCAATTTCTTGAAGGTATCTTCCCATCTAGCTGGATGGACACGGAAATAATGGAAAGCAGCCGAAATCAGTTGGATTGGCTCTCCATTCAAAAGATAGGTGTTTTGGCCCACCGTGAAGTTTCCAGCAAAAGATACGGATAGAAGCACAGAAAATACAAAAAGTTTTGCAAACATTGTATCTGTTTATGAAGATACTTTGGATTTACGAAATAACCGTTCTCTAACCCCCACTTGAATTGTGTTTCTATTGATACTACTTCCTATTGCTTTGTAAAACAACACTTCTATTGTTTACACAAACACGATATAAAACATCATGGTATTTCTCCTCTAACTGATGGAGTGTTTCTTCAGCCATATTGAGGCTACCAACAGTCATAGCTTGTGCATGAGTCTGTGCTCGAATCCTTAGAGCAGTTTCAGCCTCATCATTATGGGTACCAGTCTTTTGAAACATATCGAGGAGACGAGTGGCACGATTCTGAATATCAATTCTCTTGTTTTCAAAGCGAATGTTCTCGTCCAGTACCAACTGCAAATCTCGGTATTTCTGTTTCAATATCTCAAAGTCCGCATTACACCATCGATCCATCAGTTCTGCAGTTTGAATCAACGTGTCACTGATATAGGCTCTAATTCGTACAATACAATCTGAACAATAAGTGAACTTGAGTACAATCGGATTCTGATTCATTGGTCCTGGGTGAGGAATATTGACTAGGAAACGACCCATTGTAGTGAGATCTGGATTTGTCTCCCAGTCACCTTGATACACTCTGACTGTGAAGAACGTAGCATTATCAGCAGTGTAGAATACTGGAGATGAAACTTCAACATCGACTTGTTGACCTTCAGGGAGAATAGTGAGAATGTCTCCATCAACCCACACACCCACTTTCTGAGGCAGAATATCCACAATACGGATCGCATCGGGATCAAAAGCATACAGATTACGAGCTATACATCACTTCACTCTCACAAACACAACCTCGAATAAACGCTCCTTCACCTACTGCCTTGCCAGGAGTAATATCAGAGAGAATTCGACCTGGGTATTCCTGATTCAACATTTCACGAATACAAGGAATCTCAGAACTTCCACCAACTAGTAGAATACCATCATAGTCCTTTCCTGGATGTTTTTCTTGCCATCGAACAATACAACGACGCAGAATATCAAAAGTCTTTGATATGATAGTAGGTCTGATAAGACCTTCAAATTCTTCACGAGTAATAATACTTGTGTCATCGTAATCAGCATTTGCCACATTAAAATCTAAACAAGATTGAGCATGTCCAGATAAGGCAACTTTCACCTCTTCACAATGTGCTTTGATTTTGGCAAGTCGATTTTTGGTGTTTGTGTTTGGATGAACCATTTCTAACTCTTTCAGATAGTGGTCCATCAAACAGTTGTCAATATCTGCTCCACCCAAATGACTATCACCGTCTGTTTCGAGGATTCTGAATTCATTATTCGCATACTCAATAATAGACACATCAAAGGTTCCACCACCAAAATCATACACAACAAAAGTCTGGTTTTCTACAACATTCTTATTTCCATTTACATAGGTTAATGCAGCAGCAGATGGTTCTGGAAACAACTGGACTTTATCAAAACCAGCAAGAGTGGCAGCAGCAAGAGTGGCCTTCCTCTGAGCATCTGTAAAACGAGCAGGAATCGTGATAATAGCACATACAGGAAGATTCTTTTCATTGTAACGCTGGGAATTGTTCTTGATGTACTTCAACAAGTCTCCTGTTAATACCTCAGGACGGTCTCGTCGAGTCTGATTTCCATTTGAAGTTCGAATCTCATATTCCACTTCTGCCATTCCATCATTTCCACGAACCACATTGAAAGGCCATTTATTCAAATCGGATTGGAACGAATCATCTTCATACTTCTTTCCGATCAATCGCTTCAATTCATACAGTTTGGTCACACGTCGTCCAGTTGCTTTCTTTGCACTGTTCCCAAAAAGTGGTGTTCCATTTGAATACGCAATATAGGAATCAATAACAAGATGTCCACTTTGATCTGGAATATCCTTTCTCTCTCCACCTGGTTCCATTCCATAGGCATAGCAAGTGGATGTTCCAAGATCAATTCCGATAATAAAGGAACTCATCGATTAACTGAGTTCCTCTTAGTATTGTTTCATACTTGGAACCACATTTCTCAATTCTGTTTCAAACAAACAGTGGAGTTATGGACTTTGCTTACTTGGCACGGACAGTGCTGTTAATGATACCGACAGCAACAGTCTGTCTCATATCACGAACAGCGA
>ERZ824480.1177-NODE-1177-length-24772-cov-3.508274_pt1 | contig 24772 bp, 31 predicted proteins | sample MGYA00519861_ERZ824480 | MGnify/ENA primary metagenome ERZ824480 (study PRJEB31778, sample SAMEA3449152) | human gut metagenome | biome: human gut; feature: human-associated habitat; material: faeces | place: United Kingdom | collected 2010/2012 ... | reverse complement strand
TAGCGCATCTGCTTTGCAAGCAGAGGGTCGCCGGTTCGAACCCGGCTAGCTCCACGGGGCTATGGCGCAGCTGGTAGCGCATCTCCATGGCATGGAGAGGGTCAGGGGTTCGAATCCCCTTAGCTCCACAGGCAGAGTTTTCAGAGCAATCTGGAAGCTCTTTTTCATACCAAAATCGGTGGGGTTCCAATGTTTTCAGATGGCCGAACAAAAAACAATAAGTCGAGTAAGCTCATTTAAGACACCGAAAATACTCCACTAAACACTCCTCCCCCTAACATATACTCGCAACCATGAGAACAACCATAAAAGGCGTCTACTATGATAAGAGCAAGAAGCTCTGGATGGCGCATTATAAAGACCCGCTGGATCCGTTACCCCAAAAAAGAGACGTCAAACGTGGTTTTGCAAACAGGATTGACGCGGAAAGATGGCGGTCAAGCGAACAGACGCTGCTGGACGCTGTAAAACGTGGCGATGCGGAATGGACGAGTTGGCAGGAGCGTGAGGCGAAAAAGGAAGCAGAACTTGCGCGGAGGAATACGCAATTCGAAATATACGCATATCTGTTCGTAGAACAATTCAAACAGGGGAAAAACCCGGAACCCAAAACGTCTACGACGTTGCGCTGCGACACGTTCTAGAAATGTCGTTCACCCACGGGCGCGTCTGCGACATCACTGAGGACGCAGTGAAAAGTTGGTATTATGGCAATGCGCTCAAGGATCAGCCCGACGCAAAGGAACGTACCTATCAGATGCTCAAGCGCATCTGCAAAAAGGCCGTCGAAGACGGATTGCTGGAAAAACAACCCTGCACACTGCCCCACGTCCACCGCGCGAAAAGCAAACGACATGACGTACCAGTCATCACAAATGAGGAACTTCGAACCATTACGGACAACATGCCCGAATGGTGCCGAATATTTCAGTACACCGCAGCCATGCTGGGACTACGAATCAGTGAAGTGTGTGCATTGCAGCGACAGGACTTCGACCTACCCAACCGACGTGTGCATATCAGCCACGGTCTCAATAGGGGAGAAGGCGACAGGGGGCCTCTACGCCTGGCCACGCCCAAAACAAAAAGCTCCAACGCATGGCTCTATATTCCACAAAGCTTCATGCCCATGCTCACTGAATGGCTGCGAACGCACGTCAGACCAGAGCCGGATGCAATGTTCATCGAAAGCCCGGCAAGTGGCTACGATATAGCCAGTCCAAACTCGATACGCGATCATTTCAAGGAAGCGGCAAAAAACGCAGGAAGACCAGATATCACCCCGCATCAACTCAAGGCGATGTTTTCGACGATGGTGAGTCGCACCAGTGACGGCCCTGCGACGCAGAAGGCCGTCACCAGACACGATTCAATGGAAGTAGAAACAGGATATTGGCGGCAAGACGAGGAAGCTCAGCGAAAAGCCGTAGATGGTGCCGGCTTACTTGATGATGCCCGCAACTGCTGAAGATATCGAAAAGAAGATAAAGGCCTTACAGGAAGAACAAGAGAAACTTGCCGCCAAACTCGCTCAAATGAAATGATTCTCAGCGAGCCAGTTTAAAAGCCTCCATCAACGATACGACGTTCACGCGGGTCGAACGCGGATGCCCCGGAAGCACGCGAGCCTCCACGCGATGATGACGAATCAGATCGTAAATCAAATCAGGAGAACAATCCACAAGTTCCGCCGCATGCGAGACCGTCACCAAGCGTGGCACCAGTTCATAGCCAGTATTACCGTCAGCAGGGAGAGCCATTAAGCACCTCCACAAAGACCACAGCAGAGCCACGGATACCATCGCCAGACGTTGCATAAAAGCAAGCAAGCAAAGTCAATTGAGAACCCTCCTTGCCGTCATGCAAGCTTCGTTCAAATCAGCAAGAAAGGCCATCCAATCAGGAGTCAATTTCTGGGAGCGTCCAGAGGACAGCAACCACGGCAATTCCTCAGATATCTGAGATAAATCAGAAAAAGTCCTCTAACAATGGCTCAACAGACGTGCCATCAATACGACAAGAACGCATCGTCAGAGCAACAAGACACTTCTTAGTCAAATCGTCAAAACGTTTACGCTCGAAGAGCGACAAACTCCCAAAACGTTCAGATAGAGGAAGCTGCAATAACTGCAACAATATCCGAGCTAAACTGGCAAGTTCCTCCGGCGACAGTTCAACAGACGGGAGATTGCCGTCCTTCTCGCACTGCAGCACGGCTTCCCCGGACTCCAGTTCCGCGAAGGGTGACTCGACAACGTCACCATCTGACAGCTCAGGCAGACCATCAGACATGCACAGATCAAACCCCTCGCCAACTTGTTGACGGACGCTTTCGCCGCTCGCGTCAGATATACGCATGACAGTCAAGCGGTAAGCGGACAGGAGTTCCCTCAACACGCTCTCGAATGGATGAGAAACCTCATTCACAATCACCGCAAACTCCCAACGAGCCCAGAAAGTCTGCTGATAGGTTCTACGAACCTGCAACGGCGACTGATCGCAGAGCTTGGACAAATCAGAGTCAACCTCCGAACGTTCCACCTTGCTAGGCAGGCTAACCATAACAGCACGCGTATTGCCCGAAAGCTGCGGCTGTGCAACGTCACCCAAAGTCCACTCCCCCAAGCCGCGCCAAAACGTTTCGACAATTCAGAGCGCACAGCGGACAGCAACGACAGAGACGACAGTTCGCCTTGCAGCCATAGAACATGGATTTCGGGACGAGGCTGAGACCCATCACGTTCACGAATCCAGCGATCAAGCACGATATCCATGCCGGAAGCGTATACAGCCAGTTCGGGGTCGGCGTAAATCTGCGCAGCCGTCATGCCATCCTCAAAAACCGCAGACCACACCAAACGACGTTTCGAGTCATGAGTCAGAGTTTTTTTTCCTTATTCCGTCTAGAACGCTGTGGATTCGGAACAAGTTCATTGTCCATCGCCCGTGCAGGAACAATTTGCGTAAACGCCTTATCCGCATATTCACCACGCTTGTAGATGTAATCAACCGCGCCAGAGAAATCACGAACGACTTCGATATCGGCGGCAGGCCAAGCTTTAAGCACCCTCTCAGCCGTACATCCTGAATTCGTGGCACACATGAGCATTTGCAAGTGCGGTGTTCCTGTGGTGGGTGCGATTTCGTATGCAACCAGCGCACCTCGGCTTTTGCGTAACCCGCCAGATTCGTTCAGACACCAGTGCTTCAAAGCCCATTCCGCACACTCATCAGGAGTCAGACCAGCTGGAACACCGTTCTGCTGGGGATTCAATAGCGTTACCATCCATAGGTTCCTTTTGGCATTGGCAGTCAATCCCTGGCCGCGTTCCACGCTACGAGCCATCCGCTTAATATCGACATCAGACATTTCACACCGTCCTTTCGTTTCGGTGCGAGTCGCTATGTAGAAAGTGACAACTTTTTTCGCAAGACTTTTTTGAAGCCCAGAAAACGGCGAACTTCCGCCATTCCTGAAAGAAAAGTAAAAAGTCACGGAAATGCGGGGTAATATCCTGATCGCAAGCGGTCAGACCCGCATTTCCTGACGTGGCACGACACGTAAAAATAGCGATATTGTTCATGCACGTACGTATGCGTCGACCAAACCGGTTTGATACCCCCTAACCGAGAGGCTTGAATAATCTTTCCATTTTCGTCACAAAGATTCATCTTCAGTGAACCATGCGTTCAGAAGCTATTCATCTTCGTTCAACTAGCAGCCGGATTCGAGCAGAACGAGCGTGAACAGCGCACCGTTCTCCTCAGAAACGCGGACAATAGAACGGAAAAACGACCAATAGCGGACGCCGCCTACGGCGGCTATACATGCAGTCGTGCTACGCGCAGAGGAAACACCAATGCCTATATGAATGGCCGGACGTTCCGTTCGACCGTTTGCACGGCCGGCGGCACGTCCGGCACGCCGCCTCGGCGGCGTGAGTTCAGCGAACTGCATCAAGCAGTGCAGGGATATCCGACTCGGGCAGATAATCCCATTGCACGTACTCGGCCATGCCGGAGTCCATGGTCATCACACTCATGCCTTTCTGGACGAAATCAATGGCGGTGGGGCTGGACGAACCATCCGGCAGGCTACCGAGTGCAGACTTCGCCATCTCCGGCGTGGAGCAACGGAAAGCGACCTTCAAGGCGGCGTTGTCGCACAGCACAGACGGCAATGCGTCCGTGGTCGGTTTCTGAGTCATCGCGATCAGCGTGATGCCAGCCCAGCCACCAGAACATTGACACCTGCGGTCTTGCCAGCACCCGGCTGCCCTGCGATGGTCATGCCCGAAATGCCAGATAAATCCACATGGCGCACACCATTCAGAGTCCTGCCGACGGTCACGGCTACGTGACCGGTTTCGATGGATACGTTCGGCAGACGATCGAGCACGCTAGGTGACGCCAGCGTAGACAGACGGTCGGATGCGAACAATCTCACCAGCCAACGATTCGGATATTTCTGTGGATTCGGTCGCGTCACCTCGAAATCAGCGGCATGAAGCAGTCCTAGGGAATCGGCGTACAAACGACGCAGATTCTCCGTCGTAATGCCTTTCAGAGGTAGGTCACGCAGTTCAAGATGCCCTTCACGATGTCCGGCTGGATAGCGTAGCCAACAAGAGTAGTTCACATGTTTCGGGGGAGCGGATACGCCTGGAATCAAAACTTCGTTTGGACGGGTGGGTATGAGGTTGCAGTCGCGAAGCCAACGGTTGCCGCGTCTGCGGGCAGCGCGACGGATGCCGCGATCGTAGTCGCCAAGCACGGGGGCAAGCCACCGCGCGGTCTTCCGCACCTTGGGGTCATGTGCCAGAAGCCCTAGCGCGACGAGTCCGACGGCGATCATGGAGGTCAGGAAGAGCCATATCCATGCAAGCCCGGTTGCCTATACGATGTAGATCGCGATGATCCAGAAACTGGTACCGATGACACCAAGAAATACTGAACCGATCGCGCCGAAAATAGCAAGAAGTACCAGATCTGACGTCGCTGGATGCGTGGCAAATTTTATTGAACCGTTCATAATTGCATCCTTTGTAGAGAAAGGTGGCTTCCATTTCGGGAGCCACCTTCTTCTATGCGGAGATGAGAATAAGGGAGGATGCTCAGGCCTCAGCGATGCCACGGGCGGACAGGGAGATACCGGAGCGGCCATTATTTTCCCATGTCGTAGCCGTCAGGCCGTCGAACACGATTGGCGTGGTCGGCGGGATATTGATGGCGACAATCGATGGCACTTTCACCGTCTCGAGCTCGGAACGACGCCCTGCGCGAAGAATCAGAATCTGCACTGACCACAATGGCACGCCGTCGGCATCCACGGCCTGTTTGCCATCGACACGGCGGTTGTTCTCATAGACTGCGACCGGCTCTGCGAACTGGAACCGGATTCCGTCGGCGAATGCCGTCTGGTCAACTGGGACACGCATCGTAATGCTCCTATCTGCGCAGGGCGTTTCCCCCACGACACTAGATGCTATGCGGATAAAAGAACCTCCATCAAACTCGATAAAAGTCAGCACCATTGGTGCAGGAGGGGGAATTGACCGATAGAGTTAAAAAACCGGTTAAATCTGATTGAGATTGGGTAAAAATGAACAAACACGACTACGGATTGACGTGGATAGACAACGACGCCTTGTATTACGAGGTTAAAAGGAACTTCGATAAGTTCTTCGCCCCCGAAAGGAACAAGAAACAGTTGCCTCCAGATCCTTTCCTCATTCTGACGCAGGCGCTCATTACCGGTGAATCCCTGAACGACAGTCTGGGCTTTGAAAAAACAAGGAAGATAAACAAGTCTCTAAGCAACGCTCTTGGGGATATGCATCAGGGGATTCTTGGACTGGCTCCGCATTGGACGACTTTGGGAACGGCCGGCGGCGTGCTGGACATCAAAACCGTGGACGGGTATGTGCATCCGGTCATAGGGAAACCGGTCGTCGCGGAAGTGAAGAACAGGTTCAACACGATAAAGGCGTCGGACGAAAAAGACGTGTGGGACAAGATAGACGCGGCCGCGCGTTTGACGAATTCACAAGGCTATCTATTCCAGATAGTCCCCGCAGACACGCACCGATATGACGAAAAGTGGGAACCATCCGGCAGAAAGGCCAAGAACACGGTCAGACGATGCGATGGCGCCACCGCGTACGAGATCGTTTTCGAATACAAGAACGCCCTGCATGAGCTTTACGAGGCACTGCCCGCAATATTCGCGGATATCAGAAGCAGCGATTCCATGGTTTCGACGATTGACCGCAAAACCATGGAACTGCTGTACAGCTCGGTTTTCCCAGCCTAGGTTCAGGTGTATTCCAACGCGATCATCTTCAGATAAGCGGCGTCTTCGACCTGTTCTTCCGTCAGGGCAGGAACCTCAACGAAATCGTCGGGTCTTTCACCTTTCAGCATGGCGAGAATACCCTTGCCGATGTGGTAGGACATGTTGACGGGAACCGCGTTGCCTATCTGCTTGTATCGTGCCGCCATCGAGCCAGAGAACTCCCATTCGTCGGGAAAGCTCTGGATGCGCGCGTATTCACGGACGGTGAGAGGACGCGTTTCCGCCGGATGGCAACGTTCCGTCTGCTTTTGCGCAGGAGCGCAGGTCAGGGTCAGGGACGGCTCGTTCCACGCGAGGCGTCGGGCCATGCCCGTTTTGCCTCCCGGCAGGTGGTATGACCCCTTCAGGTATTCGCGTTGCAGATTGTCCGGCAGGTCACGCCAATATCCTCCCGGCGGAACCAGTTCCAGTATCTCGCGTTTACGCTGGGGATATGCTGCACCGTCAGACTTCGGACAGTCCCCGATGGCGTCCCAGAGAGTCATTAGCTCGCCGCTCTGCTTGGGGAACAGTATCGGCATGTCGAGATCGTCGCGCACCCCCAGAATGACAAGGCGTTCGCGCTTCTGCGCGACATCAAGGAATTGGGCGCGGAGTATCTTGATCGCGACTCGGTATCCCTTTTCCATCAGGCAGGAGAGCATTGTGCGGATGGTCTTACCCCCGTCGTGCGTCAAAAGACCACGGACGTTCTCCATCATGATGACATCAGGCTTGCATTCCCCGATGGCACGCGCGAACTGGAAGAACAACGTTCCGCGCGTATCCCCGAAGCCTTTCGATTTTCCGGCATAGCTGAACGCTTGGCAGGGGACGCCGCCCTGAAGGAGATTGACTTTCCCTTTGAATCCGGAAAAATCGATCTGCGCGACATCTCCCTCGACGACGTTCCACTGCGGTCGGTTATGGCGGAGCGTCCCACATGCCGCATGATCGATCTCGGATAGCATGAGGTTCTCGAAACCGGCGTTCTCAAGTCCAAGCGCGGTGCCTCCGGCTCCGGCGAACAGCTCGACCGTGGTCATCTCGGTCGGATCTGATTTAAGCACATGGAAAGAGGGAGCGCCAAGCTCCTTGGGTGATTCATGCTGCCGTTTCGCGTGCTCGATCTCCGAGGGATCGAAGAGCCGGACGTTACACGAGTCGCGCACGCTTCTGAGCAGACCGAGCTTATCCCACCGGCGAATGGTATCCACCGATACGCCAAGCGCCGATGACGCATCTCCAGCGGTTAACAGCTTCTTCTGATTATTCATTTTCATATGATTAAAACCTTTGCCTATGCAATGGTTATCAGTATAACAAGGGAATACTATTTTGCCAAAACGACGAGTCTCATAAACGGACTTATCACCAAAGGCTCAACAGATAGACAAAGGCTCTGCTAGGGCGAACGTTGCACAGGCAAAAAAGCTCCACTAAACACTCCATATATTGAGCGACACGCCGAGAAAATGGCAAAATATCAACAAATAGTTGCGAATCCCCTTAGCTCCACAGAACAGAACGTCCCTCCTTCCGGGAGGGGCGTTTCTTGTTTTTTCGAGCCTATACCCGCAGGCGAGGATCCTCGGCATCGACAGCTCTCCGGACATGATCGCCTCGGCGCGCAAGCTCTGCCCCGACTGCGATTTCGATGTGCTGGACGCCGGGTCGCTCGACGAGCTCGACACCGATTTCGATGTAGTCTTCTCCAACGCCTGCCTGCAATGGGTGCCGAATCATGAACGGGTGCTGCCCTCCATGCTGCGACGGCTTAACGCCGGCGGCGTCGCGTCGGCGCAATTCACCGAGAACATCAACCTGCCGCCGCACATCATCATGCGCGAGACCGCGTGCGAGCCGAAATGGCGGCAGTGGATCAGCGAGATACGCCGCTACTACAATCTCGGCGGCGACAATTTCGACGTAAGCGCATACTATGATCTGCTCGCCCCGCTCTCCGCGCACGTCGACGCGTGGGAGACGAACTACTACCATGCGCTGCCTGGGTATGAGGCGATCCTCGACTGGTATCGCGGTACCGGTCTGCGCCCGTATCTGGCCCAGCTGCCCGATGACGGCCTGTATCTGCGAGTTTTGAGAGCGTCGGTTGAGCGAGCCATAGATTTTTCATATGCCCGCGGTCTTGTGTCGCGCCCTGCGACGTGCTTCGATGGTGGGTGCCGGCGGCAAGGGGCTTCGCCGGTGCCATATCGATGGTTCGCACGTCAAGAAGGGGGTTGTGATGGTGTCCACCACATTGGACTTCGCCGAGAAGTACCTGCTGAAAACCGAGGTCAGGACCGTCGCGGTCATGCCCGACGACGATGATTCGGTGCGTGATGATGATTCGTACGACGCATAGTGCGGTGATCGTTCTCGATGATGTTTGTGCGAGGATGACTCATATTCCCGCACAAGTGCGCATGATGCGGATTCCCGGAATCCCGAGACTTGCTTTCGCTTGATGCCCGATTGGCCCGGTATCATACTCGCGCCTGTATCATTGAGGACGATTGCATATCTTGCCACCGGGAAGGGTCATCATGGGACGCAGTCGGTGATGCATTTCCACGTGCACTTAATCCCGCACAGATATGGGGACGGATTGGACACCTGGCCCAAGCTGCCGGGCCGCTCGCTCGACCTCGATACGGCATGGCGGCGGTTGAGGCGGGGAAAATCGACTTCGTGAGGATTGTGATATAGGACATCAAAACGGCGGGATTCCGCCGATGCAACCTGTGGTTGCGCACGGTTGCGGGGCATGGTCGGCGATTGCAACCGTAAGATGGTGGCGGATGGCGTGGACGGCGTGCCATAGTGGGGTCATCGGCCGAACATGACATGATGGAATCACTTGAGAAGGGATTTGACGATGAGCTTCCGCACCAACCTGCAATACCTGCGCGCCCAACGCAACATGACCCAGGAGCGACTGGCCATGCTGCTCGGCGTCTCGCGGCAGGCTATTTCGAAATGGGAATCCGAGAAGGCCTACCCCGAAATGGACAAGCTGCTCATGATCTGCGATCTGTTTGGCTGCACGCTCGACGACCTCGTGCTCGGCGACGTGAGCGTGAGCACCAGCCGGCCGGACTCGCACGGCGCATCGGCAACAGGCTGCGGCACGACTGTCGGAGGCAGGACCGGTGAAGATGCCGGGAGCCCTGCACATGCGGGGAACGCGAAGGGAAGTATAGGCGACGCCGACGAGCCCGCGCATCTCGGTGCGGCCGGTGCCATCGAGCCAAGCCTCACGGGCGTGCCGACCGGCGAGACACCGTACGGAACCGGTTCGCCCCGCCCCGCCGTGCACGCCAATACGGCCACCCTGCCGCAGGACCTGACCGGCTACGACGAGCATCGCCGCCGGTTCATCGAGAACCTGTTCGCCGTCCTTGAGGCCGGCGGGTATGACACGTTCGGCGAACTCACCTCGCATTGGACGCAGTCGTTGCCGGTCATGCTCGCCGCCGTCCGCGGCATTGACGCCGAGGACCGTGACGTGATGGCAGACGTACTCAAGGGGTTCGCCGCGACAGCCGCGACGTCGGTGATCGCGACGAAGCAATGACCGCCGCCGTGACGGCGGTCGCCCGCGCGGCGGCGACGGGGAGGCCTGAGCACTCGGATCGCTGTAGCGCGGGCCATCGTGCGACCGCGTCGCGCATCGTGATTCATGTCCGCTATGTTGACGAGCGGCTGCGGGCCGTGCCGCTTTGACGTATTCTCCCTGAGTCGGGATGTCCATATATGCGGGGAGTTGATGCGGTGGTGATTGCCGGTTTTTCGCTGATGACGATGCTGCTGATCCTGCTGGCCGGCATCGGTGCCGGATTCGTGGGATATGCGGTCGGCGCGTCTTCGCTGGTATCGTATCCGGCCCTGCTGGCGCTGGGTATTCCGCCGGTCCTCGCCAACGCGAGCAATACCGTCGGTGTGATCGGCACCGGCGTCGGCGGCGTGCTGGGCGCCCGCAAGGAGCTGCGCGGGCAGCGGCTGCGTTCCATCACCTACGTAAGCATCGGCGCGGTGGGAGGCGTCGCCGGCGCTGCGCTGCTGCTCAGCCTCGACCCGAAGATCTTCGAATTCGCCGTTCCGCCGCTGATCCTGTTCAGCTCGCTGATCATAGCGGTCAATCCGCGCGGCCGCATGCAGGCGCGGCAGGCCGCGGCGGACGTCATGGCCCAGGCCAGATCCCTGACGACGCCACAAGGGCAGGGGAGCGACGGCGCACCCGCGTCGGCTCTCGCATCGACGCAACCCATGTCCAAGGACCCATGGTGGATATGGCTCGGCGTCGCGTTCGTGGCGGTATACAGCGGATATTTCGGCGCCGGTGCCGGCACGTGCGCGCTCGCGGTGCTCGACGCAGGCAAGATCGGTCCGTTCCATCAGATCAATGCGCTCAAGACGCTGATCGGCACCGGTGCGAACATCAGCGCGTCGGTCATCTTCATCGTGCGCGGCGTCGTGGACTGGCCTGCGGCCATCCTGCTGTGCATCGGCTGCTTCATCGGCGGATACATAGCGTCGCCCGTCACTCGCAGGATCCCGGCCCGGATCATGCGCATCGCGGCTGTGCTCGCCGGCATCGTACTCACCGTTGATCTGGCGCTGAAAACCTACCTGTGACGAATCGGAAGCCGTCGAATGCGACGGTATCCGGCATAATATCGCATTTCTCCGTTCAGAGAGTTTTCAGAAAAGAGCCAGACAAGATTCGACGGTCGTGACGTTCTCTCTTAGCGGCATGATGATGACCTCCGGCGACTTCACGCTCACCGGCTTCTCGTCGGACACCGCCATCGCCAACGCGGCGAACGGCACGTTCACGATGTCGTCCGGCGAAGTGTTCGGCTATGGCGAGTCGGACAACGGCAAGGCCATCATCTCCAAGGCGCTCGCCGACTTCAACGGCCTGAAGGTCGGCGACGAGATCACCGTCACCAACCCGTCCGACACGTCGACGACCTACACGTTCACCATCGGCGGCATCTACAAGAACAGCACGTCCAGCAACACCAGCGCGATGGGCCCGATGGGCGGCACCTCGCAGGACGCCGACACCACCGCGAACGACGATGACACCACCACCACGACCCAGCTGAGCTACACCTACGTGCTCGGCAGCGCCGACGACTACGAGACCTTCGCTTCCGATGTCCGGAAGGCCGGACTGGACGACACCTGCACCGTGCAGTCCGCCGACGTGGAGAACCACGAATCGAGCCTCGTGCCGCTCGACAACCTCGCCAAGTTCGCCCTCACGCTGCTTATCGTCGTACTGGCGGTCGGTGCGGTCGTGCTCAATCTGTTCAACATCTGCGAACGCAAATACGAGGTCGGCGTACTCACCGCCATCGGCGTGAAGAAGGTCAAGGTGGCGGCGCAGTTCGCAATCGAGCTGCTGATCGTGACGATGTGCGGTATCGCGCTTGGCGTGGCCGGCGGGGCCGTGGCGTCGGTGCCCGTGTCGAACCAGCTGCGTCTCCTCGCAGGAGACCCAGACCGCCAGCCAGGAGGAGCAGTTCGGTCGCGGCGCCGACATGGGCGGCGCTCCCGGCAGCAGCTCTGATTCGGGTGGTTCCGGTTCGACTGGTACGAGCGGCGACTCCGGCAGCGCGTCGCCATCGCGCGGGCGCTGAGCTATGGTCCGTCGATTGTCCTCGCCGACGAGCCGACCGGCAATCTCGACATGGCCACGCAGGACGACATCATGGCGCTCGCCCATGAGGAGGGCAAGTGCGTGACCAGTCCAGAAGTCGCCGCGGCCTCCGACGAGGTCTATCAGCTCGCCAAGCTGCGTCGCCGCTGACCGCACGATTGCATGCGACACGCCCGGAATGCGTAGCACAATCGCAAGGTGCGAATCGAAGAACGGCGCAATGGCAATGCATGGCCAGTGACGATTCGATGATTGTGCTACGCACTCCGGGCGTGTCGCACGGTGGCGTGGTGTCGCACGGTGGTGTGGTGCCGTGTGGTGGTGTGGTGCCGTGTGGTGGTGTGGTGCCGTGTGGTGGCACCACTACCGCGCCTTGCGGCCGACCCGCTCCAGCAGACGCCCGTTGAGCCGGATCTGCGACACCAGTATCGCCAGGAAAATCAGCGCGAATCCGGTCGCCGCAGCACCACTGACAGTCTCTCCATAGAACAGCACCGAAAACACCATGCTGAACACGGTCTCCAGGCACATGATGATCGACGCCTGCGAAGGCGGGGTCACCTTGAGCCCGACGTTCTGCATGATCTGAGCCAGCATCGTCGCGCCGAGAAACAGGTAGACCAGGCATGCGAGGACGCCCGGCGCAAGCCATGAGGCGTTCGGCGCCGGTTCGCTGAACGACGCGCCGACTATGAAGCACACGCCGGCCGTCACGAACTGCGCGAACGTCAGCGCCACCGGGTCGATGACGCGGCTCCACTTGCCCAGACACACCAGATTGAACGAAAAGATCACCGCGCACAGCAGCGTCAACAGGTCGCCGGTGCCAATCGTGAGCCCGCCCAGCCCGGACCCGAGCGACACGAAGCCGACGCCGGTCAGGCACAGGGCAGCCGCGACGATGTTGCGCGCCGCAGGGCGCTGCCGCATCAGCAGCCATGAGACGAACGGCACCAGCACGCAATACGCCGAGGTCAGGAATGCGCTGCGGCCGGGTTCGATCATCGTCAGGCCGACCGTCTGGCTGATCATCGTGCCCCAATACGTGAGCCCGGTCACCAGCCCCGGGATGATGATGGATTTGTTCAGATACGGTACGATTCGCTTGCGAAACAGGATCAGCATGATCGTCGACGCGCCGACCAGCCGCAATCCCATCAGCCATTGCGGCGTGACGACACCCATCGCGACCTTGGCTATGGGATAGCTGCCTCCCCACAGCATCGCGCAGCACAGCAGCATGACCCGCCCCGTCGTCGGGGACAGTCCTTTCTTCATCGTTGAACCTCTCTCAATGAGTCGATATGGCATTGGCGCGCATTGGCACGTCATCGGCGGCCCGATAACATGGTAATAGCGAAACCGCCGCGCCGCGCCGCGTCCGGCCCGGCATCCTGGGGAGGGGGTGCTGATATGGTGGACACTCCGTCAGAAGCCGCGTAAGTGATCGGCTTCGTTGTTGAAAGGCTATTGTGCCGAAACGTCACCATGATTTCGCGGCTGGTTCCGCTGCGCGTTCCGTTATGCATACTGATACGGACACTGTTGATATAGATGATATCGATGCCGCCCTTGATGCTTCCGCAGATGACAAGGAGCAGGATGTCGCTCCGACGTTCGCCGAGCTCGGCGTGCCCAAGCCGCTGGTGCACGTGCTCGCCATGGACGGCAAGGTCACCGCGTTCCCGATTCAGGCGGACACGCTCGCCGATTCGCTGAACGGCGTCGATCTGCTCGGTCGCGGGCAGACTGGCTCCGGCAAGACGCTCGCATTCGCCATTCCGCTGGTCGCCCGCCTGAGCGAGCACAGCGTCACCGAAGTGGCCATGAAGGAATTCGAGCAGATTCGCAAGGCGTCCGACGAGAAGGCCGCGCGGGAGCAGGCGTCCCTGCCGCGTCCGCGCGGATTGGTGCTCGCGCCGACCCGTGAGCTCGTCAACCAGATCGACGAGGTGATTCAGCCGCTCGCCGAGGCGTACGGCATGAGCACCGTCACCGTGTATGGCGGCGTGAGCTACGCCCGCCAGGTCGCGGGGCTTCGCGCGGGCGCCGATATCGTCGTCGCTTGCCCGGGACGTCTTGAGGATCTGCTGCGTCAGGGCAAGCTGTCTCTGGACGCCGTGGAGATCACGATTCTCGACGAGGCCGACGAGATGGCCGACATGGGATTCCTGCCGCCCGTCACGCGTCTGCTGGAGCAGACCGATTCACGCGGTCAGCGTATGCTGTTCTCGGCGACGCTCGACCACGGAGTGGACGCGCTGGTCAAGCGGTTCCTGCCGGATGCGAAAGTGCATGCGGTCAGTTCCGTCGTCTCGCAGGTCGACACGATGACCCATCACGTGTTCGAAGTGTCGCAGGGCAACAAGCATGAGGTGATTCGTCTGCTGGCCAGCGGCACCGGCAAGCGCATCCTGTTCACGCGCACCAAGTTCCAGGCCAAGAAGATGGCGAAGAAACTGATCGACGAGGGCATTCCCGCGGTCGATCTGCAGGGCAACCTCAGCCAGAAGCAGCGTGACCGCAACCTGTTGGCGTTCGAGAAGGGCCTGGTACGCGTATTGGTTGCCACCGACGTGGCCGCTCGCGGCATCGACGTCCATGATGTGACGCTGGTCGTGCAGACCGATCCGCCGGCCGACCCCAAATCGTTCCTGCATCGTTCCGGCCGCACTGCGCGCGCCGGCGAACAGGGTGACGTGGTGACGCTCGTCCTGCCGAATCAGGCCCGCAGCACTCGCCAGATGATGAAGCGCGCCGGCATCCGAGTCAAGTCGGTGGCAATCACGCCGGCGTCCGAAGATCTGACCGAGTTGGTCGGCGAGCACGCGCCGGTCGTCGAGGGCTGGTCGCTGGACAAGGCGCTTGAGGCTTTGCGCCGTTCCGAGCGCGCCGGCCGCTCCGATCGCAAGGGCGGTCGCGGTGGTGAGGCGCGCGGCGGGCGGGGACGTTCCGGCCGCAAGTCCCGCGCCCGTGGCGGCGAGCATGATTTCTCCCGTCCGTCCGCACGCCGTGACGGCCATCGTCATGACGGCGCCGAAATGGAGGGCCGCGAGAGCGCCCAATACCGGTTCGACCATCGGGACGAATCGCAGATGTCGATCATCGGCGAGGGCAAGCCGCACGGCAAGCGCAAGCACACCACCAAGCGGGACCGTTTCGACGGATACGGGCGCTCCGGCTTCGATGACGGCCGTTTTGACGACCGGCGTCAGTACCGTGACGCTGAGGGTCGCAAGGGCGGCAAGAAGCGCCGCGGCAACGACTTCGGCGACGATTTCAACACGCCGTTTGACGGTCGCGAGGCCGATCGCCGCAGCAACCGTCGCAACGGGCGTTTCCACGACACGTCGTTCGAGGACCGCAAGGGCGGCTCGCACAACAACGACGGTGACAACCGTCGTGACGGGCGGAACCGCAGGAGCCAGAGCGGGCCGAACCGTGCCATGCGCAAGGCCGCGGGATTCCGCAAGTCGCACGGCAAGCGCAACGCGGCGCCGTTCCGCCGCGGTCGCTGAGCAATCATTGACCGGCCGGGCGTCGGCGGCATTGACGTACCTGCCGATACTGCCGACGTCCGGCCGTCATATATGACCTGTCTTAGCCGTGCCATGACGGGTGACCAAGGTGTGGATGCTCGCCCCTGACTAGCTGCGTTCGGGGGGTTACAATGGGGGCGTCGATGTGAGCAGTCGGGGAGGTGCGCGATGGCAAAGCATATGCGCCCGCCGCGGCGCAGGACGGGACGTATCCTGCGCGGCATCGTGACGCATGCCGGCGGTCGTGTCGGCCCTCGTCGGCGGTCGAACCCGCTTGGCGGCCGAATAATATCCACCCGTGAGCTGACGTATGTGCGCCGCCGTCTGACGGTGCTGATCGCGATGTTCTCCGTGGTGACGATGGTGGTGCTATTGTCCGTGCGTGGGTGCTCGAACGATGGCGATGGCTCGTCCGGCAGCGTTTCATCAGCCGGTGCGGCCCGATCCGGTGCCACGGTCGACCCCACCGACGGCAGTGCCGCCGATGACGGCTCCTCCGACGAAAGTTTCTCCGACAAGTCGGGGTCCGGCAGGGTTCGTTCCCAATCGGCGTCTCGGAGCATGTTCAAGGCGGCCATGCCGGCTCCGGCCCAGCCCGAACGCGACCTGACTGCCCAGGCATCCGCCGCGCTGGCCGGTGTGTTTTCCGGCGCGAGATATTCCGTCTCCGTGGTCGATCTGAGCAATGCCGGCACACTCGTCGACATCGACTCCTCCCAGGTGTTCGCATCGGCGAGCACGTACAAGCTGTTCGTGGCGCATTCGATGGTGACGGCCGTGGAATTAGGCGAGATGACATGGGATTCGCCGCTCAACGGCATGACGCTGCAGCAGTGCCTGACCACGATGATCGTTGATTCCGACAACGAATGTCCCAAGGCATGGCTGATGCGCGATAACGGCGCCGGCTACGACAAAGTAACGCAGCAGGCGAACGCGCTCGGCGCGAAGAACACGACATTGCATTATCTGGACGTGCGCACGACATCGGCCGATCTGGCGCTGATCCTGACCAAACTGTATCGGGGCGAGATCTGGAACGACGACGACCGGGACATGGTGATCGGCCTGATGAAACGGCAGCAGTACCGCAGCGGCATACCGGCCGGCATCGGCGGCAACGGAACCGTTGCCGACAAGGTCGGATTCCGCGACTCGTACCTGCATGATGCGGGCATCGTATATTCCGGCAAGGGCGACTATGCGTTCGTCATCATGACTTCCGGCTCGTCGTGGACGGCGATAGCCAACGCCAGCGCCGCGCTGTATCAGCTGCTGTGAACGGTTGCCGCCGGAGATGGTGACGGCCGCCGGCAGATGCGGCGGCCGTATGAATGAATCGGTTTTTCAGCGGTTCTCGACGCTGATGCGCTGCGTGAGCGCGTGCGATTCGCCGGGAGCGAGCTCGATGGCATACTCGCGGCAGGCGGCTGCCTCGATGGCTACGAAATCGCGCCATTCGCCGGGCTGCATGTCGCCGATTTCGGTGTCGGCCGCGGTTCCCGGGTTCCATGTGACGGTCTGCTTCGTGCCATGGGCCTCGATGACGATGACGCGATCCCATGCCGGGTCATCCAGACGCAACGTGTCGGTGGAGTAGTAGATGCGGTCGACCGTGGTGCCGTCGAAGGTCACCGGCTCATCGGGCTGCACGCGGGGAGGGTACCCGGCGACCGTGGCGTCGAGATAGTCGGAGCCCTCCAATCCGTGTAGGCTCACCTGGGTCAGGTCGCCGACATGGAAGTGCGTGTGCAGCGCGGTCTCATAGCGCAGCGGCTCGGTACCGTCGTTGGTGACGGTCAGCGTCATGGTCAGCTCCTTGCCGACTTCGATGTCGTAGACCGCATGGAACCGCGGGGAGGCCCCGGAATGCAGCTGGGCGAGCAGTTCGGGCGTCGCGTCGGCGTCGGACAGCGTGTATCGGATGCGTCGGTCGTCGGTCGCGTCCTCGTCCACATGCCAGACAGTGGTGCGGGCGAACCCGTGCTTCGGCTTCTTACCGGCGATTTCGCCATGCTCGAAACCGAGTGCGAACCATGGCAGTACCACGGGCACGCCTCCGCGGATCGGTTCGCCCAGATAGACGGCCTTGGGCTGCCATACGGCGGGATGGCCGCCCGCGGGCGTCCAGGAGAGCACGTGAGCGCCGAAATCGCTGATCTGCGCGGCACCGTCTTCATTGGCGACGTTGCGAATAGTAAACGTAGTAATCATAGATCACAGTATATGCCGATGCCGGCCTTTGAAAATACTTACCTTGGTCATAGCTGTTTTTTATATAAAATGTTTGAACACCTTTGAACACTTTATGATGAAATACCAAGATTCTGAAAAGCAAGCCTGTCATTCTTCCTCTTATTGACATTCCGCAAGTAATGCAATGTTGTAGCTGTCTCACTATGTCCCATTAAATAACTAAGGGTTGTAAGATTATTTCCGTCAAAAGCTGTTGAAGCATTGTAAAAGCGGATTTTATGACTGGAATGATAAGGAACACCGGCTTCTTTGCAATATTTCTTCAAACGGCGATTAAAGCTGTCTGTTGTCATAATCTCGCCGTTGGGTTCAAAGACATATATTCCATTTGGATTTAATTCCTTTGCTTTGTGAAGAATTTTAAGTGCTTCGTCTGTAAGGAACTGTTTACGGAATCCATGAGAAGTATTTCCTTTCATTTGATTTACTACTTTTACTTTTCGGCTTGAGAATGTTAAATCATCATTCAATGTACGTTCACAGGTCGCCTGTCTGTGAAGATATACAAGCCTGTTATTGTAGTCAATATCTTCCCAACGGATAGCTTTTGTTTCTCCAACACGGATAAAGAGATAGAAAGATAACTGTATTGCAAGAGAATATGGCTCTATGATACACCGAAGATAATTTAATAACTTATGCGTATCATCACGGGAAAATACATTGTCACTTTGTACTTCTACTGGCTTATAGGTAAACTGTTTGAAATTCACATCAGAGACAGGATTATGTGATATAATTTCTTCTTCGATCGCATAACTCATTATTCCATTCAAAACAGAACGGGCATTACTGACTCGCTTGTGCGTGAACTGTCGGTCTTTTGTAGCTTCTCTGAAAAAGCGGATAAGCGTGATTGGTTTGATTTCGCCTATCTTCATTTTAACAAGTTCTGTATCTTTGAAAAATCTATTCCATTCAGATACATATTCTTGAATTGTTTTTGCTTTTACGGAAGTATAATCTCTTTTATACAAAAGCCATTCAGCATATAATTCTTCTAGTGTGACATTCTGACGGTTTTCAGCTTTCTGCTTTTCGATATAAAATCTGATGATTTCTTTTTCAAGGTTCTCTTTACTCTTCCTCTTAACAGGACGGCGTTTGTTAGGTTTGGTTTCATCGGGTAAATAAGTACGCCAGCTTTTTTCTGATTCCGAGTAATAAATTTCATATTTGTGATTCTCCAAGATTTTTTTATTTGCCATAATTTTAAAATCTTTGAAGACTTCATCTGTGGTCATGTTAGCACAGGTGGCTAACGTATTCAATAATGTTATATCTGAAAACGTAACGGGATTATCCATAAGATTCCCCCTTTACGCAAGGATTTTCTTTTTTAATTTTGATGTAGATAACACTGCTGTCCTTTAAGCATGAACCAGTAGATAAGAAAGCGTTGGTATCGTAAATTTGCCTTGTGTATTCTTTCTGAAAGACGATATTTTCTTTTTGTAAGTCATGTAAAATGTCTTCGGTCAGCATGACTTTTGTTTCGTGTGGAACTTTCAGATTTTGAGATTTAAAAAAGGCTTTTTTCTTATGTTCTTTCAAATCAAGGTCTTTTCCAAAATACTTGCTAAGATAACGACCTCTGTTTTCTTTGCTGTCTACATCAATGCGATTGATTTTAATAAATCCATGTGACCATAAATTCTGTAATTTTTCTTTTGCTATATACGGAAAATCAAAGAAAATAACATGATAATGGATTGCTCCACGCTTCTGTTTCTCCCACGTTGCAAGGTATTTTAATAACTGGGTTTTGGTATGGTACAAATAATAATTTAATCGCTGGATAAAATACTTAAATTCTCGGTTAGTTATCAGGATTTCCTGAATGTTTTCTTTAAATGTCAGCGTTACAAATTTTGTTTTGTTATCAAAGTTGCAGTCAACAATACGGGCAATATCCCAACGAGCCTGTTCGTAATGCTTCTGCTTGCGTTTTAAACTGTCATATTGCTTATGAGCTGACATTTCATCAAATTTTTTTCGGTTACTTGTGTCTGTTAAATCTGCCTTTTCTTTCGAGTGAATAAAAATAGGGTTTTCGTAAATATATACTTCTTTTGTAGTAGGAGTTTCAATGATTTTCGTATTGTATGCAAAACACTCTTTTGTTTTGCTCACGAATCTCACCTCATATCCCAATTTTTGTAATGAATGTTCCGATTGTTTTCGGAAGATGTTGTTTTATATATCAAGTATAGAGGTCAGCCAGTTCAGCACCTATGACGTTGTCCGGCACTGACTGGCTGACATAGTAGGGAAATTATTTCATTCCCACTTTTCTGATATTGGAAGCTTCTGCTTTGACAGAAAGACGTCCATTATAGAGACTAGCCCAAGTATGTAATCCATCAAATGAGACTGGAATCTGCCCTTTTTGTTCAAGTTCTTCGTTGGTAACAATCGCTGTGTTAGCTTTAATGCCTACTTTGACTTTTTCAAACTTTAATTTTGGAAGAAGAACTGTATAGTAGAATCCTAATTTTTCTTTTGTAGAAAAGTCTACCCAGTCAGAAACTTCTACTAACTGAAATTCCTCTTGCAGTTTGTCTGGATTTAAAATAAAGTCATTTCCTCTAATCATCGTTTCACCTCCTTATAGATATCTGATTATCAGATATTAAGATAATCTTATGATAAAACAAGCATTGCAGAATGTCAATAGAAAATATCTGAATATCCGATAAAAAGATTGACAGAGAAAATTTGATGAAATATAATGTGCTTATAAAGGAGGTTCGCTATGAATAAAATAAAAGAATTGCGGAAAGAAAAGAATATAACCGTTGCGGAACTTGCAAAAGAATTAGGCATTTCACAAAGTATGCTTACGAACTATGAAAATGGAAACGGAACGCCGAGAGATGAATCTATATGGGAAAAATTATCACAGATATTCGGCGTGAGTAAAAGCCACGTTATGGGATTAACTACGGATATTGAAACAGCAAATAAGACAAAACAGTTGAAAGTGGTTGTGGATACATCTCAGCCGATCTCAATACAACCGAAGAATCAGACAGACCTTGATGTATTGATAAAACTGGATTTGATAGACAGTGAAGACATGGAAGAAGTGTCAGAATTTCTTGATAAACTGTTGGCACAGGAGAAATATGAGGGACGGAGAGAATCAAACGTTAAATATGTCGTTGAGTAGAAAATGCTTCTCAGCCGACCACTTGCCCAGTCGACCCGCCGCCCTGTTAGGAACCGTCGCACTGGGCATCCTTGCGGAACGTTAGTTTGCGAAAATACGAACAAAAGAATATAAGGAGAGGGAATAGCCGATACTACTTCAAAAGCAGTAATAGAGTGCTATTCCTTTTTATTATATTCAATGGTTACAGTTCGGAACGGCTTGCTATTATTGTGCAAGTAATAAGTTGGATAATAGAGGTTGATTTCCAAGGTGGTAGGTGTACCGTTAATTTTGTTATGTTCGTTTTCAATGTCTTTGATTACTCCATCAATTCCCCAACATTTGTAAACAATTACAGTCAATTCAGTATCTCTGGTATCTGCACTGCTAAAGGACATGCTGTTAGTAATATGGTAGTCCGGCAGTCTGAGATAATTGTAGAGAATGGTCAGTAAACAGAGTATTGTGATTGGTGCTATGATTTTCTTTTTCATGTACATACCTCTTTCGTGTTATTAGTACAGGGATAACTATATAGTACCTCACTATATAGTGAATTACTACATAAAGATTTAATAAATATACTTTATGTAGAGGTGCAGAACATGAACTATGGACATTTAGAATTAAGGATAGAAGAACTGTTACAAGAAAAAGGTATCAGTAAGAATATGATTTGTAAGGAACTCGATATCCCAAGGTCAAATTTCAATAGATATTGCAGAAATGAATTTCAAAGACTGGATGCAAATTTAATCTGTAAACTATGCAACTATTTTGAATGTGAAATTGGTGAGTTAATTCGATATGTAAAAGAATAAAGTGATAATGGGTATGCGGAAATAAAAAATATTCGCATACCTTTTTAATTGAATATTTTATAAAATGGAATTATACTGTGTATAACATGAAACAGACAAATCGGTATTTGGGGAGAATAATGAATGGCAACATGGAGTGGTATAAGAAAAAAGTTGGAAACGGAATATCTGGCTCAAAGTCTGCAAGGTCATATTCAGTATTATGTAACATCATATAGTAAGAGTCCCGACCATGAGGGACGGGCGGCAATAAGATATGATGGAAAAGAAATCATCAAAGGATGCTATTGGAACAATTGGTCGAAAGCAGGCATGTTTCCCCAAGACGAAAAATATGAGAAACGCATAAAAGTAGAAAATGCGTATATGGACGATGTAGCTATAAAATTGGGAATTTTTGACCAACGCTGTTTTTATAATGCATTTGCAGAGTTTGATAATCAAGATATTGAAACAAGCCTTAAAAGTGAAAATTTAATCGTAAAAATATTTGCTGTATTGGATAGACGAGTTGGTAAACGGAGATTAAAAATTATGAAAGAAACAATAATGGACGAACCAGATACATTCCAAGAGTTTTATGCAATTCGGGTAAAAGCAGAAGGACTGTTATAAATTTCAGTTTATCGAATTAAGAAAAACGGAATTTAAGGAGGTGCTTATAAATGAAATTAGTAGATTTAGCAACAGGTTCTGATTGGATAGTGTGGATTGTCTTTGTGATATTTGCTGTATTTTCTATTATTTTACTTTCTGGACACGGGAGTTGGTTTATTTCCGGATATAATACGGCTTCAAAAGAAGAAAAGGAAAAATATGATGAAAAGAAGTTATGCAGAACAATGGGAATTGGAATGTCTATTATAGCAATTCTTGCATTGACAATGGGCTTGCTTGAAAATATTTTGCCTGCATTTTTTGTATATATTGCATTGGGGATTATTTTGGTTGATGTCGTGGTAATTATCATTTTAGGAAACACACTATGCAGAAAGTAACAACTTTTTAGTTTGTATGCGACAAACGTTTGAACACTTTTTGAACACCGCAACCGTGATGAAGTCTTCAAAGCCCCTTTCTATCAGTATTTGTGATTGCTTAAAACGGTTCGATTCCGGTCTGCGGCACGATTAGAAAGTCTCAAACTCTTGTTTTTGTAGGGTTTGGGACTTTTTGTTTTGGTAAAAATGTGAAAAATGTGAGGATTTAATAAAATGTACCCTATAGATTAGACAGTTTGAGTTTTTAAAACCCTTACCATTGGACAGTAAGTTTTAATGAAAACCCTTAAATCTAGACAATGAGTTTACAGGGAACCCTTAAATTCGGACATGGTTTTGATGAACCCCTTTATTTTGGACAAAATCGCTTTTTGACTCCGATTCAGATTGATATTACAATAAAAATGAATTGGAGGAAATTATGGCAAACAGAAAGTTTACAGAACAGGAAATGCTCACACTGAGAAATAGCAAATATGTGCTGGATGTATCACCGAGCATTGTACATTTCTCGGCAGAATTTAAAAAACTGTTTTGGGAGGAACTGTCAAAGGGCAGGCTTCCACGTGAGATTGTTTCGACTCTTGGGATAGATCCCGATATCTTGGGGGATTCCAGAATAAATGGTCTGAAAACCATGATTGGAAATGAAGTAAAAAAGGGAAATGGTTTTCGTGATCTTAACACCTATGCACAGGGCTGTAACGGATATCTTTCGGCTGAAAATCGGATAAAATATTTAGAAATGCAACTGGCATATAAAGATCAGGAGATTGAGTTTCTAAAAAAAATTGTATCTTTAAATCCGGAGGCTCCGGAATAATGAAAATACCAGCCCATGCAAAGTATCAGATTATTTATGATACCATGCAAAAAAACGATAATCTATTGAATGTAGCTGCCATGTGCGAAATTGCAGGAGTATCCCGTTCGGGATATTATCATTATCTCTCAACAGAAGACCAGCGAATGGAAAGGGAGGAACAGGACAGACAGGATTTTCTTTTGATTCTGAAAGCATACCAGTACCGAGGATATCATAAAGGTGCCCGTAGCATATATATGAGGCTGTTACACATGGAACCGCCGATAGTGATGAATATCAAAAAAATCCGGCGGTTGATGAAGAAGTACAACTTACAGTGCCCTATCCGCAAGGCAAATCCCTATCGGAGAATGGCGAAAGCAATGGCAACTGCATATACCGCACCCAATATAGTAAACCGTGAATTCGAGGAACACGGACCAAGAAAAATTCTGTTAACGGATATCACGTATATTATAAATGGAAAAGCACCCCGGTGCTATATGTCGACAATTATAGATGCCTGTACCAAGGAACTGCTGTCATGGGTTCTCAGCGAATCACTAGAAATTGATTTTGTATTAGAAACAGTAAAGCAGTTAATAGAAAAACATGGAACTGATTTAAGCACAGAAACATTAATACATAGCGATCAGGGTTCCCACTATACCAGCATTAAATTTATCCAATTGTTAAAGGATAACGAACTGAGACAGTCTATGTCACGTAGAGCAAACTGTTGGGACAATGCTCCTCAGGAATCATTCTTTGGTCATATGAAAGATGAATTAGATCTATCAGAGTGCCACGGCTATGAGGAGATATTAAACGCAGTTAGGGATTGGACAGAATATTATAATACAGGACGTTATCAATGGGACTTAGCAAGGTTGTCACCTGTTGAATATTATCAATATTTGACAACAGGAATTTATCCACTGATAATCCCTAAAGCAAAAGGTGAAAACAATCAATCAGAGGCATCACTTTGATGCCTCTACACAACAAATAAATATAAAATAGAAATCTGAAAAGGAAAAGTCATAGTGTCCTTGACAAAGGGTACACTTTATAAAACAGGTGAAATCTCAATCGGAATTTATCAGAAAATGAGGAATAGTTGAAATGGAGGCGCTATAATAACATGAAGATTGAAGGGAACCAGAAAGAACTGGATGCAATGGTAGA
>ERZ824480.1161-NODE-1161-length-25061-cov-3.999920_pt1 | contig 25061 bp, 26 predicted proteins | sample MGYA00519861_ERZ824480 | MGnify/ENA primary metagenome ERZ824480 (study PRJEB31778, sample SAMEA3449152) | human gut metagenome | biome: human gut; feature: human-associated habitat; material: faeces | place: United Kingdom | collected 2010/2012 ... | reverse complement strand
ACACCGATAATTACATTGTAAGCAAACAGGATAAATTTCTTACAGGAGATTTATGGAAAATTACGTTGTCGAGTAGAGCATGGCAGTTTAATAATTTGGAGGAAGTAAGAGAAAAATCAAATAAATATGATGAAGTATCATTATTCTCTGGTGGAATGGATAGTCTTATAAGTACCATTAATTTGATGGAGAATAAGAAAAATACCTTGTTAATAAGTCATGCTGGAGAAGGACTTACTAAAAATGCTCAAAAAAATATTGTGAATAAATTTGACTTGTTATATCCAGATGTTTTACATACATGGTTAGATTTGTGGATGGTGTTTCCACGTGATTATATTCCGGCAGGTGGTAATGATAACAATACAAGGAGTAGATCATTCCTATTTATCGGTTATGCCCTTTTTGCAATGACTGGCATGGATAATATCAATGAACTGTTAGTTCCGGAAAATGGTCTGATTGCTTTGAATGTACCATTGGATGAAACAAGAGTAGGTTCATTTAGTACAAGGACAACGCATCCATTTTATCTTTCTTTGTGGAATGAATTATTAGTGGGATTAGGGTTAAATCTATCAGTAAAAAATCCTTATTGGAATAAAACAAAGGGAGAAATGGCAGGGGAATGTAAAAACAAGGATGTTCTTTATGAGACGATGAAATTATCATTCTCATGTTCTTCACCAGGAAAAGCAAGATGGAAACAACTCAGTCAACAACATTGTGGTTATTGTGTTCCTTGTTTAATTAGAAGAGCTGCAATGCATAAAGCGTTTGGGGATGATGGAACAGTGTATACCGAAACGTCTATTTATGAAATGCAGAATAAAAATGCAGAAGGAATGGGAATTCAATTGCGCTCTTTCCAGTATGCAATAGATAAAATAAAACAGGATAGAAATCGTGCTTTATTTTATATACATAAGCCAGGTCCATTACCGCAGGATGATGAGTATTTGAGAAAATTAGCTGATACATATATACGAGGATTATTAGAAGTAGATGCTTTTATACAGGATAATTTAGCACAAGAGGATGAGAATAATGATTTATGATGCACATTGTCATTTAGATTTAATGGATAATATGCTAGAGTTTATAAATGAAATACAGAATTCTAATATGAATTTATTTGCGGTTGGAACTACACCGAAGGCATATAGTAGAGAAATACAATTTTGCAAGAATGCTAGAAATATTCATGTTGGTTTAGGGATGCATCCGCAATTAGTATCTAGTGGCTATGATGATATGCAGTTATTTAAATCTCTCATTGAAAAAAGCCATTATATTGGTGAGGTGGGATTGGATTTTAGTAAAGGATATATTCAGACCAAAGAATTACAAATAAATATTTTTAGTGAGATTGTTAAGTTATGTGAACAATACAGTGAAAAAGTGATTTCTATTCATTCACTTAAATCGACAAGTACGGTAATTGAAATTTTAAGAACATACAAAAGACAAAAGAGTAATAAATATATATTTCATTGGTTTACAGGTTCTATGCCACAATTAGAAAAAGCGATTGAATTGGGATGCTACTTTTCAATAAATCCGGGAATGTTGAAAACAAAATCGGGAATGGAAGTGATAAAAGCTATACCAATTGATCATGTGTTGTTAGAGACGGATGCACCATTTGCACTCAAAGTTCAACACATAGATGAAATAGAAAAGGAACTCAAAAGAACCATGTCGAGGATATCGGATGTAATTGGATTCGACATATCTGATATAATTAATAAGAATTCAAAAGAAGTGTTTTGCTACTGAATATTTAATGAAGAAACATTGATAAAGGCTAACTGATGACGTGCTACTAAGAAAGGATACTAATAGGAGTCACAATTTCTGGTTGGCTTTTACTTAATCTTCTATGATAGTGAAATATGTTGGATATGGTATGATAAATGTGCGAGTATGCTTAGAGGTGATTTAAATGTATAACTTAACAAAATGTGCATTGTGTGGAAATGAAGCAGAATTGGAATTGAGCCATACAGTGCCAAAGATGGCTGTAAGGACATTAAAGAAAACAGCAATAGGTAATATTCGGAGTACAGAGAACCCTAACAAAACCATACAGGATAGCGAGAAGTTGTACATGTTGTGTGGAGATTGCGAGGATTTATTTAGTGAAAAAGAAACTTGGTTTGCTAACAAAATATTTCATCCTTATTTAAAAAAGGAGAAAACTATTTTTGACTACGATGAGAATTTGGCTTACTTTATAACTTCTGTTAATTGGAGAAGTCTTTATTTGGATATTTTAGATTTTGTTGAGAATTCAGTGGTTGGTATAGATGCGTTGGAATGTTTGATTGAATCTGAAAAAATAATGAATGAATTCCTGCGAGAAAAACGTAATGATTTAGGGAAAATAGAAAATCACATTTTCTTTTTTGATGACATAAAAGAATTATCTGTTGGTGCGAGCAATTTTGCAGATTTGAAACCGCATGCGACTTTTCATAGAGGGATAGGTAGTTACACTTTTTGTTACGAAGATGAAAAGACCTATGGTACTTTAACAAATATGATGGGAGTAATACTTGTTACTCTTTATCATAAAGGGCAAAGAGAAGTATGGAATAATACAGAGATTTTGAATGGCGTGGGGCGTATTGAAGCGAAAGATCAGCAGATACAGAGTGTTTTTGGAAATGAGTTAATACATATCATGGAAACAGCAAAGAAAGCATCTGAAGCTATGAGTGTAGCACAACAAAAGAAAGCAGAGGATAGAATAAAGGCTGCTGGAGAAGAGGTAAAAAATTATTCAGTTTTTCAAGACTGGATGAATGATATGGATTTAAAGAACAGAATCACAGATAAGTGATACAGAAGTGGGGGTAAAGGCTATCCCCATAAGAGGGGTATAAACCTTTTCGCAAAAGATGACGATTTCGCTATTTAGTATAAGAAGTAACTTTCATCGCATGTAGAAACTGCGTGTTTGTTGGAGCGGAAGGGGTAAATATAATAACTAAGATTTCATAGAATGATGATGGAAGTATATAATATGCTGTTTAGCAGAGAGGTACGACTATGGATTTGCTATTGAATACTGTTTTGAATCTCACGAAAGAAGAGATTCAAAACAGTAAAATTGAATTTAATATGCAGGCCGGTAGTGGTGGGCAACCGTTTCTTGACAGATGGCTCAAACACAGTGAGGCTGAAAAGATGTCTGGCACTTGTTCCGATTGTTCTTATTGGGGCTGGTATGGAAAACAGCGTAATTTTTATCCGGGACAGTGGGTATTTAGTTTCGCACGAATGAATGATGATGAATGGTTGTTGATTTCAGCTGCAGAAATTATAGATGTCCCTGCTGATGAGTGGGCAAGTGCAAATGTGTTGGAGAGATTTGTGCCGTTGTTTGACTAATAAAGATTTTAAGGATATGATGGGAGAACTGCAAAAGATGTCGTTAAAATTACAGTCTGAGGTTTCAACTAATGCATTTGACAACGTTAGAGGTAAGATGGGAATAAAAAATTTGGCAGATCTTGAGACATTGAAAAATCTTCCCAAAACAAAAATAATGCATCATAAGTTTGATAAATATTAAAAATTTGGAAAATTTTCTGGATACTATTGTAATATTTTTTCATTCATGGTAATATACTAATACAGAGATAACCAGATGTATTCTGGTGGAAAAACACTTGCGGTAACGCAGGTGTTTTTTATGGAATAGGAAATTGCTCATAGTGTGGTGTTATGCCGCTTGTAAAGCAAAGCGCTGGCTTTGCTTTTTTATATTCGCTCATGGAGGAGTTCTATGGCAGAAGATAAAAAGAAAGAAGAAATCACTGTGATTGATATTCCAGAAGAATATTTGAAAGAAAGAATTTATGAAATTCGAGGACAAAGAGTAATCTTAGATGCCGATCTTTCTGAAATATATGGTTATACTACAAAAGCATTTAATCAGCAAGTAAAAAATAATATTGAGAAATTTGATGAAGATTTTATGTTTGAACTTACGGATGACGATGTAGAAAATTTGCGGTCAATTTTTTTGACCGCAAATCTTAACAGTAAGAGCAGATATAATCTTCATGTATTTACAGAGTAAGGACTATATATGCTGATTACTGTTTTAAAAGGACGGTTGCTTATGTGGGTGTACCCATTATGGAGCGCTTACAATGTATTTACATCAAAAGATGTATGCATACATTCTAAAGGAAATATGACAGCGGTTTCCACCGCCAGAATGACGGTTTCCTAAAAAACGGATTTGCGGTTTCCGATTCCCAGACAGGCGGGACATGGAAGCCGGATTATTCAGTCGGATTATTTCCATTTAACTATCAAACTCCCGAGGCGTGTGGTGTATGTGCAATAGAGAGGGCAGCTGAGAGGCTGTCTTTTTTGCTGTATTAAATTTAATTATCCCCTAAATATCATTTTTTGATTTGATGTCCTACATTCTGAAAGCAAAAATATACATTCAGAATATAGAACAAAAAATGCTACTTTTTTGAGCTGTCAGTAATTTGTTCTAACATACCGATACTTTCAATAAAATCCTTTTCAACTGGAGAGAGAGTATCATCCAGACGATTCTTATATTTATCATATTCCGCATGAGCTTTTTCGATAGCCTGCTTGTGACTGATATGACCGCTGCTGGTAAGAATATCACGTCGGGTCATTTTCAGATAATCGTCAATGGTTTCCAGCCAGTCTTTCATATACATTGGTTCTTTGTTAAGGGCGTGTACCTCAGCAATATCAAGATAGGCGGTGACAATCTTATTGAGAGCGTCAAGCTCCTGTTCTGTGAGATAGTTCTTTGCTACTTCTACATCAGAACGACGGATTTCGTTATGTTCCCACGAGGTAAGCCCCATATTTTCTTTTTCTGCATCGGCACGCTCATAGATTACTTCTGCAGCGGTATGCTTGTGGGCAGCCCAGTGCATTTTGTTTTGAACCTGTTTGAAGAACAGAACAGAGCTTTCAGCATGAGGATCATAATCAATGCTGGTTGCATAGATTTCCAGAACTTTTCTCCAGAATACTTTTTCTGAAGAGCGGATGTCTCTGATACGTGCAAGCAATTCGTCAAAGTAATTGCCTCCGCCCAAACGCTTTAATCTGTCATCGTCTAATGCAAATCCCTTTTTCATGTATTCTTTTAAGATTCCCATAGCCCAAATACGGAACTGTGTACCACGATGGGATTTTACACGGTAGCCGACGGAGATAATGACGTCAAGGTTATAGTAATCTACCTGATATGTTTTTCCATCAGAGGCAGTTGTTGCAAAATTTGCAACAACTGAATTTCGTTGTAATTCCCCTTCTTTAAATATGTTTTTGATATGCCTTGAGATAGTAGATTTATCTCTTTGAAAAAGCTCTGCCATTTGGTCTAGTGACAGCCATACAGTATCTTCATAAAAGGTAGTTTCTATCTTGGTTAAGCCATCTTCGGTTGTGTACATAATTATGCTTGAATTTCTCATATAATCAGTCCTCCTGTATTGGTGTATCATTTTTCTTCGCCCTGCTCTTATATATTGTACTGATTCTTGCATTGGGGTGAGCAGAACTCTATGTTTGATCTTGAGGCGGCAAATGCCTTGCCGCAGTGTTTCCATACCTTCAAGCTGGAGGTGTCATCGGTCAGCATAAAGGAAAACAGCATCTGTATGCATAACAATAAGGAATTGAAAAGGGCAGTTCCTTTGTATAAAATTATAAACGACGAAAAAAAGCAAAAGAGAACTGCACCATGTACAATAGTATAATTGAATTTATTGAAAAAGACACTACTAAAATTGAAAAAAGTACAAAGTAAAAAGATATTTGGAAGTGTTGCTGCGAAAAATGTAGAACTTTTAGGCAGGGACACTCATACATAGAAACATTATTTTATGGAAAAAAGGTAAGATTTCACGTATAATGATCTTAAAAATTTTAAGTAAACAATGGATTGGAGTTTGCTCGTGGAGCTTGCACGCAGACCGTTTGCAGAATGGAGATTAAAATGAAGTTACGAAATGTGCTTATTGTTGTTAAAGATATAGAACAATCCAAGAAGTATTACCATGACTTATTTGGTTTAGAAATGCTTTTGGATAATGGTGGAAATATGATTCTTTCCGAGGGGCTTGTGCTTCAGGAAGAGGAATGTTGGAAAGATTTTTTACAGGGGGATGTTCTGCTAAGAAATAATCATAGTGAGCTTTATTTTGAGGAGGCAGAGATAGAAAGTTTTGTGGACAAATTGGAACGCCTATATCCGGAAACAGAGTATGTTAATCCGTTGACGACACATAGTTGGGGACAGAAAGTCATTCGTTTTTATGATCTTGATGGGAATTTGATCGAAGTGGGAACACCGGCATAAGATGATTTGACGGGACTGCGATCAAAAATGCAATAGGTGGAACAAAACGGTAAATGCAGGCATTGTTGGCAATCTTACAATTAGGACTGCAAACACCATACAGCAAGTGTTAAAATAAAAACATAGTTGATTATTCGACTTAGAATCTTAGAGGAGGATGCAACTATCCGGAATTTCCGAATAGTTCAAACTGAAGGTTCACGTCAGGTGACTCGCGATATAAAGCATTATAATCTTCAAATGATTATTGCGGTTGGAACTGGAGGAGAATGCGAAGAAGGAGTAGTGTTACTTTAGCTCAATGTAAAATGATTAAAAATGTGAAGGTGACGGAGGTGTCGAACTATTATGAGTAATGTGAAGGAATACAAAGATATAGTGGCATTTCACCCTGGATATTATATTGCAGATATTATTGATGATATGGAAATAAGTCAGAATGAGTTTGCCACCAGGATGGGAACAACAGTAGAGACGTTAAGTAAGTTGATCAATGGGCAGGCTAATATCTCAAATGACTTAGCAACGAAGCTTTCTGTAATGCTTGGAACGAGTGTAGAAGTTTGGCAGAATTTGCAGAATACTTATGATCAAAAGTTGCTTGAGATACAGCAGGTTAGCCTGTTTGCTCATGTGTAAGATGTGGACATTGCTTAAGTATTTTGTTGATTAATTTGGTTAATCCGGATTTGAATCTTGGGAAAAGTTTTGGTTGAACAGAGGTTTGGATGATGATAAGATTTAGTTGGGGCAATAGTGAACACATGAGTTCACATTTCATAACTAAGAAGTAATGGATTGGAGAAGTGCTTATGGCAGATAAAATTGGAACCGATGAATATGGGGAAATACTTATATATCAGACTGATGATGGGCAGACAAATATAGAAGTTAAAGTAGAAGATGATACAGTGTGGCTGACACAACAGCAGCTTACTGAATTATATCAATGCAGTAAATCAAATATAAGTGAACATATAAAGCATATATTCGAAGAAGGTGAACTGGATAAGGATTCAGTTGTTCGGAAATTCCGAACAACTGCAGATGATGGAAAAACATATAATGTAACTTATTACAATTTAGATATGATAATATCTCTTGGATACCGTATTAAATCAGTGATTGCAACAAGATTCAGGCAGTGGGCAACAAAGCGGTTAAAAGAATATATGATTAAGGGATTTACGATAGATGACGAGCGTTTGAAAGGAAATGGTGGAGGAAATTATTGGAAAGAGTTACTTGACAGAATCAGGGATATAAGATCTTCAGAAAAGGTCTTGTATCGTCAGGTTCTTGATTTGTATGCTACGAGTGTAGATTACAATCCTCATAGCGAAGAGTCTGTTAGATTCTTTAAAATTGTTCAAAATAAACTTCACTATGCAGCACATGGTCATACTGCGGCAGAGGTTATATATCAGCGGGCAGATGCAGAAAAGCCATTTATGGGGCTTACTTCATTTGCCGGAGAGTTACCAGCATTAAAGGATATAGGAATTGCAAAGAATTATCTTGAAGAAAATGAACTCAAAGTATTAAACAATCTTGTTTCTGGTTATTTTGATCTGGCTGAAATTAATGCAATTGAGCATAAGCCAATGTATATGGATGATTATGTAAAGCAGCTGGATAGTGTGTTGTCATCAGGAAACAGAAAGCTTTTAACTGGTTCTGGTTCTGTAAGTCATAAACAGGCATTGGAGAAAGCAAAGTCAGAATACAGAAAATATCAGGAGATTACTTTGACGCCAGTCGAAAAAGCATATCTTGAAAGCATTAAAGAAGTTTCCAAGGAAGTGAAAAGGAGATAACATGAGATTGCATACATATTATGTGTTTTAAATTGGGGAAACAGTGTTTACCAAATTAAACAAGTCAGATTATTACTTGAGGAAGGACAAGAGGATAACAAATGAGCAAAAAAATACGCAGAGTGCCGGTTGTTCTTGATGCAGGAGAAATTAAGGATTTGCCACCGGAAGATATTCGGATGATTTTAAGAGGTGCAGATGAACTGATTTTTACCGGTGGGAGAAACATGCTTGCCAAACTATTAAAAGGTTCCAAGGATAAAAAGATATTGGAATACAAACTGAATGAATGCCCGGCGTATGGATATTATCATAACCTAAAACTAAATGATATTAGCAAATGTGTTGATTGGATGATTGAGAAAGATTACCTCAGGATTAAGTATGATTATCGACTTCCTTTATTGGTGTTTTCCGAACAAGGATGGGAGATAGAAAAGGAAACATTTGCGGAAGAACTTTACCAAAGATTTTGTTTGGATGTTAAAGAAAAACATGCCCGTGTCATTTTTGAATTGAAAGAGGTAAATAGACAGGTTGTTTTGCGTGTGCTTGACAAAATAGAGGCAGAAGGAACAGATGAATTTTTAGCTTGCTTAGAAGCGTGGAGACTAATGGAAGTGAAAAAAGTTGTAGCACGGATTACAGAGGTTGAAACTACGATTAAAAACAGAACAAACCTATCAAAATAGAAATGAGTTTGAATTTTGTGAACGGAGGACAGTACAATGGCGAATGAAGAAAAAGAATTATATAAGTTTGTGAACGATCCGAAATATCGAAGCAAAGTGATTGCTAAAATTCACAAGAATAGTGACAATGCCTATAATAAGCGGATCAAGAAGATTGAACATGAGAGAGATGCACTGTCTAAAAAGAGAACTCGCGAAATTACGCGTATTGCCAATGACAGATGGGAAAGCCTGGCTGGCGGAGCAATCGGGGTCAATCGGACAGAAGGAAAAATACAGATCAATAATACAACGGTCTTATTTTCGAGCATTCGGGGTGCGGAAATGAACATGATGACCGGTTGCCGTGTTGTCACCCGGGAGAGTTCCAAAACCAAATCAAAGAAACATGCTTCTTTAGGAGGCGCTGTAGCCGGAGGCATGCTATTTGGACCGCTTGGAGCAGCAGTTGGGGCTGTTGGGCTTGGCGAAATGGATGGAAAGACCATCGGGACTACGGTGTCTGATCAGATACCTACCTGTACTCATCTGGGCGTTATGGTCAATATTGATGGTTTTATGTCAGAGGTGGTATTGCTCTCGAATCAAGTAGACCAAACGAGTGCTGCATTTATAAATGCCAGAAATGAAGCACAGAGTATTATTGCGCAGCTTGGCAAATTGGCTAAGATGCCTGTTCCATCGCACTTTTTGCAGCCGGAGGAGGAACAGTCTGTGAAAGAGATCGAAGCGCAGATCGCGGCCAAGCAGTCAGAGCTCCAGATCGCCATCAACGACAGACCAACATATGATATTCCGGCTATGTACCGCACTCCAGAGCAGCGGGGAATGTCGGATGAGCAGTATTTGCAGTATTTAAATAATACAGATGCACAAAGAATGTCACAAAGTGCAGCGTATGAGGATGCATTAAAAGGGATACAAGCGGAGCAGAAGGCAGTTTGGCAGACCAAAAGCGAAGCAGAACGAGCTGAAAGAAACGCGCACATAGAGCAGAGAGTGGATAATGCAGGTTATCTGAGTACGCTCAGTTCGGTTGCCACATTGATCTACAATATTATTTTTTGGTTTCTGTCTGTATTCGTGCTGCTTTTCGCTATTGCAGGATTTGCAAATGCAGGTATTGTGAGTGGTATTATTTATTTGATCACAGCGATAATGATCAATCCGCTGGTTGGCGATCATATTCGGGATAAGGGCGCTGCATTTCCCAAATGGGCGGTTATTATTATATTGATAGTTGGATTTCTGGCGGGAGCGTTGACGTTTCCGATCACGGATACGTCCTCTAATAAAACAGCGAGTATAGAAAGAGTAAATTTTTGAAAGATATTCTCATTTATCGTTGCGTTGATTTCTTTTTTGTGTATAATGATAACTGAGGTCGTTCGATATGCATTGTGCCTGTCAGAGGATGACGGTGCTTGATCTTACATACGAAGGTCATAATATAATAAAAACAGGGGAGCTTGAATATAGCAGGCTGAGAGGAAGTGCTCAAACTTCGACCCTTTAACCTGATGCGGATAATGCCGCCGTAGGAAGTCATGATAAGAAGATTTTTTGCAGGAGGCATCAGATGTCTCCTGTTTTTTTACTTTATAGGATTAAAGTGTCAGTGGATTTTGGCACTAGGATCCATTACCAACAGAGGAGGAGAAACATGGTAAAAGTAAATGGTGAGTTGTTAGATCTTGCAGGAAAGACAATTTCTGAATATCTGACAACAACAGAGTATGATCCAAAGCGAATTGCGGTAGAGCGCAATGGAGAAATTGTTTTTAAATCGCAATATGATGATGTGGTTTTGCAGGATGAAGACAGCATAGAAGTTGTCAGCTTTGTAGGAGGTGGTTGATGAAATGTCGATGAACAGGGAACAAAGTTCTGCTATCCCCACAAAGGAAGAATGGATGGCGGCGCTCACGATGCGCCATGGAGAGGAACGCCAGAAAGCATTTTCGGCTGCAACAGTTGCTGTTTGTGGATTGGGCGGACTTGGCTCGAACATAGCGACCGCATTGGCGCGTGCCGGCATTGGTAAATTGATCTTGATGGATTTTGACTGCGTGGATATTACGAATCTTCACCGTCAGCAGTACAAGATCACGCAGATCGGAATGCCCAAGACAGAGGCGATGGTACAGAATCTGCGGGAGATCAATCCTTATATTGATACGGAGATACATACTGTGCGCATTACAACGGAAAATGCGGTTGCTCTTTTGCAGGAGGCGGACATTGTATGTGAAGCGTTTGACAATCCGGAAGCGAAGGCAATGCTTACGAACCTCGTGTTGGAGCAGTTTCCACAAAAGTATTTTGTGGCGGGCTCCGGTATGGCGGGATTTGGGGATCCTAATATGATCCGGACGCGGAAATTGACGGAGCATTTTTATTTGTGCGGTGATGGATGCAGTGATGTTGCGGACGGCGTTGGATTAGTGGCGTCCAGAGTGATGATCTGTGCGGCACATCAGGCACATACGATCCTGCGCATCCTCGCAAAGGAGCAGTAGACAGCAAACTAAAAGGTTGGTTTCACAACGGGAAGAAGCAGCTGGCCAAAATCAGACGCTGGTTTCACAACGGAAAGAAGCAGCCAAATAAATGACACATACAACAGAAATGGAGATTATCATGAAAAATGACAAATTAGTAATTGGTGGACACGAGTTCAATTCTCGTTTTATTTTAGGTTCTGGAAAATATTCCATGAAGTTGATCGAGGCGGCAGTAAAAGACGCCGGAGCGGAGATTATTACGCTTGCAGTGCGTCGTGCCAATACGAAAGAGCAGGAAAATATTTTGGATTACATTCCGGAAGGGATAACGCTATTGCCGAATACCAGTGGCGCCAGAACGGCTGAGGAAGCCATTCGTATTGCACGTTTGGCGCGTGAACTGGGCTGTGGCGATTTTGTTAAAGTAGAGATCATGCGCGACTCGAAGTATTTATTGCCGGACAATCAGGAAACGATCCGTGCAACAGAAATTCTTGCGAAAGAAGGATTTGTGGTTATGCCATATATGTATCCGGACCTCAATACGGCTAGGGATCTTGTGAACGCCGGTGCATCTTGCGTGATGCCATTGGCTTCACCGATTGGCTCCAACAAAGGATTGGCAACGAAGGAGTTTATTCAGATATTGATCGATGAGATTGACCTTCCGATCATTGTAGATGCCGGTATTGGAAAACCATCGCAGGCGTGTGAAGCAATGGAAATGGGTGCAGCGGCGATCATGGCAAATACAGCACTTGCAACCGCAGGAGATCTGCCAATGATGGCATCTGCGTTCAAGGCAGCGATCGAGGCCGGAAGAAAAGCATATCTGGCGGGAATTGGAAGGATATTGACGCGTGGTGCATCTGCTTCCGATCCGTTGACCGGATTTTTGCGCGACTAAGGCGATACAGATTAAGGTGTCAAAAAGTTTGAATAGCTCTATCATAGAAAGGGACTATAGACACCATAATCCTATCATAGAAAGGGACTATTGACACCATAATCCTATATAGGAAAGGAATATAAAATGGAAAATCAATTTTTAGTAGATTCTGAGTATCTTTCCCCGGAGGCTCTTGCGGTAAAGCATCGTCTTGAGACAGATCCTTCTTCCAGAAAAGATCATATGGAATATTTACCGGGAATGGAGATCATTGAGTCAGACGTCTGTGGTAAGGTGATGACGCAGATGGAACAGTATGAGGCAGACCGCTATACGGCAAAAGATGTGCGGGCGGCATTAGAGCATGAGACATGTACAATTGAGGATTTTAAGGCGTTGATCTCTCCGGCAGCAGAACCCTTTTTGGAGCAGATGGCGGAGCGTGCACGAAGAGAAACGAGTAAACATTTCGGTAACACGGTGTATCTTTTTACACCGTTGTATATTGCCAATTATTGTGAAAATTACTGCGTGTATTGTGGCTTTAATTGCTATAATCACATCAACCGCATGAAGCTGACGATGGAGCAGATCGAAAAGGAAATGAAAGTTATTGCGGATTCCGGCATGGAAGAAATTTTGATCCTGACCGGCGAGAGCAGAGGGCAAAGTTCGGTAGAATATATTGGAGAAGCCTGTAAATTAGCGAGAAAATATTTTCGGATGGTTGGACTTGAAATCTATCCGGTCAATACCGATGAATATCGTTATTTGCATGAGTGTGGCGCAGACTATGTAACGGTATTTCAGGAAACCTATGACACGGACAAGTACGAAACGCTGCATTTGATGGGACACAAGCGCGTGTGGCCTTATCGCTTTGATGCGCAGGAGCGAGCACTGCGGGGAGGAATGAGAGGCGTGGCATTTTCGGCGTTGCTTGGTTTGTCCGATTTTCGTAAAGACGCACTTGCCAGCGCACTTCATGTATATTATTTACAGAGAAAGTATCCGCATGCGGAAATGTCTCTTTCCTGTCCGAGACTAAGACCGATCATTAACAATGACAAGATCAATCCGTTGGATGTTCACGAAAAGCAGCTTTGTCAGATCATCTGTGCTTATCGCATTTTTCTGCCATTTGTGGGCATTACGGTATCCTCACGTGAGAGCGCCTCTTTTCGTGATGGCATTGTAAAAATAGCGGCAACGAAAGTATCAGCAGGGGTTTCTACCGGAATCGGGGATCACGACAGTAAGTACAATGGCAAAGAAAATGAAGAACCACAGGGCGATGAACAGTTTGAGATCAACGACAGCCGCAGTCTGGATAAGATGTATCAGGATATCGCGGAAGAGGGATTGCAGCCGGTCTTGAACGATTATCTTTATATCGGTTAGTTGCTCTGTAAATAAGGGGAAACCTTGTCAGAAGTGTCCCTATTAAAAGATGGAAAGGTGGAGGATAATGAGAAATTTTGATCCGAGTTTATATTTTATTACGGACAGTACCGGATTTACGGAAGAGAAGTTTTTGTACCGGGTCGAGCAGGCATTGATCGGAGGAGCAACGATGCTGCAGCTTCGTGAAAAAGAAAAGACGACCAGAGAATATATGGAGCTTGCTATCAAGGTGCATGCGCTCACGCAGAAGTTCAATGTGCCGTTATTGATTGACGATCGTGTGGATGTAGCACTTGCGGTTGATGCAGAGGGTGTACATGTTGGCGCCAGTGACTTGCCGGTTGCGGCAGCCAGACGTTTGATGGGCGATCATAAGATCGTTGGCGCGACGGCAAAGACAGTTCCTTGGGCGCAGGATGTCTATGAGCAGGGAGCCGATTACTTAGGCGTGGGAGCGATTTACCCAACAACAACTAAAGTAAAAACCGTGTTGACTTCGACAGATACACTGCGGGACATCTGTGAGGCAGTGCCTATCCCGGTCAATGCGATCGGCGGCCTGAATAAGGATAACCTGGATATATTGGACGGCATTCCAATCGCAGGGATCTGCGTAGTGTCGGCGATCATGAAAGCGCTAGATCCGGCATTAGCGGCTAAAGAATTACGAGCACAGGCAGAGAAGCAAAAGAGTTCACAGAAAATTCACAAAAAATATTAGCACTCACTCTTGACGAGTGCTAATAATAGTGGTATAACATAATCAGAACGAAGGAAGAGGAAAGAAAAAGAAGTAAGATTCAAATCCCAAGTTCCAAAAATGTAACTTTTACATGTGTGAGCATTAAAAAGTTGAAGGAGGAATGACTTATGTTAATGCCTAGTATTTTTGGAGAAAACTTATTTGATGATTGGATGGATTTTTCATTCCCGGATATTGACAAGGCTTTGTATGGCAAGCATGCAAAGAACGAGATGAAAACAGATGTCCGTGAGACCGAAGATGGTTATGAATTGGATATCGACCTGCCTGGCTTTAAGAAAGATGAAGTCACAGCACAGTTGGATAACGGATATTTGACGATACAGGCATCCAAGGGCCTAGACAAAGAGCAAAAAGATAAGAAAGGCAAATATATCCGCAAGGAGCGTTATGCCGGTTCAATGAGCCGCAGCTTTTATGTTGGTGATGCGATCACGGAGGAAGATGCGAAATATGAGGATGGTATCTTGAAACTGTCCGTGCCGAAGAAAGAAGCCAAAGCAGTAGAGCAGACGAAACACATTGCCATTGAAGGATAATGTGAGGTTAGAAAGTTTGTCCCTAACAAATAGATGGAATTGCAAAGGCTTTCGTGACCAGGGGCGTCATACCGTAAGGTATGGCGCCTTTTTGTGCTGTTTGGTGGCTGCAAAATGTTTTATTTATTGCTGATATAATAAGCAATATGTGGTTGTGGAGAATTTGAGGTATGGCAGGTTTGAGTATTTTATTTCATTGTGAATACATCTTGATTGTGCTAAAATAAAACAGACTGTGAGAATGAACATTTTGCAGTAGAGGATTAACATATATGACAATAAATTCTTTGTTTGCTACACTGTTATAGCGAATATATAGTGGCAGGAGGTATGAAATGAGGTACTATAAAAAAGCAATCGCAGCGATCATGGCTGTTGCTGTTTTGGTCGGATTGGAACCATATAAAGAGCGGATTAATATTCACGGTGTGCAATATGCCTCTGCACAGACATCAGAAGATACTATAGAGACATCAGCACAACTGTCGGAAAGTGCAACGGGAATCCCTACACAGACACCGGACGTCACACAAGGAGTATCTGCGTGTGATTATTATCAAAATATGTCAACCATTGGAAAAGATACATCGGTTGTCACGATATCCAATGCGGACGATCTTCGTGCTTATATGAAGATTATGCAAAAAGTGACCGGATTTGGGTTGACTTTTGTGCAGACAGCAGACATTGCGCTCAGTGACTACAACTTTCGATATGATAAATCTTTGAAACGTATTGCTGTTTATGATGGTGATACGTTAAAATGCACCGTTGCATCGGATGGAACTGCGTATCAGCCGGTCAATTCCGATCGCAGCGCTTCGTATGCAGCACTTGGTATGTCAGAAGATTTTCTATGGTTACACGGTCACGATTTTCATGGTGTGTATCAGGGAAATCATCATCGGATATCGGGGGCTTTGCTTGGAGAATCGAGTGCGATTTTCGGAAATGCGAGAGGTGCAGTGGTCAATTTGGTTCTGGAAGGATGCGCAGAAATTGCGGCAACTGATTGTGCATTGTTTGCGAAAGAGTTACAGGGAGCGATTGTGAACTGTTGTGCCAGGAACTGCATCATAGTAGATGTGGAGCGTGGGTACTCAGCGTGGGATGTTGGTGCTTTTGCCAGCCGTGTGACGGAAAAAGCAGTTGTAGAACAATGCACCTCTGAGAACAATCAGGTGATTGCAGAAGATATATGTGGAGACAACATTAGTCTAAATGTTGGTGGAATCGCAGGCAGTAGTTATGGTTCTATTAGAGATTGCCGGGTGCAGGGAGGCGTTGTGCATGGAAGTAATGCCGGTGGAGTGAGCGGTCTAATATCTGCTGGCGAAATTATGGGGTGCTGCAATTCCGCAGATGTTTATGGGATGTGTTATACCGGGGGGATTTGCGGCTGGAATGCAGCCATGACGTATTTGCAGATGTCTGAGTGTGTGAATGAGGGAACCGTACATGAGTGTTCCGAGACGAGTGGGAGTATGGGGCAATATGCAGGTGGGATTATCGGGTATACATTAAACGGAATTACGATTAACAGATGTCGTAATGCAGGAAATATCAGTTCCGGAGAGCAATCCTGTAATGCGGCACCGGTTAACGTAGGTGGTATATTGGGCGGTGGCTGGAATGACGGAAGCTGTGATTGGATCATTTCTAATACAGTTAATACCGGAACGTTGATCGAACGGCAGCATTCCATCAGCTATATTGGTGGCGTTGTCGGAGACGGTGCCTATCCTCTGCTAAGGCTTTCTAATATCGCGAACTTCGGAACGCTGCTCTATACAGTACAGGATACGTATGCAGAGGCGGCGATTGGCGGTATATTGGGCAGAGGCTGTGAGGCAGAACAGACAGGATCAACTATTTGGAATTTACTGCAGCAGCATGCCATGACGAACTGTGTAAATTATGGAACGGTGCAATTTGACAGTGATTCGAAAAGTGAAGAACAAATCGACTATCATGCGGTGACTGGTGGCGGACTATCCGGAAATGCTGCTGCGACCGCATGGAAAAATTGTTATGAAGCTTCGGTATCAGATCTGCCCCTATTTGGAAAAGAGGGGAATGGTACGATCATGGAGGTTCATCGGATCGATCGTGCACAAAGAGCAGGAGAGGCTTCTGCGGCGTTCATTAGTGAGAATGCAGCGTCTTATGCGCACACTTCCTCACTGGCTGAAGCCTTAAATGCATATGTTTCAGCACAGAATGGAGCGAAAGGGGATTATCTGTCTTGGCTGCAGGAAGACGATACGTATCCTACGTTAAATCTCACGATCGATTTGACGAGAAGCGGATATTCGACCGATAGACCGGTGGACGGTGCTTCCTTGTTGCCAAAACCAAGTGCGGCACCCACGAGTTCACCAACGAAAACACCGACAGCGAATCCAAGTGTTACGCCATCTGTGGCGCCGAACATCCGTCCGACAGCTAACCCAAGTGTTACGCCATCTGTGGCACCGAACATCCGTCCAACAGCGGTTCCGACGAAACGACCAACGGTTGTACCGACAAAGCGTCCGGCGGCACCGACAAAGCACCCATGGAAACCCACGATAGCACCGAAGAAATATCCTGCACCGCGCGTGAAAGTAGTCCGCAAGAAGACCAAAGCCGGTCAGCGGTATATTCAGGTGTCTCTGCGCAAAAAACAAAATTGTTATTTGGAATTTTACCGTAAAACAAAACTTGGGTTCATGCGCTTAAAACTTAAGAAAAATCGGTTAAAAAACGGACACCGCAAGATTAACATTGCCTATAGCAGGAAGATGAAAACCGTGACGTACAAAATACGTATCTACAAGAAAGTAAACGGACGCCGGAGGTACAGCAAATTTACGAAAGTAAAGAAAATGCGGTTATCCTAGCGCATTACTTCTTAAACAGCTGTTGTGTCGGATGGGAAAAACGGATAAAAAAATAAGAAATTGATAGACAGCTATGACATATAATTAAGAAAACAATAGACAAAATCAGTATATCAGCATTGATACACATAAGGGAGTAGTACAGACATTGGAAGACAAAAAGTATTGTATGAATTGTATGCAGCCATTGAGTTGGGATGGAACTTGTCCACATTGCGGTCTGGCAGCAGAGAAGATTTCGGATGCCCCGCATCATATTCCACATGGCAGTAAGTTATTTCATGGCAAATATTTGGTTGGTCGTGTGCTTGGTGAAGGTGGATTTGGTATTACATATATCGGTCTGGATCTGACGCTTTTAATCGCTGTGGCGATCAAAGAATATTTCCCAAATGGTCTGGTTTGGCGAAAATGCGATAAAACCAGATCATCTTATCAGGTTACCCCGTATACTCCGGAATCCAAAGTGTTATTCGAACGTGGCAAGGACGATTTTCTCAAAGAAGCCAGAGTGCTGTCACAGTTTGGCACACAGGAAGGCATTGTCCGTACACGCAGTTTTTTTGAAGAAAATGACAGTGTATATTTGGTTATGGATTATGTGCGTGGAGGCAGCATTAAGGATTATGTGAAACGGAATGGACCATTTTCACCACAAAATTGTTGGAATATATTGCACAATCCGATCCGGGCATTGCTGGACCTGCATCGGAGGGGTCTTGTTCATCAAGATGTCAGCCCGGATAACGTGATCATAAATGCAGAGGGCAATGGCGTATTGATTGATTTTGGCGCAGTCAGACATGCAAATGCCATTGATGACAAGACGCGGACTTCTATATACAAACAGGGATTCTCGGCATATGAACAATTGGAAAAGCGTGGCCAGAGGGGACCGTGGACAGACGTATACAGCTTATGCGCTACGATTTATTATATGTTGACCGGACAGGCACCTATAGATGCGACAGAGAGAGTATTTAATGACACGATCAAGCCATTGTGGGAGTATCCGGTGGATATTACCAAAGATGTGGCTGAAGTCATTATGCATGGACTGGCTGTGGAAAGCAGTACGAGATTGCAGACATTAGACGAGTTGTACGAAACGCTCTATGAGTGTCCGGCGCATCGTAAAGATATGGCAGAAGTTGTTGAGTCGGCATCTGTGCTTGGCGAGAGCCGTGAGGCTATGCGTGAGGAAGCACTTGGTAAGCAGAAAAGGCGGGAGCGGCATATTCATCATTTGTCGGATCAGTTAGAGCAGATGGAAAGACGCCGCAAACACAAAAAGTGGGTGGCCGCCTTTGGAATCATGGTTGGCGTTTTGGCAGTGATCAGCGGTATCAGGTATCGTCAGATGGCAGCAGATCATGGCAAAGCGGAGATGAAACCGCCAGTGATCGCTTCGGCAGAACCGACGAGACTTCCGGAAGATCAGGCGGGACGATCGGTAGTTCCACAGGCAGATGCGGCAACGGCTTCGACAGAACCGTCACCAACTGCCACAGAGCCGGTACGGACGAAAAAGCCAAAGGTAACAAAGCGCCCGGTACGGACGAATAAGCCAAAGGCAACAAAGCACCCGGTACGGACGAAAAAGCCAAAGGTGATAAAGACACCGGAGGTAGCAGCGACACCGAAGCGGACCAAAGCACCGAAAAGAACTAAAAAACCAACAAAAATACATATGGATGGTGATATGGATGAGCTCACAGAGTAGTACGAGAAAGATTGCAGAGAAGATTGCGGTCATCAATGACCGATCCGTTTTTTTGGGATTCGATGTATATATGACATTAGAATTGTTGTGTAAGACGCCACAGCAGTGGATGGATGCAGATGTAGAGCAGCAGGCCGCCTGGCGTGTGGAAACATATAAAAAGCTAAATATGGTACTTGGCAAAAAGAAGATCGTGTCAAGGCCGACATTACGACGTTGGCTTGCGCTGGATGGGGAGAACGCAGTATTTCCCAAAAGAGAACAGATCCTAAAGATGGCGCTTGCTCTTTCTTTTGATGAAGAACAATTGCAGCGTTGTCTAAGACAAGGCATACAAGAACCGGGTATTCAGATCAATGATTACCAGGAAATATTATGTTTATATTGTGCGGCACATCATCTTGATAATAACAAATATGAGGATATGCTGCAGATCTTTGAACAGGAAGCGAGCGAGGACACGGAATTAAAGCAAAAGAGTCATACCAGCCAGCTATGGAATATGTACAGAGTGCAAAAAGACAAAGAACCGGCTGATTTTCTGGAATGGATGTTAGAGCATGCTTCGATGTTTAAGGGCTATGGTAAAATGGGACTGAAAGTGTTCCATGAATACCGGGAAAAGATCGTGTATTATGCCAACAAAGAGGTACATGAACGTCTTGTTCGTGCTTTGGAGCAGACGGATTTTGAGGAATGGTCGGCAGAACATGGATACAAGACACCAGATTATGATAGAGGTGTTGTGCAGTATTTGAAAAATAAAAAGCGACGTAAAGATCTGGGCATTGACCAAAATTCATTACGAAGCATACAACGGGATCATTTGCTGTATTATTCCAAAATGGAAAAGAATCTGGTGATGCTGCGCGAACTGTATGCAGCTATTTTGATCCCGCAGGAAGAGCGGGATAGTGGCAGGAGCATCGTTTTTCAGAAACAGCTTAAAAATATGCCGTCGGAATTTCACTTTATGACCGATGATTATGTATCTAAGCTATTGACGGTATCCAAGCAAAAGGAGTGTTTATTCCGATTATCCAGTGAGTATGCCAAGACGAGGGACAAGAAGTGGTCGATCAAGATAAAAAGTCAAAAACAGCGCTGTCGTCAGGTGCAGCGTTCGGATATCCTGCCTATGATCCAGTGGGTTGCAGTACACCGTTATCTGGAGGAAAATGAAAAGCAGGATAGGGAATACGATCAACAGGAAGCGAAAGAGATGTTTGAGCAGATGGCAGAGGAAGCCCTGCAAAAATGCGATATGGCACCATTAAATCCGAGATATCGGTTAGATTTTGTGCTGCTGTCCTGTTTTGGGGACACAGAGATGTCGTACCTGTCAGAAATATTATGTGAATATATTCAACCGGAAGAAGAGTAGAGTGGAAACACTCTACTCTTCTTCCGGTTTTTTCTTGGTTTGTAAGGTCTGCATTGCATTGCCTAGCATTTCGTAGGCATTATTTGATCTCGCCTCGTTTATGTCGTTCAAAGAAATCTTTTGTTTCCTTAGCAACAACACCGCTCAGTGCGAATAATGCGATCATGTTTGGCAATGCCATCAATCCATTGAAGATATCTGCAATCGTCCAAACAGCTTTTACAGTCATATATGGTCCGATGAAGATCGCAAGGATATAAATATATCGGAAGATCTTCACATGCTTCATATTACCTCCGCTTAAGTATTCTAAGCAGCGCTCACTGTAATAATCCCATCCAAGGATCGTTGTGAAGGCGAAGAATACCAGACATAGCATTAACACAAAAGCAGCAAATTCATTCGGGAAAGGAAGTCCCTTCTGGAATGCATAAGTTGTTACCTGAACGCCCTCTAAGCCCGGTACTTTCCAGGCTCCGGTAAGTACAATAGACAGACCGGTCAATGTACAGATTACGATCGTATCAATAAAAGTACCGGTCATGCTGACAAGACCCTGGCGAACAGGCTCATTGGTCTGTGCAGCAGCTGCTGCGATCGGTGCACTACCAAGACCGGCTTCGTTGGAAAAGATACCTCTTGCAACACCTTTCTGCATAGCAACTAACATACTTCCTACGGCTCCGCCGGTGACGGCCTTCGGCGTAAATGCTGCAACAACGATTGTTTTAATTGCTGCCGGTAGTGCTGTAATATTGCAAAGAATTAAGATAATAACAACGACGAAATATAAAATTGCCATAAATGGTACGATAACCTGACTGACGCTTGCGATTCGCTTTACACCACCGATCAATACGGCGGCAACGCAGAACGTTAAGATTAAAGAAGCGATCACAACAGACCAGGAATAATCTGCCAAAAAAGGAATGGATTTTACACGGTGTGTATTATTTGGATCAAAGAAGTTGTTTACGGCACTGGAGATACCATTTACCTGACTAAAGGTACCGATGCCGAATAATCCAACGCATACGCCGAAAAATGCAAATATTTTTGCGAGCCATTTCCAACGCTTGCCCATTCCCTGCTCTATGTAATAGAAAGGACCGCCTAAGCTATGTCCATCTTTCGCAACAACACGATATTTTACAGCAAGTAATCCTTCGGAGAATTTTGTAGCCATTCCTAGGAAGGCTGCGACGATCATCCAAAATAAAGCACCGGGACCACCGGCACCTACTGCTGTTGCGACACCGACGATATTGCCGGTACCGATCGTAGCACTTAGTGCTGTACAAAGTGCCGAGAAACTAGAAATTTCACCTTCGCCACCTTCTTCGTTTTTGATCATCCACTTGAGTGCTAATGGAAGTTTGCGAACTTGAAGTAGTTTGATATGGGTTGTTAGAAGAAGTCCACCTGCCATGATCAATATGATCAGAGGGACGCCCCATACTAAATTGTCAACAGTTACGAGAAAATTATTGATTTCTTTCCACATTTTTTTTACCTTTCTTTTGTTTTCTGTCCTTTTACCTGAGAGATTCCAGCCATAGGCTTGTTGCACCTTCGGTATCTGCCAAAACCGCAGAATTCTCCAGAGAGTCGATCCATTTACAGTTACACCGTATTGCACGGCACCTGAGAGTGTTACTCCTTCGGCAGGTGAAACCACCATTTTCCTGTAAACTTCATATCGAAACACACAACATATACTATATAACGTCTCCTATTTTTTTTCAAGAAAAAAGAAAAAAGCATTGACAACTAATAGAAGTTAGATTATACTAACTACCGTGAAATAAAAATTATTTCGCATTATTTTTTGAAGGTGGGTTAGTAAACGCTAACTATAATAAGTTATAGAAAGAAGAGGGTACTGTGATGGCAAAAGAAGTGATTATTCAGAAAATGAAAGACTCCGGCTGCAGAATTACGAAGCAGCGTATGATACTCTTAGATATTATTCTGGAGGAGGATTGTTCTTGTTGCAAAGAAATTTATTTTAAGGCATCCAAGAAAGACTCCAAGATCGGTGTGGCAACCGTATATCGTATGATCAATTCTCTGGAAGAAATCGGAGTGATCAGCCGCAAGAATATGTTTAAGGTAATGTAGTTAATAGATTGTTTTGCAAAAGCATTTTATATAGGGGACAAAAACATATTGTGTGCATTTATGTTTTTATTCCGTATGAATTCTACAAAAAAGGCAGAAACTTATGTTGATGCCTTTTTTTGTTACTTTATAGGAAACTGCTCACTACAGTAACTTCCCATACCGGAAGTTACTGTTCAAACCACATATTGCTTATTATGACGATGGTCTAATTATATTTTGCAGCTATTAGATAGTGAATCCTGCCATCAAAAAAATATAGCAATTACCTTGCTAAACCGGGACATCTCAGGCACTCCTTTAGGCATGTACTCATCAGAGACTGAACAAAATGAGAAAACGTATCAGAAGTATGTATTGACGAATGGAAAGGAGTTAGTTATTATACAAATAAGTTAGCAGAGACTAACTTAAAAGGAGGGAACGGTCATGCGAATAGAAACCTGGGAAATCATGCAGAATGCAGATTTGGATGAGATAGAATTGCAATTGGCGTTTCAGTGTGCACCGCTTATTACCGGTTTGAAGGTGTCTAATCTGTTTCAGATTGACAGCAGACATTATAAAAGATTATGTGAAATATTGGATAAAAGCAATTTTTCATTTTGCGGTTTGGGCGGAAGAAATGGGTCGGTGTCGTTGCTGATCTATCAAAAAAAACAGCAGTTCCCGCACGAGATGGGAGTACTGCTCGGATATCCGCCGGAGGATGTGGAAGGCTTTATTATATACGAAGGAAAGAACTCTTTGTGTGAGGGGTATTGGAAAGTGTATGCAGAACCGCAAAAGAAGCTTCGGTTGTTTGCACAATATGATAAAGCAAGAGAGTGGCTTTTGGATCTGCTGTATTGTGGCGTTGGGATGGAGGATATTGTAGGGGTAGCTCTTGATGCGGAAAGCAGAGCAATTTCGCAGGATTATCTTTTTGCTTCGTGAGATAGGGGCATGATCCGGGAATGCACTGTGATTCTGTATCGTTACAAATAATATAGGCGAAGAAACTTCGCGGTATAAATATGGTGCCTGATATTCAGCAAAACGAGATTGCAGGATAACAGGAACATAAAAGAATGGAGGATTATTATGAGCAAAGTATCAATTGTGTACTGGACACAAGGTGGCAACACACAGGCTATGGCAGAGGCAATCGGCGAGGGTGTTACGGCAGCCGGTGGTGAGGCGGATGTTGTATTTGTAAGCGATGCTAATATTGCAGATTTAAAAGCAGAGGGTGCATTTGCATTGGGATGCCCGGCGATGGGCGCTGAGGTGCTTGAGGAAATGGAGATGGAACCTTTTGTTCAGGATGTTGAGAGGTTTGCCAATGGCAAAAAGATCGCGTTATTTGGTTCTTATGGATGGGGAGATGGTCAGTGGATGCGCGACTGGGAAGACCGCATGACCGCTGCCGGAGCAACACTGGTTGGCGGTGAAGGCGTGATCTGTCAGGAAGCGCCAGATGAGGCTGCATTACAAAACTGCATCGAGATTGGTAAACAGCTTGTGAACGCATAAGTTTAGGTGTATCATTTCGTGGCAAAAGCATTCTGGGAGCATTTTGTCATGAATTTATTATATGGATTCTTTTGATTTAAGTCTAAAAGCGGCCTTATTGATAAAATATATCAATAAGGCCGCTTTTGGCTGGAAATTCAAAAAATCGTAATGTATAATACTTTTTTGAGAATTCTCTACAATAGATCATAGCAGAAGCGCACGGTTTTGTGATGCTTCGGAAATGGAGGAAGCATATGTTAGATTGTTTAAAAAAAGTGGATGGTAAAAAATTAGGAGTGTTTGCAGCCGGTGTAGCATTTGGTACTGCAGGTATCAAAGTATTATCCAGCAAAGATGCAAAGAAGCTTTATACAAATTGTACAGCAGCCGTTCTTCGTGCTAAGGAGTGTGTATTAAAGACAGCAACGAAAGTGCAGGAGAATGCCGAGGATATTTATGCAGAGGCACAG
>ERZ824480.1157-NODE-1157-length-25167-cov-13.408331_pt1 | contig 25167 bp, 19 predicted proteins | sample MGYA00519861_ERZ824480 | MGnify/ENA primary metagenome ERZ824480 (study PRJEB31778, sample SAMEA3449152) | human gut metagenome | biome: human gut; feature: human-associated habitat; material: faeces | place: United Kingdom | collected 2010/2012 ... | reverse complement strand
CGAAATCGCTGGCACTTTTCTGGTTCTCTTTTGGTGTCAAAAGAGAACATCCCTCACTCAGAACCTCCCCTTCTTCAGCCCGTCCAGCACCTCGTACAAATCGCGGCACTCGGCGGTGTACAGACGGCGCATCTCGTCATCGGCGGGGGCCATGTCCGGCACCATCACGGTGACAAAGTGCCCGGCGGCACCGGCGCGCACGCCGTTGTAGCTGTCCTCCAGCACAAGGGTGCGGCCGGGCACAGTGCCCAGCGCTTCCGCTGCCCGCAGAAAGATCTCCGGGTCGGGTTTGGAAGCCGAGAACTGCTCGCCGGAGACGATCACCTTAAAATAGTGGGTCAGACCCCAGCCGTCCAAATGGTGCCGGATGGACGCCATCCGACTGGAGGAAGCCACCGCCATGGGGATGTGCTGTGCGTCCAGCCATGTCAGAATTTCGTCCAGTCCGGGCTTTTTGGGCGGCGGTGCCTGAAACGCCTTTTCCGCCTGTGCGTGCAGCGCCTCGATGATGGCGTCCGTGTCGCAGTTTTCCCCGTAGAAGCGGCGCAGCACCGCCCGCATGGTGTCCCCTGCCGTGCCGCGGGCGGCAACGTCCAGCCCTTCCTTATAAGAAAGCCCAAGGGTGGCAAGTGCAGGCTCCCACAGGGTAGCCCAGACCCGCTCGGTGTCAAACATCAGGCCGTCCATATCAAAAATAACGCTGTCGATCATGGCAGTATGCTCCTTCCATAGAAAAGCGGGGCTGTGCCCCGCAAAAGTGCTCTGTGCCCCTATTGTACCATAGATTTGGCAGTTTGCACACCATTGTGCTCACAATCTGGTGCAACTTTACCGGTAGAAAGATGAAACATTTTGCGATTCCTTGCAAAACCGGCTGGGAATATTATAATAGAAATCAACATTTGTGTCATAAAGCGCCGGAAATCGTGCGCACGCGCATAAAAGGAAAGAGGGAAACTCACTATGTTGGATATCAAGATCACCCGCACGGCTACGCCCAAGGCAAAGCCCACCGATGAGACGAAGCTCGGCTTCGGTAAAAAGTTCTCCGACCACATGTTCGTCATGGATTACACCGAGGGTGAGGGATGGCACGATGCCCGCATCGTCCCCTACGGCCCCTTTGAGCTGGACCCCGCCACCGTGGTGTTCCACTACGCACAGGAGATCTTTGAGGGCATGAAGGCCTACCGCACCGCTGACGACACCGTGCAGCTGTTCCGCCCGGACTGCAACGCCAAGCGTTTTCAGGATTCTGCCGACCGTCTGTGCATCCCCAAGATCCCGGTAGAGGACTACATTCAGGCTGTCGAGACTCTGGTGGATGTGGACCGCGACTGGGTGCCCCACACCGACGGCGCTTCCCTGTACATCCGTCCCTTCATCTTTGCCAATGATGTGGGTCTGGGCGTGCACGCCTCCAAGCACTATATTTTCTGCATCATCTGCGCTCCCTCCGGCGCTTACTACGCCGAGGGCATCAACCCCGTGCGCATCTATGTGGAAGATGAGTATATCCGCGCCGCCCCGGGTCTGACCGGCTTTACCAAGTGCGGCGGCAACTACGCTGCTTCCATCAAGGCCGGCGAGCTGGCCGAGGAGCAGGGCTACGCACAGGTGCTGTGGCTGGACGGCGTGGAGAAGAAGTACGTTGAAGAAGTTGGCAGCATGAACATCATGTTCAAGATCGACGGCAAGGTGTACACCGCCGCTACCGTGGGCACCGTGCTGCCCGGCGTCACCCGCCGCAGCTGCATCGAGCTGCTGAAGGACTGGGGCTACGAGGTCGTTGAGGGCAAGATCGCCATTGCCGACATCATGGCTGCTGCCCGCGAAGGCAAGCTGGAAGAGGTGTTCGGCACCGGTACTGCCGCTGTCGTCTCTCCCGTCAAGGAGCTGGTCTGGAAGGGCGAACACGCCTTTATCGGTGACGGCAAGATCGGCCCTGTCACCCAGAAGCTGTACGACACCATGACCGGTATGCAGTGGGGCAAGATCCCCGATACCAAGGGCTGGATCGTGCCTGTGGAAAAGAAATATTGAGCCGCCTGTCACCCTACGGCTTTTTAAGGGACTGCTGCATACCATTTGGGGCAGCAGTCCCTTTGCTCTATAATCATTGCAATTCCCGCCGCATGGTGCTACACTACCTATAAAGGGCGTGGGCTTGCCGCCTGTGCCCTTTGCAGGAAGATTTGAGAGGAAAGAAGCACCATGATCAAAAAATGGAGCATGAGTTACCCGGCGGTCAACGGCACCGAACAGCGCCGGGCGTATGTCTACCTGCCCACCATGTACGAGGCACAGCCGGAGCGCCGGTTTCCCGTGCTGTATATGTTCGATGGGCAGAACGTGTTTTTCAACGAGGATGCCACTTACGGCAAAAGCTGGGGCGTGGCAGATTATCTGGACTATACCGACACCCCGCTGATCGTGGCGGCCATCGAGTGCAACGCCGGGGCGAACAACGAGCGTCTGGTGGAGTATTCCCCCTACCGCTTCGATGACCCCACCTACGGCCACTTTGACGGCAAGGGACAGGCCACCATGAGCTGGTTCATTCACCGGTTCAAGCCCCTGATCGACCAGAATTTCCGCACCCTGCCGGACAGGGCAAATACCTTTATCGGCGGCAGCAGCATGGGCGGGCTGATGAGCCTGTACGCTCTGCTGCAATATAACGATACTTACAGCCGTGCCGCAGCACTTTCCCCCTCCATCTGGGTGGCACCGGATAAGCTTTCCGGCCTTGTGGGGCGTGCAAAGCTTGCCCCCGGCACGGTGCTGTACATGGACTACGGCTCCCGGGAGATGGGCAACCACGAGGGCATCCGCCGACAGTTTTCTGCCTTGAGCGGCAAGCTGACGACCCGGGGCATCCACCTGACCAGCCGCATCGTGCCCGGCGGCACCCACTGCGAGGCCAGCTGGGAAAAACAGCTGCCCTTCGTGTTCCACACCCTGCTGTATGAGGTGGAGGAGTAAAAGAAGGGCGACACCATAACACGACAACATCAAAGGAGGAAACACCATGGAGATGCAGTATTTCAAGGAGTACAGCCCGGAACTTGGACGGGATATGGAGTGCAAGCTTTACGGCCACGCAGGCCGCCCGATGCTGTACATCCCCTGTCAGGACGGCCGTTTTTTCGATTTTGAAAACTTCCACATGACCGACGCCCTTGCCCCGTGGATCGAGTCCGGGCAGATCATGGTGCTTTCCATCGACACCATGGATCAGGAAACCTGGTCGGACGCGCAGGGCAACCCCTATTGGCGCATCCGCCGCTATGAGCAGTGGCTGCGCTACATCACCCGCGAGGTCGCTCCGATGCTTCAGCATCTGGCGCAGCAGCGCAACGGCTGGAACGACCTGCCCGGCATCATCGCCTTCGGGTGCAGTCTGGGCGCTACCCATGCGGTAAACCTGTACCTGCGCCGCCCGGATATCTTCTGCGGCTGTCTGGCACTCAGCGGCATCTACACTGCTCACTACGGCTTTGGCGACTATATGGACGAGCTGGTGTACATGAACTCCCCCGTGGACTACATGAAGAACTTCCCGGAGGATCACCCCTATATGCAGCTGTTCCGCAATCAGAAGGCGGTCATCTGCTGCGGTCAGGGCGACTGGGAACAGCCGGACACCACATGGCTGCTCAAGCGCATCTTTGAAGCAAAGCATATCCCCATCTGGGTAGACCTGTGGGGTCACGATGTCAACCACGACTGGAACTGGTGGTATAAGCAGGTGGCGTATTATATGCCCTACATTCTGGGCCAGCAGTGACCCATCCCGTGAAAATGGCACAACGGCGCGTCCATGGACGCGCCGTTGTTTCCCAATATTAAAGTCTGTCCCGCCCTCGCAGGGGCATTGCAATCATAGAGGTAACGGAAAGAGGAATCAACAAATACTATGCAGAACTTTATTTTTATCTCCCCCAACTTCCCCACGAACTACTGGCAGTTCTGCCGGGAGCTGAAAAACAACGGCCTGAACGTTCTGGGCATCGGCGACCAGCCCTACGAGGAGTTGAAGCCCGAACTGAAGGCAAGCCTGAACGAGTACTACAAGGTGAACAGTCTGGAAAACTACGACGAGGTATACCGCGCCGTGGCCTTTTTCACCTTCAAGTATGGCCGCATCGACTGGCTGGAGTCCAACAATGAATACTGGCTGGAACGGGATGCCGCCCTGCGCACCGATTTCCACATCACCAGCGGCTTCCAGACCTCTGATATGCCCCGCATCAAGTACAAGAGCAAGATGAAGGAGTACTATCAGAAGGCCGGGATCGCCACCGCCCGCTACCACATGGTAGATGACCTTGCAGGCTGCAAGGCCTTTGTGGAACAGGTGGGCTACCCGGTGGTGGTCAAGCCGGACAACGGCGTGGGTGCTTCGGATACCCACCGCCTTTCCACCGACAAGGAACTGGAAGAATTTCTGGCTTACAAGGAGAAAGAGCACCCGGATGTGGCCTACATCATGGAGGAGTTCGTCCGCGCCGAGGTGAACAGCTACGATGCCATCATCGACGCCCACGGCAACCCCATCTTTGAGGCGGGCAACGTAAGCCCCGTGTCCATCATGGACATCGTGAACAACGATGATAACTCCATCTACTACATCATCAAGGATCTGCCGGAGGACACCCGCGCCGCAGGCCGTGCCGCCGTCAAGAGCTTTGGGGTGAAGAGCCGCTTTGTCCACTTCGAGTTCTTCCGCATGACCGAGGATCAGGCCAGCATGGGCAAAAAGGGTCAGCTCGTGGCGCTGGAAGTCAACATGCGCCCCTGCGGCGGCTTTACCCCGGACATGATCGACTTTGCCCGCTCCACCAACGTGTACAAGATCTGGGCGGACATGATCGCCTTCGGCGGCACCGATATGCCGGTGGGCAAGCACTACTACTGCGCCTTTGCCGGTCGTCGGGACGGCAAGAGCTTCGTTTACAGCCACGAGCAGCTGATGCAGAAGTATCAGGACAATATGCGCATGGTGGACCGCATCCCCGAGGCGTTGTCCGGTGCCATGGGCAACCAGATGTATGTGGCCACCTTCTCCACCCGTGACGAGATGGAAAAGTTCTATTCCGATGTGCTGGCCGTCACCGATGCCACCAACGCCAAGGTGCAGTCCGAGTTGACGAAGGTGCTGGCTCTGGGTGAGCCAGAGGCGGTTTAATAACCCTCTCAGGCGCTCCCGCGCCAGCTCCCCCGAAGGGGGAGCCAAGATTTCAAGCCCATTGCTAAAGTATTAGGCATAATGAGGAAGCTTCCGGCAGTGCACTTGGCTCTCCCTTTGGGAGAGCTGGTAAAGCCGTAGGCTTTGACTGAGAGGGCGCACGCCGTTGCCCTTAGCGCTAAAGTGTCAAGTGCAATAAGAAACCTTCCCGCCATGCCAAAAGCTCCCCCTTCGGGGGAGCTGGCATGCCGTCAGGCGTGACTGAGAGGGTTCGCCCCTCCCGTGAAAATACAATGCCGGAGCGTCCGCAGACGCTCCGGCATTGTTCTATTAAAAATAGTTTTTCTGCTGATTATGCGCAGAGCGCAGCGGAGCGCATTCCAATCGTATGCGTTATACCTTTGCAGCGCCACGCTCCAGAATACCGTTGAAGCGGGAGAAGAAGGTGATGGTGGTAATGGTAGCCGCCAGAATATCGCTGACCGGCTCTGCCAGAAAGACGCCGAATACCGGGTCCGGCAGCAGGTGCGGCAGAATGAAGATGAGCGGGATCAGCAGGATGATCTTGCGCAGACAGGCCAGCAGCAAGCTGACCTTGGCCTGCCCCAGCGCCATAAAGCTCTGCTGGCAGGCGATCTGGAAGCCCATGGCAAAGATACCGGCCATGTAGATGCGCATGGACCATGTGGTGTAGTCGATCAGCGCCGTATCCGAGGTGAAGATGCCCGCCACAGCCCCCGGCGCCAGCATCATGAGCAGCCAGAACAGGCAGGTGTAGCAGCCGCACAGGGTCAGCTGGAAGCGGAACGCCTCCTTGACGCGGGGCTTTTTGCCCGCACCGAAATTGAAGCTCATTACCGGCTGACCGCCCTGACAGATGCCCTGAATGGGCAGGGTGCACAGCTGAGAAGCGCTGGTGATGACGGTCATAGCACCCACAGCCACGTCGCCGCCGTACCGTGCCAGACTGGAGCTGAAACTGATGGACAGCAGGCTCTCGGTGGACATCATCACAAAGGTGGAGATGCCCAGCGCCATCACCGGCAGAATGACCTTCTTTTCCGGGCGCATATAGTCCTTGCGCAGGCGCAGGATGGTCTTTTTGCCGGTAAGGAAGCGCAGGATCCACACCGCGCCCACGGCCTGACTGAGCACGGTAGCAATGGCAGCGCCCCGCACGCCCAGACCCAGACCAAAGATCAGGATGGGGTCGAGGATAATGTTGATGACCGCACCGATGATGGTGGTAAGCATACTGGTCTTGGCAAAGCCCTGCGTGGTGATGAAGGGGTTCATGCCCAGCACCAGCAGCACAAACACCGAGCCCAGAATGTAGATGCGGCTGTACGCCAGCGCATAGGGCAGGGTAGCGTCACTGGCGCCAAAGAGCCGCAGCAGGGTGGGTGCTCCGGCGTAGAACACCACGGTCAGCACCACCGAAAAGAGCAGCAGCATGGTAAAGCTGTTGGAAATGATCTTTTCTGCCTGCTCCTTGTCGCCCTGTCCCAGCGCAATGGCGGTGCGGGGTGCGCCGCCCGCGCCCACCAGCATGGCGAATGCGTTCAGCAGCATAAGAATGGGGGTGAACAGTCCCACGCCGGTCAGCGCTGCCGCGCCGATGCCGGCGATATGTCCGATGTAAATGCGGTCCACGATGTTATACAGCAGGTTGACCACCTGTGCAACGACCGCCGGGATCATGAGCTGCAGCATCAGCTTTTTTACGCTGCCGGAGCCCATGTCCTGTTTTGCCTGTGCCATGGAAGTGATTCTCCTTTTACTTCAAATTTGAACTATCTCTTATATTATACTCAAAACCCGCAAAAATACCAGTCCCTTTTTGCAAAATTTTCCGTGTTGCGCAAAAAAGCGTGTTCCTCCCCTGCCGCGGTACGGGTCTTGCCGCTGTGCCCCCTTTGCGGTGCGGCATTCCGGGCGGCAGCGGCCTTTGCATCCAAGTTTTCGGCGATATGTCTGTAAAAAAGCAAGGTTTTTCGTCAGGTTTGTGTCTTGTGCACAGCGGCATTTTTCAGTACAATAAAGAAGCAGAGAAGAAAAATAAGCGCTGCGACCAAAATAGGTCGCCGCGCTGTTTTGTATTTTGCGGCGCAGCTGCGCCCGGTGAAAAAAGGAGTGCTGTACAATGATCAACATGGTCAAGCTTCCCACCAGCAAAAGCGAACTGTTCCTGCGGGTGGCCAAGGGACATTTTGCCACCAGCCACAGCCACATCAACTATTACATCGACGTGACCACCCAAAAGACCCGCCTTTCCGAGGCCAAGGCCGTGGCAAAGGAGCTGGTCAGCGCTTACCAGCACAGCACCATCGTGGATACCGTGCTCTGTCTGGACGGCACACAGGTCATTGGCACCTGCCTTGCCAACGAGCTGACCAAGGACGGCTTTACCAATATGAACGCCCACAAGACCATCTACATCGTCACGCCGGAATACACCTCCGGCAGCCAGATCATTCTGCGGGACAATCTTGCCCCCATGGTCAAGGGCAAGCACGTCCTCATTCTGGCCGCATCCATCACCACCGGCTACACCATTCAGGCAGCCGTAGAAGCCGTAAACTACTACGGCGGCATCGTGGCAGGGCTTTCGGCTATTTTTGCCACCACCCACGAGTGCCTTGGCTACCCGGTCACCTCCATCTTTGACCCCACCAGTCTGCCGGATTACGCCAGCTTCGACTCCCGCGACTGCCCCCTGTGCAAGGCCGGGCAGCACATTGACGCGCTGGTGAACAGCTTCGGCTACTCGGCGCTGTAAGCAAAGCTGTTATAGGCTGCTGCACAAACCGCTGTGCAGCAACCTTTTTGTTGTAGGACGGTTGAAAATGGCTTCCGCTTCGCTCTAGCCATGTTTAGCGGAAATATTATTTTTATTTCGGGATAGCGGAGCGTCTGCGGACGCTCCGCTATCCCATTTTCACGGGAGGGGTCGTAAAGGCAAACGGCATCTACAACGCCGCTTCCAGTGGAAGCGCAGCGGAGCGCATTCCAAATCGTCCCGCACAAAAGGAACGGCGGCGCTGCCGTTCCTTTTTGTTGTCCCACGGGCGGGATTGTGCTATACTGATACCAGACAAAACTAAGGTGTATCTGAAAGTAAAGAAGAGGTATCAAATCCATGAAAATTCCCGCAAACGGTTTTACCCACGCCGGCAAGTTCCATGCCGATGACGTGTTTGCAACGGCGCTATTGCAAATTCTGCGCCCGGATATCAAAATCACCCGCGGCTTTACCGTACCTGACGATTTTGACGGCATCGTGTACGATATCGGCTTTGGGATGTTCGACCACCATCAGGAGCCCCGGGAGTACCGCGCCAACGGCGTGCCCTATGCAGCCTTTGGTCTGCTGTGGCGGGTGCTTGGGCCCGGCCTTGTGGGCGAGCGGCAGGCGCGGCTCATCGACGAAAACTTCATCCAGCCGCTGGACCTGAACGACAACACCGGCGAGCAGAACAGCCTGTGCGATGCCATTGGCTTTTTCAACCCGGTGTGGGACTCCAAAGAGGATCAGGACAGCTGCTTTTTCAAGGCGGTGGCTGTGGCAAAGCAGATCTTGGAAAACCAGATCGACAGCGCCAACGCCGTGAACCGCGCGGACGAAAAAGTACAGCAGGCCTACCGCAGCTCCCGCGACGGCATCGTGGTGCTGCCCTGCTATCTGCCGTGGAAAAACGGCCTGTACAAGACCGACGCTCTGTTTGTGGTGTACCCCAGCCAGCGCGGCGGGTGGAGCGCCCAGTGCGTCACCGACCACAAGACCAAAAAGTCCAAGCTGCCCTTCCCCCAGTCCTGGGCGGGGCAGCCGCAGGAGGTCATCGAGCAGAAGAGCGGCATCCCGGGCATCAGCTTCTGCCACGCCAGCCGTTTTCTCATCACCGCCAAGGACAAGGAGACCGCCCTTGCCGCCTGTCGTCAGGTGCTGAAAAACAATGGACGCCTTGCCTGACGCCGCCTACGTCTACATGGTGCGCTGCACCGGCGGGCAGCTGTACACCGGTTGGACGAACCGCCCCGCCGCCCGGCTGAAAGCGCACCAGAGCGGCAAAGGTGCCCGCTACACCCGCGCCCACGGCGCAGTAGGCTTTGCCTATCTAGAGCGCTGCGCGGACAAACGCGCCGCCCTGCGCCGGGAAGCCGCCCTGAAAAAGCTTTCCAAGCCGGAAAAAGAGGTGCTGTGCGCCGCATGGCGCGCCGCCGGGTGTCCCGGGGTGGAGACGATTTGAAATGCCCTCCGCTGCGCTTTGGGCATATTCAGCGGAAGAATTATTTTAATTTTCGGGATAGCGGAGCGTCTGCGGACGCTCCGCTATCCCATTTTCACGGGTGGGGTCGTAATGGCAAACGGCATTTACAGCGCCTGCTTCCTGCGGAAGCGGCGGCGCTGCGGGGAATCCCCTCCTACACAACCCAACAAGGCCGTCCGGCATTCGCCGGACGGCCTTGCTGCGCTTATTGGAAAGGATCGATCGGGAGATGGCAATGGTTATTTCGCCAGACCCAGCTTTTTCAGCTGGCTCCAAGCACGGATGGCCTGTACTTTGGTCACACGCTTGCCGGGCGTAAAGACGCCCTCGCCCATGTCGGGCAGCAGCCCGGCCTCCACAGCCCAGCGGGCTGCCTTGGCGGTCTCAGGCTCGGCTACATCGCTGTAAACAGCGGGTGCAGCGGGTTCAGGTTTGCCTGCGGTGCTCCACAGCAGCACTGCCAGCTGCTCCCGGGTGCTCGGGATGGCCGTGCCCTTGGGCAGCAGATCTGTAAGGATGCTGCCGGTAACGGCCTCGTAGCCGATCACTGCGCAGCCAGCAAACATTGCCGTTGTACCGGCCAGAATGCCCACCGTTTGCAGCGGGCTGTACTCGGTGCTGTCCTCCTCCGGCGGCTGCTCTGGCTGCTCCACCGTGGTGGTCTCGGCGGTGATCGTCAGGCTCTTTGCGGGCATTCTGAAGGTCAGGGTGCGCTGCTTAAAGGCTTCCTCTGTCAGCGGTTCGTCTGCGGCATCCATCAGGTCTGCCGGGCTCAGTGCGCCGTCAGCGCCGCTCACTACCCACTGGGCAAAGTGCACGGTGTCGGTGTCCGGGTAAGCGGTCAGGCTGACCAGCTGTCCTGCTTTCAGGGCGCTTGCGTCTGCATCCTCGGGCAGGGTGATGTCCGCACCGGCAACGGTAAGCTGATAGGTCTTTTCCGGTTCGGGGTCGATCGCGCCTGCGTTTGTGATGCGGAACGAGCCTGTTTTAACAGTGCCGCCCACATACCGTGCGCTGCCTGCGGCGGTGACGGTATAGCTGTATTCGCCCGGTTCAGTAGGAGCACCGTTCAGTGCTTCACCATTCTGCTTGTAGGTCACGGTGATCTCGCCGTAGTCCTTATCACTGGTGTTCTTAACGGTTACTTCCTTGGCGCTGCCGTTATAGGTCAGGTCAGTGGGCTCTGTCACGGCAATGTCTGCGGGGTTCAGTGCGGCCTTCTGGATGGTAAACGTGTTATCCTTCGGGGTCACATCGCCGCCCGCACAGGTGGCGGTAGCTGCTACATTCGCGGTAAAGGTGTAAGTGCCCGGCTCAATGGGAGCACCGTTCAGCACTACACCATTCTGCTTGTAGGTCACGGTAACAGCGCCGTATTTCTTGGTGGCGCTGTCCCGAACGTCCACTTCCACCCTCTTGGGGTTGCCGTTATAGGTCAGGTCGTTGGGCAGGACAAAGGCAAAGTCTGCGGGGTCTGCCGGCGGCAGCTCTGCCGCGCCCTCGCCGGTGGCGCTCAGGTTGAGGATATGGGTGTTATACTTACTCAGGTCGATGGCGCTGGTGTAGCGCTCTGTATCATAGCGCACAGAGCCGCTATAAGCTACGCCGTTCACGCTCTTGATGGGCGCGTGGGTGATGACCGAGATGGTATCCTGATCGGTGTCAACGTAGAGGGTGGAGGTTTTTGCGTCCCAAATACCCTCCATCATGCCATTGATGCCGTTGATGTATTTTTTAGCGTACTCGGCGTCCTCTGGTGCGATATAGTTCAGGGTGTAGTAATCCGCAGCGCCGTTCAGGTCTTTGGGTTCCTTTGCCACCAGTGCGTGGATGGTGGGGTTATTCTGAATGATGCCGCCCTCATTATAGACAACGGTGCACTCGCCGCCGTCAATGATGGGCTGGTAGGGCTCTGCGTTGCCGTCATAGCCGGCCGTATTTTTCACCGGCAGCTTCAGGGTGTTCTTGCTGTTTTCGACCGTGCCGCCGTTTTTGATCACGGCAGTGCCGGTGTAACCGGCGCTGTTATAGCAGCCGTCCAGCACAGCCTTATTGGAAGCCATGTTGACTACCTAATATCCGGTAACATCCAGCGCAGAGTTGCGGATGGTAGCCGGCTGTGCCGGGTCGCGCCAGCCGTTGCCGATGTAGTCAAAGCACAGCACCGAGTCCTCCACAAGGCCGTCATTGTAAAGGCTCTGCGGGCTGTTCAGCTTGGCATCCGTGATGACGCCGCCCTTCCTATTGTATACATACCGGGTGGAGTTCAGCGTACCGCTGAAAGTGCCGTAGTTTTCAACCGCAAATTTTACTGTACCGGCCTTATTTGTCACCTTGTCGAAGTCCAGCACAGCGCCCTTCTCGATGGTCAGGGTGGGGACATCGTTTGTAAACAGTTCTGCGTGCTTGTGCGCCGGGTCAAAGGACCAGCCGTTGCCTTTTGCGCCGTAGACGCCGCCGTCCGTACCCTTGGGGAAGCCGTTCTTTTCAATGACCAGTTCCCCTACGGTAACGCTGTTGAGCTGGACAGCTTCCGTGCCCACAGTAAAGCTGACTGCGCCGTCCTTGGCAGTATAGTTCAGCTCGTTGTCGCCGCTGGAAACACTTTCCAGCTTGCGGGTGGGCTTCAGGGTGACACTGGTATTGGGCGCGACATAGAGAGTACTATAAGCATCTGCCGACCACTCGTTCACCGTGCCGTCCGCTGCCACTGCGACAGGGGCGTACACCGGAGCACTGGCTGCATCGATGGCTACAAGCCCTGTGCTTTTTGCCGTGAAATAGCCGCCCTTGACGGCTGCGCCCTCGGGCAGCGGGTCATCTTCAGTGGTGAACAGACCGCCGTTGACGGTACATTTATCTCCTGCAACATACAGCTTGTCGTTGAACAGACCGCCATTGATGATGATGATTTCCGTTGTCCTTTTAAGATCCGTGAGCGAGCTTTCAAAGCTGCCGCCGTTGATGACGATTTTTTCACAATTGTTGATATCCACGGAGCAGGTGCGCTTGCCCTTAAAGGTGCCGCCGTTGATGGTAAGGGTACCCGCTGCTTTAACGGTCACGCCGCTGGTATAACTCCCCTCTTCAAAGGTGCCATCTTCAATGGTGACCTTGCCGCCCGCAGCATTAACAATGGCATTTCCTTTAAAGGTGCCGCCGCTGATGACAGCCCCGGCTTCACAAGTCACCTTGCCGTAGAAGGTGCCGCCGGAAATGGTGCCCGCGTTGGTCACGGTGTAGCGGCTAGCGTTGTCCGAGCCGATTTGTGCCTCCTGCAGGGTGGCGTCAGCTTCGATCTTTATATTCCATTTGATGTAATTATTTGAGCTGCTATAACTGTAATTGTGGAGCCGGAAGGTGCCGGTTTTCAGGGTGAGCGTCTTGCTGACCTCATCGTAGGACCAGCTGTCTCCACTGTCGCCCAGATCGCCGATGGGCTTGCCGGAGGAATTGCTTGTATAGATATTGGTGACATCGCCGTTTTCCTCTGCCAGTGCCGCAGCGCTGGCGGTGTCGGGCGGGGCGCTCTGGGCAAGGGCGGGCAGCGGCAAAGCGGACAGTGCCATGCTTAACGCCAGAACCATGCTGATGAGCCGTTTTTGCATAAGATCCTCTCCTTTTTAAGCGCCTTCCAAGCCGGGCGTTTTTTGTTGTACCCAGTGTACCACGTTTTGCCCGCTTTGGACGGTTTTGGGCACGAATCGCCCCGCAAATGCGCTGAAACGACCCGGTGCACCACACGCACCCGCAAAAACAGAAAACCGCCCGGTTTGCGGTTACCGGACGGTTTTCTGCTCTATAGGAATTATGGGAATGGCATATTAAACAGAGCACTGCTCTGTGCTTGTAGTATACCACGAACGGCGGCAAAAGTAGAGCAATTCTGCGTGAATGGCCCCTGAAATGCATCGAATCGCCCCGAAAAGCCTTAAAAAAGCCCTTGCGCACCCTTTTGGGGCGCAAAAAGGGGACTGCCGCACAGCGCTGTGCGGCAGTCCCCTGTATGGGGGTCATTGCATTTTACTTGCCCGCCAGCAGCACCGCCAGCACGGCTTTCTGGACGTGGAGGCGGTTCTCCGCCTCGTCAAAGATCTCGTCCGCGTGCTGCTCGAACAGGGCGGTGGAGATCTCCTCGCCCCGGTGGGCGGGCAGACAGTGCAGCACCAGCGCGTTGGGCTTTGCGTTTTCCAGCAGACGACCGGTGAGCTGGAAGCCCACAAAATCCCGCAGACGCTGCTCGCTCTCGGCAGTGCCGGGGGCGGTGGTGTTCCACGCGGCGGTAGCTACGATGTCCGCGTCCCGCAAGCCCTCGGCGGGGTCGGTGGTCAGGTGGAAGGCATTGCCGTATTTGTGGGCAAACATCAGCACATCCGCTGCCGGGCGGTAGCCCGGGGGACAGACGCAGGATACCTGCATCCCCGCCAAAAGGCCGCCCACGATCAGGCTGTTGGCCATGTTGCTGCCGTCGCCCACAAAGCAGAGCTTCAGCCCTGCCAGCGTGCCCCGGCGCTCCCGGATGGTCATCAGATCTGCCAGCACCTGACAGGGGTGGGCGTAGTCGGTCAGACCGTTGATCACCGGAATACCGGAAAGCTCGGCCAGCTCTTCCAAGTCCCGCTGGCGATAGGTGCGCCAAACGGCGCAGTCGTAGTAGCGCCCCAGCACCCGGGCGGTGTCCCGCAAAGGCTCGCCGCGCCCGGCCTGTAATTCGGCGGTGTTCATGTAGTTGCCAAGACCGCCCATCTGGTACACGCCCACCTCAAAGCTGGTGCGGGTGCGGGTGGACGCCTTGGAGAACAGCAGCGCCACGCTTTTGCCCGCCAGCAGTGGGGCGGTGCGGCCTGCCTTGCAGTCCGCTTTCAGCTGGTCTGCCACATCCAGAATGTGGGTCAGCTCGGCGGGGGAAAGGTCGCCCATTTTCAGCAGATTTTTCATGCCTGCTCCTTCGGAGCCGTCGGCTCCATCGCTCCCAGCACCTCGGCCAGCACCTCCAGCGCCATGTCTACTTCGTGCTCGGAGACGGTCAGCGGCGGCAGCAGACGCAGCCGGGTCTTGGCGGTAAGCACCAGCAAGCCCTTTTCGCGGCAGGCAGTCAGCACATCCGCAGCTTGCACATCAAAGAATTCGATGCCCACCATCAGGCCGATGCCGGAAATGTTCTTGACGTGGGGCAGCTTTGCCAGACCGGTGCGCAGCTGTACGGCGCGCTCGCTGACCTGTGCAAGGAAGCTCTGGTCCAGACGATCCACCACCACATTGGCTCCGGCGCAGACCACCGGGTTGCCGCCAAAGGTAGAGCCGTGGGTACCGGGGGTCATACCCTCGGCTACTTTTTCATTCATCAGCACCGCACCGATGGGCAAGCCGCCGCCCAGCCCCTTGGCAAGGGTGACGATGTCCGGCTTGAGGTTATAGTGCTCGCAGCACAGGAAGGTGCCGGTACGGCCTACGCCGGTCTGCACCTCGTCCACGATGAGCACAAGGTCTTTTTCGTCGCACAAAGCGCGCACGGCCTGCACATAGTCCGGGTCCAGCGCCATCACACCGCCCTCGCCCTGAATCAGTTCCATCATCACGGCGCAGGTGTGGCGGTCTACCAGTTCCCGCAGCGCCTCGATATCCCCCGCCGGGACATACTGGAAGCCCTCGTTGAAGGGGCCGAAGTAGTTATGGAACACCTCCTGCCCGGTGGCGGTCAGGGTGGCAAGGGTGCGGCCATGGAAGCTGTTGACCAGCGTGATAACGTTGTAGCGGTCTTTGCCATAGTGGTCTACGCTGTACTTGCGGGCGGCCTTGATGGCGCCCTCGTTGGCCTCGGCACCGGAGTTGCCGAAGAAAACCTTGCTCATGCCGGTGCGCTTGCACAGCTTTTTCGCCAGCTTGCCGCAGGGTGCAGTGTAGTACAGGTTGGAGGTGTGCTGCAATTTATGTGCCTGTTGGGACACGGCTTCTGCCCATGCAAGGTCGCAGTAGCCAAGGCTGTTCACCCCGATGCCGCTGGTGAAGTCCAGATACTTCTGTCCCTCGGGGCCCTCGGCGTACAGCCCGTGGCCTTTTTCCAGCACAACGGGGTTGCGGTTATAGGTGTGCAGGACGTACTCGTTGTCCCGCTTGATGACTTTTTCAGAATCCATAGGTGTACCTCCTGTGAATAGAAGTTCCGCGCATGCGCTGCTCCCCCGGAGGGAGCGTTTTTTCTATTATAATACTGCTTTTTCGCTTGCGCAATCTTTTTATTCGCGGTGGCTGCGGCGGTAGAAGCGGGTACCGGAGCCGCGGTCGGAGAACAGTTCCAGCAGGATGGAGTGCGGCACGCGGCCGTCAATGATGACAGCCTCGTGCACGCCCTGATAGATGGCATCCGCCATGCCGCCAATCTTGGGGATCATGCCGCCCGCAATGATGCCGGCGGACTTGTAGCCCTCGATCTCGGTCACCTCCACCTCGGGGATGAGTGTGGTCTCGTCCTCCTTATCCCGCAGCAGACCCGCGATATCGGTCATGGACACCAGCTTTTCGGCCTTGAGGGCAATGGCGATCTGGGCCGCGGCAGTGTCGGCATTGACGTTGTATGCCTGCCCAAGGTCGTCCATACCCACGGTGGCGATCACCGGGATAAAACCGCCGTCCAGCAGGCTTTCGATCAGGGTTGCATCCACATGGACGATCTCGCCCACATGACCCAGCTGGGGGTCCAGCTCGGTGCAGCGGAGCATCTGTCCGTCCATGCCGCACAGACCCACGCCGCGCCCGCGCAGCTTTGCCACAAGGTCTTTGTTCACCTTACCGGCCAGCACCTGCTGCACGATCTCCATGGTGGCATCGTCCGTCACCCGCAGACCGTTTGCAAAGTGGCTCTCCACGCCCACCTTTTTCAGCATCTCGTTGATGGCAGGCCCGCCGCCGTGCACCAGCACCACCCGCACGCCCAGCAGCGTCAGAGTGACAAGGTCGTTCATCACGGCGTTTTTCAAGCTCTCGTTGATCATGGCGTTGCCGCCGTACTTGATGACCATAGTTCTGCCATGGTACTTCTGGATATAAGGGGTGGCCTCCGAAAAAAGCCGCGCCATTTCTTCGTTTTTCATATACTCTCCGTTGCTCCTTGCCGTTAGCGTTCTTGGCTCTCCCTTTGAGGAAAGACTTCCCCCGCTCCGGGGGAAGATGTCACCGTAGGTGACAAAAGGGGGAATCTGTCACCGTAGGTGACTGAGAGGGCGCAGCATTAAGTTCTGTAATCGCCGTTGATCTTCACATAGTCATAGGTCAGGTCACAGCCCCATGCCTTGGCGCTTGCCTCGCCGGTGCCCATATCCACCTTGACCAGAATATCGTGCTCAGCCAGCACCTTGGCGGCTTCGTCCTCGCTGTAGGGGTGGTAGGCAGCGTTCTCGCACACATACACCTCGCCCGCCTTGCTGGAAAGCCACACGCAGACCTTATCAATGGAGAAATCGCCGGGCGTATAGCCGATGGCGCACAGGATGCGTCCCCAGTTGGCATCGCGGCCAAAGACCGCCGCCTTGAACAGGTTGGAGCAGACCACGCTGCGGCTGACGGCGCGGGCGGTTTTCAGGTCGGGCGCGTGGGTCACCTCGCAGGTGATCAGGTGGGTGGCGCCCTCACCGTCTCCGGCGTGCTCGGCGCACATGTGCTCTGCAATGGCGGTCAGCGCTGCCACAAAGGCGGCGTAGTCCGCGTTCTCTTCGCAGATCTCCGGGTTGCCCGCAAGACCGGACGCCATAATGATAAGGGTATCGTTGGTAGAGGTATCCAGATCCACGCTCATCTGGTTATAGGTGCCGGGCACCACGGTCTTAAGCGCCTTTTCCAGCAGCGCGGGCGAGACGGCGGCGTCCGTGGTGTAGAACGCCAGCATGGTAGCCATGTTGGGGGCGATCATGCCGCTGCCCTTGCCGATAGCACCCACGGTGCACACCTTGCCGCCCAGCTCGAACTGGATGGCGTACTCCTTTTTATGAGTGTCGGTGGTCATGATGGCGGTGGCTGCGTCCGTGCTGCCTTGCGCGGTGGCAGCCAGCTTTTCCGCCGCCGCCGGGATGCCCCGGGCAAAGGGATCAATGACCATGGGCTGACCGATGACGCCGGTGGAGGCGGGCAGAACGTCCTTTTCGTCAATGTTCAGCGCCTTGCCCACCAGTGTGCAGCACTCCTCAGCCAGCGCCACGCCGTTGGCGGCGCAGGTGTTGGCGTTGCCGCTGTTTACCACAATGGCCTGTGCGTAGCCATCGGCCAGATGGGCGCGGTCCACCTTGATGGGCGCACCGCAGACCTTGTTGGTGGTGTACACGCCCGCAGCAGCGCAGCGCACCTCGGCCTTGATGAGCGCCAGATCGTATTTTTCGCTGTGATTTGCCCGGATGCCGCAATGGACACCGGCGGCGGCAAAGCCCTTGGGCGCGCAGATGCCGCCCGCAACTTCCTTATACTGCATAACGATTTTCCTTTCCCACAAAGAAAAACAAGTTTATTCCAAGCCCTTGGTCTCTTCCAGACCCAGCATCAGGTTCATGCACTGGACGGCGGCACCGGAGGAGCCTTTGCCCAGATTATCAAACAGCGAGACCAGCATCATCTGGTCTCCGGCGGCGTTCACGGTCAGGTACAGCTCCATGCGGTCGGTGCCCGCCATGGCATTGGAGTACAGGCCGTTTTCCGGCAGCGGCTCGTTCAGGCCGTGCACCTTCACGGTGGCGGCGTCCTTGTAGTAATCCGCAAGGGCGGCAGCCACGGCCTCAGCGGTAGTGCCCGCAAGGGTAAGATCCAGCGGCACCAGCACCTGCATCCCGCAGTAGTAGTCGCACACCACCGGCACGAACATCGGCGTGTGCGCAAGGCCGCTGATCTTCTGCATCTCCGGCAGGTGCTTGTGGCCAAGGCTCAGGCCGTAGCTCTTGGGCGCATCCAGCTTGCTGTGCGCCGGGCGGTCAGGGCTTTCGTAGTCCGCGATCATCTTTTTGCCGCCGCCGGAGTAGCCGGAGATGCCGGTGCAGCTGAAGGGGTAGCTTTGCGGCACCAGCCCCAGCTCCACCAGCGGGCGGGCAATGCTGATAAAGCCGCTGGCATAGCAGCCGGGCACTGCCACGCGGTAAGAGTTCTGAATTTTTTCCTTCTGTCCCCGCAGCTCCGGGAAGCCGTAGTCCCATGCGGCATCGGTGCGGAAGGCGGTGGAGGTGTCCAGCACCTTCACGTCCGGGCGCAGCAGGGGCATGACTTCTTTAGAAGCTGCATCCGGCAGGCAGAGGAAGGCAAGGTCGGCAGAATTGATGACCTTTGCCCGCTCGTGCACATCCTTGCGCCCCTCGGCAGAGATGGACAGCAGCTCGATCTCCGGGCGGGCTGCCAGACGGTCGGCGATGCGCAGGCCGGTGGTGCCGGAAGAGCCATCAATAAATACCTTTACCTTCATGCGTTTTCCTCCTCCCATGCGTCCAGCCGTGCCGTTGCCAGCGCGATCTGCTTTTCTACGCTGGCGGCGCTGGGCCCGCCGTAGCTGGTGCGTCCCTCGCAGCAGTGCACAAGGTCGATGGCATCATAGATATCGTCCTCAAACAGCGGGCTGTAGGTCTGGAACTGGGTCAGGGTCAGTTCCTCCAGCGTTTTGTCGGCGGCAATGCAGTCCGACACCATGCAGCCGGTCAGCTTGTAGGCATCCCGGAAAGGCATCCCCTTCTTGGTCAGGTAGTCGGCGCAGTCGGTGGCGTTGATAAAGCCCTTTGCGGCGGCGCGGCGCATATTGGCGGGCAGGGTCTTCATGGTGTCCAGCATGGGGGTGATGGTCTTGAGGCAGAGTTCCAAGGTGTCCACTGCATCAAAGATGGCTTCCTTGTCCTCCTGCATATCCTTGTTATAGGCCAGCGGCAGGCCCTTCATCATCACCAGCAGGGTGTTCAGGTCGCCGTACACCCGGCCGGTCTTGCCGCGGATGAGTTCGGTAACATCCGGGTTCTTCTTCTGGGGCATGATGGACGAGCCGGTGGTAAAGGCATCGTCCAGCTCAATGAACTTGAACTCCCAGCTGCACCACAGGATGATCTCCTCCGAAAGGCGGGACAGGTGCATCATGCAGATGGAGATGGCGCTGGCCAGTTCGATGCAGAAATCACGGTCAGACACGCCGTCCAGACTGTTGGCACAGGGGGCGGCAAAGCCCAGCTTTTCGGCGGTGAAATCCCGGTCCAGCGGGTAGGTGGTGCCCGCCAGTGCGCCAGAGCCCAGCGGGCACTGGCTGTCCATGCGGGCGGTGGCGTCCGCAAAACGGTCAAGGTCGCGCAGCAGCATGGAAGCGTAGGCCATCAGCGCGTGGCCGAAGGTGATGGGCTGGGCACGCTGCAAATGGGTGTAGCCGGGCATGACGGCGGCGGTGTTCTCCGCTGCCTTTTTGCACAGCACCCGCACCAGCTCCACGATGTAAGCCTGCAAAGTTTTGCTGTAATCCCGCAAAGTCAGGCGGATATCCAGCGCCACCTGATCGTTGCGGCTGCGGCCGGTGTGCAGCCGCTTGCCCGCATCCCCGATACGGGCGGTCAGGGTCTGCTCCACAAAGGTGTGCACGTCCTCGGCGGTGGGGTCGATGGTCAGCGCACCGCTGGACAGGTCGTCCGCGATGGAAGCCAGACCGCTGAGGATGTCCGCACAGTCCTGCTCCGAGATGATGCCCTGCCGTGCCAGCATGGCGGCATGGACGCCGCTGCCGCGCATATCCTGCGCGATCATCCGCTGGTCGAAGCGGATGGAGGAGTTGAAGTCGTTGACGCGGCTGTCCACTGCCTTGGAAAACCGACCCTTCCAGAGTTGTTCTGCCATAATAAGCTCCTTAACCGTAAACAGGCAGCTATCCCGCGCCCTCATCAGTCAGCTGACGCTGACAGCTTCCCCCGACCGGGGGAAGCCTTCAAGGTGCCGCCGTGTCGAAAGCCTTCCCCCAGACGGGGGAAGGTGGCATGACGCGGAGCGGCATGACGGATGAGGGTGCAATTTCTGCCGATAATATATTTCTTATAAAAACGGCAAAGCCGCCGCAGGGGAAAACGCTCCTGCGGCGGTGCCGCCGGCAACGATGCCGGTGTGAGAACCCGCGTGTGAAAGTGTGAAAACACACGCAGTCGAAAATGTTGCGGTTACTTGACCTCCGGCCAGTTCTTGGACAGCTTTGCGCGCTCCTTGATGGACAGGCCGAACAGGTTGATGAAGCCGGTGGCATCGGACTGGTCGTAATCCTTATCGACGCCGAAGGAAGCGGTCTGCTCATCGTACAGGGTGAACGGAGAGGTGACGCCGGCGTTGATCATGTTGCCCTTGTAGAGCTTCAGCTTGACATCGCCGGTCACGGTCTTTTCCAGACTGTCGGCAAAGGCATCCAGTGCCTCGCGCAGCGGGGTGAACCACTGGCCGTTGTACACGATATCGGCGTACTTCTGTGCCAGCTGTGCCTTGAAGTGAGCGCTCTCCTTATCCAGCGTGATGGTCTCCAGCACGTCGATGGCCTTGTACAGGATGGCGCCGCCGGGAGTCTCGTACACGCCGCGGCTCTTCATGCCCACCAGACGGTTCTCCACGATGTCCAGCAGACCGATGCCGTTTGCGCCGCCCAGCTGGTTCAGGTACTCCACCAGCTCCACAGCGCCCATCTCCTTGCCGTCCACAGCGGTGGGAACGCCCTTTTCAAAGTGGATGGTCACATAGGTGGGAACATCGGGTGCCTGCTCGGGGCTGACACCCAGCTCCAGAAAGCCTGGCTTATTGTACTGGGGCTCGTTGGCGGGGTTCTCCAGATCCAGACCCTCGTGGCTCAGATGCCACAGGTTCTTGTCCTTGGAGTAGTTGGTCTCACGGTTGATCTTCAGGGGGATGTGGTGCGCCTCGGCGTAGTCGATCTCCTCGTCACGGCTCTCGATGTCCCACTCACGCCACGGAGCGATGATGGCCATATCCGGGCACAGTGCCTTGAGGGTCAGCTCAAAACGCACCTGATCGTTGCCCTTGCCGGTGCAGCCGTGGCAGATGGCATCTGCACCCTCCTTGATGGCGATATCAGCCAGTGCCTTGGCGATGCACGGACGTGCAAAGCTGGTGCCCAGCAGGTAGTCCTCGTACTTCGCGCCGAACTTCAGGGTGGGGAAGATGTAGTTCTCCACAAAGTCCTTCTTCAGGTCCAGCACATACAGCTTGGATGCGCCGGTAGCCTTGGCCTTTTCTTCCAGACCGTCCAGCTCGGTGCCCTGACCCACGTCACCGGAAACAGCAACGACCTCGCAGTTGTTGTAGTTTTCCTTCAGCCAGGGAATGATGATGGAGGTATCCAGACCGCCGGAGTAAGCCAGCACGACTTTTTTGATGTTTTCCTTTTTCATGATAAACGCGCTCCTTTAATAAAAATACACTTTTGTTCTCTGATGCGTACTTTCCCTTCGCATCCTCTGTCTTTCGTTTGCGGTTGATGCTTTTATTATACGCAGCGCGGGTTTTCCGTCAATGCTAAAAACTGCCAAACATAGCGCCCGTTTCGCTTTTCTTTTGGTTTAATCTGTATCTTTATACAAATATTTTTAAATATATGCGCTTTTTATGCAATTTGAGTGTATTTTTTCATGGGGTTAGAGAGAGAGAAATAAACCACCGGAGCATCCGCAGACGCTCCGGTGGTTTAACTATAACGATTTAGTTCAGCTTCAGGTCGCCCTCTTTGATCCAGCCCAGCTTGCGCTCCACCTCGCAGAACACCACGCTGAGCACGGCGGGCAGCACAAAGCACAGCAGCGCCATGGCAGCCCAGTCCATGGGGGTGATGGCAGCCTTGGTACCGGCGGCAATGTCGCTGACCCAGCCGGTGTAGACGCCGATCTGACCCACCAGACCGCAGGTACCCATGCCGGAGGAGACAGCCGCGCCGTTCATCTCAAAGTGGAACAGGCAGGTAGCCAGCGGGCCGGTGATGGCACTTGCCAGCGTGGGGGCGATCCAGATGCGGGGATTCTTGATGATGTTGCCCATCTGCAGCATACTGGTGCCCAGCCCCTGACTGACAAGGCCGCCTACACCGTTCTCCTTGTAGCTCATCACGGCAAAGCCCACCATTTGGGCGCAGCAGCCCGCCACGGCAGCGCCGCCGGCAAGGCCGGTCAGACCCAGTGCGGCGCAGATGGCGGCAGAGGAGATGGGCAGGGTCAGTGCCACGCCCACGATGACCGACACCAGAATGCCCATGACCAGCGGAGCCTGCTCGGTGGCCCACATAATAAGGGTGCCCACCTGACTTGCGGCTGCGCCGATGGGGGCGGCGATGAGCATGGAAAGCCCGACGCCCGCAAAAATGGTCACCAGCGGGGTAACAAGGATGTCCACTTTGGTCTCCTTGCTTACCGCCTTGCCCAGCTCTGCTGCCACAATGGCAATGATGAGCACGGCCAGCGGGCCGCCTGCACCGCCCAGCGCATTGGCCGAGTAGCCCACGGTGATCAGGCTGAACAGCACCAGCGGCGGGCAATGCAGTGCCCAGCCGATGGCGCAGGCCATGGCGGGGCCGCTCATGGCCGTGGCATAGCCGCCCAGATCCACCAGCAGTGCAAGACCGGTCTGCTGACCCACCGTCTTGATGATGGTACCGATGAGCAGACTGGCAAACAGGCCCTGTGCCATTGCGCCCAGCGCGTCAATGAGGTAACGCTGCGGAGAAATGACGATATCCTTCCGCGCCAAAAATTCTTTCAGCTTCGACATAAAACTTGCCTTTCTATCCAAAACAGATCGTTAAGATTACGAACGTATGTTCTGTATCATACCATACACCTGTCAAGACAGCAAGAGGTTGCTGGAAAAAATGTGAAATTTCGGCTTTGTGCAATGTTCTGCCCTGCCGGAACGTATTCCATTTGGAACATTTTCCGACACACTGCCCCGGTGGAGAATTTGTGTAGAAGCCCGCTGTGCCGTTGACTGCTCCCCGCGTGCGGGTGTATACTAAAGGAAGCGTAAAGTTATCATCCGCCGTCCTTTTTATCATAAGCACATGGACGGCGTGGAATAAAAGCGGGCCCGCCCCGGGCAAGGGGCAAAGACCCGGTGCAGCGCAGCGCTACACCACCGGGAGATTCGGAGGCAGAGACGACAGATGAAAAAGCGATTTGACCGATCCGGCACAGCCCGCCGCAAGGCGGTGACAGCCATTGCAGCGCTGACCATGGCGCTGGTTCTGGCTGTGGGCGGCGCAGGGGCAGCAACCCTGCTGTCTGCACAGCCGGAAACTTTGACCGTGGGTGCGGTCGTGCCCCACGTTACCGCCGAGGTACCGCAGGCAAGCAGCCCGGCAGCGGCTGACCCTGCACCGGTCACCGAGAGCACAGCGGCCGCCGCCCCGGAGCAGGCAGCGGAAAGCACCACGCAACAGGCTGAGCCTGCCCCGGCGCAAACGGAAAAACCGGAAACCGCCGAAATTGCACCGGCTGCACCGGAAGAAGCTGTTGAAGCACCGGAAACACCGGCACGGCCCGCTGAGGATACCGCACTGGAAGAGGAGAACTCCCCTGCCATACTGCTGGAAGAGACCCCGGAGCTGGCCGCGCAGGACCCGCAGGCTCCCGCAGCGGACGGCACCGCCCAGAACGACACCGCCAGCCAGCACACCCCGGAGGACAGCGTACTGCTGACCCCGGAGCAGATCCAGCAGGCGCTGGATTCCGGCGCGCTGGAGGATGCCGAAGCGCAGTGCATCGACCTGACCGACGAAAACAGCTTTTTCCGGTGGCTGTTCAACTGGCTGTTCGGCATTAAGGATGAGGAGCCCGCCTACTCCGGCTGGCGCACCGAGAACGGCAAGACCTACTACTACGCGCAGGACACCAACAAAAAGGTCACCGGGCTGCGCTCCATTGACGGCAAGCTGTATTATTTCGACGCCAACGGCGTTAAACAGGACAAGGTGACCTTTGGCATCGACGTGTCCAAGTATCAGTCCGGGCTGGACTGGAACAAGATCAAAAAATCCGGCGTGAGCTTCGTCATCATCCGCATCGGCTACCGGGGCTACGGTGCTGCGGGAAACCTGGTCAAGGACCCCATGTTCGAGGAGCACTTTACCAACGCCCGCAATGCGGGGTTGAAGGTTGGCGTGTATTTCTTTACGCAGGCCGTGAACGAGGCCGAAGCACAGGAGGAGGCCGAGGCCTGCAACTGGGCACTGAACGGCCGGATGCTGGATTACCCCATCTTCTACGACACCGAGGCTTCCACCGCCCCGGGCGGCACCGGCCGCGCCGACGGTCTGGGCGCTGAGGACCGTACCAAATGCGCCATCGCCTTCTGCGAGCGGGTGAAGGAGCTGGGCTACAAGCCCGGCGTGTACGCCTCCACCACATGGTACCGCAAGCGGGTAAACTACAACACCCTGCGCAGCCGCTACACCATCTGGAACGCCCACTACGGCGTCTCCTCCAGCCCCATCGGCTGTGATCTGTGGCAGGGCACCGAGAAGGCCCGCATCAACGGTTACAGCGGCGATCTGGACGCCAATATCAGCTACATCGGGTAACAAACCCAAAAGCTGCTGCACACGCTCTGTGCAGCAGCTTTTTTCTTGCCGTGGGACGATTGGGAATGCGCTCCGCTTCGCTCTGCGCATATTCAGCGGAAAAATTATTTTTAATAGAGCAATGCCGGAGCGTCTGCGGACGCTCCGGCATTGCATTT
>ERZ824480.1146-NODE-1146-length-25368-cov-3.392407_pt1 | contig 25368 bp, 15 predicted proteins | sample MGYA00519861_ERZ824480 | MGnify/ENA primary metagenome ERZ824480 (study PRJEB31778, sample SAMEA3449152) | human gut metagenome | biome: human gut; feature: human-associated habitat; material: faeces | place: United Kingdom | collected 2010/2012 ... | reverse complement strand
GGCTATAGATGCCACAAGATAAGGAAGACGGATACCTCGATTCAGTTGCTGTTCTAATACCTCTACTTCTTTCCGTTTAGTTTCATGTTGGCGCTTTTGGTCATCAATTAGAGCAACTAAAGAACGGTTTTGAGTCTGAATCGTGGCGATCATATCACTGAGTTCCTGGTTACTCATTCTTCTCAGTTCATCTTCATCTATGCATGATGAGAGAGCGAAAAAGACAGACTAGGGATTGACATCTTCTATTGTACACTTTTGATGAATTGCCTTAAAAGTGGAAAATCCCCGTAATCATCGATGTCTCAGAGAAAGCGTTTTACAACAAAGAAATGAGAGTACAGAATCAAGCTCCTTGAATACTAACAAGAGAAGGGATTGCTGGATAGCACATGGTGTAGCGCAGGTTCTTCTGGAAGCCATGAGAATTGGGATAGTAATTCTGATGTGGATTCATCTTCCGTGTCTTCTTCGTTGGAAGTGAAATCTCCTCATGCGTTGTCATATTATGACTTGACTAAATGTGATTCAAACCATTAGCCTCTACAAGACCAACATGATAGAATACAAGATTCATCATAGGAGCGAACAGACCAAGACAAAACACCAAGTATATGATCTGAGACCAACTCTGTAGGATAAAATCAATCAGACTGAAGACTGTCTATTGATAAAAGTCGACTTCCAGAAATACTTCTTTGAGCATGACAATGAGAAGAGATGTAAAGAAGTAGGCTAATTCACCAATTCCAAAGAGACAACAAAGTTCACTTGTGATAAGGAACCACATGAAGTATTTGTGATTACGCAGCCCTACACAATTCGAGACCCAAGGACAATGATGGTCAAAGTTACGGACACAGCTAGGAGTGAGAGAGAGAGATAACTGGTACACATCACAGAAGCGGCAATGATAAGCACGAGGAGGTGTATAGATGTGACAGAATGTACACCGTTTGACAGGACAGAGATGATCGTTGTGTCTACAGAGATATGACTGTTGGTGAGGGCGAGATGAAGGGGTCGATGGAGTCGAAGCTACTGGAGCTGTTGGAGTAGGAGGGATATCTGATACTGTCTGTGTCTGTATCTTTGTTTCCACTGTTCCATCTGTTGTAGAAGGAGCTTGTACTGAAGTAGTCACAGTGGACAATCCAGAAGTAGCTTTTGTTGCAGTAACAACCGACTCTGTGGATGCTTCAGCATCTGATGCAATCATATCAGCATTTTCATTATCCCTCTTCTCTACAGTCACTTCATTCTCCTCCTCAGAGAGAGGATATGAATCAAAACAATCAGATATCCGAGTGAATTCTGTGTGAGCATCATCATCCATACAATAGACATTGCGAATCTCATCATAACGAGGGATCCGCTGACACACCTCCCGAACCAGCTGCTGACGGAGTGACTAACAACAAATAGAAAATGTATGCCTACCTCCATCTCCACAACATCAGTTAGGCCTTGAACCCCACACAGCATCTCAAATGGTTCCATTAACTATTTTAATAAAGTACTCTCAACCCATACATTCTCATAAGCACAATTTTCTTTCACACGATTGCCCAAAACTTCATTAATCTTATCCTTATTAGCATTATAATCCCAGGGTCCCATAGTCTTGCTATGCCACTCGCTGGCCGTATTCAACAATAAGGGTTCACAATGGCTGGAGCCCATAACAATGGCAAACGTATCTGCTACGAGCTTATTCTCGGGAATCTGATAAAAAGCGGTAGATACGGGATGCATTGCCGGAGCCAGATGATTAGCTTTCAAACGCAGTAACAGTTCACAAATCTTCGCATAGGTACGGGGGCCAATATTACCGCGTTCTTTCTCAAAGGTCTTAGCAGCCCAGGGTTTCAGCCCCCAATCTTCATCGTTCAGGAAAATACCCCTATATTTCACGGAAGGTGTTTTAGAATATGTGGGCGGAGCATCTACATACAAAGCCTTGTGCGTTTTTACCGGGACATCACCCCACCAATACCAAGGGGATACTCCCATCATTTCGGAAATAGAGAACAGGCCATAAGCCGCTCCCCGCCGATCACTCCCTGCTATAACCAATGCTTTGGCTACTCCTGCAGAAGGGTTGTCGACAGTCTGAATCAAATACCGTTCCCAAGCACCCTGCAATGGCCGGATATCAATTTTTCCTTTTTGCGCCAACTCACGGATCCATTGATTCTTTTCAATGGTTCCGACAATAACCAGAGCTTTGGCTCTTTCCCTTTTTTGAATCAGTTCAGGCTTTTGACCGGTCACCATTTGAATATCGCGGGCAAACAATTCTGCCGATCTCTTGATAACAAGCGCATCATTCGCATCGTAATAAATCTTAGCCCGTGCTTTCGCAGTAGTCAAAGCAAAACCGGTTTTACTTTTAGGAAGTCGTTCTTGTACACGAATCTGTGCATAAGAAATGCAGGCACAAAATAGTGCTGCCAATAAAAATAAATGTCTCATTTTGTGTTTATGTTAGTGTTTTTTCATTTTATGCAAAGATACGTATTCCTACTATTTTTCAAGCTTACTACAGAAACTGTTTCTCATAAAAATATCCCATACACTCACAAACTGAAACATATCGTATGTTTCGTCTTATGAGTATATGGGATTAACAGGAGTTATTGTAAAGTCAATAACCGGACTGCCCAAAAGCCCAATTGCAATATCCTTCAGGCAAAGAACAGGTTTTACCATCGAAAGACACAGAGAAAGAATGCTTCAAGTTGCAATGTAGATTCACGATCTGTTTCTCGTCTGCCTTTACAGTCAATGTATTCCCCTTCCGGGTTACACGGCAATTGTATCCTACGACTTCTCCATTCGGACGTTCTATGACAAAAGCGTTAGTCAGAACAGCTTCACCGATACATTTAAATAATTCGTGCACATCATTATCCTGAGTATTGACCGTCTGCCAATCGCTAATCATATTGACATATTGCTCACCAATAACAAACTTACGGGTATCATATAATTTCGGATGCGGATTACCAAAACTAAGATCAGAAAAATCCAGTTTAGTATCAGCGCTACACGCCTGTTCTACTTCAAGATGCGGATCGACAACAAAAGCCCAACGCAACTGCCCCGTTTTATAATCAATCAAATTGGCAAAAGCTCCCATCGCATTAAATGTTTGTTCCAGCCATTTCTCGTCGCCTGTCAGCAGATAAGCATAATAAGTAGCATACGCACGCCATCCGCTCCAGCCATGGGGTGAATTAAACATATTGGGAAGCATCTGTACATCGTATTGCGCTTCCCAATAACGCATAGTTCCTTGCCGACGGCGCCCATCGGGTACACGGAGTTGAGTAAGGCAATCATGGCTGTTCAGTATCTTCAACATTGCATCGGTATAATATTTGCGTGCAACAGCATCTTGCTCGATGACTCCCATCATACCTATCTGTAAAGCTGAACAAGAAATCATGCCGTCTTCAAAGGTCAATTCTCCCTCTGTCTGAAAATCTCCTTGTGACGCAACCAGTTGGTCAACCGCCTTTTTTGCAGACAGGAAATGACGGTCGGCACATGTTCTCCAAAACAAATCCTGTTCACCCAATTTACGTTCGAGGACAGCCAGTTCCAAAACACTTTTAGCGATATAGATCACACTGGTATAGACTGTTCCATGATTATAATATGCACCATTTTCGCGCTGGGAGGTCGCGATCATCCAGTCAGCCAACTTCGACGCCTTTTTCAGATCTTCCAAATCTCCCTGTGCCTCATATTTATCTACCAACATTCCAATAGTAGTAGAGGTATTTTGAATACGTGTCTTAAAATACAACGGTTCCACTTTTACCGAATCATGCAATTTGTTGTAAAGCCGATCAAAATAATTGCTCAATTGCTTATCCAATGACTCATTCGGGAAATAACGGGCAGCAAGAAAAGCCGAATAGAACCCATACCAACTCTCAGCATGTGACGTCGGTTTCTGATGATAACGGGCTGCATTCTCACGTGCCTTTTCCATCACCCATTGCCAAGGATGATGTACTGTCCATATCGCTTCGGCAACTTTATTGCCCGAACGGACAGAAAGGGTATAGAGACCTGCATCTTCCAACCGGACTTTTCCTATCCAACGATTCCCTTTGGTTTTAGTCAGTACGACAGGCAGTTCTTTTCCGGCATCATTGGTCACCTTTACGTTAGGATTATCGGCAGTAAGTGTGAACGATGCTTCCTCACGTGCAGCATACGAAGTCTGACGGATATCAATCAAAGGAATATCCGAAACTCGAGCAATGGCATGTTCCAGATTGTCCAAATTACCCACATTGACAAATGTAAAAATCCACTCTTTACTTTCCCCCTGTTTCAGTTCATACAGATTCTGCGGATGACGTGCCGGCAAAGGTAATTCATTCAATAAATCGAGATTTAATGATTCGATGCGATGCCCCATAAACCAAAATGGGGCCGGATCCTGATAGCCCAGATTATAATCTACACTCCAGGATGCTACAGGCTGCTGTGATACAAGTCCCAATGTATGTCCGGAAGGGGTTTGAAGATAGCCATAAAAATGGGTCTTTTCGTTTCTCATCAAGGTTGGAAAGTATTTACCAAACCAATCCGGAAATTTATCCATATATGTATCGATGCCCAACTTCAGACCGGCCTTCTGAGGTTGATAAGGCACCGGTGAGTTGTTTGTCAGCTTTACCCTTAATGCAGGTTGACCATGATCTTTTATATATGATATCCGGCAAAGAACTCCGTCTATCTCGCTCCGATAGGAGGCGTATCCATCCGGAATCCAGGATCCACGCACTTCTTTACCTTCCCGTTTTGCATAAAAGGATGGACCGGCATGTTCTCCTTCACGAAAGAAAGGTATGGTATCATTTCGTTTTCCACCTTTAAATATTAGTTGTTCGGCACATCCGGTTTCTGAAATTTTCCACTCCCAATCAGAGTGCTTCAAAACAATTTGTGCCGACACCCTCAAGCTAAAGCTCAACAGTCCGAGCAATAAGATTGTAACACGTATTCTCTTAAAAAGCATGATTTAATTTTTCAATTCTAGTTGTGCAAGAACGGACTTCGGCAATTTAGAAATCATAAGACGTCTCCATGACACATTGCGAAATCCGTTCTGAATTAATTTATAATAATCTCTTAAGAAGCATTAGTATCCTTCATTCTGAATGACCTGACCACTGCTTTCCGTTATGACACTCTGTGGCAAAGGCATCAGGTTCATATACTCTTTTGCGGTAGTCGATCCTTTGTATTTGATAGCATAGTCGATATACAATCCATAGCGGATCAGATCACTGCGACGACAACCCTCACCCCATAATTCATGCCCACGTTCTTTAAGAACAGCTCCAAGAAAATCGTCCAGTGAGGTAAAATCACTCAACTGATAAGCAGCCAGTCCTGCACGTGTATGTACATCATTCAGACGGTCCACAGCTTCCTGAGTAACCGCATTATTACTACGTGCCAATGCCTCAGCCATCAGAGTCAATACATCGGCATAACGGTAAACAACCACATCGACTTCACTATTTTCACTGGTTTGTGTCGGATCTTCTCCATATTTGATGGGTAAAGCCCCTTTATCCAAATACTCACCGGGATTAGTTTCATTGTATGTCACTCCATCTGTTCCTACATATTCACTACAGATAACTTCCAGGCGCTTGTCTTTAGGATCGAAACTGTGGTAAAACTGCCATGGCATACGATAACCATTCCATTTTTGTATGTTCGGATTAGTTGTAGGATAGTTGCTTGGCAACACATGCGCATGCCACATCTGTTCGTTTACTCCTCTGGTTTCAATGCATGAAAAGATCATTTCATCATTACCCTCATTGTCTAAAGTAAAAATGTCCTTATAATTAGTAACCAACGAATATCCACATTTCATGACTTCTCTGCCACATTCCACAGCCTTGCCCCATTCTTTTTCATGCATATAAAGTTTCATCAACACCGTATATGCCAGTCCTTTGGTGAACCGTCCAAAGTTCTCATCAGATTTACTATATTTAGCAGGAAGTACCTCAGCTGCCGCTTTCAAGTCATCTTCAATCAACTTCACTGTTTCCTCTTTTGAAGAACGGGGTACAATAACCTTTTGGGTAGGATTCTGTAAAACTTCTAATGAAGGAATCTGAATAGGGCCATACAAGTCGTAAAGAATATATGCCAACCATCCACGCCCACAACGTGTTTCGGCAATTAAACGTGTTTTTTCCTCTTCTTTCATATCAATACCAGAGATACGGTCTAATGTCAATGTCATCTTTCCGATATGATTCGCCCATGTTCCGTAAAAAGAAGTAGGAATATCAGAGGTAGCAGTGAAATTCAACTGTAATACAGCCGGCCACCACGAATCTCCCCATTTACAATCCAATAGGTCGGTAGACATATCTGTATTAGAGGCCAAACCACCTTTAGCACATTGAAATAATCCGCTATACCCATCTGCACGGAACGGACCGTAAGCTGCTGCAATAACCAATGCATCAGCATCATCTGCATTAGTAGGAAATATAGTTGTATTAATTGAGTCATATGATTCGGATTCCAGGTTAATGCAAGAGCCTAATAAACCAATTACTGTGATAAACAGGGAAAATATATAAATTATCTTTTTCATATCATTCTTTATTTTTTTATTGCTTAGAAAGTAATATCCAGACCAATACTAAAACTACGTACATTGGGATATGCCCAATAAGAATCATCTGTTTCCACATCCAAACCATCATACGGAGTAATAGTAAACAAGTTGTTCACATCGGCGTAGATACGTACATTGGAAACCAGTTTCTTTGCCGACTTAACAGGCAATGTATATCCCAGCGTAATATTGCGACAGCGAATAAACCAGCTCTTCTCCAGGAAATAGTCTCCATATCCATAATTACTCATATACTGAAAATAACCCGGCATCTTACCCGATGTATTGTCATGCGACCACACTTCTTTGGCCGAAGTAGGCATGTTATAACCGCGATATAAGTTATTCACCCCGGTCATTGTTCCTGAACCGACAATCCAATAATCTTTATAAGAACCACTCTTTAATAAATCCAACTGACCATAGAAATAAACATTCAAGTCGAAATTCTTATAACGGAAAGTATTATTCAATCCCAGTAAATAACCCGGATCACTACAACCTTTAAACACAGCGTCCGCATAATCTATCTTTCCATCGGGCTTTCCAGTCCTCAATGGAATGCCATGTTTGTCGGTCTTATAAGTTCCGTCTTCATTGTATGCGTATCCATCAATATCTTTTAATTTCACCTGTCCCGGTAGAGCTCCCGGCATCCAGGATACTTCCTCCCCCGGCTGAATCAACCCGTCAGACAAATACATATAGTATCCTCTCAACGGAGCATTATACATATCGTATGGATTCGGGCTCCAATTCTCATCACGTTCTTTCCACTTATCACGATAGAACGAGAAAGTAAAATCGGTATTCCAACTAAAATCTTTTGTATCAAAATTCTTTGTATTGATTGTCAACTCAAATCCCTGACTCTGAGTTTTACCGATATTGGCAGCAATCGAACCGACTTCATTATACGAAAGTACACTACGGGAACTAAGCAAATCAGAAACTACCTTATGAAAGTATTCTGCAGTTACATTAAAACGATTGTTTAAGAAACCCAGATCCAATCCTACATTCCACTCGGTTGTCGTCTCCCATTTTAAATCCGGATTACCGATCTGACTGACATAGACTCCTGTATATTCTTTATTACCGAAAACTTTATTATATCCTGTACCATAATAAGTGACTGATTTATCTCCGATATTCGAGTTACCTGTTTGTCCGTAACTTAATCTTAACTTACCGTTAGAGAGCACTTTATCCAAATTCAAAGACCGGGCAAAGTTTTCCTCCGTAAATCTCCAGCCCAGAGCCACAGAAGGGAAATATCCCCAACGGTTATTTTTTGCAAAGTTAGAGGCACCATCAGCACGAAGAGTGGCGGTCACCAAGTAACGATCTTTATAGGTATAATTTACACGACCGAAGAAAGAGGCCATTTCACTTTTAGAAGCGGAAGAACCAACCCATGGTTTTTCATAAGTACCTGCACCCAGATTATTAAACAGAAAGGCATCTGTCAGAAATCCTTGGTTACCCGCATTGAGATACTTACTGGTGAATCTTTGAAAAGAGTATCCAACCAAAGCATTCAGATTATGATCACCCAAACGTTTTGCATAATTGGCAGTCAGTTCTAACAAATAATCAGACCTGTCATATTGCCCGATGTCTGCACGGCCATCAGCCTTTTCTCCGTAAAGAGTTGTTTTAGGCATGTATACCTCACGACGCTGATAGTTACGGTCGATGCCAAAACTGGCTTTCAATGTGAGCTCATTGATTGGTTTGATTTCAACAAACGGAGTGGCCAGGAAACGTTCTTTAGTCGTCTGATCACTGATCTCAAGTAGCGAAACAGGATTTGGAATATAAGCAGCCTGTTGGTTCAGACTGTAATCACCATTTTCATCTTTCACAGACAATAGTGGACTAAACTGAGCAGCAGACACTAAAATACTGGCATATTCATTTTGCCCTGCTCCCAACGGAACATTGTCCAATGTATTACGACTCACTGTCAGGTTGATACCTACTTTTGCATATTTACTGAGCTTCTGATCCAGATTTACACGGCCAGGATAACGCGACATGCCATTATTCTTTACAATGCCCTTTTGATTAAAGAAGTTACCAGAAATCAGATATTTGGTATACTCCGTACCTCCATTGATTGAGATATTATGCTGTGTCTGAAAACCCGTACGAGTAATACGATCATACCAATCTGTATCATTTACCGGATTCGCAATATCCGCATCCGAATATTTGGGATGATATGCACTGCCGGCCTCCGATTCATTTTTACCACCATAAATGCCGACTTTATTATCATACATCCACTTTTCTTTAAACCAGCGGTTAGACTGAATCATAAAATCCTGTGCATCCAGCATTTCATATTTAGTAGCCATAGTCTGCACAGTGGCAGATCCTGAATAGGTAACTTTCGGTTTACCCTCTTTTCCCCGTTTGGTTGTAATGATAATAACACCACTGCCCGCACGTGCACCGTAAATAGCAGTAGAACTGGCATCCTTCAATACTTCAATTGATTCGATATCATTGGGGTTGATCGAGGCCAATATATTGTCAGTCGTACCATTATCACTGTTATAACCGACACTCACATTACCTGCATTACTTACAGGAAATCCATCCACAATAATCAACGGATCATTGCCTGCTCCGGTCGAAGCAGCTCCACGAATCCGAAACGTTGTGCCGCCACCAGGCTGGGCACTGATTGTATTTACCTGTAAACCTGCTGCTTTTCCGGCTAACGCATGGCTCACTGTAGATATCGTACTTAGGGGAGTATCGTCCATCTTCACTGATGCTACTGCACCGGTCAGGTCCTTTTTCTTCATTGTACCATAACCTACGACAACAACCTCATCCAAGGTTTTAGTATCTTCTTTCAGTAACACAGCCAATTGGTCCCGGTTTTTTACAGCAACATCCTGCTGTACATATCCAATATAGGTGATCTGCAATACTGCGTTACCCGGCACTTCCAACTCAAAACTTCCGTTCATATCGGTGATCACGCCTGTTGCCGTACCCTTTACCAATACGTTTGCTCCGATAATCGCTTCACCGCTGGCATCTTTCACAACTCCTTTTACCTTTTTGACTTTTGAAGCCGGCTTTTGTTCCACGGGAACAATCACAATGTAGTTACCGTTCTTTTTGTACGTATAACCCGTATCTTTCAGGATAGTTGCCAATATCTCCAGTACTTCGGTTTCTTTTTGATTCAACGAAACTTTACGAGAAACATTCAGGTGTGAATCATTATAAGCGATTTTATACTTCGAAGATGCTTCGATCTTTTCAAACGCTTGTTTCAACGACACTGTTCCATCCCGAAATGTTACTTTCTGGGCATGTACTTGCAGAGAACCCGCCAACATCAAACCAAGGCAAAAAGCTGCCACTCGGATTGATCGATTTTTGTTCATAATATTATTTTTTTTAGTTAAACAATAGCCGTCCTTTGGCGGCTTTTACAATAGGACAGTCTGTTGTTTAACTACACCCAACGATATAATGTTAACAAATGATAATATAAGCCAAGCCTTAATCTATATAAATATCTTTCCCCTCTATCTGGTATTCAAGTCCAGGGATCATTTCTTTAATCAACATCATAATATTCTCGATGGACTCATTAGGATAGAAATGAATAGTCAGATTATTGGATTGATAAATAGAAGTCTGCAAATGTACCTGAACCGAATAGGTACGTTCTATAGTCTGTATCACTTCTTTGAATGGACTATTACTGAAATACAAACCTCCACCTCTCCAATCAGAATAATCAGAGGCCTTCACGCGTTTTCTCTCTATATGTCCGGTGGACGGAATATAAACAATCTGATCATCCGGCTCCAACAAATAGGATGAATCGAAACGATTCAGCGACATACGGATAGATCCTTCTTCCAAAGTAGTCACTACCTTATCTATATTCGGATAAGCGTTTATATTGAATTCCGTACCAAGTACACTTACAGAAACAGAGTTCGTTTTTACAATAAATGGGCATTCTTTATCTTTTATCACCGAGAAATAGCCTTCACCAGCCAGATAGACCTCACGTTCGTTTCCTATAAACGCAGACGGATAGATCAGCAAAGAACCGGAATTAAGCCAAACTTTCGATCGATCGGGTAAAGTGACTTGCTCCCGTTTTCCATTACTAACATAATATTGAATGAAAGTCACATTGCTAAGTTCGTTCTTAATGGTAAGAGTTTCTTTATATAAGTAAGCGGAACCGAACAATAGTAATAAGGGGACGATGATAGAAGCAGCAATCCAACTCCATCGGGGAATACGAAAACGCGAAAAAGAAGATTCCGATTTTAAAGAATCTACTCCAATCTGTTGTTCCAGCTTTTCAAAAGCTCTCAGCGTTTGATGTTCATCCGCCTGTGGAAAACCGATCTGTTCCCAAATACCGGACAAGACCTCTTCTTTCTCTTGTCCGCTGTTTGTATCGGCCAGTCGTTGATGTACTCTTTCCACCACCCCGTCCGATGCCGGATGATGAAAAAAGTAAGTAATTATATTTTTTAAATAACTCATTCTACCACTAATTTATAATAGGACGCATAAATCCGGATATATCCCCAACCGTATTAACATAAATAGAGAAATATAAAGAATAACAAAGCATTTTTCAGTTCTTTCAACGCTAAGTTAAGATGGTTCTCAACAGTTTTTTTACTAATCTGCAACTTCTCCGCTATTTCTGCATTGGTCAGTCCGGCCTCCCGATTCAACCGAAAAATCATTTGCCGTTGAGGAGGCATATTCTCCACCACCATATCAATCAATAGCTGCAAGTCTTTAGCAACCAACTCTTCATAAGGAGTCGTGTCTGTAGACTCTTCTACCCATTCTGTCCCCTGACTATCCTGACGATTCTGCCGGGAACGCAAATAATTGAAAGTTGTATTTTTAGTCAAGACATACAGATAGATTCCGAACACTTCTACTTCACAAAATTTCTCACGGTGCGTCCACAGTTTGAGAAAAACTTCTTGTGTCAAATCTTCGGCTTCACTCTCCGATTTAACCAATCCCATTATAAAAGAGCGCACCTTCGGATAATAACGCATAAACAATGCCTTAAACGCTATATGGCTTCCTTGGGAGAATTGGGAGACCAGTAATTTTTCTTCTGCGATTTCAGAATGCATTATTATCCACTTAAAAGATTAACTTAGACAAGTATCATATTATATATCAATACGTCGGCAAAAATAATAAAAAACCTTAATATAATAATGTCATAAGTAGTTTTTCTAGGAAAAAGTCCCACAGAATCACAAGTCTATCTCCATAATTTCCAGCATTATCATGCCTTCAACCTTATCACAAAGCAACTCCCCTTACCCGGTTCGCTCTGTACGGTCAATGTCCCTCCATGTGCTTCTACAAAGTCTTTCGAAATGGACAATCCCAAACCGCTACCCTGAACTTTAGTTCCCGGTACACGGAAATAACGATCAAAAATGCTTTGGTGATATCTTGGATCGATTCCTTTGCCAAAGTCTTGCACATAGAGCTCGATATACTCTTTTTTATGCCTCACGCCAATCACTACCCGGCCATTCTCTTTCGAATAGCGAATCGCATTGCTTAAAAGATTAGTAAGTACCCAAGCTATTTTTTCACTATCTACAAATAGTTTCGGTATCTTCTCTTGAGGATAGTCAACTTCTATTTGTATATTAAACTTATCAGCCTGTACCTGATTGGCCTTGATGGCGTACTCAATCAGTTCGATAGGTTTCGTAATTTTAGGCATCATTTGAAGCTTGCCGGCTTCCACCTGCGTCATGTTCAGTAACTCTCCGGTAATATCGAGTAAGCGCTGGCTATTGTCCCTTATATTCTTCGATAATTGTTCTTGTTCGCCATTCAAAGAGCCCACTCTTTTGTCCTCCAGCAATTGAAGACTCATCATTATGGCAGAAATAGGAGTCTTCAGTTCGTGGGAGATGGTAGAGATAAAAGTGGTTTTTGCAGAATCGAGTTCTTTGAACTCTGTAATATTTTTCAGCAAGATAACGTCTCCCAGGTTTCGAGCCTCTCCTTCTTCTGCCGCCGCATTCTCAATCGGAATATACGAGGCTTGGAAATAGCTTTCTTTATTGTCCGCATAAATTTTTAAAGGTTCATTCTTCTCACCGGGAGTCACCAACTCACGTATCAGCCTGCGAAGCAAATCATTCTTCAGAGAAAGTTCTTCGGCGGACTTCCGGATTACATTCTCACGCTTCATATTGAGTACATTCAATGCTTCATTATTGATAAAAAGAATTTCCCGTTCGGTATTTAAGCCGATAATCGGCTCATGAATACTGTTAACAACGGCTTCAAGGAATTTTTTTGCAGAAAGAATATCAGCCAATGTACTGTCACGATACTCTGTCAGTTTCTCAGCCATGCGGTTAAAACTATCCGAAACTTCCCTGAACTCTTCGTATCCTCTCATATCCAATCTCTTTTCATAATTATGATTGGCTATTTCCAAGATACCACAAGTCAGTTCTTTTACCGGCCTATTAATAGAACGGGGTAGCCAGATAAGCAGGACCAAACCCGTGAGGATACAAATGCCACCTGTTACGGAGATCCATAAGAGCGCACGCTCCAAAGCAGGCATGGCAACCGGACTATCAGGTTCCGTGGCCGTTAGAATCTGAAGGTTTACTACTGAAAGTGTTACCAGTAAAATAATCATTCCGGCCAATATTCCAATGCCGAAAAGTAGTTTGGTTTTTATATTCATAATGGATAACTAAGACTAAATCATTTTTTTATGCAAGTATAATCAAATCTATGTTCGCTTGTGCCAGATTATTTAAAAATCTGCGATATTTCAGCACGCTACACAATGCTCCCGGCAGGCGAAGGCCTGGGGAACCCATGCAAACAGTGGATATCTGTTTCTCCTTACAAACCTGCACAATGCTGCCTAATATATCTTTCGACTGTACCTGGACGACTTCCCCACCCAACTCAGTCACCAACTTAAAATGATTCAGCAGATGTCTCTGGCTAGCCAAATCGATACGTTCCATGCTTTCTTTGGGAACTTGTACGTAAAGAGCGACAAACGAGGTATTATATCGGGTAGCCAAACGGGCTACTTTCCTTATAATACGGCGGGGCGTCTTCTCTTGGCTACTGATGCACGCCATAAACTTTTCATGACGAACTCCCAAACCAATACCCATCACAACCTCATTCTCTACTTTCTTTTCCACTCGCAAGGCAACCTCCTTCAGTGCAAGTTCACGGAGTTGCAGGATATTCTCGGTCTTAAAGAAATTATTGAGTGCAGTCTGTATTTTTTCCGGCTTATATATCTTTCCAGCTTTAAGTCTGGTTATCAGTTCTTCGGCCGTAAGATCAATATTTACGACCTCATCAGCCTCTTGAAGAACGCTATCGGGAATACGCTCCTTCACTTCAATACCTGCGATATCTTGCACCTCTTCATTCACACTCTCGATGTGCTGAATGTTGACTGCCGAAATCACGTTAATCCCTTCATCAAGCAGTGTCATCACATCTTGCCAACGTTTCTCATTCAAGCTTCCTTCCACATTGGTATGTGCCAGTTCGTCTACAATTACAATTTCGGGATGAATACGGATAATCGCTTCCAGATCCATCTCCTCGAGCTCTTTCCCCTTATAAAACAGTTTCCTGCGCCGGATAACAGGTAAACCTTTCAACAGGGCTTCCGTCCCGGCACGACCATGTGTCTCAATATATCCGATCCGGACATCCACCCCGTTATCAATCAGATCATGTGCTTCCTGGAGCATCCGGTACGATTTGCCTACACCGGCAATCATACCGATATAAACCTTAAACTTGCCACGACGGGATTTTTTTATCAAGTCGAGGAAATGCTGTACACTTTCTTCTCTATCCATCTTTTCTTCAATTTTTATACTGCATAACCCGTAACAGTATCGCTACTGCCACGGGTTGACTAACCACTTTTTAAATTCCTAAGTTATATCTGATTTCATGGCTTTAAAGTAATACCAAACACTAAATGCGCATCTTCCATACGGGGATTCCAAACAGCCTGTGCAAATACAGGCAAAGCAAACTTATCAGTGAACCTGATCTGAGTAGTTCCTTTCAAAGCAACATTGGTTACGGCAAACCCATCACAATTGTATTGGGGAGCGGCATAAGGAACCATTCCACACGTTACGTTTAAATCCACCATTCTCACTCTGAAGGGATAGTTGAATTCAACATAAGACGAATAATTCTGGCCTCCCTCCGCATTCTTATCTTGCCCTGCAAACATGGTATACCATGCAACAGACAAAGGAAATGTTTCGGACTGCACAGTATAAGCCACTCCTGCCTCAAAGTGGTGAGCCGTTTCATGACTCTTAAAATTAAAGTATTTACGTGCTCCCTGTCCTGCCCACCACAAGTCGGCAACCGATACGGTCAGACCGGAACGACCTAATGTGTATGCAACCGTCAGATCGATCTCCTTGGCGGCAGCTCCTGCCGAAGCAGAAGTTCCGTCAAAATCGGTGGAGCCCCATGCGGTCAATGAAAAGTTTCCGACACTAAATCCCAAAGTCGGCTGGATACTCGCTCCTGTCTGATACATTCCGCGCCAGACATATGAACTTACGAGATCTCCCTGAATATTAAACTGTTGGGCATTCGCGTTCATACTTCCCCAGAAGCACATCATTCCAATCACCATCAAGGCTAAAATCGTGTTTTTATTTATGACATTTTTCATCTTTACTTTCTATCTGTTTTTTAACTCTTCCAGAGCTATATTCAACTTTAATACATTTACTTTCTCGGTTCCGAATATCCCCAGCAACGGCTTCTCTACAGCTTTATCTACGACTCTTCTCACCTCTTCCACATCCATGCCACGTGCCTGCGCCACTCTTTTCACTTGTACATAAGCACTCTGTGGAGTGATGTCCGGATCTAGTCCCGAGGCACTGGCTGTCACCATCTCGGCAGGTACATCCTTGCGTGCCAGATACGGATGATGAATGAGGAAAGTATCGATGCGTGCCTCCACCTCTGCCAGATATTCAGGATTAGTCGGCCCTTTATTGCTACCTGCCGAACTGGTTGCATCATAGCCATCACCGGCACATGAGGGGCGTCCCCAAAAATATTTTTCTTCCGTAAAAGTCTGTCCTACATTGGCAGCCCCTACCACTTTTCCGTTTAAGGTAACTACTTCTGCATTTCCCCGGTTAGGACCGGCTACCTGTGCAAACAGCCACAGCACGAGGATATAAAATACAGAGAAGAATACACAAAAGACGAGAGTTATCTTGATAGATTTTAATAATGTTTTCATTGCTTGAATATTTAAAAGAATAAACTGACAACCAAATCGATTAACTTGATTCCGACAAAGGGAACAATCACTCCTCCTAATCCATAGATTAAAAGGTTCCGACGGAGCAAAGCCGATGCACCGATCGGTTTATATTGTACTCCTTTCAGCGCCAATGGTATCAGGATCGGGATAATGATGGCATTGAATATGACAGCAGAGAGTATAGCACTTTCCGGGCTATGCAGATTCATAATATTGAGTGCACCCAACTCTGGAATAGCCACCATAAACAAAGCAGGTACAATGGCAAAGTATTTTGCCACATCGTTGGCAATAGAGAAAGTAGTCAGGGTTCCACGAGTCATCAGCAACTGCTTTCCGATTTCCACAATCTCTATCAATTTAGTCGGGTCATTATCGAGGTCGACCATATTGCCGGCCTCCTTGGCTGCCTGCGTACCGCTATTCATTGCCACACCGACATTTGCCTGCGCCAATGCAGGAGCATCATTCGTTCCGTCTCCCATCATCGCCACCAACTTACCGGACTGTTGTTCTTTACGGATGTATTCCATCTTGTCTTCAGGCTTTGCCTCAGCTATAAAGTCGTCCACCCCCGCCTTTTCGGCAATGTACTTGGCGGTCAAAGGATTGTCACCGGTTACCATCACTGTCTTCACTCCCATCTTGCGCAGACGTTCAAAACGTTCCTGAATACCCGGTTTTATGATATCCTGCAACTCGATAACCCCGGTCACCTTCCGGTCGACACACACTACCAGCGGTGTACCTCCATTACCAGAGATCTCACTGATCACTTCTTCTATTTCTTTCGGGAATTTATTCCCAGCTGCTTCCGTAATCTTACGGATCGCATCGAACGCTCCTTTACGTATCTGTGTGCCATCGGCCAGATCAACACCCGAACATTTGGTTTCAGCCGTAAACTGAATCATCCGGGCACCGGCCGTCTGAAGACTCCGCATCCGTACCCCCGATTCACGTCCTAACTCTACAATAGATTTACCCTCGGGCGTCTCGTCCGAAAGCGAAGCCAACAGACAGGTTGTTACAAACTCCCGCGGACCGACTCCAGGTGCCGAATGGAATTTCGTTGCCCTGCGGTTACCAATCGTAATAGTACCGGTTTTATCAAGCAACAGTGTATCGATATCTCCTGCCGTCTCCACCGCTTTACCCGACTTTGTAATCACATTGGCACGCAATGCACGATCCATACCGGCAATACCGATGGCAGAAAGTAATCCTCCGATAGTAGTCGGAATCAAACAGACAAACAGAGAGAGGATGGCTGCAATCGAGATAGCTGTTCCCGGATGTTCAAGACTGGTATAGTCAGCAAACGGGATCAGAGTAACACATACGATGACAAAGACCAGTGTAAAGCCTGCCAACAAAATGGTCAGGGCTATCTCGTTCGGCGTCTTCTGCCTGCTTGCGCCTTCGACCAACGCAATCATTTTGTCAAGAAAGCTTTCGCCCGGTTGCTGTGTGACCAATACCTTGATATGATCTGAAAGCACTTTGGTACCACCGGTCACAGAGCTTTTATCTCCACCCGCCTCACGGATCACCGGAGCAGATTCACCGGTAATGGCACTTTCGTCAATGGAAGCCAATCCTTCAATAATCTCTCCATCGGCAGGGATCGTATCACCGGCTTCACAAACAAAAACATCCCCCTTCTTCAGTTTAGAACTACTTACGGTCTGAACCTTGTCTCCTATTACCTGTTTAGCAGGAGTCTCTTCACGCGTTTTGCGTAAGCTGTCGGCTTGTGCTTTACCACGGGCTTCGGCTATTGCTTCAGCAAAATTGGCAAACAACAAGGTCACAAACAAAATTAAGAACACACACAAATTATATCCGAAAGTACCATATTCCGGAGTGAAGAGAGAGAGTAACGTTACCACCAGCATAATAACGGTAACCACTTCTACCGTAAACATAATCGGGTTCTTTATCATCATTCGCGGATTCAACTTCACAAACGACTGCCTGATACTTTCTATTACTTGCTCCTTTTGAAACATAGAAGCTGACATCTTATTTTTCATAACTTTATTATCCTGCTATTCTTATAAACTTAAATGTTCGGCGATTGTACTCAACGCATGTACAGGGAAGAAAGACAAAGCTGCAACAATGAAAATGACGGCAAAAGTCATTACTGCAAAAGTCACAGTATCCGTTTTCAAGGTACCGGCACTCTCGGGAATAAACTTTTTTTGAGCCAATAGTCCTGCAATGGCTACCTGTCCGACGATCGGAATAAACCGACTCAGGATAAGTACAATGCCACATGTCCAGTTCCAGAAATATGTATTATCACCCAGTCCCTCGAAACCCGAACCATTGTTGGCAGCCGATGAGGTGTATTCGTAAAGCTGCTCGCTGAGACCATGAAATCCGAGATTGTTCAGCCATCCGCCCTCACTCTCCACAAAATCGGGGTGATGTGTATAGACATAACTTGAGATGGCAGTAAATACCAGAATTACAAACGGATGCAACAAAGCGACGAAGGTTGCTATTTTCATTTCCCGGGCTTCTACCTTCTTACCTAGAAATTCCGGCGTACGCCCCACCATCAGTCCGCTGATAAAAACGGTCATGATAATAAAGGTATAATAGTTCAGCCATCCTACACCAACACCGCCAAACCAAGTATTGATCTGCATATTCAGCATCTCGACCATTCCACTGAGCGGCATAGTCGAATCGTGCATCCCATTGACCGAACCATTGGAAGTAACCGTTGTGGTGACACTCCATAGGGCTGTGGCTCCGGCTCCAAGCCGTACCTCTTTTCCTTCCATCGCACCATGATCCTGGGCAATTCCCATTCCGCTGATACGCGGATTACCTCCCATCTCCTGACCGACATTGATAAAGACACCTGCCAGATAAGCAAACAGCATCACTCCAAAGATACTATATCCCAACTTCCTGCGATTGGTATAAAAGCCCAAGGCCAATACCATCGCCATCGGAATGATCAGGATCGACCAACACTCTACCATATTAGTCAGATAGGTAGGATTCTCCAACGGATGCGAAGAATTGACACCAAAATAACCACCACCATTGGTTCCTAATTGCTTAATGGGAACAATCGCAGCCGTAGGTCCCTGGGATACCATCTGCTCCTGTCCTTCGAGTGTAGTCAGTTGCATCCGACCGTCAAAGCCCATCGGTGTTCCCTGCAAAATCAGAATGAAACCTACCACCAATGAAAGCGGTAACAGGATACGTGTGCAACTGATCACCAGAAAGTGCCAAAAGTTACCAATCGTTTGAGTGCTCTTGGCAGCCATACTTTTCATAACTCCGGCCATGGCAGCCATTCCTGTGGCAGCAGTGATAAACTGGAACAGCATGATGACAAACAATTGAGTGAAATAAGTCAGACCACTCTCACCGCTGTAGTGTTGCAAATTACAGTTTACCATAAAACTGATGCAAGTATTGAATGCCTGGTCAGGTGTTTGAGCCCCGTTTCCGTCGGGATTGAGCGGAAGCCAACCTTGCGATACCAGTAACACCATTCCCCATACAAACCAAAATGCATTCAGGATCAGTAACGCCTTGAGGAACTGTTTCCAGTTCATCTCCTCCTGCGGATTAATACCACATATCTTATAAATCACTCGCTCTATAGGCGCTATGAAGTCCGACCAAGTCTTCTCTCCCTTATAAACCCGGGCTATGTAACGTCCCAACGGATAAGCTAATACCACCATCAGGACAATCTGCACCGCCACTCCTAAAATTTCTGTATTCATTGCTTTATTTTCAAATTAAAACTTCTCTGGACGAATGAGCACATACGTCAAATAACTGAAAAGTATGATACCTACTACAAATAGTGTTGTGTACATAAAATAAATTCTCCTCTCTAAATTGTTTCAAACCAGTCAACGCATTTCCAAAATAGCCAGAAGCAGGCAAACCCGCTCAACAGGCAGAAAATAAATGAAACTGTTATTCCCATGTTTTTTACCTTTTAATTAAAATGTTTATACTTATGTTTTTTACCTGTAACTCTTCATGCCAAATGCGTGCCAGAAACAGTCAAGGATAAGATAAGTCACTATCATACAGAGATATAAAACAAATAGGGTATCTTCGTCTTGTACGAAGATACCCTATCATTATGAAAAGGTTCGTTTTATTTTGGAAAGGAAAGAAGCATAAAACTCAGGCAACGATATTCACGCGCGACTCAGAGCTTATATTCTTCTATTTTTCGGTATAAAGTAGTCAATCCGATTTTCAGTAAACGTGCTGCTTCTGTTTTATTGCCTTTAGTATACTCCAATACCCTCGCTATATGCCTGCGTTCCATAGCCGAAAGTTCAAAGCTGCCCGGCATTCCTTCGTCGGATTTCTCGTAGTGGCTGTTCTGTATTTCCAACGGGAGATCGTCTACATCCAGACGGTCGCCCTCACAAACGATCAGGCTGCGTTCGATTACATTACGTAATTCGCGGATATTTCCTTTCCAGGGTTGTTGGCATAGGGCCTCCAGATAAGCGGGAGCAATCCTATTGACCGGATGTGAAAGTTTTTCGGAGAAGGAACGGACAAACGATTCAGCCAGTATCTTAATATCTCCCGTACGTTCACGCAAAGGCGGAAGATGTACCTGAAACACGGAGAGCCGATAGAACAGATCTTCACGAAAACGTCCCGCAGCTATCTCGGCAGGTAAATTACGGTTTGTAGCAGCAATGATACGCACATCAATGTGGGTCGGCTTCGTGTCACCTATCTTGATGTATTCGCCGGTTTCGAGGATACGCAACAGCTTGGCTTGCAACTCAAAAGCCATCTCACCGATTTCATCCAAAAAGATTGTTCCGTTATTGGCTTCTTCAAAAAGTCCCTTCTTATCTTTCAGCGCACCGGTAAAGGAACCCGCCTTATGCCCGAACATCTCGCTCTCCAGCAACTCTTTACTAAACGAAGAGCAGTTAACTGCCACAAAGTTTTGCCGGGCACGCTTACTACTATAATGTATGGACTGGGCAAACACCTCTTTTCCGGTTCCCGTCTCACCCGTCAGCAATACAGGTACATCAGTCACCGATACCTTACGGGCTAACGAAACCGCTTCTTTCAATGCTTTCGATTCACCGAGTATGGAATCGAACGAATACATCAGTCCCATCTTCTTCTCCAGTTTGTCCAGGCGGATATTCATCCGTGCCTTTTCTACAGCGCGACTGATCAGGGGAATAATTTTATTGTTATCATCCCCCTTCGTTATGTAATCGAAAGCTCCGTTCTTGATTGCCTGCACACCATCAGGTATGTTTCCATGTGCCGTCAGCAGAATAATCTCTACTCCCGGAGATTTTTTCTTCATCTCCGTCACCAGATCCACCCCGTTTCCATCCGGCAGAAATACATCACACAAAGCCACGTCGGGCATTTGAAGTTCCAATTGTCTGAGTGCTGTCTTACAATCGCCGGCCTGACACACTTCGTAACCTTCAAGTTCCATCATACGTGCCAGCAGACCACGAATCTGCACTTCGTCATCAATAATCAGAATTTTACTCATATCTGATAAGTTAAAATGTGAATGGTAAAAAACAGGGTGTGCAAATATAATGGTTTTCTGCTACAACGCAAATGATCGGACTGCTGAAAAATAAAATTCCGAATGGCATGTCTTTTGAACTTTTATTCATGACTCAGCGCCCGATAATCTTCCCTACCCCTTTTCTGATCGCTCAGAAGCGGTTTTAAACGGGTAAGGAATCATCTGAACAGGCAAATGCCACCTTTTCATTTTGATAAAACAAACTAAAATGAAAAGGAGACAGATAAGAAAAAAGAATCGTATAACTAAAAAAAATAGAGAAATGAAAATCTACAAATTCGGTAAGATTCCCACAGGCTCAGTACAGGAAATGAAAGGAATGCTCCGCCTGATTGACAAAAGTATCCCCCAAATAATCGTTCTGTCCGCCACTACAGAGACTACAGAACGTCTGGCCGGAATAGCTGCCCATCTTTTCAACAGAGATACAGAACAGGCGCATGACGAGATAAGCAGGCTTGAATTCAGGTTTATCGATTTCGCCAACGAACTATTCAATGACGAATCGATCAAGCAACAGGCGGTCGATTCCATCATCGATCGTTTCCGGACTCTATGGAACTTTACCCGCCAACGTTTTACATCTGTCGACGAGAAAGACATACTGGCACAGGGAGAATTTATCAGCAGTATGCTAGTCAGCCTCTATCTGAAAGAGCAGGGAATCAACAACCGACTACTCAACAGCCTCGACTTCATGCGACTGGCTCCGGAAGAAGAACCGGACATGGAATACATCGGTACAAAGCTACACTTGCTCTTGGCAGAGCATAAGTCGACCAATGTATTTCTTACTCAAGGACATCTTTGCCGGAATGCTTACAACGAAACCTGTTACTTGAAACAAGGCGGAGATGATGTTTCAGCCACACTGATCGGAGCCGCTCTTCAGGCACAAGAAGTATGTCTGTGGACAGACAGCAAAGAGTTGCACCGTTGTGACCCGCGCTTTGTGAAGCATCCGGCAATGGTGAAGCAGCTCAGTTTCGACGAAGCCGAACAACTGGCTTATTGCGGCTGGACGGGATTCAACCCTCACTGCATCCTGCCCGCAAGAGAAAACAACATACCGATACGTTTGCTATGTTCGATGGAGCCTGCAGAAGGAGGAACTTTGATTTCAAATTCACAAAGCGGAGAAAACATAAAAGCCATTACCGCCAGAGACAATATTTATTACATTAAATTCCAATCGAACCGAACGTTACGCCCCTATCTGTTCATCAGCAAAATATTCGATACTTTTGCCAAATACCACACTTCCCTGTGCCTGTTCGCCTCGTCCGGTTCTGATGTATCTGTTGCCATCAACGACAAAGAGCGTTTATCGCATATACTCCACGAACTCTCACGATATGCAGCCACGGTGGTAAAAGACCACATGTGTATCCTTTCGGCCATAGGTAACATGCAGTGGCAATGCGCCGGATTTGAAGCCCGAATCATAAATGCTTTGGCCACCATCCCGATCCGAATGATCTCTTATGGCAGTAATAACAACAATGTTTCACTTGTCATCAGGGCAGAAGATAAGAGAGAAGCATTGCAACGACTGAACGACACGCTGTTCGCTCCCTGCCATGCAAATCCTTCTCAGATACATGTTCCGACATTAAAACACAGTTAGCAAAACACTACGGGCCGGCAGTCTTTCCCTTTAATGGGAGATTGAACAACATGGGGATGTTTTGGTGCAAAACATCCCCATGTTGTATATAAGAACATCCCCATGTTATCACACACAACATCCCCATGTTTTAATATCTAACATACCTGTATCACTCCACAGACGATAAGGAGATAGTAGTATATCTTTTGGTGTAACTGCACTTCCGTAAGTAAGATAACCCATACTTGTTAATTTTTTAAGCTTTTCCATGAACCTTTTTAAGTCGGCAAATGTTTATTTCCATAGGAAACTATTTTAAAACGAAAATATATTCAAATGAAGATTATTATTATTGGAGGCGTAGCAGGAGGAGCTACTACTGCAGCCCGTATCAGACGTTCGGACGAAACAGCGGAAATCATCTTGTTGGAAAAAGGAAAGTACATATCTTATGCCAACTGCGGACTGCCCTATTATATAGGGGACGTTATCGAAGAGCGTGAGAAACTATTCGTACAGACTCCCGAAGCTTTCGGAGTACGTTTCAGGGTAGACGTGCGTACCGAGAATGAAGTTATTTTTATCGACCGGAAGAAAAAGACAGTAACCGTCCGCCTTAAGAGTGAAGACACTTACGAGGAGAGTTATGACAAACTGTTAATATCCACCGGTGCATCTCCTGTACGCCCACCATTACCGGGCATTGACTCAACCGGCATCTTTACTTTGCGGAATGTAGCAGACACCGACCGCATTAAAGCATATGTCAACAATCGGCCTCCCCGCCGGGCTGTCGTGATCGGGGCCGGATTCATCGGGCTGGAAATGGCAGAAAACCTGCATGCACTGGGAGCGCAAGTATCTATTGTCGAGATGGGCAACCAGGTGATGGCACCTATTGACTTTTCAATGGCAGCACTGGTTCATCAACATTTGATGGAGAAGGGTGTCAACTTATACCTGGAGCAAGCTGTCGCATCGTTTGAGCAAGCAGGCAAAGAAGTGAAGGTAGTCTTCAAGAACGGACAATCCATCCTGGCGGATATCGTGATTCTATCTATCGGCGTGCGCCCGGAGACAACGCTGGCAAGAGCTGCCGAACTTACGATCGGTGAAGCGGGAGGTATCGCAGTAAATGATTATTTGCAGACTTCCGACGAGTCGATCTATGCCATCGGTGATGCCATTGAATTCCGCCATCCCATTACGGGCAAACCTTGGCTGAACTATCTTGCCGGACCCGCCAACCGACAGGGACGTATTGTTGCCGACAACCTGCTGGGTGCACAGATTCCTTATGAAGGAGCCATCGGTACCTCCATCGCAAAAGTATTTGACATGACAGTAGCCTCAACCGGACTTCCGGGAAAGCGGTTAAAGCAGGCGGGCATTGTATATGCATCTTCAACCACTCATCCGGCCTCGCATGCAGGATACTATCCGGACGCTATGCCGATGAGTATCAAAATAACCTTCGATCCCCAAACAGGCAAGTTGTATGGCGGCCAAATTGTGGGGTATGATGGCGTGGACAAACGAATTGACGAACTTTCTCTTGTCATCAAACACGAGGGAACGATCTATGACCTGATGAAAGTGGAGCAGGCGTATGCGCCTCCTTTCTCTTCGGCAAAGGACCCCGTAGCCATCGCCGGTTATGTAGCCGAAAACATCATCCTCGGCAGAGTAAAACCCGTATACTGGCGCGACCTGAGAGATATCGAACTGAAAGATGTGTTCCTGCTGGATGTGCGTACACCGGACGAATTTGCATTGGGTTCACTGCCCGGAGCAGTAAATATACCATTGGATGAAATACGTGACCGTATTGCTGAACTTCCTTCGAACAAGCCAATCTACACCTTCTGCGCCGTAGGGCTGAGAGGATATCTTGCCTACCGCATCCTGATCCAGCACGGTTTCAAAGAAGTATATAACCTCTCCGGCGGATTGAAGACCTATCGTGCTGCTACCGCTCCCATCATCTTGCACGAAAATGAAGAAACAGACGACACGCCTTCTGCGCAAGACAGCCCGGCGAAACCTTCTGTGACAGCTGAGGCACCCCAAACTACAACGGCTGCAAATCCTAAGACAATCCGGGTGGATGCCTGCGGATTACAATG
>ERZ824480.1141-NODE-1141-length-25423-cov-4.384776_pt1 | contig 25423 bp, 17 predicted proteins | sample MGYA00519861_ERZ824480 | MGnify/ENA primary metagenome ERZ824480 (study PRJEB31778, sample SAMEA3449152) | human gut metagenome | biome: human gut; feature: human-associated habitat; material: faeces | place: United Kingdom | collected 2010/2012 ... | reverse complement strand
CGATGGGGGTGCCCTATCTTTCGGGCGCGGTCTTTTCGGGTGACGGCGTCGTCCGCCGCAACTATCGAACGCTGTCCCGCCGCCCATTCACCATCTGGCAAAGGAGGGGTTCCTGAATGCAGCAAAAACAGACATTCTCGGCCCAGACGCTGACACTCAGCATCGCGGCGGCAGAGCTGGGCCGAGCCATCTTCGGGGCAGGGCAGACCGGCTCCGTCCGCGCCGTCCTGCTGAGCAATGTGCTGGCGGCAGCGGCCTTCGTGCTCCTTGCCGCGCTTGCCTCGGTCAACGCCTCCCGTCTGAACCGCCCGGGCTTTGCAGGAAAGTGCATCTGTGCCGCCTTTCTGCTCTGGTATCTCTTCGAACTTGTCCGGACGGCTGCAATGCTCCAACAAGCCTGCTGGGAACAGTTTGCGTCTATGGCCTTCATCGGTCTGCTGCCGTTCTTTCTCTGGGCAGGGTGGAGCCTCGGCTGTGAGCTGTACGACCGGATGGCCTCCGTCCTCGGGTGGCTCGTAGTGCTGGGCATCGTGTTCTGTGTGCTGGGGCTGGCCGGACAGCTGCAATGGCAGGTGCTCGTGACAGGTGAGACGGCACATTCGTTTGTTCTTCCGAATGCCACTTTTTACCCGGAATATTTCTCCTTTCCGCTTCTCTGTAGGAGCAAAAATAATGCGAAAATCAGTAAAAAGTATATTTGTATGTGCGGCAGTGCTTGCAGGTGTATTTATCATATTACCGCAGCTTCAGCTTACAGACCGTGCAAAAGGGGTTGTCAATGCTGATGACAGTGCAGATGGCGATAACGGTATTCAGGCGCTTGTCATTAATACAGGAAGCAATGAAAGAGAGCTTAATTTCACATGGTATGACAGTATTGGTGAAGAAGGCACGGTATATATGGCGGAAAAAGTTACAGAGACTGATAAACTTGATGAGGATGGATTTCCGCTGGATGTTCAGTATATCGCATATGCAGATGGTGAGCCCGTGCAGTATACAGACGGTAATAGTAAATATTATAAGGGCTGTTATATTAATAAAGCTACAATATCGGGCATTGAACCGGGTAAAGAATATGTTTACAGGGTCGGAAACGGTGATACATATTCTGATATATATGATTTTGAACTTAAGGGAAATCTTAATGACTGGAGTTTTTATTATTCAGGCGACCCTCAGCTTAATAATTCACACAGCAGTTCAAGTACCATTGTAACACAGTGGATAAGTACAATTAATAAAATAACAGAGCTGAATCCTGATACAAGCCTTCTTGTTACAGGAGGAGATCTTGCTGATGCAGGCGGTGGACAGGAAGCTCAGTATATTAACGGTTTTCTTGCGCCTGAAAGACTTAAAAATCTTACGGTGGCAACCTCTGTAGGAAATCATGATCAGTTTACATCAGGAATACCGTATACGGAGCATTTTAACCAACCTAACCAGACGGATATAGGCTCATTTAATGGTACAGCCGGAGATTACTGGTATACATATAACAATGCATTATTTATTCATCTGACGACAAGTACTACCAATGATATTGATGTTGCTCTTTCGTATGTGGATGAGCATGAGCAGTTTATAAAGGATGCGATAGAAGCCAATCCCGATACAGATTGGCATATACTTGTATATCACGAGGCGCTTTTGAGTGCGGCAACTCATAGTACTGCGTCGTATACTAGACAGATGAGGGAGGTATTTATTCCTATACTTGATGAGATAGATCAGGAATACGGTATTGACCTTGTGCTTAATGCGCATGACCATTATTACAGCAGAACATATCTTATGCAGGGGCTAAATGCTTTGTCTGAAGACAATGTTGAAAGCGAAGTGACTGACCCTGACGGAATATATTATATTACTGCCAATACAGGAAGCGGAATAAAGTATTATGAAGGAAAAAATATAGATTATAACTATCTTGCCTTTAAGGAGCAGCAATACACACCGAATATTTCTAATGTAGAGATTGATACAGACCCGTATAATACATCTCTTCATATTACTACATACAGGACTGCCGAGGGAAATAAGTATACCGGAACTGAAGAGTCTATGTCGGTTGTCGATGAATTTACAATAAATAAAACAGCCCAAAACCAGATTAGCGGTGACAGTATTCGTATTATCGATAGTGATACAGGTGTAAATATGGTAATTCCTAATATTTTTTCACAGGAAGAGACAAAACTTTGTGTAACTTCCGTTACATCAGGTGAAGATTATACCAAGCTTGATACGGCATTAAAAAATGATGCTGCTTTTGCCGGATATAATATCGTAAGCAGCTTTATAGATGTAAAGGCTAAGTGGTGCGGTGAGAATCTTAAGCTTAATGACGAGACGGAGTTATTTATTCCTCTGCCTGATAATAAAGGCTATTCACCTTATGGTAACGGAGAGGTTTTATATAAAGTATATTCTGTTTCGGAAAGTGGAAATGTTACTGCAGAAAATGTACAGCTTACGGCTTACAATGGTGTTAAAGGCGTAAAGCTTAAAACAAAGCAGACAGGAATATATGCACTGGGTGTTGCTGTATCAAAAAAGAACATTCAGAATATCGTTATTAACAATACTGATAATGACATAAGAACCGTTGTAAAAAATATACCTGTTAAAAAGCTTTTTGTTTCTAAAAAACAGATTACTTTAAGAGTAAAGGATAAGTATCAGATTAAAGTAAATATTAAGCCGGCTAATGCATCAAATAAGAAGTTAAAATATAAATCATCTAATAAGAAGGTTGCTAAGGTAACAAAAAAAGGAAAGATAACTGCAGTTAAAAAAGGAAAAGCCGTCATAAAGGTGAGTGCGGCAGATGGCTCCGGAAAGACATTGAAAATAAAGGTAAAAGTTAAACCGATAAATAAGTGATAATAAGGGTGTGGCAGCATGAAAAAGAATGTTATTGCATATTGCATTCTGGCGGTATTTCTGAGTCTGTTTTTTATATATACTGTTTGGTTTAATTTTACGCATACATATTCAGCAGATGAAGATGCCGCAAACCATATGAGCTATGTGAAAGGGAAAGTTGTCGAGGTTACGGATGAGAGACTTTCACCGGATTCATACAGACATGATGCATATGTAGGAGAACAGGATGTAAATATTAAAATATTAAAGGGTAAGCATAAGGGAGAAACAGTATCTGCTACAAACTATGTTTCTACAACTCATCATATATTTCTTACGATAGGTGAGACTGTAATGGTCGGTATAGATGATTCCGGTACAAATGATGTGCATTATTATATATTCCAGTATTACAGACTCACGCAGATATATATTCTTATCAGTATATTTATATTGATAATACTTATAATCGGGCGCAAAAAAGGAATAATGACAGTGCTTGCACTTGCTTTTGCCGTGTATACACTTGTCGCATTTACAATACCGCTTGTGTATAACGGAAGCTCACCGATCATTATAGGCATACTTACTGTTGCTATTATTACAACATTTACGCTTGTGCTTTTGAACGGAATCAGTAAAAAAACAATGTCGGCTATTATATCAACGGCTTCGGGAGTGTTGCTGTCAGGGGTTATATATGCCGTGTTTTCAGCGTCAATGCATGTAAATGGGTATAACATATCTGAATCTGATGCAGTGCTTGCAATATCACAGAGTCACGGACTTAAGATATATCATCTGATGTTTACAGGAATCCTGATAGCGTCGCTTGGCGCTGTAATGGATGTAGCAATGTCAATTACATCTTCATTAAATGAGATGATTGCAGTGGCGGAAAATGTGAGCAGAAAACGACTTTTTACTGCAGGACTTAATATCGGTAAAGATATGATTGGAACAATGACAAATACGCTGATACTTGCATTTGCGGGAGGTTCATTTATTAATTTGATAATATATGCGGCTTATAACATGTCTTACGTGCAGCTTATGACTTCGGATTTCATTGTAATAGAATTGCTGCAGGGAATTTCAAGTACGGCGGCAGTAGTTCTTACTGTTCCGATTACATCATTTACAGCATCCTGTATTCTTTTGACGGACACAGAGTTGCAAAATGATAATATAAATAATTCAAACGGAGGGATAAAATGCGAAAATCAGTAAAAATAATATCATTTATAGGAATTATGGCAGTAATTTTGACAGCAGTATTTTCACCTGTGAATATGGGACATGCTGAGAATGCTGATTATTCAAAGCCGCTTCTTACAATTGCCTGTTTGTCAGATTTACATAATCAGGGGCCTATACTTACCGGAGATAATGCAGTAATGCGAGGAACTATAGGCGATACAATCGACCAGATGATATATGATGAAGAAAATGTAGATGCGGTTATAGTCGGCGGAGACGTATCAAGCGATAATCAGACTACAGAGGAAAAACTGTACAGAATACTTGATATGGTGCAGGATAAAGTCTCGGAGCTTACTCCTAATACTATGTGGATTACAGGTAATCATGATTACAATGCCGGTGAAAGCGAGTATAATTCGGCAGATTACTATTACCGTTATACCGGTCCGGCGATGGGTATGCTCACTGATAACAATATATATATCGAGAATTATAAAGGTATTGACTATGTGTGTGGTTATCATTATGTGATTAACGGTTTTGATTTGATATGCCTGTGTGATTCTTACGAGACGCTTGAAGGAGGAAAGCAGCATTCTAATTATGCTTATTCGGACGGTACGTTTGAATGGCTTGCAGATACGCTTGACGATATTGAATATTACAGAGAAAAAGATGAAGAAGGAAAGCCGATATTTATTATTGCACATTTTCCGTTCAGGGATTCTAACAGCCTGTCGGATGTAAGCAAGGGTATGATAGAAGATTCAAATAAAAAAATGAAAGATATATTAAGGCAGCATTCCAATATTTTTTATCTGTATGGCCATGACCATGCTAAGGATAAGGCTTATATAAGGACTGATACAGCTCAGAGAGTTACTGAGTATGATGAATACGGAAATGTAATGAATCCGCTTGAAGCTGAAGATGAAGGCAATGCTCAAAAAACTGAATTTGGAAAGAAAAGTTTTACGTCAGTATTCATGGGCTCAATGAGATATTATAATAACAGTATTGACGGATGGGTTAATGAAAATAATTCTAAGGTCGTTCAGGCCCTTATGGTGTATGTATATTATGACAGAATAGAATTTGTGATGAAAAATTACGGAACGCAGGACGCCGGAAGCTGGGAGATAAAGCCTTATGTTGTGAACGGTCAGGTTATGCCGTTCCCTACACCTGTTCCTACCGAAACGCCGACAGCCGTGACAAATATTACGGCGCCGCCGCAGGTTACGAATAAACCTGCAGACAATAATACACTCACAAATCCACAGATTAAGCCGTCAGACAATACAGGCGAAGATAAGGTTTTAGTATCAAAAGCAGTTATAAAGTCATGTAAAAAGGCTGGTTCTTCAAAAGCGGCTGTTATTATTAAAAAGCTTTCCGGTATAAAAAAATACCAGATAAAAGTTTCAGAGAGTAAAAAGTTTAAGAAAAAAGATACTGTTACAAAAAGTTTTTCGGGTACGAAATATACGGTTAAAAATCTGAAAAAAGGAAAAACATATTATATTAAAGTCCGTGCATGTAAAATGATTAACGGCAAAAAGGTATACGGAGACTGGAGCAGTATAAAGAAATTAAGATGTAAATAGAGTATTAAAATATCTGCCGCCTACTTGGGCGGCAGATTGTTGTCTACATTTCTGTTTCTCCATTCATTAGGACTTATGCCAAAGTATGTTTTAAATGCCTTTGAAAATGTAAGCGAGTTGGAGTAGCCGGTTGCTTCCGATATTTCAGTAATATTATAATTACTTGCTTTAAGCAGTTCACAAGCCTTATCCATACGGTATTTGATTATGAATTGTTTTGGCGACATATCAAGAGTATAGTTAAAGCATTTTGCAAGATAAGAACGAGTTATTCCGATACGGTCTGCTATATCTGCAACAGAGATATCATTCATATATTCTTTTGTAATATAGTGTATTGCCTGTTCGGTATATACTTTATGAGGATAACTGTATGTCGGAATCTGATTCTGGTCTGCCTGCCTGTAAGACACTAATTCTGACAGAAGCTCAAGTAACAGAGCCTGTCTTAAAAGTTCATTTGAATAAGTCAAAGTATTGGCGCCAAGCATTTTTTGGATGATATCAGGAATTACAGAATCTTCAGGTATATCTATAATGTCTGTAGTTTCATCAATTCCCGCATGATTAAGGTATGTCTTTACCATTGTACCGTTAAAACCGACCCATGTGTATGTCCAGGGCTCCTCTTTGTCAGCAATATATGTTACTTCATGGTCAGGATAAAATATGAAGGCCTGTCCTCTATGAAGCTCATAAGTTTTGTTGTTGGAGATAAATTTTCCTTTGCCTGAAAGTATAAAATGAATGAGATATTTGTCACGGCATCCTGGACCGAATGTATGGCCCGGGCTGCATGGTTCAATGCCGCAGGATATAAGATAAAGTTCAATGTTATTATGTGTGAGACCTCTAAGCGCTCTGATGTCAGCGTATTCAGCGTAAATTCCTCCGGAACTCATAGTACCACCATCCTAATTATATAATAATATTTTTTTATTATCATGGTAGGTATTATAATTAATTTGAGAGGAAAGTGCAATAATTTAGTGCATTTTATCATTTAATATATAAACAAAAAATGATACAATAAAAAATATAAAATTTTGCTGTGGGTGATAATATGCATGAATTAGCAGTTACACAGGGGATACTTGATATAGCTGTTGCCGAGGCGGAAAAATCAGGCAAAAGAAAAGTAACACAGATTAATATTAAGCTTGGGGTTTTTTCGGGAATGGTTCCACAGTGTATACAGGAATATTATGATATTATAAGCGAAGATACGGCGGCAGCCGGTGCAAAGCTTATATTTGATAAAATACCTGCCGTAATACGCTGCAGAAGCTGCGGTGCAGAATCTGAGATAGAACGTTTCAGGCTGCGGTGCCCGGTGTGTAATGATAATAAAGTAGACCTTATAAAGGGTCGGGAATTATATATAGAAAGCTTGGAGGTAGAAGATGAAGATTAAAGTTGTCCACCAGATAATGGAATGGAATGAAGATGTAAGTAATGAAATTAAGGAGGATTTGAAAGAAAAGAAGGTGTGTCTTGTCAATGTGATGGGTTCGCCCGGAGCGGGAAAGACAAGCCTTATTACTTCTCTTGTTAATGAACTTAAGGACAAGTACAGGTTTGGAGTTATCGAAGGCGACATAGCAGGGCAGATAGATGCAGAAAAGATGGAGAAGATGGGGATTCCTGTAGTACAGCTGAATACGGATGGCGCATGTCACATAGAAGCCATGTCAATACAGCATATACTGCCGGATTTTGATTTGAACAGTCTGGATGTTATATTTGTCGAGAATATCGGTAATCTTGTATGTCCTGCTGAATTTAATATAGGAGAGGATTTTAGAATTGCAATACTCAGCGTACCTGAAGGCGACGATAAGGTTGCAAAGTATCCTCTTATGTTTGCGACAACAGATGCGCTTATACTTAACAAATATGATATGATTCCATATTTTGATTTTGATACGAACAGAGTTATGGATGATGCCGTAGATGTTAATCCTAATGTAAAGATTATTAACGTATCATCAAAAACAGGTGAGGGACTGTCCGAACTGTGTGAGTGGTTTTGCAGCATGGTTGATAACAAAACGGACAGATAATTATATATGAAAAAATGAAAGGAGAAGCAGTATGAAAGAAAGAAAGTACCTGCATACTCTTATTGCTGTATGTTTTATGTGCGCAGTGATATTTTTGCCTGCAAAAGCAAAAGCTAATTCACAGATAAATGTATCAGCTGATAAGAATAATGCGGCGGTAACAGTTATGGTATCTGATGCACAGATATCAGGAGGGGAAGCTTCGGTTGTATGTTACAATCCGTCATGGAACGGGTCAAAGGACTGGTCTGAGGCTTCAAAGTACATGGTGTATATGGGACAGAAGAAGAGTGGTGAATCAAGCTTTAGTTTTAAGCTTAATTCACAGCCTGTAAGCGGTAATTATACACTTGTGATTGGAGCAGCGGGAGTGAAGAATGAGGTTAAGTTCTCATTTGATTCACAGGCCAACCCGGGAAATCCTGTAGTTACACCGGACAATCCGAAAGATACAGGCAAAACCCAGAGCACTCTGAAAGCGCCTAAAATTAAAACCAAGGTAAAAGGTAACAAAGTAACAGTATCATGGAAGAAGATAAAAGGCGCTAAAGGATATAAGGTATATGTATCTAATAAGAAAAAAGGTAAATACAAGGTAAAAGCTACAATTAAGAAGGCAAAGAAAACCAAATGCACAATTAAGCTTAAAAAGGGTAAAAAATACTTTATTAAGGCCTGTGCATATAAGAAGGTACAGAAAAAGACCGTATGCGGAAAATATTCTAATATTAAAAAGGTTAATATTAAAAAATAAGGAGGTGGTACTGTATGAAAAAGATGAAGAGAATAATGGCATTATCACTTGCCGTAATACTTACGGGACAGATTACAGGCTATACTATGCCGGTAATAAAAGCGGAGGAAAATAATGTTATGCATGCATATGAGGCAAATGACTGGAAGTACGGACTTGGAAATTCTCTTGGATTTAACGAGTCTACATATAAAACAATCGATAAGGCAGCAACTAATGATAACTGGCGGGACGGTTCAGTAACTGCAAACGGAGAAATCGGTTTTATAGAAAGCTGTGACCCTAAGGAAGATGTATTTATATTTAACAATACTAAAATTGTAACCGATAATAATAACATATATGAGACTCCGGATATAAGCAATATTCTTGATGAGCAGCGTAAGGGAGCGATAAGCCGCGATAATTTCCCTTGGGTTAATGCGGTAAACGACTATGCTTCAAAACAGTACGGAACAGGATGGGGACTTACATGGTCAAGACCATATCAGCCGGCAGCACAGTACCGTATTATCAATAATGATTACTCATCTGAGAATTCAGATAATTACAACAGATATACCAATTATGAGACAGGTGAGGTCGGAGTTCAGTGGAAGGACAATTCCGGTAATGAATGGAACAGAAGGTCATTTGCTTCAAGAAGTGATGAGATAATTGTAACATATATTGAAGCGCCGGAAGGTAAAGAGCTTGATATTACACTTTCAATGGACCATCTTGTTGAGATGCGTAATCAGGGAACAACTAATCCAAGACCTGATTCAGATTATATCGTAACAGAAGACGATAAAGGTTATGCATTTGGAATGGTTGCAAAATATCCTGTACAGAACCGTAAAGGTTCAAAGAATATTGAGCCTACAATGTTTGCTTACGGCGGATGGGGTTCGGCTACAAGAATCGTTACAGACGGTAATATTGATTATGCTGCTGATAAACGTGACATATCAGTTCCGGGAAGCTTTGGCGGAGGTACAATAAAGGGAGCTAACGACCCTAAGCTGACTGTTACAGGCACTAATTCAGTAATGCTCATTTCAAAGGTTGACCGTATAGATGAAGGATGTGAGGAAGTAAATGATGTAAAAGATAAGCTTTATGACAGTCTTCTTAGTGATATTGACGGCGTTATCGCTAATAATTCTGTTAAGTCAGATAATGACAGCTATAATAAGCTTCTTGCACCTCATGTCGCAATTCACGGCGGAATGTTCAACAATGTCCGTCTCGACCTCTGCACAACAGATGATGAGCTTTATGACAGAGAACTTACTAATACAGAGCTTATAGCGCTTCAGAACTCCAATAAGAATGTTATTAATAAGGCATTTCTTGAAAGAATTTACAATAACGGAAGATTCGGACTTATATGCGCAAGCGGATATTCGTCTTCAAGACTTGGAGCTATATGGAACGGCGCATGGAATCCTGACTGGAGCGGCGACTATACGCTCGACGCCAATACTAACTTGCAGGTAGCGGGAATGAATACAGGTAATATGCAGGGAGCAGGAAACGGTTATATCAACTTTATTGTCAGAATGGTAGAAGACTGGGTTGATGATGCCCATAATATATATGGTATGGAAGATGCAATAAAGGCTCCGCCTCGTGTAGACGGAACCGGCGAGGCAGGAAGCTATCACTTCATGGAAGGATATCCGCATATATATGTAAATGGTATTACTGACTGGCTCATAATTCCTATATTTGAATATTGGCAGTGCTACGGCAATCAGCAGATTCCTGTAGGAAAGGATGTTGATATTGTAAGGAACAGAGGCGTGCTTGATTACTCTGATGAAGATATTGCAAGGATAACAAGTACAGGCTATATGGACCTTGAACAGGATATTCTCTATCCGATGGTTAAAAAGACAATGAATTTCTGGCTCCAGTATGTAGATGAAAGATATTATACCGACGGATACGGAGAGGAACATGTTGATGACGGAACTACAATAAGTCAGGCAATTGCAGAAGGTGATACTAATTGTAAGTATTTATTTACACCGGGATATTCGCCGGAAAATACTCCTAAGGGCTGGGACGGCAACAGCAAATATGCCCTTGCTTATAATACGACTATGGATATATCGGCAGCAAGAGATACATTATTTATGGCAAGAGCGCTTGTTGATATAATTAATCCTTCGGACAAAGCAGAACTTCTTGCTTCATGGGCAGATTTTGAAAGTAAGATTCCTGATTATCAGTATGCGGAAACAGGAGAGCTTAAAGAATGGGCAACTCCGAATCTTGAGGATAATCATTTTCACAGACATGTAAGTCATGCATATGTTGCATGGCCGGGTTATGAATCACAGGATAGCGACGCCCTTCGTATAGGTGTTATAAAAGCAATGGATGCAAGGTCTGCAGCTTACGGCGGACAGGAGGCTTCTGAGTCACACGGACCTACGCATAAGGCCCTTGTTGAAGCAAGACTTAAGAATGTAACCGGATTTGAAAATGTACTTAAGTATCTTCTTACTAATAATTATCAGTACAGTACAATGATGACCTCGCATAATGCCAACCATAGTTCTACATATTGTACGGACTCTGCGTTCGGTATAATGGGCGCTATAAATGAATCGCTGCTTTATTCTAATACGGGAGTTATTGAGATACTTCCAACGCTTCTTTCAGATTCATATAAAGGAAGTATTACAGGACTTCGCGCAAGATGTAATACACAGTGCGATATCGCATGGGATATTGATAACTGGAAAGCAAATGTAACAATGACGTCCGACGAAGATAATAACGTAGTTAAGGTTAGATGCGGTGTTGAATGGAATAAGGCATATATCAACGGAGTAGAGCAGAACATAAGCACAGATAATGATAAAATGCCGTATGTAGAGGTTACTCTTAATAAGGGACAGTCTGTTAAAGTTGATTTTGATTTGGCAGACACCGATACAAGAGTATCAGTAACAACTGAGACAGACGTATCAAAAGAGATTGCACCGGGAACGACAGTTTCATTTAATGCAAAGTATACATTCTCAAGAAAAGAGATAACGAACGGCACATGGCATGTAACAGACGCTGCTACAGGAAATGATGCAGGCGTCATGATTTCACCAGATGGAAATCTTACGCTTACGGATGCTCTTAAAGGCAAGACTATCAAGGTATATTGTGTATCGCCTACGGGAATCAAATCAAATGAGATAGTTCTTCATGTTGGAGGAACGGCACAGTCATTTGGAGTTCTTACAGGATTCTCTGATGATGACCTTGGGGTATACATCAGTAATGATGCAGCAGCAAAGAATCTGTTGGTTATATGGAGCGCATATGATGCAGAAGGTAAGCTTGTAGCTGAAAATGCAAAGAATGTAAGCGCCTCTGCAAATGGATTCACACAGGTTAATATAACGGCAAAATGGCCTGTAAATTCATATAAATCATCATTGTTTATATGGGATAAGGATACGCTTACACCATATTGTGCAGAGATTGCAATTAAGTAAATAACGTGACTAGGTTATAGTAACAAAAAAGGGACTGTAAAAAAGTCCCTTTTTTAAATGCAGGAAATGGGACTTGAACCCACACGATGTTGCCACCACAGGCACCTGAAGCCTGCGCGTCTGCCAATTCCGCCATTCCTGCGTATCAAATATATGGCGTAAAAAACCAACTGTTTTTCACGCCATATTATAATATCATCTGCTTATCATATTGTCAATATATTCTTTGTTTTAGATATTAAGTTTGTTCTTAAACATATAAACTGTAACAAAGTAGAATATAGCGCCTAAGATTATATTCTGTATAATAGAGGCAATCAGTAACGGGTTAATTGCTGAAGAAATTGTATTCATATATACGGACGTATCAACTGCTGAAGTATATATTGAGTATACAATTCCCATAACGGAGCCGATTATCTGCAGTATTATAGATATAACAATATAAGTAATTACAAAGCCAAGGAAAGGATGACCATTCATTCTGTGTCCTATTGCAAATGATACAAAATATTGCAGGATACTTCTTACCAGAGTCACAAATACTGATATTATTAAAAGTGTAAAAAATGAGCCTTTAATTCCTATATAGTCCATTGCCCTAAAAAATGCCGAAAAATTAATGTCACTTAAGTCGCTTAATTTCCATAAACCAAGTATGAGTGTAAATGCAATAATAGACAAAAACATTACTGCAAAAGATATGAGCTGCCATGCAATATTTACAATAAGCTTTGACGTTACTATAGAGGATGTTTTTGCCGGAAGTGTGTGTGTCAGATAGCCTTCGCTTGTAACCATACTCTTATAGAATCTGTACATAAGAAGAATTACAGTTGCTGCCGCTGCCGCAATCATTGCACATACATATAATACCGTAGCAATACCCTGAAGCGCTTCAAATATATCAAAGAACGGTAAATCTGTATCCGGTACACGGTTCATATTAAATCTTGTGTATAGAGCCGTTATCGGTGTAATAACAACAAGTATTGCAAGTATAATAAGTATTATACGGCTGCTTTGCTTAAATTCGTGTTTTAAAAGTTTGCCTAACATCTGAACACCTCCCTGAATAATCCATCTACTGATGTATGGTTTTCTTCACGTATCTCATCTACCGTTTTTTGTAAGTACAGACATCCGTACTGTATCATAAGCACTTCGTCAAGTATCTGTTCTATATCCGATATAAGATGTGTGGATATCAGTATTGAACCTTCTTCGTTGTAATTGTTAAGAATCGTGTTTAATATGTAATCTCTTGATGCAGGGTCAACCCCGCCGATAGGCTCATCAAGACAGTACAGGTCAGCTTTACGGCTCATTGCAAGTATAAGCTGAACTTTTTCTTTTGTTCCTTTTGACATTGCTTTTAGGCGCATAGTTTCTGAAATGTTAAGCTTTGAAAGCATTTCATAAGCTTTATTCATATTAAAATTGCTGTAGAAATCTCCGTAGTAATTAAGAAGCTGCTTAACGTTCATCCAATCGCTTAAAAATGTTGTATCAGGAAGATATGAAACGCTTAGCTTGCTTTCAATGCCGGGTGCCTTTCCGTTAATAAGGACTTCGCCTCTGGTAGGAGTGATAAGTCCGTTAATGAGTTTTATAAGAGTAGTTTTACCGCTGGCGTTAGGACCTAAAAGTCCGATAATCTTTCCTCTTTCTAATGTAAAGGACACATTATTGAGAGCTAAAGTGTTGCCATACATTTTGGTAAGTGCACGACATTCTAATAATGGTGCCATATAAGCCCCTCCTTACGTTAATAAAGTATTATTGTTGTAAATTATGTGTGACAATTCCTTTTATATCTTCATCATTATATCCTATGTATCTGACTTTTGTTATAAAATCTGCACAATACTTGTCAGCCAGAGACTTCTTCAGAGATATAATCTTCTCCTCGTCGTCAGTGATGAAGCGGCCGCTTGTTCTGTTAGAATATATAAGACCTGTCTGTTCTAAATACGACATTGCTTTCTGCATAGTGTTAGGATTAACAGAAGCTTCAATGGCAAGTTCGCGCACAGATTCAATCTTACTACCCGGCTGATATTTTCCAGACATTATATCGATTTTGATATGTTCGGCAAGCTGGAGATATATAGGTCTGTCAGATGTAAGTTCCCACGACATAAGTTACCCCCTTTCCGTTCAGTACAATATTTTTTACATTATGTACCTGTTGAACTTGATAATAATATATTGTATTGTCTGATTAGTACAACAATACAATAATACAGTTTGCAAATTTTGTCAAGTATAAATTTGCAATATATGAAATAAACATGTATTAAGTTTTGGTATGTTAAAAAATATGCAGATTAATGATGAATTAATGAGATTTTTCGCCTTTACAAGCATATTTAAAAGTGTTAAAATCAAGCTTAGGTGACGGATAATTTACAATTATCTGTTTGTATTAAAATATTTAAGGAGGATTAATAAAAATGTCCAGAGCAAAACAGTCTATGGATGGAAACCAGGCAGCAGCTCACGTCGCTTATGCGTATACAGAAGTTGCGGGAATCTATCCTATCACTCCATCAAGTCCTATGGCTGATTTTGTTGACCAGTGGTCAGCAGCAGGACAGGAGAACATTTTTGGTAATCAGGTTAAGGTTGTTGAGATGCAGTCTGAGGCGGGTGCAGCAGGAACAGTTCATGGTTCCCTTGCAGCAGGTGCACTTACAACAACATTTACCGCATCACAGGGACTTCTTCTTATGATCCCTAACATGTATAAGATAGCAGGCGAGCAGTTACCTTGCGTATTTGATGTATCAGCACGTACAGTATCAGCTCAGTCACTTAATATCTTTGGTGATCATAGTGACGTATATGCATGTCGTCAGACAGGTTTCGCTATGATGTGTGAAACTAATCCGCAGGAAGTTATGGACCTTAGCCCTGTTGCACATCTTGCAGCTATCGAGGGAAGAGTTCCTTTCCTTAACTTCTTTGATGGTTTCCGTACTTCACATGAAATTCAGAAGATTGAGAAGTGGGATTATGAAGATCTTAAAGAAATGTGCAATATGGACGCCGTTAAAGCTTTCCGTGAGCATGCACTGAATCCTGAGAAGCCTGCTATGCGTGGTTCTCATGAGAATGGTGACGTATTCTTCCAGCACCGTGAGGCATGTAATTCAGTTTATGATGCACTTCCTGCAGTAGTAGAGAAGTATATGAAGAAAGTTAATGAAAAGCTCGGAACAGATTATGATCTGTTTAACTATTACGGAGCAGAGGACGCAGACCGCGTTATAATTGCAATGGGTTCAATCTGTGATGTTTGCGAGGAGGTTATTGATTACCTTACAGCAGCAGGCGAAAAGGTTGGTCTTATTAAGGTTCGTCTGTATCGTCCTTGGGTTTCAGATGCGCTTCTTAAGGTTATACCTAAGACAGCTAAGAAGATTGCAGTTCTTGACAGAACTAAAGAGCCTGGTTCTCTTGGTGAGCCGCTTTATCTTGATGTGGCTGCTACACTTCGTGATGCAGGACTTTCAGACATTACTCTTACAGGCGGACGTTACGGACTGGGTTCAAAGGATACCCCTCCGTCATCAGTATTCGCTATTTATACAGAGCTTAAGAAGGATGAGCCAAAGGCACGTTTCACAATCGGTATTGAAGATGATGTAACTAACTTAAGCCTTCCTGAGGTTAAGCCGGCTCCTATTACTTCAGCGCCTGGAACAGTAGAGTGCAAGTTCTGGGGTCTTGGCGGTGACGGAACAGTTGGCGCTAATAAGAACTCAACTAAGATTATTGGTGACCACACAGATAAATATATTCAGGCATATTTCCAGTATGACTCAAAGAAGACAGGAGGTATTACTATATCTCATCTTCGTTTCGGTGACAAGCCGATTAAGAGTCCTTACTATATTAATCAGGCTGACTTTGTTGCATGCCACAATCCATCATATGTTGTTAAAGGATATAAGATGGTTCAGGATGTTAAGCCGGGCGGAATATTTATGATTAACTGCCAGTGGTCAGATGAAGAGCTTGATAAGCATATGCCGGCAGCAGCTAAGAAGTATATCGCTGATAACAACATTCAGTTATATACAATTAATGCTATTGACAAGGCTATTGAGATTGGTATGGGTAAACGTACTAATACAATTCTTCAGTCAGCATTCTTCAAACTTGCTAATGTAATGCCTATCGATGACGCTGTTGAATACATGAAGGCAGCAGCTAAAAAGTCATACGGCAAGAAGGGTGACGACGTTGTCCAGATGAACTGGAATGCTATAGATGCAGGTGTTGACGCAGTTCATAAAGTAGAGATTCCTGAGTCATGGAAGAATCCTGCACCGGATGCTCCGGCAGCTAAGCTTGAAGGACGTCCTGCTACTGTTAAGATGGTAGAAGAACTTATGAACCCAATCGGACTTATGGATGGTGACAGCCTTCCTGTTTCCAAGTTTGTTGATATAGCAGACGGACAGTTTGAACTTGGAGCTTCAGCATATGAGAAGCGCGGAACAGCAGTTATGGTTCCTGAATGGGACCCTGCATCATGTGTTCAGTGTAACAACTGTGCATTTGTATGTTCACATGCTACTATTCGTCCATACCTCCTTACAGATGATGAGGTTAAGGCAGCTCCTGATAATATCAAGACAGCTGATGCCAAGAATCCAAAGGCAAAAGAGTACAAGTTTACAATGAGCGTATCTCCTCTTGATTGTATGGGATGCGGCGAGTGTGTAACTGTATGTCCTAAGGCAGGAGAAGCGCTTAAGATGGTTCCTCAGGATACACAGAGTGCTGAACAGCCTGTATTTGATTATCTTGTTGCTAATGTAAGCAAGAAGCCTTGCGCTGATGAGATGCCGGCAGTTATCGGTTCACAGTTTAACCAGCCTCTTCTTGAGTTCTCAGGAAGCTGTGCAGGATGTGCTGAGACATCATATGCAAGACTTATCACACAGCTCTTTGGTGAGCAGATGTATATTTCCAATGCTACAGGATGTTCATCTATCTGGGGTGGACCTGCAGCAACATGTCCATATACAGTTAATAAGGATTCCAATAAGGGACCTGCATGGGCTAACTCATTGTTTGAGGATAATGCTGAGCATGGTTTTGGTATGTATCTTGGACAGAAGACAATCCGCGACCAGCAGATTGCAAAACTTATGGATATGAAAGAATCAGATAAGACAGATGCAGCTACTAAGGAAGCTATTGATAAGTTCCTTGAGACAAAGGATGATACAATGACTAATCCTAAGGCAGCAGATGAACTTATTGCAGTTCTTGAGAAGAATGCAGCAGCAGGATGTACTAAGGCAGCTGAAATTCTTGATAAGAAGAATTACCTCTCAAAGAAATCCGTATGGATATTCGGTGGTGACGGATGGGCATATGATATCGGATTCGGCGGACTTGACCATGTTCTTGCTTCAGGTGAGAATGTTAACATCATGGTATTTGATACAGAAATGTATTCTAATACAGGTGGTCAGGCTTCTAAGGCTTCCAATATCGGTGAAGTTTGCCAGTTCGCAGCAGCAGGTAAGGAAGTTGGTAAGAAGTCACTTTCAGAGATAGCAATGAGCTACGGCTATGTATATGTTGCTCAGATAGCACTTGGCGCTAATCCGGCACAGGCTGTTAAGGCTATCAAAGAAGCTGAAGCATATAACGGTCCATCACTTATTATCGGTTATGCACCTTGTGAGCTTCACGGAGTTAAGGGTGGAATGAATCATTGTCAGGATGAGATGAAGTTAGCTGTTGCAGCAGGTTACTGGAATCTCTTCTCATTCAATCCTGCGCTTAAGGCAGAAGGCAAGAATCCATTTACTCTTACTTCTAAGGAAGGAGATTACAGCAAGTATCAGGCATTCCTCAATAATGAGACACGTTACTCACGTCTTAAGAGAGCATTCCCTGACCGTGCTGATGAACTCTTTGCTAAGAATGAGGAAGCAGCAAAGGCTCGTTATGAGCACCTCATGAAGCTTGTTGAGCTTTATAAATAGAATAAAGTTAAACATGTGATATAATTAAAAGGCTTCGCTTTAACGTATATACGTTGGAGCGAAGCCTTTATTACTTCATAGAAACCCGGTTTTATGGCTGTGGTGACTCTGTTGGAGCCGGAGTAGCGCTTGCATCAGGGGCTTTTGTCGGTTCCTCTGAAGGAGCCGGTGATTGTGAAGGAGTCGGAGTAGGCTTAGGCGTTGGTGTTGCATAAGTGTACTTGATATGGTCGTTGTCATATTTGTATATTAATGTTTTAACGCTTGTTGCCTTGTTATTGCCTCCGACATAGTAGCGGAATTCGGTATCTCCCTTTATGTCAATAAGCATGTTGTTAAGCATGTCTGATATATTTTTTCCTGTAGCTTCTTCTGAATCAAGTATTGTATGTGTTGCAGGATAAGCCTTGTCAGGAAGAGAAGAATCGGTATTGCTTGTTGTGTTAAGTGCAAGCGGACGAAGCGCTGTGTCAATTGTATTTTCGGTGATAGTCGGATTAACTGTACCGCTCATGAGTATAGCTACTGTATCGCCGTTATTTACATTTTTTATTGTGTTGCCCTTTATAACACAGTCTTTCCAGTTGATAGAACGGATTGCATAACTGTGTGTATTGGTTATAGTATTATTCAATATCTGAATGTTAGTGTGGTACAACTGTGTGGTTCCGTCAAGCGGTGATACTGAATATTTGTGTGTCCCAATAGCACGAAGGACATCAGTAAATTTGTTGTCTCTTATTATGATATTGTCATTAGGCGTTCTGTCGTAGTTGGTCCATATCTGGTTAAATCCTCCTGTATTTTTATCAGGAGTATCAATGTTAATCGCTTCCTTATGGTCATTTGCATCGCTTGTATAACGGCTTCCTGTAAATGAACATTTTTCTATTGTTACATTTTTTGACGCATCAAGTTCAATAAAATGATGTCCCATATAATTATAGAATTGAATATTTTGGATAAGGATATTGGAATTGTGACCCATGACAATTGTTTTGGCGCAGTCGTAGAAGAGCATATCAATCTTTACTGTGCCTTCACCGATAAGGCTTATGTCGTGAGCACCGTTATATCCTCCTAATGCGCCTGTTGCCTGTGAGTATGAAGGAGGAACAAGCTGGAACATTGAAAGCGAAGGAGCATATATTTTAGAGTCAAATCCTGTATATCCGCCCTTCGTTATAGTTACGCCATCTTTAAATATAATCTTTGTATTGGAAGGAACATACAAAGTGTTGGTTATAGAGTATGAGCCCGGCATGACGGTAAGCGTACCTCCGCCAACCTTTTCAAGCTGTTCAAGATATGATTTGAACATGAAATAGTCTTTAGTGTAGCTGTTATAACGTGCATTGTCGGTATAGTGGCCGAAATATGGTTCGCCGCCGGCTGTGATAGTGTAGTCTTTTGTAGTTTTGTCAGTAAAATAGAATAATCTTGTTATACTGCTTGGACTTGTTGTAGACTGTGACATTACATAATATTCTTTTGCATTAGATACAATATTGGTTTCCATATGCGTTATTGCAGCAGCGTCAATTACATTGTATGTTATAGCGTATTTTTTGCCTGCGCCGGAGTTTACGGCAGGAGCAAAATATATCGGTCTTGCAACATAATCAAATGTATTTGATGCGATAACGATACCTGTTACGCCACTGGCATATATTCCGCAGTAAGAGCCTGTACCGCCTGCTATGTTGGAAAATGTATTGGAGCTTATTGTGCTGCCTGCCCAGTTAAGCGCTCTTATTGCATTGCCGCTTAATGAAGAAAATGTATTTCCCGTGATTTTCACAGCGGAATGGTAGACTTTTTCGGTATATTTTACACTTCCGACTGCAGAACATACATTATTAAATGTGTTATTAGTAATTTTTATATTTTTATTGGCGGTGTTGTCTGTTTTGCTCCATGTATATGGAAATGCTTTTGTTTTGCTGTCAGGAATCTCAAGCCTTATGGCATAGCGTCCCTTTTCAGCTTTAATTGTTTTGCTGTCAGTAAATGTACATCCTTTTATTGATACATTTTTTGAAGCGGCTGTTGTTATAAATGAGCCGCCGTACATTTTTTTGAATGTAATTCCTGAAATAGTAACTTTTTTATTGTGACCCAAGACAATTCCGCATGTTCCTTTTACAAAATTCATATTAATAGAAGCGGAACCTTCTCCGGTTATGGTTACGTTGGAGGAACCTGCATATTTTTTAACTTTTCCGGAAAGAGAAGCCTTTGATGGAGGAACAAGTTCAAATATGCTGTTTCCCGGTGCAAGCTTTTTAGTGCCTGTCTTGGCAATCTTTTTAAGCGTTGCCCCATTTTTAAGACGTATGGTTACATTTGACGGAACATAAAGAGTACATGGAATTTTATATGTACCTTTATTCAGTGTAAGAGTACCGCCGCCCTTTTTCTCAAGCTTTTCAAGATAGGATTTAAGCATATAATAATGCTTGGTTTTCTGGTTGTATGTAGCAGCTTTTGTGTAAGAGCTGTTACAGGGTTTTGTTGATGTGCTTACCGTAAATGAGCTTTTTGCCTGTGCGTTTGAATATTCTGATGAATAAGCAAATACGGTGGCAAACATAAGCATAAATACGCCAAACAGCAGTTTCAGACATTTCTTTTTCAAAATAATACCTCCCATAATTTTTTAGGTCCGCTTTCGCGAATCTTAGTGCGTAATTTAAAACGCATTATATAAATTTGGAAACATGCTATCATACAAATTTGACAGAATTGTTACAAGATTTACGTTTGACAATAAAGTTACATTAGTCTATAATACATTCATTATGTGTACTTGAATAATATGGAGGTTGTATCGTTATGGCTGAAAAGAAAAATATTATGACTCACGAGGGCTTGCTTGCATTAGAAGAGGAACTTCATAATCTTAAGGTGGTAAGACGTAAAGAAGTTGCCGGAAAGATTAAAGAAGCAAGAGAACAGGGAGACCTTTCCGAGAATGCAGAATATGATGCTGCAAAAGAGGAACAGGCAGGAATAGAAGCAAGAATCGAAGAGATTGAAAGAATACTTAAGAATGCGGAAGTATTTGATGAAGACGAATCAACAGCAGGTACTATCAATATCGGATGGACGGTTACAATAAAAGACCTTGAGGACGGCGAAGAGTTAGAATATAAGATTGTAGGTTCTACGGAATCTAATTCACTTATGGGTAAAATATCTAATGAATCTCCTGTAGGAAAAGCATTAATCGGACATAAAGCAGGAGATGTTATTAGTGTTGAGACACAGGCCGGCGTTTTCAAATATGAGATTATAGAAGGCAAAAAAGACAAATAATTTCGAATGTTTTAGGATTGTTGGAATTGCGAAGCAATGTAGCAATCCGGTTACATCAGTTGGAGTACGGAATACCTTTTGGCTCCAACATCATATTATATATATGTACTGAAAGGAAGTATAGAAGTGGCAGAGCAGAACAAAGGACAGGGCGCACAGGATATTAATGAACTTATTAAGGTCAGGAGAAATAAGCTTTCAGACCTTCAGGCTAATGGTAAAGACCCGTTTAAGATTACAAAGTATGATGTAACGGCACACTCTGAAGATATAAAAAGCAATTATGATGAATATGACGGCAAAGAAGTATGTGTTGCCGGAAGAATTATGTCAAAGCGTGTTATGGGTAAAGCTTCATTTTGCCATATATCAGATAAGACAGGGACTATTCAGAGTTATGTACAGCGTGACATGCTTGGCGAGGACGCTTATAAGGATTTTAAGAAATATGACGTTGGTGATATCGTAGGAATAAGAGGAGTTGTATTTAAGACGCAGACGGGTGAGATATCCGTAAAGGCGTCAGAGATTACACTTTTATCTAAGAGCCTTCAGATTCTGCCTGAGAAATATCATGGCCTTACTAATACAGACCTCAGATATAGACAGAGATATGTGGACCTTATAGTTAATCCTGAAGTAAAGGATACATTTGTGAAGCGTTCACAGATAATAAGTTCAATCAGAAGATTTCTTGATGCACAGGGATTTATTGAGGTTGAGACGCCAATGCTTGTAGCTAATGCGGGCGGAGCAGCTGCAAGACCGTTTGTTACACATTCAAATGCGCTTGACGAGGATTTTAAGCTCAGAATATCGCTGGAGCTGTATCTTAAGAGACTTATTGTGGGCGGTCTTGAAAGAGTATATGAGATTGGAAGAGTATTCCGTAACGAGGGTGTTGACACAAGGCATAATCCTGAGTTTACTCTTATGGAGCTTTATCAGGCATATACTGATTATAACGGAATGATGGATCTTACAGAGAATATGTACCGCCATGTTGCAAATGAAGTTTTAGGTACAACTACAATAACATATAACGGCGTAGAGATGGACCTTGGTAAACCATTTGAACGCATAACTATGGTTGACGTTGTTAAGAAATATTCAGGTGTTGATTTTAATGAGATAACTTCTCTTGAAGAAGCAAGAGCGGCAGCTAAAGAGCATCATATTGAATATGAGGAAAGACATAAGAAGGGTGATATTCTTAACCTGTTTTTTGAAGAATATGTTGAAGATCATCTTATACAGCCGACATTTGTTATGGACCATCCGGTTGAGATATCTCCGCTCACAAAGAAAAAGCCGGACAATCCGGAATATGTTGAGCGTTTTGAGTTCTTTATGAACGGCTGGGAGATGGCTAATGCATATTCCGAGCTTAATGACCCAATTGACCAGAGGGAGCGTTTCGCGGCTCAGGAGGAGCAGTTTGCCCAGGGTGACGAGGAAGCCAACCATACGGACGAGGATTTCCTTAATGCGCTTGAAATCGGAATGCCGCCGACGGGAGGTATCGGATATGGTATTGACCGTATGTGTATGCTGCTTACTGATTCTGCTGCGATAAGGGATGTGTTGTTCTTCCCGACGATGAAGTCACTCGATGGAAATAAGGGTGAGAAGAAGGAAGAAGCTAAGGCTACTGCGGCGCCTGTAATCAATGAGAAAATTGATTTTTCCAAGGTAGAAATAGAGCCTCTTTTTGCAGATACAGTTGATTTCGAGACCTTTTCCAAGAGCGATTTCAGAGCTGTAAAAGTTCTTGCATGTGAAGCCGTTCCGAAGTCTAAAAAGCTTCTGAAGTTCACTTTAAACGACGGAACTAGCACAGAAAGAATCATTTTAAGCGGAATTCACGCATATTATGAGCCTGAAGAGTTGGTTGGCAAGACCCTTCTTGCGATTACAAACCTGCCTCCAAGACCTATGATGGGTATTGCATCCTGCGGTATGCTGATCTCCGCAGTTCACACTGAGGAGGGCGAAGAGAAGCTTCATCTGCTTATGCTGGATAATCACATTCCGGCTGGAGCGAAGATGTATTAATCAAAAATCGAGGTAAAAAAGTGGCTTTTCGGTGATGGATTTTGAACGAAAATCTTACCAATTTACCATTGACTTTACACAGAGCGTCAGCTCATTCTTTAACAGAGAGTGAGTTGACGCTTTTTCTTTATAGGAAATTCCTATTTCGGAAAGCATAAAAGAAACAAGGAAAAGTCTTGATAAATCATGTCTTTCACACTGCTGGGAAAAGTCCGGAAATAAAGACTTTTGCAGAGTTACACTGTATGAAATACCTTATTTCAGTGACAATCCGGTGACAAAACAGTGACAATGAAAGCAAGATTTATGCAGAGTTTTACAGAATAATGGAAAGGAAAGATCTGAGCCAGAAGGCTTTGGTCTTTTTTTGCTGAGGATGAGGAGTTAAGTGGATTGAACGGAAATGTGTGGAGAAATAAGAGGAATGAGGTGTATATTATAATATTGCAATTAGCCGAACTAGATCCGTCTTGCAGGAACATAAAGGAGCATAGAAAGCAAATTTTGCCGCAGGGATAGCTCCCTGCGGTGTTTTTAGATATAGGTTGTATAAATTTTGTTTATGAAAACAGCCTTAATGCTTTCTTCCCATGCCACCAGTGAGGCATCGCGAGGATAACCCCGACCAGCTCTAATAAACGTTTAAGGGACAATTTGTTGCTGACCAATACTTTTCCGTCTGTAAGATTGACCGTATTCACAAGGATATGCGCGTGCAGATGGCGTTCGTCTTCATGCACAGCATAGATAGCCTGGTACTGTTCAGATGCAAATTCCCGGCAGATCAGGTATGCGATACAGCCCAACTGGTAGGGCGTGACTAATAGAGGGAATACTTGCGATGTCAGATGGAGATATAATATAATTTCATCATTGTTAATAACAATAATGGGGTATTATGGAAAACATTATGAGCGATTTGATGATAGCAAGACCAAGAGAATCATATGGGTTGATGTAGATTGTGTGGTAATCAAAGGTTCGATTTGCATCGTTAAGAATTATGAAGGAGAGGCACAATTAAGGCTGTTTGGTACAGAACCATCTTTACAGAGACTTGGGATTGGAACACAGCTTATGCAAAAGGAAATGGATTTTTGTAAAGAAAAAGGCTATCGACATATTTTTTTGTGGACTATTGAAATATGTGAATCAGCACTCTATCTGCATGATAAGTTTGAATTCCGACGGACGGATACAAAGCCAAATGATACATGGGCAAGGTATTTGACAGAAGAATTGTGGGAATATTTTGGATAGCATGATTCCGGAAGGTCATGGATTTGAGGATGTCCTGACCTACTATGAACATCTAATGGAGCACCTGAAATGGAAAAATCTTGGTCATGTTCTTGCCGGAGGCAACAGAGATGTAGAAGACATTGAGGGAAAATCAATTCAATAGTGAACAGAATATATAAAGAAACTTTAAGATACTTCCTTTGCTTGACAAGGAGAGTGCTGTTATCGCCTGGCTTGCAGTTATCTTAATATTTTGAACAATTTGGGTAATAGTTTAAGTTATGCCTTCAGTTTTTTATAAAGGCTTTATCGCTGGCAGGAATCCCATCTTCATCTGAAATATACCGTTCTACTTTCATGCGGAGATTATATTTCTCGCGCAGTGCTACTATTTGTGCCATCATAGGTGAATCATGATGGGCATCCAAAGAATGCTGATCTTTCCAACTGTCAATTAGAAGAACGGTTTCTTTATCGTTCATAGGAAAGAAGTATTCGTATCGGAGATTTCCTTGTTCTGCGAGAATATCTCGTACAATACCTCTTACAGTCATTTCTTCTGCAAATTTCCTTGCGTTTTCGTCCGTACCTGTATAGTATATATTTATGGTGATTGCCATGTTATTTTCCTCCAATATATTTATGGGTTTTATTTTAGCATATCAGATTGCTTGAAACAAGAAATTTTGATGGAAAAGATTTCGTAATCAGCCAGACAAAGCAATGCCTTATAAGCAGCAATCATAGCTAGGATAAAGTTTTTGTAGGAAAATAAAAAAATAGAAAGCACCTGATTCCTGTGTTAGGA